>Ga0255338_1002307_pt1 | contig 28850 bp, 27 predicted proteins | sample MeOH1_35cm_T4_19_FD_203715 | JGI IMG/M metagenome (GOLD analysis project Ga0255338, IMG submission 203715) | Sandy soil microbial communities from University of British Columbia, Vancouver, Canada - MeOH1_35cm_T4_195 | ecosystem: Engineered > Artificial ecosystem > Sand microcosm > Unclassified ...
CTGTGAGTCACTGTGAGAGGTAACTCGTTGATCACTACGCGATGGCCCACCCGCAGAGCGGGAACGACACGCCGCGGACCTGGACCGATGCCCTCAGCCGATTCCCACCACTCCCCGGGACTTACCCAGGGCGCCGGCATGTCGGTGCGGTCCGGGTCGGCGCTCAGGGCCCGGTGCAGCAGCCGCATGGCACCGACCCCGTCGGCGAGGGCGTGGTGGATCTTCGTGTAGATCGCGTACCGGCCGTCGGCGAGACCCTCGATCAGGTGCATCTCCCACAGCGGCCGGCTGCGGTCGAGCAGGGTGCTGTGCAGCCGGGACACCAGCGCGCGCAGTTCGGCGTTCCCGCCGGGCTGCGGCAGCGCGTCGCGCCGGACGTGGTACTCGAGATCGAAGTGCGGATCGTCCTCCCACGCCCACATCCCGAAGGTGGTGAGCGAGCGGACGGCTCGTCGGCGCCACAGGGACGCCACGTCGTCACGGGCGAGGGCCGCGTCGAACAAGGTGCGCAGGGTACGGGCGTCGCCGCCCGGCGGCGGCTGCAGCAGGATCAGTCCCCCGACATGCATGGGATGTTCGCGCGACTCGCCGAGCAGGAACATCGAGTCGGTCGGTGCCATCGGCAGACGCATGCGAACTCTCTCCGCTCCCCCACCGGGGAACTCGTTCGTGGTGGGCCCCCTGTGACCCGCCGGACGCGCGCCGCCGCCGTGAGGTGCCTCACGGCGGCGGATACGTAGCCAGTTGTACGCGATCGGCGCGGCCGGCGCCACGCGCGGCGCGGCGTGGCGTCACATGTCGAGACCGAGGTCGAGGACGCTCACCGAATGGGTCAACGCGCCGACGGCGAGGTAGTCGACGCCGGTGCGGGCGTAGTCCGCGGCCACGTCGAGGGTCAGGCCCCCGGAGGACTCGAGGCGAGTCCGCGGCGCGTGGGTGTTACGCCGCTGCACCGCGATCTGCGTCTGCCACAACGGAAAGTTGTCGAGCAGGATCAGCTCGACGTTCTCGGCGAGCACCTCGTCGAACTGCTCGAGGCTGTCGACCTCCACCTCGCACTCGAGGCCGGGGGCCTGGGCCCGCACGGCCCGCAGCGCCGCGACGACCGAACCGGCGGCGACGACGTGGTTGTCCTTGATCAGCGCGGCGTCGCCGAGACCCATCCGGTGGTTGACCCCACCACCGACCCGCACCGCGTACTTCTGCAGCGCGCGCAGGCCGGGCAGGGTCTTGCGGCTGTCGCGGATCTTCGCGTCGGTGCCGGCGACGGCGTCCACCCACCGAGCGGTGGCCGTGGCGATGCCGGACAGGTGACACATCAGGTTCAGCATGGTGCGCTCGGCGGTGAGCAGGCCCCGGGTGGGTGCCTGCACCGTCAGGACGGTCTCCCCCGCCTCGGCGCGGTGCCCGTCGACGGCACGGTCGAGCACCTCGTAGGTGCCGGCGCCGAGGACCTCGTCGAGCACCAGCAGACCGATGTCGATCCCGGCGACGGTGCCGGGGCTGCGCGGCACCACCGATGCCGTGGCCACGGCATCGGCGGGCACCGTGGCGTCGGTGGTCACATCCGGGCCGTAGCGCAGGTCCTCGTCGAGGGCGACGCGCACCAGCGCGAGCGTCTCGTCCCGATCGAGTCCGGCGGGCAGCTCGGTACTGGCCATTCAGTGCGCTCCTGTGAGTTGTGGTGTGTGCAGCGTGATCTCGCCGTCCGCATCGAGCCGCGTCTCGAGGCTGCGACGCTGGGCGGGGTCGGTGCCGGGATGGTCCGAACGGGTGTGGCATCCGCGGCTCTCGGTCCGGGCGCCGGCCGCGAGGGTCAGGGCCCGGGCCGCGACGGTGAGCGCGGCGTCCTCGAGTGCCGGCGCGTCGGCGCACCGGTCGGTCGGGGCGGCAGCGAGGTTCGCCCCGGCGACGGCGAGTCCGGCCGCATCGCGGACGACGGAGGCGTGCCGGGTCATCAGCTGCTGCAACGCCGCCCGGGGCGCGCGGGGCCGCGCCGGCAGGTCGGCGTCGGCGGTCTCGACGCGCAGTCCCCCGCGCTCCTCGGCCGCTGCCACGCCGGCGCGTTCGCCGACGACGAGGCCCTCGAGCAGGCTGTTGGAGGCGAGCCGGTTGCCCCCGTGCAGGCCGGTGCGGGCGACCTCCCCCGCCGCGTACAGCCCCGGAACGCCGGTGCGGCCGTACACGTCGGTGACGACCCCACCGCACGAGTAGTGCGCGGCCGGGGCGACGGGGATCAGGTCCCGAGCCGGGTCCAGGCCCACCTGCGCGAGGGAGGCCGTGACGGTCGGGAACCGCCGCGCGAATCCCTCCAGGTGCCGCGCATCGAGCAGGACGTGGTCGTCGCCGAGTTCGGCGAGCCGGGTGGCGATGGCACGGGAGACGACGTCGCGCGGTGCGAGGTCGCCGAGGGGATGCGCTCCGGCGGTGACCGAGCGGCCGGCGCTGTCCACGAGGCGTGCGCCCTCGCCGCGCACGGCCTCGCTGACGAGTGGGCGGCGGCCGACGGATCCGGCCGCGAACAGCACGGTCGGGTGGAACTGCACGAACTCGAGGTCGGCGACGGCGGCGCCGGCGTCCAGCGCCAGCGCGATCCCGTCGGCGGTGGCGCCGGCCGGGTTGGTGCTGCACGCGTACAGCTGCCCGAGACCGCCGGTGGCCAGCAGCACGGCCGGGGCGTGGACGACACCGAGGCCCCGGCCGTCGAGGACGAGCAGCCCGGTGACTCCACCGTCGTCGGTGAGGACGCGGGCGGCGGCGGCCCCGAAGAGCACCGGCAGGCCGGCGGCGCCCAGGGCACGCTGGATCTCGGCGCCGGTGGCGTCGCCGCCGGCGTGGATGATGCGCCGGGTGCTGTGCCCGCCCTCGCGGGTGCGGGCGATGCCGCCGTCGCGGCCGCGGTCGAACACGGCGCCGAGGTCGGTGAGCGCGGCGACGGCATCCTGGCCGCCGGAGACGATGGACCGCACGGCCGCCTCGTCGCACAGACCGGCACCGGCGGTGCACGTGTCGGCGACGTGGGCGTCCACGGAATCCGCCGGGCCCGGGGCGACGACGGCGATGCCGCCCTGCGCGTACTGGGTGGCGGTGTCGGTGGGGCCGCCCTTGCTGACGGTCAGTACCCGCAGTCCGCGCCGGGACGCGGCGCGGGCGGCGGTGAGGCCGGCCACGCCGCCCCCGACCACCACGAGGTCGGCGCGGGCCTCCCAGCGGATCGTGTCCTGCCGCTCCGCTCGGGCCGCGCCGACACCGGAGGACATGATCACTCCCCGCCGCCGGGGTTGCCGATGGCGATCATCCGCTGCACCGACTGCCGCGCCCGCTCGGCGACGGCCGGGTCGACGTGGACCTCGTCCTTGCCCTCCTGCAGGCAGCGCAGCAACGCGGCCGGGGTGATCATCTTCATGTAGGGGCAGGACGCGCGGTCGTTGACGGCCTGGAAGTCGACTCCGGGTGCGGCCTTGCGCAGCTGGTGCAGCATGCCCACCTCGGTGGCGACGAGAACCTGCTTCGCGCCGGTGGCGCGGGCCGCGTCGAGCATGCCGCCGGTCGACAGGATCTTGACCTTGTCGTCGGCGACGAAGCCCTCGCCCGCGAGGTACAGCGCGGACGTCGCGCAGCCGCACTCGGGGTGGACGAACAGCTCGGCGTCGGGGTGCGCCTTGGACTTGGCGGCGAGTTCGTCGCCGTTGATCCCGGCGTGCACGTGGCATTCGCCCGCCCAGATGTGCATGTTCTGCCGGCCGGTCACGCGCTTGACGTGGGCGCCGAGGAATTGGTCGGGCAGGAAGAGCACCTCGCGGTCGGGGTCGATGGAGGCGACGACGTCGACCGCGTTCGAGGAGGTGCAGCAGATGTCGGTCAGGCCCTTGACCTCGGCGGTGGTGTTGACGTACGACACGACGACCGCGTCGGGATGATCGGCCTTCCACTCGCGCAACTGCTCGGCGGTGATCGAGTCCGCGAGCGAGCAGCCGGCCCGCTCGTCGGGGATGAGGACCGTCTTGGTGGGACGGAGGATCTTCGCGGTCTCGGCCATGAAGTGCACGCCGCAGAAGACGATGGTGTCCTCCTCGGCCTCGGCGGCGATGCGCGAGAGGGCGAGGGAGTCGCCGACGTGGTCGGCGACGTCCTGGATGGCTGGCAGCTGGTAGTTGTGCGCCAGCAACGTGGCGTTGCGCTCACGCGCCAGTCGCCGGACCTCCTCGGCCCATTCCAGGGTCGCCTCGACGCCCGTGTAACCGGCGGGTCCGTCCTGGATCGGGGTCTGTGCGCCCGCCCACGTCGTAGTGGTCATGGCCTGCTCCTTCGCCGTGCACCGGGCGGGCTGTGCCCGGATTTCCGTATTCGGTGGTTTTCGACTTAGGATCGAAAACATGACACATGGTAGCACCCTTCACGAAGTGCTCATCGTCGTGTTCCAGGTCCGCCGATTCCCGGACACCCACGGGGGCACGAAGACCGAGCTCGGAGTGCTGCTGTGGCAGCGTGCCCTCGACCTGCAGGCGGGCACCTGGTCGCTGCCCGGAGGCCGCCTCCGCGACGACGAGGACCTCACCACCTCCGCGCGCCGCCAGCTGGCCGAGAAGGTCGACGTGCGCGAGGTGGCGCACCTCGAGCAGCTCTCGGTGTTCTCCGATCCGCACCGCGTGCCGGGACCGCGCACGATCGCCTCGACGTACCTCGGGCTGGTGCCGATCACCTCCGATCCCCGGCTACCCGGGGACACCGCCTGGCATCCCGTCTCGGACCTGCCGGCGATGTCCTTCGACCACGGGATCATGGTCGAGAACGCGCGCACCCGCCTGGCCGCCAAGCTGTCGTACACCAACATCGCCTTCGGGCTGGCCCCGGCCGAGTTCGCCATGTCCACGTTGCGCGAGATCTACTGCGCGGCACTCGGATACCAGGTGGACGCCACGAACCTGCAGCGCGTGCTCAAGCGGCGCGACGTCCTGACCCCCACCGGCACCACCGCGCCGTCCGGCCGGGCCGGCGGCCGGCCTCCCGCGCTGTTCCGCTTCACCGAGTCGCGCCTGCGCGTCACCGACGAGTTCGCCGCCCTGCGCCCGCCGGGTTGACCGGTGCCGGCGCCCGGGTGGACCCGGCGGGGCGGGGGTCAGCACCCGGGGTGATCCGCCCTGGCCCGCCGCACGGCGCCCGGATCGCACCCGGAGTTCGCGCGCACCCCGATTCCGCGAGCCCCGGACGCGGCGCCTCAGGCGAGGTCCGACTCCGCATCGAAGCGCGCGCGGGCGGCGTCGATTTCGGGCAGGTGCGCGTCGGCCCACGCGAGGAGGACGTCGACCGGCGGGCGGAGCGTCTTACCGAGCGGGGTCATCCGGTATTCGACCGCGACCGGGCGGGAACTGAGGAGCGTGCGCTCGACGATGCCGTTGCGTTCGAGTCGACGCAGGGTCGCGGTCAGCGACTTCTGCGTCACGGCGGGGATCGCGCGCCGCAGCTCGTTGAACCGGCTCGGACGCTCGCACAGCTCGTTGCACACCGCCAACGACCACTTGTCGAGGATCTGATCGAGCAGCTCACGATGCGGTGCGGTGACCGTGAGTGCACCGAGGGCGTCCGAGGTGGTATCGCGCACGACACCTAGTCTCGTTGAAGTGACCTTCGGAGACCAAGTATCACTGTGATACCTGTTCGGATCGATGAGCGAGGAGCACCCCATGACCGTTCGATACCTGACCCCCGAAGGCATGACCCAGCCCACCCCGTACCACCACGTCGCCGTCGGCACGGGCACCCGCCATGTCCACGTCGCCGGCCAGATCGCCCGGCTCGCGGACGGCACCCCCGTCTCACCCGGCGATCTGGCGGGACAGGTCGCCCAGGCGTTGCGGAACACCGCAACCGGACTGGCCGGTGCGGGGGCGGGGTTCGGCGACGTCCTGCGGCTGACCTTCTACGTCACGAACTGGGCACCGGAGAAGATCACCGACTTCATGGCGGGCCTCGAACAGGTCGCCGAGGAGATCGGGCTGCCCGTGCCGGTGCCGCCGGCCTCCCTCGTCGGCGTGGACTACCTGTTCGAGCCGGATGTGCTCGTCGAAGTCGAAGCGACCGCCATCCTCGACTGAGCCGGGTCCGGCCGCCGGCGGACGCGCTGCGACCGTGCCCGCCGGCGGCCGGCCCCCGTCTCAGCGACGTTCGGTCAGGCTCGAATCGAGCATCCCGTGCCGTGAGCACCGGGCCCACCAGCCGTCGGGGGCGATCTGCACGATCATCCGCCGTCCGCACTGCTCGCAGAACCGGGGCGGTTCGAGACCGAGCCGGGCCGCGGCCGGGACCGGGGCGCCCTCGTCCACGGGCCGGCCGGTGAACGGATTGAACACACCGGCCTCCTAGAAGGTCTCGCCGAGCGCCTTGATCGGCATCTTCAGCTCGCCGAGCAGGTCGAGGTCGGACTCGGCGGGCCGGCCGAGGGTGGTGAGGTAGTTGCCGACGATGACGGCGTTGATGCCGCCGAGGATGCCCTGCTTGGCGCCGAGGTCGCCGAGGGTGATCTCGCGGCCGCCGGCGAAGCGCAGGATGGTGCGCGGCAGCGCGAGCCGGAAGGCGGCAACGGCCTTGAGCGCCTCCGCCGCCGGCAGGACCTCGAGGTCCCCGAACGGGGTGCCCGGGCGCGGGTTGAGGAAGTTCAGGGGCACCTCGTCGGGTTCGAGGGCGGCCAGGTCGGCGGCGAATTCGGCGCGCTGCTCGAGCGTCTCCCCCATGCCCAGGATGCCGCCGCAGCACACCTCCATCCCGGCCTCACGGACCATCCGCAGCGTCTCCCACCGCTCCTCCCAGGTGTGGGTGGTGACGACCTGGGGGAAGAACGAGCGGGCGGTCTCGAGGTTGTGGTTGTAGCGGTGCACTCCCATCGCGGCGAGCTGGTCGACCTGCTCCCGGGTGAGCATGCCGAGCGAACACGCCACCTGGATGTCGACCTCGTTGCGGATCGCTTCGACACCGGCGGCGACCTGAGCCATCAGACGCGCGTCGGGCCCTCGGACGGCGGCGACGATGCAGAACTCGGTCGCGCCGGTCTTGGCCGTCTGCTTGGCGGCCTCGACGAGGCTGGGGATGTCGAGCCACGCCGAGCGGACCGGGGAGGCGAACAGTCCCGACTGGGAGCAGAAGTGGCAGTCCTCGGGGCAGCCGCCGGTCTTGAGGCTGATGATGCCCTCCACCTCGACCTCGGGGCCGCACCAGGTCATGCGGACCTCGTGGGCCAGGCCGAGCAGGTCCTCGAGCCGGTCGTCGGGCAGCCGCAGCACCTCGAGCACCTGCTCGCGGTCGAGTCCCTCGCCACGCCCCAGGACCTGTTCGCGGGCGAGGGCGAGGATGTCGGCACGGGCGGGGGCCTGGGTCACGGGAGTCTCCTGGAGGATGCGGGTCGCGGCACACTTGAACACCGTTCACTTGAACGACGTTCAGGCTAGGGTGACGGTGGTCTACTGTCAACGCGACGGATGCTCGGGAACCAGACGGGAGCGAACGGTGCAGTTGCGACGCGGCGACGTCCTCGACGGCGCGATGGCGATCCTCGACGAGTACGGGCTCGGCGACCTGACGATGCGGAAGCTCGCCACCTCGCTCGGCGTCCAGCCCGGGGCCCTGTACTGGCACTTCCCGAACAAGCAGACCCTGCTCGGGGCGATGGCCGACCGCATCCTCGACGGCGTCGCGGCCCCGCCCACCGCGTCCACGTGGGACGGCGCCCTCAGCGAACTCGCGCATCGCTTCCGCGCCGCACTGCTCGCGCACCGAGACGGCGCGGAACTCGTCGCCGCGACCTACGCGTCGCGCCTGACCACTGCGCGGGTGCGCGAGGCATTCGTCGCGGCGGGGCTCCGGGCCCGGTTGTCCCGGGCGCACGCCGAGCTCGCCGGATACGCGCTGCTGCACTACGTCCTCGGCCACACCGTCGACGAACAGTCCCGCCTGCAACTCGCCGAACTCGGGGCGCTGACCCGCAAGCCCGTCTCCCCCGACGTCGCCACCGAGACCGCGGCCGGTTCGGACGACGACCTGCTCGACGGGGATCCGGCCGTGCGCTTCGATTTCGGCCTGACCCTGTTCGTCGACGGCATCCGCACCCGGTTGCACGCGGGCGGCGCCGAGGCGCCCGGACCGAATGTCACACCGGTGCGGTTCAACTGAACGCATGTGACATTCGGCCGGACCGGTCAGCGCCGGAACAGCTTGTTTCCGAGCCAGACGATCGGGTCGTAGCGACGGTCGACGACGCGTTCCTTCATCGGGATCAGCGCGTTGTCCGTGATGTGGATGTTCTCCGGGCACACCTCGGTGCAGCACTTGGTGATGTTGCACAGCCCCAGTCCGTGCTCTTCCTGGGCGGCGGTGCGCCGGTCGGCCACGTCGAGCGGATGCATCTCGAGTTCGGCGATCCGCATCAGGTACCGGGGTCCGGCGAACGCCTCCTTGTTCTCCTCGTGGTCGCGCACCACGTGGCAGACGTTCTGGCACAGGAAGCACTCGATGCACTTGCGGAACTCCTGCGACCGCTGCACGTCGATCTGCCGCATCCGGTACTCCCCCGGCGCCAGGTCGGGTGGGGGCGCGAACGCCGGGATCTCCCGGGCCTTGGCGTAGTTGAAGGACACATCGGTGACCAGGTCCCGGATCACCGGGAAGGTGCGCAGCGGGGTCACGGTGACCACCTCGTCCTCCGCGAAGACCGACATCCGGGTCATACACAGCAGCCGCGGACGGCCGTTGACCTCCGCCGAGCAGGACCCGCACTTGCCCGCCTTGCAGTTCCATCGCACCGCCAGGTCGGGAGCCTGGGTGGCCTGCAGCCGGTGGACGATGTCGAGAACGACCTCCCCCTCGTTCACCTCGACGGTGTAGTCGCGCAGTTCGCCGCCCCCGTCGTCGCCGCGCCAGATCCTGAATGCCGCTCGGTAGCCCATGGCTACGGCCTCCGTCCCGGATGTTCCGCGAGTTCGTCGTCGGTGTAGTACTTGGCGAGTTCCTCGACATCGAACAGCGCCAACAGGTCCGGACGCATGGGCACCTGACGTTCGGGCGCGACGGTGACATCCGGGATCGAGCCGTCGCCGTCGTCCGTGCGACACACCAGCAGCGTCCGGCGCCAGTTCGGATCCATCGACGGGTGGTCGTCGCGGGTATGCCCGCCCCGGCTCTCGGTGCGCAGCAACGCCGCCCGGGCCACGCACTCGCTCACGAGCAGCATGTTGCGCAGATCCAGGGCGAGGTGCCAGCCGGGATTGAACTGCCGGTGCCCCTCCACGGCGACGTTGCGGATCCGTGCCCGCAACGCAGCGAGATCGTCGAGGGCGCGGGCGATCTCGTCCGCGCGCCGGATGATGCCCACCAGGTCCTGCATGCACTGCTGCAACCCGGTGTGCAGGGTGTACGGGTTCTCCGCCGTCGCGGGCTCGGCGGGATCGAAGGGCGCCAGCGCCGTACGCGCCGCCGCGACGACGTCCGCGTCCGCGAGGCGTGGACGGTGCCCGAGGCCCTGCACGTAGTCGGCGGCGCCGAGACCGGCGCGCCGGCCGAACACCAGCAGGTCCGACAGGGAGTTGCCGCCGAGCCGGTTCGATCCGTGCATCCCGCCCGAGCACTCGCCGGCGGCGAACAGGCCGGGCACGGACGCGGCCCCGGTCTCGGGATCGACCTCGATCCCGCCCATCACGTAGTGGCAGGTGGGGCCGACCTCCATCGCCTCGGCGGTGATGTCGACGTCGGCGAGTTCCTTGAACTGGTGGTGCATCGACGGCAGCCGCCGGACGATCTCCTCGGCGGGCATGCGTGAGGCGATGTCGAGGAACACCCCGCCGTGCGGGGTGCCACGACCGGCCTTGACCTCGGAATTGATGGCGCGGGCCACCTCGTCGCGCGGCAGCAGGTCCGGGGTGCGGCGATTGTTCTCCTGGTCGGTGTACCAGCGGTCGGCCTCCTCCTCCGTCTCGGCGTACTGACCTTTGAACACCGGCGGAATGTAGGAGAACATGAACCGTTCGTTCTCGGAGTTCTTCAGCACCCCACCGTCACCGCGTACCCCCTCGGTGACGAGGATGCCCTTGACGCTGGGCGGCCACACCATCCCGGTGGGGTGGAACTGGACGAACTCCATGTTGATCAGGGCGGCCCCGGCCCGCAGCGCGAGCGCATGACCGTCGCCGGTGTACTCCCACGAATTCGACGTGACCTTCCAGGACTTGCCGATCCCGCCGGTGGCGAGGACGACGGCGGGGGCCTCGAACAGCACGAACCGGCCGGACTCGCGCCAGTACCCGAACGCACCGGCGATGCGGCCCTCGCCGTCCTTCAGCAGTTCGGTGACGGTGCACTCGGCGAACACCCGCACCCGCGCGTCGTAGTCGCCGGTGGCGGCGTAGTCCTCCTGCTGGAGCGACACGATCTTCTGCTGCATCGTGCGGATCAGCTCGAGCCCGGTACGGTCGCCGACGTGCGCGAGCCGGGGGTAGGTGTGACCGCCGAAGTTGCGCTGGCTGATCCGGCCGTCGGGGGTGCGGTCGAACAACGCACCGTAGGTCTCGAGTTCCCACACCCGGTCGGGGGCCTCGCGCGCATGCAACTCGGCCATGCGCCAGTTGTTGAGGAACTTCCCTCCGCGCATGGTGTCCTGGAAGTGCACCTGCCACGAGTCGTGCGGGTTGGCGTTGCCCATCGCGGCGGCGCACCCGCCTTCCGCCATGACGGTGTGTGCCTTGCCGAACAGCGACTTGCACACGACTGCGACCCGCAGTCCGCGCTGACGCGCCTCGATGACGGCACGCAGCCCCGCCCCGCCCGCGCCGATGACCACCACGTCGTAGCTGTGCCGTTCGACGTCCGCCATCCAGTCCTCCTCTGCTGCCGAACCGCCCGCGGCAGGCGCCCGGGCCGGCGTCGTGGCTCAGCCGACGAACCGCAGGTCCGAAACCGTGCCGCTCGCCACGAGCATGATGTAGAAATCCGTGATCATCAGGGTGCCCAGCGTGGTCCACGCCAGCTGCATGTGCCGGGTGTTGAGCCTGGAAACGAACGTCCAGACCCGGTAGCGCAGCGGGTGTTTCGAGAAGTGTTTGAGCCGGCCGCCGGTGACGTGCCGGCACGAGTGGCACGAGACGGTGTATGCCCACAGCAGCACGACGTTCACCACCAGGACGATGTTGCCGAGCCCGAACCCGAACCCGCCCCCGGCACCGTGGAACGCGAGGATCGCGTCGTAGGTGTTGATCGCCGAGATGACGAGCGCGACGTAGAAGAAGTAGCGGTGCGAGTTCTGGATCAGCAGCGGCAACCGCGTCTCCCCCGTGTACCGGGCGTGCGGCTCGGCGACGGCGCAGGCCGGCGGCGCCAGCCAGATCGAGCGGTAGTAGGCCTTGCGGTAGTAGTAGCACGTCAGCCGGAACCCGAGCAGGAACGGCAGCGACAGGAACGCCAGGGGGATCCACATGGGCAGTTCACCCACCCACGTGCCGAAGTGCCGGGCACCGGGCACGCACGACGCGCTGACGCACGGGGAGTAGAACGGCGTGAGGTAGTGGTACTCCTCCACCCAGTACGCGGTGCGCACGAACGACCGGATCGTCGCGTAGACGACGAAGACGGCCAGTCCGAGTGTGGTGAGCAGGGGCGGCTGCCACCACCGGTCGGTGCGTAGCGTGCGCGCCGCGATCCGGGCCCGCGTCGCGGAGCGCACGCCGGTGCCTGCCGCGGGCGCGCTCACCGCGAGCCGTGCAGGCCGCCGAGCCCCTCGTCGTCGCAGTCGACGCCGCGGAAGATCTCGTCGTACGGGGTGTCGGGGATCGGGATCCGCTCGCCGACCGGCCGGGACGCCTCCCGCGGCGGGGAGGCCGCCAGGTCCTGCGCGTCGATGTCGAGCCGGTCCACGTCGTTGACCAGACGACGTACGGCGGCGGCGTCGCCGTACCGCGACCGGAGCGAGGTCAGGCAGTGCCGCAGGTGACCGATGGTGCGGTGCAGTTCCTGCATTTCGGTGGTGGACATTCGTACCTCCGAGAGGTCGGTCGGCACGTCGACACCTGCCGACTCTGTGTGACAGCTATCACAGTACGACATTCGCGCGGCCTCGCAGGCGAATCCGGGTATCGACGCGCACGGGCCGTGACCGAAGGGGATGCCGAGCCGGATCCGGACAGAACGGACCAGGAAATGTGAAATCTCTGCTACAGGTTTCGAAAACCTGTGCTCCGGGAAGACTTGGATGCCACTGTGAAAGCAGCACGCGCTGAAGAGAGTTAGGACAGAGAAACGTCATGCAGACCACCTTGTTCGCCTCCGCCGCCTCCCGCCGCGCCTCGGCCACTGCCGGCTCGGCCATGAGCACCGAGGAGATCAAGCGCCGTATCGAGGCGATGTTCGCCGAACCACGCACCGACGAGCAGTCGGCGGGCACCGGGCGCGCATGAGGTCGAGGACGTCGATGCGGAAAGCAGGGGATCAGATGACTTCAGAATCGATCGAGGGGGGATCGGCCGGCGAACTGCTGATCGTCGGCGACTGCTCCCGGGTGCTCGACGGCGCCCGTGGGGCCGAGTTGCGGACGTGGGCACGTGAGCACGGATTCGGACTCACCGATACCTTCGCCGGAGGCCGGGTGGTGTGCGCGATCGTCGCCGAGGAGGTGCTCGACGGCGCGTGCTCCGCGGCCGAGGCGATGACGATGCAGTCCGTGCGCGCCGCAGGCGTTCCGTGCGTCTGCGTGCACGACGCCCCCGGACGGATCCTCGAGGCACTCGCCGAGCACGACCTGCCGGTCGGTGCGGGGAGCTCGCCGGCCCGGGACGTCCCGGTCCCCCTCGGGACCGTATGCACCTCGGTGTTCGCCTCGGGCGGCGACGCCGCCCTTCGCCGACACCCGCAGCCTGCCTGACTTCTCCCGGAGTGCATTCCGGCCCCGGCGCGCGAAGCGCCGGGGCCGGAATCCGTTCGTGGGCAGCGGGCCGCCCGGGCGACTCGCGTCAGCCGGTGGCCGCCGAGGTCTCCCCCGGCAACTGCCAGCGCATCGCCACCTGTGTGCCGTCGGGGTTGACGGCCAGGTCGGTATCCGAGGCCAGATTCCGGATCAGCGCCAAGCCGTGCCCCCGGGAGCTATCGGCCGCCGGCGTGGCCGAACCCCGCCAGTGCCCGTGGTCGGTGACGACGACCTCCACACACCGGTCCTGCGGCGAGTACTTCGCTTCGAGGTCGACCGTGCCGTCACCGTCATCCGCGGTGTACGCGTGCTCGACGGCGTTCGCGAGCGCCTCGTAGCTGGCCAGCAGCACGTCCTGGCCGCCGACCTCGGCGAGCCGCAAGCCGCTGAGCCAGCGGTCGAGCGCCTGCCGCAGCATCGTCACCTGCGAGGCCTCGGCCCGTACGCCGCGGAAGTACAGTCCCGTCGCCAGAAAGGCCGGTGCTACGCCTCGCGCCTGCATCCTCGTTCCCTCGTCGTCGACGGGTCCCCGCCGGATTTCCACCCCGGACACACCGGTCCGGTCGAGCCGGCGCGACCCGACCGACTCGTGCCTCCGCGGCGGTTCATGCCTCCGTGCCGGCCTTGTCGGCCTGCAGAGCGGCCAGCGCCTCGTCCAGGCGGCTGTGGATCGGGAACACCTCGTCCAGGCCGAGCAGCGACAGCGGCCGGGCGGTGGCCGAACCCTGCGCGACGACGGCGTAGGGGGTCGTGCCGGCGGTCTTCTTCGACAGGTCGACCAGCACGGCGATGCCGACCGACGCGAGGAAGTTGACTGCACCGAGGTCCACGATCAGGCCCCGGCACTTGTCGTTGCCGAGGGTGGCGACAGCTTCCTCCTCGAGCTGCGGGGCGCTGACCAGATCCACGTCACCGGCCACCGACAGCACCGCGATGTCGCCGCTCCACGCCTGGGAAACGGCCATGATCGGCTGTTCGGAAGTCGCTTCGTTCATCTGTCCATCATGCAAGACACTGTCCTCCTGTGCGATAGCGGGTCCGATCCCGGGGGTCGGAGTCAACGGGGTATACCTGCGGTGAGCAGGGCGATGTCGTCCTGCGCCCGTGCAAGAATCGATTCCGAAAGTTCGGCGACGAGGCGGGCGTCGGCCACCGGGCGGTCGGAGAGGATCGGTGCGGCGCACGAGCCGGGAGCGCGGCGGATCTGCCGCGCCCCGCCCAGCCCGTGGGCGGCCTCGAGCCGGATGCGGTCGGCGTCGACGATCGGCACCGGCGCCCCGAACCAGGACGCGGCGATCCGGCCGAACGGGCCGTCGAGAATGTGGGAGTGCGAGACCGCCCGCCTGCGGGCCGTCTCGCACTGCTGGTGATCGAGCACCCTCATCGCTTGCGCTGTCTCCTACACCGACTTCCGGTCTGCCTCGGTCGGGGATACGCAGCGGTCGACGCCGGACGCGGCGAACACTGCGTAGCACTGACGTAGGGACGCGTCGTCGGGACGCGTCCTCACTGGCACTACGGCTGGTGTCTCAACCGCACCGGATACCCTACCCGAACTCGTCGTCCTCGCACATTCGTTCACCTGCGGGAAGCGTGGCGGTGCGCCCGGCCGGGCGCCGCGGGGACAGGTGTCAGGGCCGAACCGGCAGGCCGAGCCGGTCGGCAGGCAGCCAGCGGGCGGCCTGGTCGGCGAAGGACACCGCGTCGAGGGCGCCGCTGCCCGCCGGGAGGCGCCCGAGGAGGGGCACACCGGTGACCCCGGGCAGATCCTGCAGATTGCACCGCTCGGCCAGACCCGGGTGCTCCGGCCACGCACCGATCACCACGCCCGCGCACTCGACCCCGCCGGCCCGCAACGCGGCGACGGTCAGTGCGCTGTGGTTCAGGGTCCCCAGGGCGGGGGCTGCCACCACCACGGCCGGGGCGCTCACCGCGGCGGCGACGTCGACGAGGGTGAATCCGTCCTCGCCCAGCCGGACGAGCAGCCCACCGGCGCCCTCGACGAGCACCAGGTCGTGCGCGCCGGCGAGCTCGCGTACGGCGGCGACGACGACGGGCAGGTGCAGCAGGGGCCGGCCGCTGCGGCGCGCCGCGGTGTCCGGCGCCAGGGGCTCCGGGTAGCGGGCCAGTTCCACGGTGTGCACGCGTCCCCCGGTGAGCCGGGCGATCTCGGCGAGGTCGCCGGGAGCCTCGTCGGCCACCCCGGTCTGTGCCGGTTTGCATACGGCGACCCGCAGCCCCGCCGCCACCGCCACGGCGGCGTAGGCCGCCGTGACGACGGTCTTGCCCACGTCGGTGGACGTGCCGGTCACACACAGGACCGTCATGACCGTGCCCCGGACAGCACATCGGTGAGGACGTCGTCGATGTGGGCGAGTTCGTCGGCGTCCAGGTTCGCGCGGGCCGTCAGCCGCAGCCGGGACGTGCCCTCGGGAACGGACGGCGGCCGGAAGCATCCGACGTGGACCCCCCGGCTGCGGCACGCCTGCGCGGCGTCGAACGCGACCTGCGGGTCCCCGAGCACCACCGACACCACCGCCGACGTGGGGGCGGCGACCCCGGCGATCCGGGCCAGGTCGGCGGCCCGCTCGAGCACGGCTCGGGCCCGGTGCGGTTCGTCACGCAACACGCGCAGCGCACCACGGGCGGCGCCGACGGCGGCGGGCGCGAGACCGGTGTCGAAGATGAAGGTGCGGGCGGCATCGATCAGGTGGGCCCGGACGCGGGCGTCGGCGAGCACCACGCCGCCCTGCGACGCGAGGGACTTCGAGAGCGTGGCAGTGACCACGACGTCCGGCTCACCGGCGAGACCCGCCTCGTGGACGAGTCCGCGACCGCCCCCGCCCCGGACCCCCACCCCGTGGGCCTCGTCGACGAGCAGCAGCGCGTCGTGTGCCCGGCACGCCGCATGCAGTTGCTGCAGCGGCGCGAGGTCCCCGTCGGCGCTGAAGACGGAGTCGGTGAGCACGAGGGCACGCCGCTCGGTGCGGGTCGCGAGCGCCGTCCGCACGAAGTCGACGTCGGCGTGCGGGGCGATCTGCACCCGTGCGCGGGAGAGCCGGCACGCGTCGACCAGGGACGCGTGGCAGCCCGCGTCGGAGACGATCAGGGTGTCGCGGTCGGCGAGGGCGGTGACGGCGCCGAGGTTGGCGGCGTACCCGCTGGCGAACACGAGACCGGACTCGGCGCCGGTGAACTCCGCGAGTTCACGCTCGAGCAGTTCGTGCTCGCTCGTGGTGCCGGTGACGAGGCGGGACCCGGTGGCGCCACCGCCCCAGCGGCGCAGCGCGGCGGTCGCGGCGGCGAGGACCTCGGGGTGCCGGACGAGACCGAGGTAGTCGTTGGAGGCGAGGTCGACGATGCCCGGCGCCGGGGTGCGCGGATGCAGGGTGCGGCGCAGGCCCGCCGCGCGCCGGGCGTCGGCGACGTCGTCGAGCCAATCCAGGCTGGCGAAGGCGGTCATGCCCGCAGACCATACCTGAACACCGTTCAAGTCGGAATGCGGGCGGCGTGCCCGGCTCGTCCGGCACCCCACGGCGGGGTCAGGTCCGGGCGGCGGCGCACATCCCCGCGGCGATCATCCGCACGTCGTCGGCCGTGCAGATGTACGGCGGCATCGCGTAGATCAGGTTGCGGAACGGACGCAGCCACACGCCGGACGCGACGGCGGCCGCCGTCGCGGCGCGCATGTCCACGGGCCGGTCCAGTTCGAGCACGCCGATGCCGCCGAGCACCCGCGCGTCCACCACGCCCGGCAGCTCCCGCGCCGGCGCCAGACCCGCTTCGAGGCCGGCGCCGAGCGCGGCGACCTCGCCGCGCCAGTCGCGCGAGAGCAGCAGCTCCACGGCAGCGACGGCCACCGCGCACGCGAGCGGATTGCCCATGAACGTCGGGCCGTGCATGATGCCGCCGCCCTCGCCCGCGCTGACCGCCTCGGCGACGGCCGACGTGCACAGCACCGCCGCCAGCGTCAGATATCCGCCGGTCAGCGCCTTGCCCACGCACATGACGTCCGGCGCGACGGCCGCGTGATCGGCGGCGAACAGCTCCCCGGTGCGACCGAACCCGGTGGCGATCTCGTCGAAGATCAACAGCAGGCCATGGGTGTCGCACATCCGGCGCAGCTCGGTCAGGTAGCGGGGGTCGTGGAAGCGCATGCCACCCGCGCCCTGGACCACCGGCTCGACGATCACGGCGGCCAGCTCGTCCGTGTGGGCCTCGAGCGTGGCCTCGAACTCGGCGACGTACGCCGGGTCGAACTCGCGCGGCGGCGCCGGCGCGAACACCTGCCGCTGCAGTACGCCGGTCCACATCGAGTGCATGCCGCCGTCGGGGTCGCACACGCTCATCGGCGCGAACGTGTCACCGTGGTAGCCGCCCCGCCAGGTCATGAGCCGGTGCCGGCCCGGCCGGCCCACCGCGCGCTGGTACTGCAGGGCGAGCTTGACCGCGACCTCCACCGACACCGACCCGGAATCGGCGAGGAAGACCTTGTCCAGGCCGTCGGGGGTGATCCGCACGAGCAGCTCCGCGAGCCGCGCGGCCGGCTCGTGGGTGAGCCCGCCGAACATCACGTGGCTCATCCGCCCCAGTTGGCGCGTGACCGCCGCGTCGAGGGCGGGGTGGCGGTATCCGTGCACGGCGGCCCACCACGAGCTCATGCCGTCGACGAGTTCCCGGCCGTCGGCCAGCCGCAGCCGGGTGCCGTGGGCCTCGTCGACCACGAGCGGCACGGTCGATGCGGGAACGGCCCCGTAGGGATGCCACAGGTGCGCCGCGTCGAGCGTGGCGACCTCGTCGGGATTCAGGCGGCGAACGGTCACGGGGTCCGACTGTAGGCGTCCGCGCCGCGCGGCCGGTCGGCACCTGCGCCGGACCGGCTCACTCGGTCCGTACACGACCGAGGATCCCGCTAGGGTTGCCGTCATGGAACCCACCGAGCCGAGCACGTCCACCGAGGCCCTCCCGGCCGAGATCCCGGTGTGGCCGGGGAACGCCTATCCGCTCGGCGCGACCTACGACGGGGCGGGGACGAACTTCGCCCTCTTCTCCGAGGTCGCCGAGAAGGTCGAACTGTGCCTGATCGCCAAGGACGGCACCGAGACCCGCGTGCCGATCGAGGAGGTCGACGGCAACGTCTGGCACGTCTACCTCCCCACGGTGACCCCCGGCCAACGCTACGGCTACCGCGTCCACGGCCCCTACGATCCGGGGCAGGGTCTGCGCTGCGATCCGAGCAAGTTGCTGCTCGACCCGTACGGCAAGGCCTTCGACGGCGCGTTCGACGGCGATGCGTCGCTGTTCTCGTACGCCATGACGGGGTCCGAGGCCGAGGAGGCCCCGTCGGAACCGGAGCAGTCGGACGCGGCCGCGGAGGACGCCTCCGGTGCGGACGCTCCAGGTGCGGCCACCGCGGAGTCGGGCGACGAGAACGACACGCCGGCCGAGTCCGCCACCGAGCCCAAAGAACCGTCGAATCCCGATTTCCCCCAATTGGATTCGCTCGGACACACGATGACGACCGTGGTGATCAACCCGTTCTTCGACTGGGTCTCCGATCGGCATCCGCGCCGGCCCTACTACGAGACCGTCATCTACGAGGCCCACGTGAAGGGCATGACCGCGACCCATCCGGGCGTGCCGGAGCAGTTGCGCGGCACCTACGCGGGGCTGGCCCACCCGGTGATCATCGAGCACCTGCAGAGTCTCGGGGTCACCGCGATCGAACTGATGCCCGTGCACCAGTTCATGCAGGATCAGGTGCTGCTGGACCGGGGCCTGCGGAACTACTGGGGCTACAACACCTTCGGCTTCCTGGCTCCGCACCTGGACTACTCGTCGGCCAGCAACCCGAGCGGCGTCGTCGCCGAGTTCAAGGCGATGGTGCGCGCCTACCACGAGGCGGGCATCGAGGTGATCCTCGACGTGGTGTACAACCACACCGCGGAGGGCAACCACATGGGGCCGACGATCTGTTTCCGCGGCATCGACAACGCCGCCTACTACCGGCTGGTCGACGACGACAAGTCCTACTACATGGACTACACCGGCACCGGCAACAGCCTCAACGCCCGCCATCCGCACACCCTGCAGCTGATCATGGATTCGCTGCGCTACTGGGTGACCGAGATGCACGTCGACGGATTCCGCTTCGACCTGGCCTCCACCCTGGCCCGCGAGCTGCACGACGTGGACCGGCTGTCCGCGTTCTTCGACCTCGTGCAGCAGGATCCGATCGTCTCGCAGGTCAAGCTGATCGCCGAGCCGTGGGACGTCGGTGAGGGCGGCTACCAGGTGGGCAACTTCCCCGGCCTGTGGACCGAGTGGAACGGCAAGTACCGCGACACGGTCCGGGACTACTGGCGCGGGGAACCGGCCACGCTCGGCGAGTTCGCCTCCCGGCTCACCGGCTCGTCGGACCTGTACGAGGCCACCGGCCGCCGGCCGAGCGCGTCGATCAACTTCGTCACCGCCCACGACGGCTTCACCCTCGCCGACCTGGTCTCCTACAACGAGAAGCACAACGACGCCAACGGCGAGAACAACATGGACGGCGAGTCACACAACCGCTCGTGGAACTGCGGCGTGGAGGGCCCGACCGACGACGCGGACGTGCTCGCGCTGCGGCAGCGGCAGAGCCGCAACATCCTGGCCACGCTGATGCTGTCCCAGGGCACCCCCATGCTCGCGCACGGCGACGAGTTCGGGCGCACGCAGCAGGGCAACAACAACGTCTACTGCCAGGACAACGAGTTGTCCTGGATGGACTGGTCGCTCGCGGAGACGAACGCGGACCTGCTCGAGTTCACCCGCAACGTGATCGCGCTGCGCCGGTCGCACCCGGTGTTCCGGCGACGGCGGTTCTTCGAGGGCCGCCCGATCCGCAGCGGCGAGCAGTCCCGTGACATCGCCTGGCGCACCCCGGCGGGCGAGGAGATGACGCCGGAGGACTGGGACAGCGGGTTCGGCAAGTCGCTGTCGGTGTTCCTCAACGGCGAGGGCATCCACGAGCCGAACCAGCGCGGCGAACGGGTCGTCGACGATTCGTTCCTGCTGTGCTTCAACGCGCACGACGAGCCGATCGATTTCGTCACCCCCGACGGTCCGCACGCCGAGGAATGGTCGGTGGCGCTGGACACGGACGTGCCGGACGGGCTGCGCGAGCAGGTGGTGACCGCCGGGGAGTCGGTGCGGGTGCAGGCCCGTTCGCTGCTGGTGATGCGGAGGACCGCATGAGCCCGCGCCCGGTGTCGTCGACGTATCGGCTGCAGCTCACCGGCGACGGGACGACCTTCGCGGACGCGATCGCGCTCGTGGACTACCTCGACGCGCTCGGCGTCTCCCACGTGTACCTGTCCCCCGTGCTCAGCGCCGCGGCCGGCTCGACCCACGGGTACGACGTGGTGGATCCGACGACGGTGTCGGCGGCGCTCGGCGGCCGCGAGGGTCTCGCGGCCCTGGCCCGCGAGGTCCGCTCCCGCGGGATGGGTCTGCTGATCGACATCGTCCCCAACCACGTCGGCGTCGGCGATCCGCGGGAGAACCCGTGGTGGTGGGACGTGCTGCGGCACGGCCGCACCTCGCCGTACGCGACGTACTTCGACGTCGACTGGGACGCGGACAACGGCTGCGACGGCCGGATCGCCCTGCCCGTACTGGGGTCGGCGACCGACGTCGAGGATCTGACCGTGGACCGTACCGGTGACGAGCCGACGCTGGCCTACTACGAGCGGCGCTTCCCGATCGCCCCGGGCACCGACGCGGGAACCGGAGCGGAGGTGCATGCGCGGCAGGCGTACCGGCTGGTGCCGTGGGACAGCGGCCTGATCGGATACCGCCGGTTCTTCACCGTCGACGATCTCGCCGCGGTGCGGGTGGAGGATCCGGCGGTGTTCGACGCGGTGCACGCCCAGGTGGCGTCGTGGATGGACGACGACCTCACCGACGGCGTCCGCGTGGACCATCCGGACGGACTGGCGGACCCGACCGGCTACCTGCAGCGGTTGCGCGAGCTCGTCGGCCCGGACCGCTGGCTGGTCGTCGAGAAGATCCTCGGCGACGGCGAACCGCTCGACCCGACCCTGCCGGTCGACGGCACCACCGGCTACGACGCGCTCGGCGAGGTCGGTGCGGTGTTCCTCGATCCGCGCGGTGAGAAGGACCTCGACGCGCTCTCGCGTGACCGCACCGGCGCGCCCGGCGACGCGCAGTGGCTGCACGCGCAGGAGAGACAGCTCAAGAGCACGGTGCTGCAGGCGGGTCTGGCACCGGAGGTGCGCCGGCTGGTGCGGGCGGTCCGCCGGGACGCCGCCGATGCGACCTGTCCGGACGAGCACCTGCGCGACGCGGTGATCGCGGTGGTGGCGGAGCTGCCCGTGTACCGGTCCGACTACGCGCCCCTGGCCGGGATGCTGCCCCGCATCCTGGGTGAGTGCGCCCGCGCCGAACCCGCGCTCGAACCCGCGCTCGAGGTGCTGTCGCGGGCCCTGGCCCGGGGCGCAGAGGCGGCGGCCCGGTTCGGGCAGGTGTGCGGCGCCGCGACCGCCAAGGCGGTCGAGGACTGCCTGTTCTACCGCGCGGCGCGGCTGGTCTCCCTCCAGGAGGTCGGCGGCCACCCGGGCCGGTTCGGGCTGCCCGTCGCCGAATTCCACCTCGCCTGGTCGGAACGGGCGCGGTGGTGGCCGCGTGCGATGACGTCGCTGTCCACCCACGACACCAAGCGCGGCGAGGACGTCCGCGCCCGTATCGGGGTGCTCTCGCAGGTGCCGCAACTGTGGGCGGCGTGCCTGTCCGAATGGGAATCCGTCACACCGCCCCCGGACGCCGCCTCGGGACTGTTCTTGTGGCAGAACATCTTCGGGGCCTGGCCGCGTGACGGTCGAGTGACGGAGGAGCTGCGGTCCCGGCTGCACGAGTACGCCCGGAAAGCCCTGCGGGAGAACGGCGTGCGCACCACCTGGACGGAGGTGGACGAGGAGTTCGAGGGCGCGGTGGCGGCCTGGCTCGACGCGGTGTGCGACGGGCCTGTCGGCGCGTCGCTGACCGAGTTCGTCGCGTCGCTGGCCCCGCATTTCTCCGCGGACTCGCTCGGGCAGAAGCTGCTGCAGCTGCTCGGACCCGGCATCCCCGACGTGTACCAGGGCACCGAGTTGTGGGAGGACTCGCTCGTGGACCCGGACAACCGGCGGCCGGTGGACTTCGCCGCGAGGCGCCGGCTGCTCGAGCAGGACCCGCCGCCGGCCGTGGACGACGCCGGTACCGCGAAGCTCGCGGTCGTGCGGTCGGCGCTGCGGCTGCGCCGCGAACGGCCGGCGAGCTTCGTCGGTGGCGCCTACGTCCCGCTGTCCGCGTCGGGTCCGGCCGCCGCTCACCTCATCGGGTTCGGGCGCGGCCCGGCGGCCGACGACGTCGACGTGGTGGCGCTCGCCTCGCGGCACACGGTCACCCTGGAGGAGACCGGATGGGGCGACACGACGCTCGACCTGCCGCCGGGCCGCTGGGTGGACCGGCTCACCGGGCGGCGGCTGTCGGCAACGGTGTCGCCGGCGGAGGTGTTCGCGGACCTTCCCGTAGCCGTGCTGGCCCGCGACTAGGACTGCGCCCGGGGGTGGACAACCCCCTCCCGGCGACGCCGGGAGGGGTTGTCCGGATGCTCGATGATGCGGCGAAGGTCCGGTGGTCCGGGTCGTGTGGCGGGAGGGGCCGACCCCCCGCTGATGTGGCTCCGGTCCGAGCGGGTGCACCGGCCCCTCGAATCCGGCAAGCGCCGACGCTTCGACGAGCTGGAGATGGCCGCGGTGCGGGACGTGGCCCTTCCGAGCGGCGAAAGACCTCGCGCGCGGCGCGACGGCGGGCGATCTCTCGGACGGCGAGCGTGCGGCCCCGCGGACAGTGGGTGTGGACCCGGGACCGCCCCGCCGACGACCGACCGGATGAGGTCCGTGTCGACACCCGGAACGAGGGGTGTCGCCCGGCACCGTCGGGCGCGCTCCGCACCGCTAACGCAGGCGCAGCAGGACCAGGGCCAGGGCCGTGCCGTCCTCCCCGAGCTCGGCGGCGTAGCGACGGATCATGCTCATGTCGTGGGCGTGGGTGACGCGGGGCGCCCCCGTCCCGACCCGGAGCTGCCCGATCCGTCGCTCGAGCGCGACACGGCGCCGCACCACGGCGAGGATCTCGGTGTCGAGACTGTCGATGTCGGCGCGCAGACGGGGCAGTTCGGAGTCGGTGGTGCCTGGTTCGGCAACGGCGGTCATTTTGCCTCCCTTCGGGATTCGGCGTGTTCACTGGATCGATCCTCCCGTACCCGGGGGCCGCGAACCAGCCACCCCGGGTGGCGGATTCGCCACCCTGCCGGGATCACCGGCGGCGGATCCGGTCACAGGGCCCGACGGTATCCGCGGATCACCGGCACGGCACACACCGCGACCAGGGCCACCGACCAGGCCACGGTGCGCACCAGCGGGCCCTGGACGGCGCCGCCCAGGGCCAGCGCCTGCATCGTCTCGACGGCACTGGTCATGGGCTGGTTGCGGATCACCGGCGCGAGCACGTCCGGGTACGCACCGATCGGCACGAACCCCGGATTGAAGAACAGCATCAGCGTGCACAGCAACGAGATCGCTTCGATGACCACCGTTTTCGCGGCCATGAATGCGGCCGCGGTGACCAGCGCGGCAAACGCCAGCCCGAACAGCACCGGTACGGCCAGGAAACCGATCGCGGCGAGCGGGCCGCGGTGGAAGCGGAAACCGAGCACGACCCCGGCGGCGACGACGACGACGGTGGTCACGGTGATGCGCACCGCCTCGGCGACGAATCTCGACGCCAGCGCCGAAGCCCGGTGGACGGGCAGCACCCACAGCCGCGCGGGCAGCCCGGCCTCGCACTCGCGGCCGAGTGTGACGGCGCCGGCCAGCGAGCCGAGCAGCGCGCTCATCACGACGACCATCGGCACCGTCCCGTACAGCGCGTCCTGCCCGGCGAACGCCGAGACCTGCCGGCCGAGCACCGCCTCGAGCATGAGCAACAGCAGCACCGGGTAGGCGAGGCTCTGCAGCACCGTCATCGGATCCCGGCGCCAGCGGGTCAGCAGGCGCCCGGCCTGCAGGCCGGTGTGCCGCACGAGAGCGGGGACCGAATTCTCGGGTGTGGTCACGGTGGTGCTCATCGCTGCCTCCGGTTCGTGCGGGTGGCCAGGGGGACGACGACCAGGAGGATCCCGCCGAGCCACAGCAGCGTCGGCGTCAGGGCGGCGCCGGTGCCGTCGGCGAGCCCGCGCAGGCTCGACGCGAACTGGGAGACGGGCTGGTTGCGGACGAACGGCTGGATCCAGGCCGGGAACTGGTCGATCGGAACGAAGCCGCAGGAGAGCATTCCGAGCACGAGCTGCGGCAGCATCAGTGCCTGCGTGGTGGCCTCCGGGCTCCGGAACACGGTGCCGAGCACATCGGCCCCCAGCGTGAGGACCGTGCCGATGGTGAGCGCGAGTACGCAGAACCCGACGGCCGCGGTGGCTCCGGCGAATCGGAATCCGATCACGTACCCGCAACCGATCGCCGCCGCCAGCGACAGCGCGCACTTGACGGTGCTCGCGGACAGGCGTGCGGCGAGCGGCACGGCCGCCGCGATCGGCATCGTCGCGAACCGGCGGTCGATGCCGTGCACCGCGTCGGTCGCGGCCAGGAACGCGGCGGAGATCGCGGTGAAGGCCACGGCCTGCAGCGCGATCAGCGGCATCAGGAACTGCCCGTAGTCGACGGCCCCGCCGGTGAACAGGGCGATCACCCGTTGCAGCGGCACGTAGAACCCGACGGTGAACACGAGCGGCGCGACGAGCGCGGTGACGAGTTCGCCGCCGCGGACGGCGGGGATCAGGGTGCGCGCGGACAGCACCCACCACTGGTAGAGGGGCGACGGTGCGGCGGTCGTCGTGGTCATGCCACCACCTCGAAACGCGGCCGGGCGGCGGTGAGGGCGAGGAAGACCTCGTCCAGCGACGGCCGCCGCAGCGCGATGTCGGAGACGGCGACGCCGTGGGCGGCGACGGCCGTCGCGACCTGCGCCAGGGTGCCCGCCCCGTGCGGGGCCGGGATCGTGACGCGGTCGGCGGCGACCTCGACCACCGCCGCCGGGGCGAACCGGCGGAGCACGTGCGCCACGGCGGGCACGTCGGCCGCCCGCACCGGGACGACTTCGCAGAAGGTGGCGCCGACGCGCTGCTTCAGCTGGGCGGGGGTGCCCTCGGCGACGACCGTGCCCCGGTCGATGACGACGATCCGGTCGGCGAGCAGGTCGGCCTCCTCGAGGTACTGCGTGGTGAGCAGCGTGGTGACGCCCTGCGCCTTGAAGCCGGCGATCAGATCCCAGACCCGTTGGCGGCTGCGCGGATCGAGGCCGGTGGTCGGCTCGTCGAGGAACACCACCCGGGGCGGGACGACGAGCCCGCACGCGATGTCGATGCGGCGGCGCATGCCGCCGGAGTACTTGCCGACCCGCCGGTCGGCGGCATCCTCGAGGTCGAACTCGGCGAGCAGTTCCCGCGCGCGGGCTCGGGCCGCGCGGCGCCGCAACCCGAGCAGACGGGCGAACAGGACGAGGTTCTCGAAGCCGGTGAGCATGTCGTCGAGGGCGGCGTACTGACCGGTGAGCATCACCGCCCGGCGCACCCCGGCCGGGTCGGTGACGACGTCGTGCCCGGCCACGACGGCACGGCCGGAATCCGGCCGCAGCAGGGTGGACAGGATGTTCACGGTGGTGGTCTTGCCGGCGCCGTTGGGGCCGAGGACGCCGAGGACCTCACCGGGCTCGGCGGCGAAGCTCACACCGCACAGGGCCGGGACCGGCCCGAAGCTCTTGGTGACGGCTTCGACGAGGACGGCGGGGGTCGAGGGGGACATGGTGCTCCGTTCGGAAGAAAAGGGGGGTGGATTGCGCGGTCAGGACGCGGCGAGGTACCGGTCGTCGCCGAGATGCCGATCGAGCACCGCGGCCAGGGCGGGCACCGCGTCGGGTGCGGTCATCCGGTCGTGGGCGACATCGAGCAGGTGGTTGTGCATCGCGCCGGTGACGTAGGGTCGCCAGCCGGCGAAACCCCCGGCGTGATGCGGCTTGTCGGCCGTCGCGGTGACGAAGACGAGGTCGCCGTCGTAGAGCGGTGGCCGGTAGCCGGCGAGCAGCGCCGCCGAACCGTTGTAGTCGGCGACCATCCGGTCGAGGTGGCCGGCGTCGACGGGAGCCCCGGTGTGGGTCCGGATCAGCGCGGCGGCCTCGGCGGCCGTCAGGTCCGGATCGACGTCGGGCAGCCCCAGGGACGAGCCGAGGGCGGCGACGAGTTCGCCGGCGGTCAGCGGTTCCGGCGCGGCGACGTCGCGGGCGATCAGGTCCGCGTCGAGCAGCGCGAGCAGCGCCACCTCCTCGCCGGCGTCGCGCAGCCGCGCCGCGACGGCGTGGGCGATGAATCCGCCGAGCGACCAGCCGAGCAGGTGGTACGGGCCGGTGGGCTGGACCGCACGGATCTCGTCGACATACCGCTCGGCGTACGCGGCGATCGTCGCCGGGGCGTCCTCGCGGCCGTCGAGGTGCGGGGACTGCAGTCCGTACACCGGCCGTCCGGGGGCGAGGCGCGCGGCGAGCCCGGCGTAGCCCCACGCCAGTCCGGACGCCGGATGCACGCAGAACAGCGGGGCTCCGTCGCCGTCGGTGCGCAGCGGCAGCCGCACCGCGAACGGCGAGTCCGGCTGCCCGCCGGTGTCCTCGGCCTCGATGCGGGCGGCCAGGCCCGCCGGGGTGGGCGCCGAGAACAACGCGATCACCGGCACGGCGGTCCCGAGTTCGGCGCCGAGCCGATCGCAGGCACGGGTGGCATCGAGGGAGGTCCCACCCAGGTCGAAGAACGAGTCGTCGATCCCGACGTGCGCGAGGCCGAGCACCTGCGCGAACACCGCGACGACCGCCTCCTCCGCCGGGGTGCGCGGGGCGCGTCCCGAGCCGGCCGCGAACACCGGCTCCGGCAGCGCCGCGCGATCCAGCTTGCCGACCGGGGTCAGCGGCAACTCGTCGAGCACGACGATCGCCGCCGGCACCAGGTGTCCGGGCAGCCGCTGCGCCGTCCGGCGCTGTACCCGGGCCGGTTCGAGGCGGTGCCCCGGCGCCGGGAGCACGTAGGAGACGAGCACCTGGGCGCCGGACGGTCCGGGCCGCCCGACGGTGACCGCGAAGTCGACCTCGGGCAGGGCCGTGAGCGCCGCGTCGATCTCCCCGACCTCGACGCGCATCCCGCGGACCTTGACCTGGTGGTCACCGCGCCCGAGGTATTCGAGCTCGAGCCGGCCCCCGGCCCGCACCCACCGCACGAGGTCCCCGGTGCGGTACATCCGCTCCCCCGGCTGATCGGGACGGGCGACGAAGCGGCTCGCGGTCAGCCCCACCCGCCCGTGGTAGCCCCGCGCCAGCCCGGCCCCGGCCAGGTAGAGTTCGCCCGTCACGCCGGCGGGTACCGGCCGCAGGCGGGCGTCGAGCACCAGCGGCGTCACGCCGCGCACGGCCGATCCGATCGTCACCGCCCGGCCCGGCACCAGCGGGCCGGCCGTCGCCCAGATCGTGGCCTCCGTCGGTCCGTACAGGTTCAGCATCGTCCGGCCCTCGCCGAACCGGTCCACGAGTTCCGGTCCGGTCGCCTCCCCGGCCACGGCCAGCACCTCGACCGAGGTCAGGGCGGCCGGGTCGAGCGTCGACAGCGCGGCGGGGGTGACGACGAGATGGCTGACCCGGGCCGCGCGGAGCCGGTCGGCGAGTTCGGTGCCGCCGACGACGGTGGGCGGGACGACCACGAGCCGGGCGCCGACGGCGAACGCGGCGAGTTGCTCGAACACCGCGGCGTCGAAACTCGGCGACGCGATGTGCGCGACCCGGGCCTGCGGGGTCAGCGCCAGGGTCTCCCGCTGCGCGGCGACGAGATTGCCCAGTCCGCGGTGGGTGACGGTGACCGCCTTGGGAGCGCCGGTCGAACCTGAGGTGTAGATCAGGTAGGCGGGGTCGTCGACGTGCACGGCCGTGGCCCGCGGCCGCTGCGGGACGAGCGCGAGACGCGTGTCGGCAGCCGGGCCGTCGAGCACCAGCCACCCGAGCGAGGCGGGCAGGCGGTCGTGGTGCTCGGTCACGGTCACCCCCAGGACGGCACCGGAATCGGCGAGCATGTACTCGATCCGTTCCTGCGGGTGCCGGGGGTCGACGGGCACGAACGCCGCGCCCGTTCGGGCGACCGCCCACACCGCGAGCACCGAGTCGAACGATCGGGTCAGTGCCAGCGCGACGAGGGTGCCGGGGCCGGCACCCCGCGCGGCGAGGGCATCGGCGAGCAGCGCCGCGCGGGCGTCGAGTTCGCGATAGGTGACCTGCCGGTCGTCGGTGACCACGGCGACGGCCTCGGGTCGCGCCGTCGCCGCGGCGTGCAGCAGTTCCGGCAGGGTCACCGGGGCGACGGGCTCCGGGCCCGTGCCGGCCCGCAGTTCGTCGGCCTCCCGCGGATCGAGCAGGTCGACGTTGCCGATCGTGGCGTGCGGGTTCTCGGCGACCGCCGTCAGCAGCCGGCCGAAGCGGGCGGCGAGGGTCCGGGCGGTGGCGTCGTCGAACAGGTCGGTGGCGTAGCCGAGGCTCACCTCGATTCCGGCGGGTTCGCCGTTCGCGGTCGTGCGTTCGCGCAGTGTCAGGCTCAGGTCGAACGGTGAGGACTCGTGGGCGACGTCCTGCAGTGCGATGCGCAGGCCCGCGACCTCGAGCTCCGGCTCCTCGAAGTTCGCCAGCGCGAGGGAGACCTGGAACAGCGGGTGGTGCGCGGTCGAGCGGGCCGGGCGCACCGCCTCGACCACCTGGTCGAACGGCAGGTCGGCGTGGGCGAACGCGGCCAGGTCGG
>Ga0255338_1002308_pt1 | contig 28835 bp, 26 predicted proteins | sample MeOH1_35cm_T4_19_FD_203715 | JGI IMG/M metagenome (GOLD analysis project Ga0255338, IMG submission 203715) | Sandy soil microbial communities from University of British Columbia, Vancouver, Canada - MeOH1_35cm_T4_195 | ecosystem: Engineered > Artificial ecosystem > Sand microcosm > Unclassified ...
CACGCCTACGGCTGGGATGCCGAACGCGCGGTGGAAGAGGCGCGTGAGCAGGTGGCCGCACTGGTTGGCGCCGATCCGCGCGAGATCGTCTGGACGTCGGGCGCAACCGAGTCCAATAACCTCGCCATCAAGGGCGCGGCCAATTTCTACTCGGGCAAGGGCAAGCACCTCATCACGGTGAAGACCGAGCACAAGGCCGTGCTGGATACCACCCGCGAGCTGGAGCGCCAGGGCTTCGAGGTGACGTATCTCGATGTGCAGGAAAACGGCCTGGTCGACATCGAAGTGCTCAAGGCGGCGATCCGCCCCGACACGATCCTGGTGTCGGTGATGCTGGTGAACAACGAGATCGGCGTGATCCAGGATGTGGCGCAGATCGGCGAGATCTGCCGCGCCAAGGGCATTATTTTCCATTGCGACGCGGCCCAGGCCACCGGCAAGGTGGCGATTGACCTGAACACGCTGAAGTGCGACCTGATGTCGTTCTCGGCGCACAAGACCTATGGCCCCAAGGGCGTTGGCGCGCTGTACGTACGACGCAAGCCGCGCGTGCGCCTGGAAGCGCAGATGCACGGCGGCGGCCACGAGCGCGGCATGCGCTCGGGCACGCTGGCCACGCACCAGATCGTTGGCATGGGCGAAGCCTTCCGTATTGCCCGCGAGGAAATGGCCACGGAAAACGAGCGTATCCGCATGCTGCGCGACCGCCTGTGGCGCGGCCTGTCGGGCATGGAAGAGGTCTACCTGAATGGTGACCTGGAACAGCGTGTGCCGCACAACCTGAATGTCAGCTTCAACTTTGTCGAAGGCGAATCGTTGATCATGGCGATCAAGGACGTGGCGGTGTCGTCGGGCTCGGCCTGCACCTCCGCGTCGCTGGAGCCTTCGTACGTGCTGCGCGCCCTTGGCCGCAACGACGAACTGGCACACAGCTCGATTCGCTTTACGGTGGGCCGTTTCACCACCGAGGAAGAAGTCGATTACACCGTCGAACTGCTCAAGAGCAAGATCGCCAAGCTGCGCGACCTGTCGCCGCTGTGGGAAATGTTCAAGGACGGTGTGGACCTGAATTCCATCCAGTGGGCCGCGCACTAAGCGCCAAGACCCCCGCAAGACCCCATAATTACGCCAAGAGGTAGCCAAAATGTCATACAGCACGAAGGTTCTCGACCACTATGAAAACCCCCGCAACGTGGGCTCGTTCGACAAGAACGACGACGCCGTGGGGACCGGCATGGTCGGTGCGCCGGCTTGCGGCGACGTCATGAAGCTGCAGATCAAGGTCAATGAAGCTGGCGTGATCGAAGACGCCAAGTTCAAGACCTATGGCTGCGGTTCGGCCATCGCATCCTCGTCGCTCGTGACCGAGTGGGTCAAGGGCAAGACCGTGGATCAGGCACTGGAAATTAAGAATACCCACATCGCCGAGGAACTGGCGCTGCCGCCGGTGAAGATCCATTGCTCGATCCTGGCCGAAGACGCCATCAAGGCGGCGGTCGAGGATTACAAGAAGAAGCACGAAGGCGCCGAACAGAAGGCCGCCTGAGTTCCGCGATCCATCAAGGGATAAAGCACCGATGATCACGCTTACCGAGAAGGCCGCCAAGCATGTGGCGCGCTACCTGGACCGCCGCGGCAAGGGCGTTGGCCTGCGCCTCGGCGTCAAGACGACCGGCTGCTCGGGCCTTGCCTACAAGCTGGAATACGTCGATGACCTGTTGCCGGAAGACAGCGTATTCGAGTCGCACGGCATCAAGGTGATCGTCGATCCGAAGAGCCTGCCGTATATCGATGGCACGGAACTGGACTTTGCGCGCGAAGGCCTGAACGAGGGGTTCCGTTTCAACAACCCCAATGTCAAGGACGAATGCGGTTGCGGAGAGTCGTTCCGGGTCTGAGCGCGCTGCGGCTGACGTCTTTGCGCAGAATGCGATGAAACACGGCATAGTCGGCTTCCACCAGGATGACGAAAGCCATTGGGTGGCAGAGCTGGATTGCGGTCATGGCCAGCATATGCGCCATGACCCGCCCTGGCAGATGCGTCCGTGGACGCTGACGGTGCAGGGCCGGGCGGCACGGATCGGCGAGGTGGTGGACTGCCTGAAGTGCGATCGGGCGGAGCCGCCGGCAGATTGGGCGGCGCGAAGCGTGTAGCGCGTTGCCGGCCGGTGCCTGCGCAATTTATTGCGGTATCGCCGGCGCGGCCGACGCGCCGCTTTACGCTGAAGGAAGTTCAAAGGGGCGGCGCAGCCGCTCTTTTTGTTGGGGAAGGTGTTGAAAGACGATTATTTCGCCCTGTTTGGCTTGCCGGTGGGGTACGCAGTCGACGAGGCGGCGCTGGACGCCGCCTACCTGACCGTGCAGTCGCAGGCGCACCCGGACCGCTTCGCCAATGCCGGCGACGCCGAGCGCCGCGTGGCCATGCAGTGGGCCGCGCATGCCAACGAGGCGTACCGCACGCTGCGCCAGCCGCTCAAGCGCGCGATCTACCTGCTGACGCTGCGCGGCGTGGATATCCAGGCCGAGAACAATACGGCCATGGCGCCGGCTTTCCTGATGCAGCAAATGGAATGGCGCGAGGCGCTGCAGGAAGCGGTCGAGGAAAAGGACGTCGCCGGGCTCGACGCGCTGCTGCGCGAGTTGCGCGGCGAGAAGCGCGAGCGCCACGCGGCGCTGGGCGCACTGCTGGATGCCGGCGACAACGCGGCAGCCGGCGGCGCGGCCAGGCAATTGATGTTCATCGAGAAGATCGAACACGACACCAGCGAGGCGATCGACCGCCTGGAAGGCTAGGATTCAGCGCCTCCGGGCACGTTCGCCGCCGCCATGCCACAATGGCGCCCCGGCGCAAGACCAGCCTGTGTGACAGGCTGCCTTGCCACCGCACGAATAAAGACGATTCATCATGGCACTGCTCCAGATCTCCGAACCCGGCATGTCGCCGGCACCCCACCAGAAGCGGCTAGCGGTCGGCATCGACCTCGGCACGACCAATTCGCTGGTGGCGGCGGTTCGCAACAGCATTCCCGAAGTCCTGACCGATGAAAGCGGCCGCGCGCTGCTGCCTTCGGTGGTGCGCTACCTGCCCAACAAGGGCACGCAGATCGGCTACCGCGCGCAGGAAGAAGCGGTGCACGACCCAAAGAACACCATCGTCTCGGTCAAGCGCTTCATGGGGCGCGGCCTGCGCGACGTCGCGCATATCGAACATAGTCCCTACGATTTCGTTGACGCGCCTGGCATGGTGCAGATCAAGACCGTGTCCGGCGTGAAGAGCCCGGTCGAGATTTCGGCGGAGATCCTGGCCACGCTGCGCCAGCGCGCCGAAGACTCGCTGGGCGACGAACTGGTCGGCGCGGTGATTACCGTGCCCGCTTATTTCGACGACGCGCAGCGCCAGGCCACCAAGGATGCCGCCCAGCTCGCGGGGCTGGAAGTGCTGCGCCTGCTGAACGAGCCGACGGCGGCGGCGATCGCCTACGGGCTGGATAACGCGTCCGAAGGCATCTACGCGGTGTACGACCTCGGTGGCGGCACCTTCGATATCTCTATTCTCAAGCTCAGCAAGGGTGTGTTCGAGGTGCTGGCCACAGGCGGCGACTCCGCCCTTGGCGGGGACGATTTCGATCAGCGCCTGATGTGCTGGGTTGTCGAGCAGGCTGCCCTGCAACCGCTCTCGGCCGAGGATATGCGCTTGTTGATGGTGCGCGCGCGCGCCGCCAAGGAAGCGCTGTCGGAGGCCGATTCCACGGTGATCGACGCAGTGCTGGACAGTGGCGAGATCGTGCACCTGACGCTGTCGGCAACGGCCTTCGTAGAGATGACCGCGCCGCTGGTGCAGAAGACCCTGGCGCCGGTGCGCAAGGCCCTGCGCGATGCGGGCGTGGGGGCCGACGAAGTCAAGGGCGTGGTGCTGGTCGGCGGTGCGACCCGCATGCCCTCGGTGCGCAAGGCGGTGGGCGATTTCTTCGGCCAGCGTCCGCTGACGAACCTCGATCCCGACCGGGTCGTGGCGCTGGGCGCGGCGATGCAGGCCAACCTGCTGGCCGGCAACGGTGCGCCGGGCGAGGACTGGCTGCTGCTCGACGTGATCCCGCTGTCGCTGGGCGTGGAAACCATGGGCGGACTGGTCGAAAAGATCATTCCGCGCAACAGCACCATCCCGGTGGCGCGCGCGCAGGAGTTCACCACGTTCAAGGATGGCCAGACCGCGATCGCCATCCATGTGCTGCAGGGCGAACGCGAACTGGCAAGCGACTGCCGCTCGCTGGCGCGCTTCGAGTTGCGCGGCATTCCGCCGATGGTGGCCGGCGCGGCACGCATCCGCGTGACTTACCAGGTCGACGCCGACGGGCTGTTGTCGGTGTTCGCACGCGAGACGCTGTCGGGCGTGGAAGCGACCATTACCGTCAAGCCATCATACGGGCTCGCCGACGACGAGATCGCTCGCATGCTGCAGGACAGCTTCCGCGAAGCCGAGCACGATATGAAGAGCCGCGCGCTGGCTGAAGAGCGCGTGGACGCCGCGCGCCTGATCGAAGCGACGCACCGCGCGCTGGAGCTCGACGGCGACCTGCTCTCGGACGAAGAACGTGCCGGCGTGGAGCGGCTGATCGCGGCAGCGGGCGACATCGCCAAGGGCGAGGATCACCACGCCATCAAGGCAGCGGTGGAAGCGCTGTCCCATGGCACCGACGAATTCGCCGCCCGCCGGATGGACCGCTCGATCAAGAGCGCGCTGGCTGGCCGCAAGGTGGAGGACCTGGGCTGATCCCCGAGGACTCTCGCACCGTATCTAAATCCAGGACATTTCATGCCACAGATCATCGTATTGCCCCACGTCGAACTCTGTCCCGAGGGCGCCGTGTTCGAAGCCAAGACCGGAACCAGCGTCTGCGATGCCTTGCTCAGCCATGGCATCGAGATCGAGCATGCCTGCGAGAAGTCGTGCGCCTGCACCACCTGCCATGTGGTGGTGCGCGAAGGCTTCAATTCTCTCAACGAGCCGGAAGAGAAGGAAGAGGACCTGCTGGACAAGGCGTGGGGGCTTGAGCCGAACTCGCGGCTCTCGTGCCAGGCTATCGTTGCCGACGAGGACCTTACCGTGCAGATTCCCAAGTACACCATCAATTACGCCAAGGAAGGACACTGAGCGCCTGTGCGCCTGCTCGTCCCGTTGCCGACCTGACAGAGAGAATCCTCATGAAGTGGACCGACACCTACGATATCGCCGCCGCCCTGTACGACAAGTACCCGGACGTGGACCCTGCCACGATTCGATTCACCGACCTGCACCGCTGGGTCCTGGAGCTCGACGGTTTTGCCGACGTGCCCGAGCGTTCGGGTGAAAAGATCCTGGAAGCGATCCAGGCCGCCTGGATCGAAGAGGCGGAGTAAGGGAACGTCAAAGTAATAGTAAAAGTAAAAGTAAAAGGGCCGGTGATCCGGCCCTTTTTTTGACAAGTGTGTTCCGGGAGTCCGGCCGGTCAGGCCGTCACCAGGACACCATCCTGCAAGCGCACGCGCTGGCCTACCTGCACGCCAGGATCGGCATGATAGGTGAAGGTGCGGTAGCTGCCATTGTCCATCTGCACGCGCACCTGGTAGGAAGTGTCCTTGCGCACGGTCTTTTCGATCTGGTTGCCGGCAAAGCCGCCGCCTACCGCGCCGGCCACGGTTCCCAGGATGCGTCCGTTGCCCTTGCCAATCTGGTTGCCCAACAGCCCGCCGACCACCGCTCCGCCGACAGCGCCGAGGCCAGTGGCCGGCTTGGCGGTCTCGATCGGCGTGATGGCCACGATGTGGCCGGTGTACGCGCTGCCTTGCGCCGGCTGGCGTTGCGCAGAGGCGCCATTCTCGGCGCGGCTCGCTTCGGGGCCATATCCTGCTTCCGGGTTGGCGTTGCGCTGGGTGGCCCGCCGGGGCGCGGGCGCCTGAGCGGGTGAGGCGGCTGGCGCCTGTGCCAACGCAGGGGCGGCCGCTTCGGGCGGGCGGGTGGTACTGCCAGGTGCGGTTTGCTGGACGGCCTGCGCATTGTTGGCGGCAATCGGCGCGGTCAGCGATTGCGGCGCATCCTGCGTCGCCTTGCTAACGGGCAGCACGCCGGTCATCGCGGCGACGGCGGTCAGGCTGGCGACCACGATTGCCACTGCGGCTGCGCCTACCAGCGGATGCAGGCGGCGCTGCACGGGCAATGAGGAAGGCAGGGCGGGTTCGTTCGATGGCTGCAAGGTCGGGTTCGGCATATTGTTTTCCTCGCGAAGCGCCGCCAGTCAGGGATGCTGCCGGTCAACGTTTCGATGAGACCAGTGTGGCCGAACGCGGCACCGTTTTCCGTTTGATTTTGTAAGTTTATGTAGGCGGGAAAATCGTTTTAAATCAGTGGTTTGCTGTGGGACTCCGCTCGCTTCCCGGTAGGCTATTTGTAACAAACTGGCGCGCAAACGAAAAAGCCCCATCGTTTGGATGGGGCTTTTTCGTTGCCTGGCGGCCGACATCAGGCCGCCACCACGCATCAGTCCTCGCGGCGCAGATGCGGGAACAGGATCACGTCGCGGATATTCGGGCTATCCGTCAGCAGCATCACCAGGCGGTCGATGCCGATACCGCAGCCGCCCGTCGGAGGCATGCCGTATTCGAGCGCGCGGATGTAGTCGGCGTCGAAGTACATCGCTTCCTCGTCGCCAGCATCCTTCTGGTCCACTTGCTTGCGGAAACGCTCGGCCTGGTCCTCGGCATCGTTCAGCTCGGAGAAGCCGTTGGCGATTTCGCGGCCGGTGATGAACAGCTCGAAGCGCTCGGTGATGCCCGGCTGGGTGTCCGAGGCGCGCGCCAGCGGCGAGACTTCCACCGGGTAGTCGACGATGAAGGTCGGCTCCCACAGCTGGCTCTCGGCGGTTTCCTCGAACAGTACCAGTTGCAGCGTGCCCAGGCCGGCGTTGAGGAATTGCGGTGCGCTGGTGTTGATGCCGAACTTCTTCAGCTCCGCGCGCAGGAATTCGGTATCCGCCAGTTGCGCGTCGGTGTACTGCGGCGCGTATTTCTGGATCGCCTGGGTGATGGTGAGGCGATGGAAGGGCTTGGACAGATCCAGCTCGCGGCCCTGGTAATTCAGTACGGCGCTGCCGCGCGCGTCGATGGCGGCCTGGCGGATCAGGTTCTCGGTGAAGTCCATCAGCCAGCGGTAATCCGTGTAGGCCGCGTAGAACTCCATCATCGTGAACTCGGGGTTGTGGCGCGGGCTCACCCCTTCGTTGCGGAAGTTGCGGTTGATCTCGAACACGCGTTCGAAGCCGCCTACCACCAGGCGCTTCAGGTACAGCTCGGGCGCGATACGCATGAACATCTGCATGTCCAGCGCGTTGTGGTGGGTGATGAACGGCTTGGCCGTGGCGCCCCCCGGGATCGGGTGCAGCATGGGCGTTTCCACTTCCATGAAGCCGGCGTCGGCCATGTGACGGCGCAGCGAGCTGATCGCGTTGGTCCGTGCGCGGAAGGTGGCGCGTGTTTCCGGCGACACGATCAGGTCGACATAGCGCTGGCGGTACCTGGTTTCCTGGTCGGCCAGGCCGTGGAACTTGTCCGGCAGCGGGCGCAGGGCCTTGGACAGCAGGCGCAGTTCCTGCACCTGTACCGACAACTCGCCCTTGTTGGTGCGGAACAGCACGCCGCGCGCGCTGATGATGTCGCCCAGGTCCCAGTGCTTGAAGGCCGCGTAGACGTCTTCACCGACCTTGTCGCGCGTGATGTAGAACTGGATCTGGCCGCCGCCGTCCTGCACGGTGGCGAAGCTGGCCTTGCCCATCACCCGCTTGAGCATCATGCGGCCGGCGATGGCGACTTCCACCGGGCTGGCTTCCAGCGCGGGCTGGTCGGTCTCCCTGTGCTGCTCGTGCAGTGCGGCGGCCTGGTGGGTCGGGCGGAAATCGTTGGGGAAGGCCACGCCTTGCTGACGCAGGGCCTGCAGCTTCTCGCGCCGTTCCGCGATGATCTTGTTTTCGTCGGCTGCGGCCGGGGCGTTGGCCTCGGCGGGAGCGCGGTTGGATTCGGTCATGATGTCTTGGTGAGTCGCGCGGCCCAGGCCGCGCGAGGTTCAGGTATTGCGGATGTCGTCGAGCTCGGTGCTGCCGAAATCCGGCCGCTCCAGGTACGCGGCGATGCGCTGCGCGGTGTCGTCGGCCGAGGCCAGCTGGTCGTTTTCCTTGAGGTCGCGAAAGCGCTGTACCTGCGCGAAATCGGCATCGCGGATGGTGGCCTGCATGCCGGTGTCGATCACGCCCGGTGCCAGCGCCACGGCGCGCACGGCACGTTCGGCCGGGGCCTGCGCGTACTCCGCGTTGATCGAGCGCACGAACATGTCCAGGCCCGCCTTGCTGGCGCAATAGGCGCTCCAGCCTTCGACCGGGCGGCGCGCCGCGCCGGACGAGATCGCCAGGATCTTGCGCGGGCAGCCGAAGCGCTCGGTGTGCGCCAGGAAGGCCGCGGTCATGGTCATCGGCGCGGCAAGATTGGTCAGCAGGTGCGGCACCAGCGTCGGTTCACGCAGTCTGGTGATCGGGCCGATCGGCTCGATCATGCCCGCGTTCAGGATCAGCGTGACGCTGGCAGGCGTTTCCTCGGCCGCGTCGAGCACGCTGCCGAGCCAGGTCGCCGCCGGGCCGGGCTGCGACAGGTCCTGCAGGTGCCAGGCTACCTTGACGCCGCTGGCGGATGCGATCCGTTCCAGTTCGGGATTGCGGCCGCGCGCCACGCACAGCAGGCGGTTACCCGGTTTGAGCAGTACCTGCGTCAGCGCGGCGCCGAGCCCGCGCGAGGTGCCCGTGATGATGATCAGATGCGATGCTGCGGTCATGGTCGAGATTGTCCCGGCGGGTGTGTGGCCGCACCGGCCGCCGCGCCGTGCCCCGGCGCGGCGGCGTGGCGCCGCTGCTGCGTGTTACAGCCCTTGCTTCAGGCTGGCTTCGATGAACGGGTCCAGGTCGCCGTCCAGCACCTTCTGCGTGTTGGACATTTCCACGTTGGTGCGCAGGTCCTTGATGCGGCTCTGGTCCAGCACGTAGGAGCGGATCTGGTGGCCCCAGCCCACGTCGGTCTTGGACGACTCCAGCTTGTCGGCCTCGGCCTGGCGCTTGCGCATTTCGTGCTCGTACAGGCGCGATTTCAGCATCGACATGGCTTCGGCGCGGTTCCGGTGCTGCGAGCGGTCGTTCTGGCACTGCACCACGATGCCGGTCGGGATGTGCGTGATCCGCACCGCCGAATCGGTCTTGTTGATGTGCTGGCCGCCCGCGCCGGAAGCACGGTACGTGTCGACCCGCAGGTCCGCCGGATTGACCTCGACCTCGAAGGAGTCGTCCACCTCGGGGTAGACGAACACTGACGAGAACGACGTGTGGCGGCCGCCCGACGAGTCGAACGGCGACTTGCGCACCAGGCGGTGCACGCCGGTTTCCGTGCGCAGGTAGCCGAAGGCGTACTCGCCCTCGACCTTGATCGTGGCGCTCTTGATGCCCGCCACGTCGCCTTCGGATTCTTCCAGCACCTCGGCCTTGAAACCCTTGCGCTCGCAGTACTTCAGGTACTGGCGCAGCAGCATCGAGGCCCAGTCGCAGGCTTCGGTGCCGCCGGCGCCGGCCTGGATGTCGATAAAGGCGTTGGCCTGATCCATCTCGCCGGCAAACATGCGGCGGAATTCCATGTCCGCGACGATGGCTTCGAAGCCCGCGACGTCGGTCTCGATGGCTTCCATCGTGTCGTCGTCGCCTTCCTCGCGCGCGAGCTCGAACAACTCCTCGGCGCCGCTGAGGTCATCGGTGAGCTTGCCGAGCACGCCGACCACGCCCTCCAGCATTTTCTTTTCCTTGCCGAGATCCTGGGCCCGCTTGGGGTTGTTCCAGACCTCGGGATCCTCGAGTTCGCCGTTGACTTCGTCGAGTCTTCCTACTTTGACATCGTAGTCAAAGATACCCCCGTAGATCTTCCGTTCGCGAACGGAGATCGGAGATGGCACCGGAGATGGCGTTGAGGCGTTCTGCTTCCATGATGTTCCTGCGCTTTCAAAACCTTGAATTATAGCGGATCGGGGGCTGTCTTCCCCTGCCCGGATGCAGTCTGTTGCATGATTTCGAACGGTTCGCCACGCGAACGGTCTACAGTTGCGGGTGCCTCATGGCAGACGCGAGGGTGCTGACGGGCGCAACCGGCTTCAAGATATGGACAGTAGGACAGTATGGACAGGGAGGAACGATAAGTACGTGATGAAGCAAAGCAACCACGACAAGACAAACGCGCGCCGCCGTGCGCTTGGCCTGCTGGCCGCCGCGGCGGCGGCTTGCCTCGCGGCCGGCTGTGGCACCCTGGCCAGCGAACCCGCGCCCGACGGCTACTACCGGGTGCAGAGCGGCGACACCTTGTATACCGTCGCCCGGCGACACAAGCGCACGGTGCGCGAGCTGACGCGCTGGAACCAGTTGCCCAGCGCCGATCGCATCGAGGTAGGGCAGTTGCTGCGGATTCGCCCACCGGCCGGCGCCAGCGCCGGCACGGGTGGCGGGGCCAGCAGCGGCCCGGTGGCGGTGGGGGATACCCCGCGCGTGGACAACAGCGCGCCGTCGCGGGCGCCGGCTACCAGCATCCGCCTGCAATGGCCGGCTGACGGCCGCGTTACCGCGGGCTACGGGCCGCCCGCCAGCAAGGGCCTGCGCATCAACACGGCGCCTGGCAGCACGGTGCGCGCCGCGGCCGGGGGCAAGGCGATCCACGTCGGTAACCTGCGCGGCTACGGCATGCTGGTCATCATCAAGCACGACGACAACTGGCTGACGGTCTACGGCAACCTGGACAAGCCCTCGGTCAGCGAGGGCGCGCAGGTGTCCGGCGGGCAGGAGGTGGGCCGCATGGGCACGGCCGACAGCGAACTGCACTTCGAGGTACGCAACAACGGCAAGCCGGTCGATCCGGCAGGACTGCTGCCCGCACGCGGCTGACGTCCGTGCGGGGCGCGCACGCTACTGCGCGTGCTCGATCACCATCTGCACGCGGGTGACGCCGTTGAAGGTGTTGTTATCGAGCCGGTAGGCCACCAGCGCGCTGGCGCCCAGCGACTCGGCATGGTTGAACCAGATGGCGTCGAAGCGCTGGCTGCCGCGCCCGAGCTGCAGCTTGAGGTGCTTGCCCTTGAGCACGCTCTGGCGCAAGACATCGAACTCGCCGCAGAACGTGGGCGCCGGGAAGCCCTGGCCCCATACCTGCTGCTCCAGCAGCGAAACGAACTCCGGGCTGAAGCAGGCATCCTCGATATCGCCATCGGTTTCGATCACACGGGCAAGCTGCTCGTCGCTCAGCCATTCGCGTCCCACGGTCTCGAACGCCGCCATGAACTGCGCGAAATCGCCCGCGCCCAGGGTCAGGCCGGCCGCCATGGCGTGGCCGCCGAATTTCTTCAGCAGGCCGGGGTGGCGTTTGGATACCAGATCCAGGGCATCGCGCAGGTGAAAGCCCGGGATCGAACGGCCCGAGCCCTTGATCGTATCCTCGTCGCCCGGCGCGAAGGTGATGGTGGGGCGGTGGTATTTCTCCTTGAGGCGCGAGGCCACGATGCCGATCACGCCCTGGTGCCAGGTGTCGTTGAACACGCTGATAGTGAAGCGCGCGGCCGGGTCCAGCGCGCCCAGCGGGCCTTCCAGGATCTGCAGCGCTTCCTGCTGCATGCCGGCCTCGATATCGCGCCGCTCGCGGTTCATGCCGTCAAGTTCCTGGGCGATTTCCCAGGCGCGGTTGGCGTCGTCGGTCAGCAGGCATTCGATGCCGAGCGACATGTCGGCCAGGCGCCCGGCGGCGTTCAGGCGCGGGCCCACGCCAAAGCCGAGGTCGAAGGTGTTGGCGCGCGTCGCCTCGCGCCCGGCGGCGCGGAACAGGGCGGCCACGCCGGCGTGCATGCGGCCGGCGCGCATGCGCTTGAGGCCTTGCGCGACCAGGATGCGGTTGTTGCTGTCCAGCTTGACCACGTCCGCCACGGTGCCCAGCGCGACCAGGTCGAGCAGGGTGTCGAGGCGCGGCTGGGTCTGCGTGTCGAACGCGCCGCGGCGGCGCAGTTCCGCGCGCAGCGCCAGCAGCACGTAGAACATCACGCCCACGCCCGCCAGGTTCTTGCTCGGGAATTCGCAGCCTGGCTGGTTGGGGTTGACGATCACCGCGGCGTCGGGCAACTGGTCGCCGGGCAGATGGTGATCGGTCACCACCACATCGATGCCGAGCGCATTGGCGGCCGCAACGCCGTCGACGCTGGCGATGCCGTTGTCCACGGTGACGATCACATCCGGCTGCTGCTTGGCGGCCAGCGCCACGATTTCCGGGGTCAGGCCGTAGCCGTACTCGAAGCGGTTGGGCACGATGTAGTCGATGCGCGCGCCCAGCATGCGCAGGCCGCGCACGCCGACCGCGCAGGCGGTGGCGCCGTCACAGTCATAGTCGGCCACGATCAGCAGGCGCCGGCCGGCGGCGATGGCGTCGGCCAGGTAAGTCGCGGCCTGGTCGATGCCCTTCAGGGCGGCCGGCGGCACCAGGCCCGGCAGTTCAGTGGCAAGTTCGGCGGGTTCGCGCACCCCGCGCGCCGACAGGATGCGCGCCAGCGTGGGATGCAGGCCGAGTCCGGCCAGCTTGCCGGCATTTTCGGTGGAGAAGGAACGAACGGCGATTCGGGTCATGTGCGGCTTGCGGGAAAACGGTGTTCAGGCGGCATAGGCGAGGTCGGACAGCAGCGCGCGCCAGTCGCCGCGCTGGCCCAGGCCGCGCCAGAATTTGCGCAGGTCGGCGCGGCGCACGGTGAATTCGGCATAGTGGTTGTCGCCGGCCAGCATCAGCGTCACCGCTTGCAACTGGCCGCCTTCGAGTGCGGCCAGCGCCGGGGCGAACCATTCGGCATCGAGTGCGTGCATGCGCTCGATCCACAAGCCCCAGTCTTCGGCGATATGGGCTTCGATGGCATCCTCAAGCAGCACCATGGCGCTGCCCTCGATGCCTTCGATGGCCTTGAAGCGCGCTGGCAAGGGCTGGCACGCAGCGCCCCCGGCCAGCGCCAGGCCGTGCAGGAAAGCGTCGCCGGTCAATACCGTGTCGGCCAGGCGCGGCACTTGTTGCAGGGTGCCGCCGCCGTAGAGCCAGACAGAATTGATGGAAAGCGCTCCGGCGGCTTCCCTGGCCTGGTTCACCGGATGGTCATACCAGGTCATCTGGATTTCGTTCTGGATCCGGCGCCAGTCGCGGGCGCGCTCCCCGGACTGCATCCACACATCGATATTGCGGCCGGTGGCGCGCAGCGGGCTGGCGGCCACAAGTGGCCCGAACACAGCTTCCGGGATATACCAGCGGGCCGGATGCGGCGTTTCCAGCAAGATGCCCGACTCCCGCAGCAGGTCAGCCACCGCGGCGTGCAGGGCCGCCGACTCCTCGGCCCGGATGTGCAACTGGGCCGGATCCATCAGCACCAGGTGGTCGCGCGCGGCGTGGATGTGTACCGGCTGCAGGCAAGCCCAGGCCTGGCCGTCGTTCGCGGCGGCGCCCGTGCCGGCGGCGCTCATATCCGCCAGGCGCATGAACGGGGCGCTGGGCACGCGGGCAGTGTCGAGCCCGGCACGTCCGGCCAGCCAGCGCTCATGCGGCAGCGAGCGCAGGAAGGGATCGTCGTGGCGCTCGCGCGGGCCGGGGCTGGCGCGGGTGAGCAACTTTCCCAGCGCCGGTAACTCCAACTGCCGCAGCAAGGCTTCCAGCATGGCGTCGTTGCCCCCGCCGTCCGCGTCGATCGCGGCGCCGGGCGGGACGGAAAAGGGCACAATCAGGGTCAGGTGCGTCATCATGGTGCCGAGATTGTAAACTTGCGGCTGGCGGCCGGCGGAAATATCGTCCCCCGGCCCGGCTGGGACAGTGGCGCGAGCACGCAGCCAGTAAGCCATATGCGGCGTCGGCGGTGTGGCGCCGGCGTTACTCCCTAACAACAGGAACCCTCTTGAACTTTCCTTACGAGTGGCAGATCGGTTGGCGATATACCCGCGCAAGCAAGCGCGCCAGCCGCAACACCTTTATTTCCTTTATCTCGATGATTTCCATGGCCGGCATCGCGCTGGGCGTGGCGGCGCTGATCGTGGTGCTGTCGGTGATGAATGGTTTCCAGAAGGAAGTGCGTGACCGCATGCTCTCGGTGCTCTCGCACATCGAGGTGGTCGGGCCCGGGGCGCTGCCCGACTGGCAAAAGACCGCCGCCGAGGCGCTGCGCAACAAGGAAGTGATCGGTGCCGCGCCCTATGTGGCGGCGCAGGCCATGCTGACCCGGGACGATGCGGTGCGCGGCGTGCTGCTGCGCGGGGTCGAGCCTTCCGAGGAACCCAAGGTGTCCGATATCGGCAAGCAGTTCCGGGGCGGCGGCATGGATCGCCTGCTGCCGGGCGAATTCGGCATCGCGCTGGGCAACGAACTGGCCAATGCCATGGGCGTGCAGGTGGGCGACAAGGTCACGGTGGTCGTGCCGCAGGGCACCATCACGCCGGCCGGGGTGCTGCCGCGGCTCAAGCAGTTCACGGTGGTCGGGGTGTTTTCGTCGGGCCATTTCGAGTTCGACAGCGCGCTGGCGCTGATCAATATCCGCGACGCCGAAGCCATGTTCCGCCTCGCCGGCCCCACCGGCGTGCGCCTGAAACTGACGGATATGCAGCGCGCGCCGCAAGTGGCCGACGCGCTGGCCGGCACGCTCTCGGGCGAGCTATACCTGCGCGACTGGTCCAAGCAGAACCGCAACTGGTTCGCCGCGGTGCAGACCGAGAAGCGCATGATGTTCATCATCCTCACGCTAATCATCGCCGTCGCCGCGTTCAACCTGGTGTCCACGCTGGTCATGACCGTCACGGACAAGCAGGCCGACATCGCCATCCTGCGCACCATGGGCGCGCAGCCCAGCTCGATCACCAAGATCTTTATCGTGCAGGGCGTGGCCATCGGCTTTATCGGCACGCTGGCCGGCGTGGCCGGCGGCGCGCTGATCGCCTTCAACATCGATGTGATCGTTCCCTTTATCGAGCGGCTGCTGCATGTGCAGTTCCTGCCGCGCGACATCTATTTCATTAGTGAATTGCCTTCGGATCCCCGCGTGAACGACATTGCCACCATCGGTATCGTTTCCTTTGTACTGTCCATCCTGGCCACGCTCTACCCAAGCTGGCGCGCTGCCCGCGTCAATCCGGCGGAGGCGCTGCGCTATGAGTGAAACCCTGTTGCGCGCGGAACCGGCCGGCAGCGCCGCCGATACACCGGGCAAGGACAACGGCACGCCCGTCCTGTTGGGCGAGGGCCTGACCAAGCGTTTCCGCCAGGGCGGCCTGGACGTGACCGTGCTCAAGGGCGTGGACGTGCGGATCGAGGCTGGGGAGAAGGTTGCCATCGTCGGCGCGTCCGGCTCCGGCAAGAGTACCTTGCTGCACGTGCTGGGCGGACTCGACAACCCGGACAGTGGCCGGGTTGCCTTGCAGGGCCGGCCCTTTACGGCGCTGCGCGAGAGCGAGCGCAATATCGTGCGCAATCGCGAGCTGGGATTCATCTACCAGTTCCACCACCTGCTGCCTGAGTTCACGGCGCTGGACAACGTGGCCATGCCGATGCGCATCCGCGGGCTGCGTCAGCCCGAGGCGCGCGCGGCGGCGATGGCGGTGCTGGAGCGGGTGGGCCTGGGCGACCGGGCGCAGCACCGGCCCGGCGAGCTGTCCGGCGGCGAACGGCAGCGGGTGGCGATTGCCCGCGCGCTGGTCGGCAGCCCGGCGTGCGTGCTGGCCGACGAGCCCACAGGCAACCTGGACGACCACACCGCGGGCGGCGTCTACGACCTGATGCTGGAGCTGTCGCGCACGCTGGGCACCAGCTTCGTGATCGTGACCCACGACCTCGACCTGGCCAGCCGCTGCGACCGCGTGCTGCGCCTGCGCGACGGGCACCTCCACGCCGAACGCTGAAGCGCGTCGCCGCGCTGGCACACCGCCATGTGGATCGATACCCATTGCCACCTCGACGCCGGCGAATTCGACGCCGACCGTGATGCCGTGGCCGCCGCCGCCGCCGTGGCTGGCGTCACCGGCATCGTGCTGCCGGCGGTGGCCGTGTCCAATTTCGCCGCAGTGCGCGCGCTGGCGCAGCGGCACGATAGCTGCGTCTACGCCTTGGGTATCCATCCGTTGTGCACGCCGGGTGCCACGCAGTCCGATCTCGATGCCTTGCGCCGGGAGGTGCGAGCCTCGCTGGCCGATCCGCGCTTCGTCGGCATCGGCGAGATCGGGCTGGACTTCTTCGTGCCCGGCCTCGATGCCGCACACCAGATGTGGATCTACACCGAGCAGCTCAAGATTGCCCGGGAGTTCGAATTGCCGGTGCTGCTGCATGTGCGCAAGTCGCAGGACCAGGTGGCGGCGCAGTTGCGGCGCACCGGTGTGCGCCAGGGCATCGCCCATGCCTTCAACGGCAGCGTGCAGCAGGCGCGCGGCTTTGTCGATCAAGGCCTCAAGCTGGGCTTTGGCGGCAACCTGACTTTCAGCCGCGCGAAGCAGATCCGGCGCCTGGCGCTGGAGTTGCCGCTCGACGCCATCGTGCTCGAAACCGACGCGCCCGACATCGCCCCCGCATGGCTGTCCGACGACCAGTTCGGCGCGCAGCACAAGGCGCGCAATACGCCTGCCGAAGTGGTGGGCGTGGCCAGGGTGCTGGGCGAGTTGCGTGGTCTCGACACCGCGGCGCTGGCACCGGCGATGTGGCAAAACTCGGTGGCTGCGCTGCCGCGCCTGGCCGCCTTCGCGGCAACCATGTTCCCATCGGCATTGCCTGCCCCGGCCCCGGCCGAAACGACCGGCAACCTTCCCGTCTCATCCTGACAAGTTTCGCGGCCGGTGACGGCGGTATAAGCAAACGCATCTGACTTCCCATCCGGGAGCTGGCATGCGTTTGATCCTGCTCGCCTTCGTGGCCGGCTGCTGGTGGCTGCAACAACAGGGCTCGCTGCCGCGTGGCGCCGTGGCGTGGTGGCTGGTGGCCGCCGGGGTCGCGGTGGCCATGCTCGCGCTACGCGTGCGCCGCTCCGGCTGGGCCCGGGCCGCCTTGATCGCGCTGTCGGTGCTGGCGGGTTTCGGCTGGTCGGCATGGCGCGCCGAACTCAGGCTGGGAGAACGCCTGGCGCCCGAACTGGAAGGCGTGGACCTGCTGCTGGGCGGCGTCGTTGCGGGCCTGCCGGCACAGGCGCCGCGCGGCCAGCGCTTTGTGTTCGCGCTCGATGAGACGCAGATCCACGGCATGGCATCCGGCATTCCCTCGCACGTCCTGCTGAGCTGGGACGATGCGCCGCCCGAGTTGCGTCCCGGCGAGCGGTACGTCTTTTCGCTACGTCTGCGCCGGCCGCACGGCCTGGCCAATCCTCATGGTTTCGACTACGAATACTGGCTGATGGCAGCCGGAATTGGCGCTACGGGCTACGTGCGCGACGTGCGGCGCGAGGCGCAGGAGGCAGTCGGTGAACAACTGGCGTGGCGGATCGCGCGATGGCGGATGCAGGTTCGCGACCACGTGCTGGGCAGCCTGCCTCCGGATGCGCGCTTTGCCCCGGTCCTTGCGGCGCTGGTGGTGGGTGATCAGCGGGGTATCCGGCAGCGCGACTGGACCTTGTTCACCCGTACCGGCATCGGCCACCTGATCAGCATCTCCGGGCTGCATATCACCATGATTTCCGGTCTCTTTTCCAGCTTCGCGTACTGGTTGTGGCGGCATTCGTTCGGCCTTGGCCGTTGGCTGCGGCGGCCCTTGCCGCTGTACTGGCCCGCGCGCCGCGCCGCACTGGTGGCGGCGGTGATGGCCGGACTCGTGTACGGCCTGCTGGCGGGCATGCAGGTACCTGCGCAACGTACCGTGTCGATGCTGGTAGTGGCGGCGCTGGCGCTATGGAGCGGCCGCACGCCGCCGGCCTCCCTGGTGCTGGCCTGGGCAGCGTTCGTGGCGATAGGGCTCGATCCCTGGGCTGTGCTGTCGCCCGGCTTCTGGCTGTCCTTCGGCGCGGTGGGCGTGATCTTCCTGGCCGCGGCGCAGCCCGCCGATCACGCCGCGTCCTCGTGGTGGCAACGTTTGCGGTCCACGCTGGCGCAGGCCACGCGCACGCAATGGGCCGTTACCATCGGGCTGGTGCCGCTGACCTTGCTGCTGTTCCAGCAGGTCTCGGTGATCTCGCCGCTGGCCAATGCAGTGGCGATTCCGCTGGTCAGCCTGCTGGTAACGCCGCTGGCCCTGCTGGCGGCGGCCCTGCCGGCACCGCTGGCGGGCTGGCTGCTCGCCCCCGCACACCTGCTGCTGCACTGGCTGGTGATCGGCCTGGAGTGGCTGGCGGCTCCGCCGTGGGCGGTGTGGCAGGCCGCGCGGGCAGGTCCGTTCGCGCTGGCGCTGGCGGTGCTCGGCACGCTGCTGTTGCTGGCGCCCGTGGGTTGCGGCGTGCGTGCGCGCCTGCACGGCGTCGTGCTGCTGCTGCCGATGGTGCTGGCGGGACGTCAGCCGGTGGCGCAAGGCGAGTTTCGCGCCACCGCGATCGATATCGGGCAGGGCACCGCGGTGCTGGTGGAAACACGCTCGCATGTGCTGCTTTACGATGCCGGCCCGGCCTATGGATGGGGCGCCGGACGTGGCGAGCCGGGCAGCAGCGCGGGCGCGCGCGCCATCGTGCCGTATCTGCGCGGCGCGGGCGTGCGCAGGCTCGACGCACTGGTGATCAGTCATGAAGATGCCGATCACGCAGGCGGGGCGCGCGACGTGATGGCGGCGTTGGCGGTGGACAGCCTGCTGTCAGGTGCGCCATCAGGGCATCGGCTGCTGGCGCCGCCCGGGGGCGCGGCCTCGCCAAAGGCGCGGCCCTGCGCGGCGGGGCAGCGGTGGGAGTGGGACGGGGTTCGCTTCGTCATGCTGCATCCCTTGCCGGGCGTGGCGCAGAACGCCGCCATCGACAGCAATGCGCGCAGTTGCGTGCTCAAGGTGGAGGGCAGCGCGCGCAGCCTGCTGCTGACTGGCGATATCTCCCGGCGCGACGAGGCGGCGCTGCTGGCGCGGCTGCCGACGCAAGACCTGCGCGCCGATTTCCTGCAGGCGCCGCACCATGGCAGCAACACCTCGTCCAGCGGGTCGTTCCTGGCCGTGGTGGCGCCCGAGCTGGCGCTGTTCCAGATGGGCTATCGCAATCGCCACCGGCATCCGCGCCCCGAGATCTGGGATCGCTATGGCTCGCACGGCATCGCGCGCTATCGCAGCGACGAAACCGGCGCGGTCCAGATCATGACGCGCGGCGAGTATTACGAGGTGCGGGCTTTCCGCCAGCACGAGCGGCGCTACTGGCGCGCGGCGCCGCCGGCGCCTCGCTGAGATGCGCGGGCTCGGCCTGGGCGATTCGGCGCTCGCGCAGATGCGCCTTGGCGCGCTGCAGGCCGGCGGAGACGGTGTCGGCGCGTTCCAGCGCGACGCCGGCCGCGAGCACGTCGCCCAGCACCAGGTGGCAGATGCGGGAGGTCATTGGCGTGTAGACCTCGCTGTCTTCTTCCACGTCCGAGAACACGCATACGTCCGCCAGCGCGGCCAGCGGCGAACCGCTGTGGGTCAGCGCCAGCACGCTGGCGCCGCTGGCGCGGGCCAGCGTGGCGGCTGCCAGCATGTCCCAGGTGCGCCCGCTGTTGGAAACCAGCACCGCCACATCGCCGGGGCCGAGCAACGCCGCGGACATGCTGAATACGTGCGAGTCCGAGTACGCAACGGTGGGAATGCCAAGGCGGAAGAACTTGTGCTGGATATCCAGCGCGACGATGCCAGAGTTGCCGCAGCCATAGAACTCGATGCGCCGCGCCGCCGCGAGCAGCTGGATGCCGTGCTCGATCTGGTCCGCGGACAGCGCATTGCGCACTGTCATCAGCGTGGCGATGGTGCGGTCGAACACCTTGCCGGCGATGTCGGCGGGACGGTCTTCGGCCTTGACGTCCTGGTGCACGAAGGGCGTGCCGCCGCCCACGTTCTGGGCGAACTGGAGTTTGAACTCGCGGAAGCCGTCATAGCCGAGCGCGGCGCAAAAGCGCGCGATGGTGGGCTGGGATACACCCGCTCGCTCGGCGAGTTCTGGCATCGACAAACGGATCACGCTGGCGCCGTGGCGGGCAACGTAGTCGGCAAGGCGGCGTTCGGAGGGGCGAAGCGTGTCGTAGACGGCAAGGATTCGGTCGCGCATGGTAGGGAGGGCTGTCTGTGCCGGGGCATTCTTGTGCCTTTGGCCCCGGTATCCGGGGTTCGATGGTTCGCACTGCATGTAGATATTCTACAGAATCCACATCCAAATCGCCTTGGCTTCCTGTCAGCTTCAGGCTAGGGATTTCACCTATTTGGCGCTTTTTTGCCATGAATTCGGCGCTTTGTGGTGCGCGCGCATGGTGTTTTCAAATTTCCTTTCGATATAATGTAGAAAATCTACAAGCAAACGCGTTCCCCCAGTCCTCGCGGATACGATCAGGCATCACGACCAGGAATCCCACGCATGTCAAAAGCCCTCCACGCCGAAGTTCAGTCCGTCACCGCGCGCGTGATCGCGCGCAGCCAGCACAGCCGTGCCGCCTACCTGGCGCGTTGCGAACGCGCCCAGCAAGAGCTGGGCCCCTTGCGCGGGCTGTCCTGTGCCAACCTCGCGCATGGCCTGGCCGCGCTGCCGGTGCATGACAAGCTCAAGCTGCGGGTCGAGCATGCCGCGAATCTCGGCATCGTCACCGCCTATAACGACATGCTGTCGGCCCACCAGCCGTACGAGCGCTACCCCGGCGTGATCCGCGAGGCCGCGCGCGCCGTTGGCGCGGTGGCGCAGGTGGCGGGCGGGGTGCCGGCGATGTGCGACGGCATCACGCAGGGCAATGCCGGCATGGAGCTGTCGCTGTTCTCGCGCGACGCCATCGCGATGGCGACCGCGGTCTCGCTGTCGCACAACACCTTCGATGCCGCCGTGATGCTTGGTGTGTGCGACAAGATCGTGCCGGGCCTGCTGATGGGTGCGCTGCAGTTCGGCCACCTGCCGGTAGTGTTCGTGCCGGCCGGGCCGATGGCGACGGGATTGTCCAACAAGGAAAAGGCGCGCGTGCGCCAACTCTACGCCACCGGCCAGGTCGGCCGCGAAGCCTTGCTGGAAGCCGAGTGCGAGGCCTATCACGGGGCCGGCACCTGCACCTTCTACGGTACCGCCAACAGCAACCAGTTCCTGATGGAGATCATGGGGCTGCATATGCCCGGCGCAGCCTTTGTGCATCCCGACAGCGGCCTGCGCGACGCGCTCACCGCCGCCGCCGCGCAACGCGCGCTGGCCCTGACGGCGCGGGGTGCCGACTACCTCCCGCTGGCGCGCATCGTTGACGAGCGCGCCGTGATCAATGCTGTGGTGGGCCTGCTGGCCACCGGCGGCTCGACCAACCACACCATTCACCTCGTGGCGATGGCGCGCGCGGCCGGCATCATCATCGACTGGGACGATTTCGACCGCCTCTCGCGCATCACGCCGCTGCTGGCGCGGGTCTATCCCAACGGCTCCGCCGACGTGAACCATTTCCACGCCGCCGGCGGCGTCGCCTACGTGATTCGCCAGTTGCTTGACGCCGGGCTGCTGCATGAGGACGTGGAAACCGTGGCCGGGCATGGTCTGGCCCGTTACACGCAGGAACCCGTGATGATCGACGGCGTGCTGCAGTGGCGCGACGGTGCCGCCACCAGCGGCGACGCGACGGTACTGGCCACCGCGGCCGAGCCGTTCTCAGCCGAGGGCGGCCTGCGCCTGCTGCAGGGCAATCTCGGGCGCGGCATGATCAAGGTGTCGGCGGTGGCGCCGGAGCATCGGGTGGTGGAGGCGCCGGCGCGCGTTTTCGATTCCCAGGAAGGCTTGCAGGCCGCGTTCGATGCCGGCGAGCTGGCTGGCGATGTGGTCGCGGTGGTGCGCTTCCAGGGGCCGAACGCCAACGGCATGCCCGAACTGCACCGCCTTACGCCGGTGCTGGGCGCGCTGCAGGACGCCGGCCACAAGGTGGCGCTGGTCACCGACGGGCGCATGTCCGGCGCTTCAGGCAAGGTGCCGGCGGTCATTCATGTGGGTCCGGAGGCACTTGCCGGCGGCCCCTTGTCGCGAGTGCGCGATGGCGACCGCCTCCGCGTGGATGCCGTCGCTGGCACCCTGGAATGGCTCGGTGGCGCCGACGGCGACGCCGACTTCGCGGCGCGCGCCTCGGCGGTACTGCCGGCCGACGCGTTCGCCAGCTTCAGCGTCGGCCGCGGCCTGTTTGGCCTGTTCCGCCGCAATGCGCGGATAGCAGAAGAGGGTGGCAGCGCGCTGGACCTGTCCGAAGCCGACGCGCACGGCGCTGTCCAAACCGGCGCGGTCGTCGCACAATAGGCGGCGCGCCCCGATATTTGTGTCATTTGTGTCCCCGGCAGCCAACGGCTGGCGGGGACGACCCCGAGCCGGCCCATGCGGGTCCTATCATGGCTTCATGGCCGTATGCTTCCGGACACTGCCGGCGGCCGGCGCGGGGACTACCGACAAGGATGGGCAAACCATCCGAACACGATCGCTGGAGCAGACATGATCTACATCCTGATGGGCGTTTCCGGCAGCGGAAAGAGCACCGTCGGCCAGATGCTGGCCGAGACCCTGCATTGCGGCTTTCACGACGCCGACGATTTCCACAGCGCCGCCAACAAGGCGAAGATGCACAACGGCATCCCGCTGACTGATGAAGACCGCTGGCCCTGGCTGGCCGCCATGCGCGCGGCGATCGATGCGGCCCGCGCCGAAGGCCGCACCCATGTGTTCACCTGTTCCGCGTTGCGCCAGACCTATCGCGACCGGCTGACGCCGCCCGACGGCGGCGTGACCTTTGTCTATATGAAGGGCGACGCCGCGGTCATCGGCGGCCGCCTGGCCGAGCGCAGCGAGCACTTCTTCAATCCGGCGCTGTTGCAGAGCCAGTTTGAAACGCTGGAGGAGCCGCGCGACGCGCTGGTACTCGATATCCGCCAGACCCCTGAAGCCCTGGTGCAGTACATCCTGGCCGAAGTGCCGGCATGCAAGGGTACGGCCGTGGCGCGTTAGCGCGGCGCGTTGCCCCCGCCCGGACCGTTCCCGGGCGCCGTCTTGGTGCGTATTGAGGAGGGGCTGGCAGACATCTTGCTTAATCCATGCTTGATGGCGCGAATGCCCGCCGCTTGCAGCTTTCGTGGTCATAGGTATCCTATAGGTACAGCACTTCGAAGCATGACGAGACGGTCCGCGGCTGCGCCGCCGGGCCGCGGGTGGTGACCTCAAGGTGCTGTGCCGGGAACAAGAAGCCAATCAAAACGGGATTGCCGGCAGTTTGGGCGGCGCCCAAATCATGGGGGAACGGCCATCATGGCGGCGCGGTTTTTCGACGAGATGCTCGATTGGCAAGATGGCGTGGCGGCATCGATCCACGCGGGAGAGTCCCTGCCGGCAGGCGCCGTGCGGGGGCATTACAAGCAGTTCGCGGACTGGCTGGCGCGACAGTCCGAAGGCACCATGGGCAACAAGCGCGCGGAGGCGGACCTGATCTTCCGGCGTGTGGGCATCACGTTCGCCGTGTATGGCGAAAAGGATGAGTCCAACAGCGGCACCGAGCGCACCATCCCGTTCGACGTGATTCCCCGGATCTTTCCCGCCAGCGAGTGGGCCACGCTGGAGCGCGGGCTGCGCCAGCGGGTCTCCGCGCTGAATCGCTTCATCCACGATATCTATCATGGCCAGGACATCATCCGCGCCGGCGTGATTCCCCCAGACCAGATCTACAACAACGCGCAGTACCGGCCCGAGATGCTCGGCATCGACGTGCCGCGCGATATCTATGCCCACGTTGCGGGCATCGACGTGGTACGCGCGGGCGAGGGCGAGTTCTACGTGCTGGAAGACAACCTGCGCGTGCCCTCCGGCGTCTCCTACATGCTGGAGAACCGCAAGATGATGATGCGGTTGTTTCCCGACCTGTTCGCGCGCAACCGCGTGGCGCCGGTGGCCCACTATCCGGACCTGTTGCTCGATATGTTGCGCGGGGTCTCGCCGCAGAACATCGCCGATCCCACCGTGGTGGTACTGACGCCCGGCATGTACAACTCCGCCTATTTCGAGCACGCCTTCCTGGCCCAGCAGATGGGCGTGGAGCTGGTCGAGGGCAGCGACCTGTTCGTGCAGGACGATCATCTCTACATGCGTACCACGCAGGGTCCGCAGCGCATCGACGTGATCTACCGCCGGGTCGACGACGACTTCCTCGACCCGCTGGTGTTCCGGCCCGATTCCACGCTGGGCGCGGCGGGACTGCTGTCGGTCTATCGCGCCGGCAACGTCACCATCTGCAATGCCATCGGCACTGGCGTGGCCGACGACAAATCGATCTATCCCTATGTGCCGGACATGATCCGCTTCTACCTCGGCGAGGAAGCCATCCTGAACAATGTCCCGACCTATATGTGCCGCCGTCCCGATGACCTGCAGTACGTGCTCGATCACATGGACGAACTGGTGGTGAAGGAAACCCACGGCGCCGGCGGCTACGGCATGCTGGTGGGCCCGGCCGCCACCCGCGCCGAGATCGATACCTTCCGCGAGGTCGTGCGCGCGCGTCCGGAGCAGTACATCGCGCAACCGACGCTGGCGCTGTCAACCTGCCCGACCTACGTCGAGTCCGGCATCGCGCCGCGCCACATCGACCTGCGCCCATTCGTGCTGTCGGGCAAGGACGTGCGCATGGTGCCCGGCGGGTTGACGCGCGTGGCGCTGCGGGAAGGCTCGCTGGTGGTCAATTCCTCGCAGGGCGGGGGCACCAAGGACACCTGGGTGCTGGAGCGCTGAAGCGCGGCGCTCGCAAGGATTGTTTGAGATTCCCGCGCCGGCCGCCTCGATGCCGGCGGCGCGCGGGCGAACAGCGCAGTACGAGGGGACTGACATGCTTAGCCGCACTGCCGACCATCTGTTCTGGATGGCGCGCTACACCGAGCGCGCGGAGAATACCGCGCGCATGCTCGACGTGAATTACCAGACGTCGCTGTTGCCGCAATCCGCCGAGGTGGCGGAGCAGGGCTGGTGGGCCATGCTCGATATCTCCGAGCTGACCACGGTGTTTGACGAGAAGTACGGCCTGCTGACGCGCGACGATGTGATCGACTTCATGGTGCGGGACATGACCAATGTCTCGTCGATCATGAGCTGCCTGCGCGCGGCGCGCGAGAATGCGCGCGCGGTGCGCGGCTCGCTGACCACCGAGGTGTGGGAGACCATCAACACCACCTGGCTCGACGTGCAGCGCATGATTGCTGACGGCATCCTGTCCGACGATCCCGCGCAGTTCTTCGAGTGGGTCAAGTTCCGCTCCCACCTGGCCCGTGGCGTGCAGTTCGGCACCATGCTCAAGGACGATGCTTTCCACTTCATGCGGCTGGGTACGTTCCTGGAGCGCGCCGACAATACCGCGCGGATTCTCGATGTGAAATTCCAGGCAGGCACGCTGGACGACAGCGATCCCAATCGCGACGCCAACGATTTCTATCATTGGGCGGCGGTACTGCGCTCGGTGTCCGGCTTCGAGGTCTACCGCAAGATCTACCGCACGGTGATCACGCCCGAGCGCGTGGCCGAGCTGCTGATCCTGCGCCCGGACATGCCGCGTTCGCTGGTGTCGAGCATGGACGAGGTGGTGGCGATCCTGTCGCTGGTCGGAAACCAGCATTCTTCGGAAACCGAGCGGCAGGCTGGTAAACTCCACGCCGATTTGAAATACGCGCGCATCGACGACATCTTCGCCGTCGGGCTGCATGCTTACCTGACCAGTTTCCTGGAGCGCATCGGCGACCTCGGCAACGGCATCAGCCGGGATTTTCTCGTGCCGCTGCAGGCTGCCTGAGCCACTTCACGTGGGAGGTTGTGCCGGCCTCGCCATATCGTGAAATACAAGATTCATCACAAGACGGTTTACCGTTACGCCGAGCCGGTTCGGCGCAGCGTGCACGAACTGCGGCTCGCGCCGCGTTCGGGCCCGCTGCAGGCCGTGCAAGGCTGGCAGCTATCGGTGCCGGGCAACCTGTCTGAGGCCCGCGACGGCTTTGGCAATATCGTTCACAGCTTTACCGTGACGGGCCCTGCGCATACGCTGGTGATCGAGGCAGGCGGCGTGGTGGACGTGACGCCGCCTGCCGACGGAGACGCGCCGCTTTTCTGCGATGCGCCGCCGGCGGGCGAGGCGCGTGTCTCGCCGCTTTACTACCTGGGCAGCACGCCGCTGACCGCTGCGCACCCGGAAATGGTACGTTTTGCCTCGCCCTACCTGGCGGCGGGGCGCGAGGTGCCGGCCCTGCTGGCGCTGGCCGGTGGCATAGCGGAGCGGGTGCGGTACAAGGCAGACAGCACGGATGTGGGCACTTCAGCGCGCGAGGCCTTCGGGCTGGGCAGCGGGGTTTGCCAGGATCAGGCGCAAGTGATGGTGGCATGTTGCCGCGCCCTCGGTATTCCGGCGCGCTACGTCAGCGGCTATTTCTACGACCCGCAGGCCTCCGAGCTGGCCAGCCATGCCTGGGCCGATGTCTGTGTGGACGCGGACAGGGAGCTGTGGTGCAGTATCGACGTGACGCACGCTTGCCTGAGCGACGCGCGTCATGTCCGGCTTGCGGTCGGGCGTGATTACCACATGGCCGCGCCGGTGCGAGGCATTCGCGAGGGCGGCAGCGGCGAGCAGCTGGCGGTCGAGATTGCCATTGCACCGCTGCAGTGAGCGAGGTGGTGCGAAGCGCACCAGGAATGGGCGTGATACGGTGTTCCAGCCGCGCAGGGGCGGCGCTAGAATGCGGCCTGGCTCCGGGCAGTGCGCCGGGCGCGGCCGTGCACCATAACAAGACGAGATCATGACGTACTGTGTAGCCATGCGGCTGGATGCCGGTCTGGTGTTCCTCTCCGATTCCCGCACCAATGCCGGGGTGGACGCGATTTCGACCGCGCGCAAGATGACGGTGTTCGAGGAGCCGGGCGACCGCGTGATGGTGCTGCTGACGGCGGGCAACCTGGCGATCAGCCAGGCGGTGCGCCAGATACTCGCAGAAGGCCGCGACGAGAAGCGCTCCCTTTGGACCGCGCGCGATATGTTCGAGGCGGCCGCCATCGTTGGCGACGCGGTGCGCCAGGTGCACAAGCACGATGCCCACGCCCTGCGCGAGGCTGGCATCGAGTTCAATGTGAGCCTGATCTTCGGCGGGCAGATCCGTGGCGAGCGGGTGCGCCTGTTCCATGTGTACGCGGCGGGGAATTTTGTCGAAGCCACGCCCGAGAACTGCTATTTCCAGATCGGCGAGGCCAAGTACGGCAAGCCCATCATCGATCGCGTGGTGGAACCCACGCTGCCGCTTGGCCAAGCCGCCAAATGCGCGCTGATCTCGATGGACTCCACCCTGAAATCCAATATCTCGGTGGGCCTGCCCCTGGACCTGCTGGTCTACGAGGCCGATTCGCTGCGCGTGACCCGCTTCGTCAATATCGACGAGAAGAACGCCTACTTCCGCATGATCCGCGATACCTGGGGGCATCGCCTGCGCCAGGTCTTCGGCGAGATCAACGATCCGGAATGGGATGCCTGCGCCCCGGCGGAGTTTCCGCTGGCGCGCCAGGGCGAAGGCGACCGCTGGGGGCAGCCGGTGCGCGCCACGCGCGAACGCGCCGGCACCCAGGACTGAGGGCGGATATCCCAGATGCGTGACATCCTGCATTTTTCGCATGCCAACGGCTTTCCCGTCAGCACCTACCGCAAGCTGTTCGCAACGCTGGAAGACGATTTCGAGATCCGCGCCGTGGACCGATACGGCCATGACCCGAAGTTCCCGGTCACGCGAGAGTGGCCGCACCTCGTCGATGAGTTGCTGGCTTCCGTGGAGCAGAAGTACCGCGAGCCGGTGTGGCTGGTGGGGCATTCGCTCGGTGGTTTCCTGTCGCTGATGGCCGCGCTGCGGCGCCCGCAATGGGTGCGCGGCGTAGTGATGCTCGATTCGCCCGTGATCGCCGGCTGGCGTGCCGCCTTGCTAAAGGCCGGCCAGCGCTTCGGCCTGGACGAACGGCCCGGCCCCGCGGCGGTGACGCGGCGGCGCCGCACCCACTGGCCGGATGCCGAGGCGGTCTGGGAACATTTCCGTTCCAAGCCGGTATTCGCGGCCTGGGATGAGGAGGTGCTGCGCGACTACGCCATGCATGGCACCGAGCCGACCGGCAACGACGCCGAGCGCCGACTGCGTTTCGAGCGTGAGATCGAGTACCAGATCTACCGTACCCTGCCCACCAGCCTGGGCTCGCGCGTCGCGCGCGGCGCGCCGGTGCCGGTCGGCTTTGTCGCCGGCACGCAGTCGCGCGAAGTGCGGCAGTGCGGGCTTGGCGCCACGCGCAAGCTGGTGGGTGAGCGCTTGCGCTTTATCGAGGGCGGGCATCTTTACCCGATGGAGCGGCCCGGCCAGACGGCCGGATTGATCCGCGATCTCGTCGGCGAAATGCGGGGCAATTCGCTCGCGGCCGCGCGTCCATAGCCGGGGCCAGGCAGGGCGGCAGCGCGGGCTGGGGTGCGAAGCGGCGAATGCGTCTCAGCGGTCGCGGGCAAGGCGACTTGTCGCAAATGCGGCGCTGCAGCAGCCGGGCTCTCATGTATAATCCCGATTTCCCCGGCAAGCTCGGTTTATGACCAAATTCGTCTTCGTCACCGGTGGTGTCGTCTCTTCGCTCGGCAAGGGCATCGCTG
>Ga0255338_1002309_pt1 | contig 28832 bp, 27 predicted proteins | sample MeOH1_35cm_T4_19_FD_203715 | JGI IMG/M metagenome (GOLD analysis project Ga0255338, IMG submission 203715) | Sandy soil microbial communities from University of British Columbia, Vancouver, Canada - MeOH1_35cm_T4_195 | ecosystem: Engineered > Artificial ecosystem > Sand microcosm > Unclassified ...
CTCGGTGCCGCCGTGGTTCACGAGCACCGAGCCGTCGTTGTACACGTGCACCAGCGCGCCGGCCTGGTTGAAGTGGGCCACGTTGAACGAGATGCCGAACTTCACCGGCGTGATGGCGATGCCCTTCTTGAGCACCGGGCTCGCCGCGTTGAACGCGCGCGTGGCGGCGCGGCGCGCCTGGTACGCGCTCGAGGCCACCAGTTCGTCCACCAGCTCGTGGATCACGTTGTCTTCCACGGTCTGGCCGTACGGCGTGACGTTGCGCTCGCCCTTGCCGTAGAAGTTGGCGCGGCGCACGTCGAGCGCGTCCTTGCCCAGGTTGCGCGCAACGTTGTCGAGGATGTACTCCATCGCAAACGCGCCCTGCGGGCCGCCAAAGCCGCGGAACGCGGTGTTGCTCTGCGTGTTGGTCTTGCCGCAGTAGCCGTCGATCTGCACGTTCGGCAGCCAGTAGGCATTGTCGAAATGGCAGATGGCGCGCGTCATTACCGGGCCGGACAGGTCCGCCGAGAAGCCGGCGCGCGCGACCATCTCCACGCCCACGCCCTCGATATGGCCGGCGTCGTCGTGGCCAACCTCGAAGTCGAACACGAAGTCGTGGCGCTTGCCCGTGATCATCATGTCGTCGTCGCGGTCGGGGCGCAGCTTGACCGGGCACAGCAGCTTCCACGCGGCCAGCGCGGCGCAGCACGCGAATATGGCCGACTGCGACTCCTTGCCGCCGAAGCCGCCGCCCATGCGGCGGCATTCCACCAGCACCTGGTGCGCGTGCCAGCCCAGCATGTGGGCCACGGCGTGCTGCATTTCCGTGGGGTGCTGCGTGGAGCACCACACGTGCATGCCGTCGTTCTCGCGCGGCGCGGCGTAGGCGATCTGGCCTTCCAGGTAGAACTGCTCCTGCCCGCCCAGGCGGATCTGGCCGTGGTCGCGGTGCGCGGCGCCATCGATATGCCGGCGCGGCGCGCCGCGCGTCAGGTGCATCGGCGGCAGCACATAACTGCCGGCCGCGTGCGCGGCCTCGGGCGACAGCACCGGCGGCAGGTCCTCGTAGCCGATCTCGGCCAGGCGCGCGGCACGGCGCGCGGCATCGTGCGACGACGCCACTACCACGAAGATCGGCTGGCCGATGAACTGCACCTCATCCCTTGCCAGGATCGGATCGTCGTGGATGATCGGGCCGCAGTCGTTCACGCCCGGGATGTCGTCCACGGTCAGCACGGCCACCACGCCCGGCGCGGCGCGCACCTTGTCGAGCGAGACGGACCTGAGCCGCGCGTGGGCGCGCGCGCTCATGCCCAGCGCCGCGTGCAGCGTGCCAGCCAGTTCGGGAATGTCGTCGGTATAGGTGGCCGTGCCGGCCACGTGCAGGTGCGCCGATTCGTGCGGGCGCGAGATGCCCACTTGCGGCGACGTTTCGTCCGCCACGCTGGCGTCGAGCAGGAAGGGTTCGGTCTGCTTGTTCATGCTGGCTCTCCTCAGGCGCTCACGGGTTCGCCGGCGCCGATGGCGCGGACGTTGACCCCGGCGGCGGGCAGCGCGTCCTCGCGCGTCTCCAGCCAGAAGCGGTAGAGCAGGTTGGCGGCGCCGCGCGCCCGGTACGACGCCGTGGCGCGCATGTCGGTCAGCGGCGCATAGTCCCGGCCCAGCGCGGCCATGCCGGCGCGCGCGGTGGCCTCGGTCCACGGCTGGCCCGTCAGTGCGGCCTCCGTCAGCGCGGCGCGCTTAGGCGTGGCGGCCATGCCGCCGAAGGCGATGCGCGCCGACGTGACGATGCCGTCCTCCACGGTAATGCCGAACGCGGCGCACACGGCCGAGATGTCCTCGTCGAACCGTTTGGACAGCTTGTACGTGCGGAAATGCCCCGCCCCGCGATTTCCAGAGTTGACCGGCACGCGCAGCGCCGCCACGAACTCGTCCTCGGCCATGGCCGTCTTCTGGTAGGCCAGGTACAGGTCTTCCAGCGGCAGCGTGCGGCGCACGTCGCCACGCTGCAACACCACCTCGGTGCCCAGCGCGATCAGCGCCGGCATGGAGTCGCCGATCGGCGAGCCGTTGGCGATGTTGCCGCCCAGCGTGCCGGCGTTGCGGATCGGCACCGAGGCAAAGCGCTTCCACATCTCGTCGAGCGCCGGGTACGCGGCGGTCAGCGCGGCGTAGGCCCTCTCCAGCGTCACGGCGGCCCCCACCTCGATGCAGCCATCGCGCTCGGCAATCGTGTTCAGGTCGCGCGCCTCGCCCACGTAGAGCAGGTTGCCCAGCTCGCGGAACTGCTTCGTGACCCAGAGGCCCACGTCGGTGCTGCCGGCCAAAATGCGGATGCCCGGCTCGGCGGCCTTGATCGCGCCGAACGCGGCGGCGGTGCGCGGCGCGTAGAAGTGCTGGCCATGTGCGCTGTAGTGGAAGGTCTCGCCGCGCCTGAGGCCGCGCAGCGTGTCGGCAATCCGCTTCGGGTCGAGCTTGCCGGCCTGCGGCGCGGGCAGCGCCATCATGCGCTGGCCGGCGTCGATGATCGGGCGGTAGCCCGTGCAGCGGCACAGGTTGCCGGTCAGCGCGTCGCAGATCGCCTGGCGCGCGGGCGGCTCGCCGCCGGGCGTGTGCTGCTGGTACAGCGCCCACAGCGACATCACGAAGCCGGGCGTGCAGAAGCCGCATTGCGAACCATGGCATTCCACCATGGCTTCCTGCACCGGGTGCAGCGTGTCGTCGGCCTGGCGCAGGTCTTCCACGGTGATCAGGGCTTTGCCATCAAGGGTGGGCAGGAACTGGATGCAGGCGTTGACGGCCTTGAAGGCCACGTCGCCATCGTCCTGCAGTTCGCCGATCACGACCGTGCAGGCGCCGCAGTCGCCCTCGGCGCAACCCTCCTTGGTGCCGGTGCAGCGCACGTCCTCGCGCAGGTATTGCAGCACGGTGCGCGTCACCGGGGCGTCGGATACTTCCTGGACCTGGCCGCGGTGGAAAAAGCGGATGGTTTGCGTCTCCATGGTCTTCTCTCTTTCGGGGATGGCGGAAACATAGCACCGGCCACTTTGATGCAATATTCGGCCCATGTGATATGCCCCATCAAGGCGCGGGCGCGGCCTGGCCATCCAGCTTGGAACCCAGCGCGGGCGCGGCGCGGCAGGGGGTATGCGGGTCTTCCCGTAGACCGCCGGGATTTGACCGGCCGAGGGTTCTCTGACATACACTATGCGCCGTTCCCATCCCCCATGCCAGCCACGCCAGCCCCCGCGGCGCGGCCGGCTTTCCCCATGCACGGACGCGACCATCTCGATACCTATCTGCTGCGGGTACTGCACACCCTGCTTACCGAGCAGAGCGTGACCCGCACGGCGGTCCGCCTGGGCCAGTCGCAGCCGGCCATCAGCAATACGCTGAAACGGCTGCGCGAGATCACCGGCGACGCCATTCTGGTGCGCGGCAAGAGCGGCATGGTGCCCACCGAGCGCGGGCGTGAACTGCTGGCGCTGGCCGAGCAGAGCCTGGCCGCGATGGACCGCATCGCGCGCCCGCCGCAGCAGTTCGATCCCGCCACCACCACGCGCACGTTCCACCTGGGGGCGCCGGATTACCTGGACGCGTTCTTCCTGCCGAATATCGTGGAGCGCGTGCGGCGGCTGGCGCCGGGCGCAAAGCTGTTCGTGCATCCGATGACGCAGTCGAGCGATTTCCTGGATGCGCTGGAGCAGGGCCAGCTCGACATCGTGGTGGGCAACTGGCTGTCGCCACCCGAGCACCTGCACATCTCGCCGCTGTTCGACGACGAAGTGGTCTGCATGCTCGGCGCCCAGCACCCGCTGGCCCGCCACGGGCTCACGCTGCGGCACTATCTGGAGATGCCGCACCTGGCGCCGGCGCCGTATGCGTCGATGCAGCGCAGCATGATCGACCAGGCGCTGGCCGAGCAGGGCTACAAGCGCAACATCCAGGTCACGCTGCCGTACTTCGGGCTGGTGCCGTACGTGTTGATGAAGACCGACATGGTATTCACCACGGGCCGGCAGTTTGCCGCCCACTACGCGCAGTACCTGCCGATCCGGATGGTGGCGTCGCCGGTGCCGTTCCCGCGCATGCGGTTCTACCAGCTATGGCACGAGCGCTGCCACGCGGCGCCCGATGTGATGTGGCTGCGGCGGATGATCGCCGAGGTGGCGGCCGACCTGCCGCAACTGCCACGGCTCGAGGCCACGGCGGCCGGCTGAGCCTATTTGGCCTTGTAGTTGGGGAAGAACAGCTGCTGGCCATCGACCTTGTAGCCGGCGATGGCGTCCTGGCCTTCCCGCGACGTGATCCACTCCACGAACTTCATGGCGTCCGCGTAGTTGGTGCCGGGGTGCTTCGCCGGGTTCACGGCGATGACGCCATACGGATTGAACATCTGCGGATCGCCCTCGAGCACGATCGCCAGCCCGGTCCTGGCGCGATAGGCGCCGTAGGTGGCGCGGTCGCTGAGCGTGTAGCCGGGCAGTTGCGCGGCCATGTTCAGCACCTCGCCCATGCCCAGGCCGGCGCTCACGTACCACGGCTGGCCCTTGGGCTCGATGCCCGCGCGTCGCCAGTAGTCCTTTTCCATCACATCGGTGCCCGAGTTGTCGCCGCGCGAGATGAACTTGCTGCCGCTGGCGGCCACCTTCTTGAACCCGGCGATGACGTCCTTGCCGCCGCGCAGCGCGGCCGGGTCGCCGGCCGGGCCCACCACGATGAAGTCGTTGTACATGACGTCGCGCCGGTTCACGCCGTAGCCGGCAGCCACGAATTCGTCTTCCATCTTGCGCGCGTGCACCAGCAGCACGTCCACATCGCCCATCTCGCCCATCTTCATCGCCTTGCCGGAACCCACAGCGATGACCTTCACATCGATGCCGGTTTTCTGCTCGAAGCGGGGCAGCAGGTATTTAAGCAGGCCCGAGTTCTCGGTGCTGGTGGTGGTGGCCATTTTCAGTTCGCCGCCATATGCAGCCGGCAGCACAAGCAGAGCCAGCGCGGCGGCGGCGCCAATCTGGCGAAACCTGCGGCGAAACACGTTCGAAACACCAGTGCGGGACATCGAATATTCCTTCTATTATGTTTGCTGTAACACAATTGCCACGGCGGTGATGCATCGGAGAGAATGCGGCACGGACAGCGTGGAAACTGGGCGCACGATTGTCAATGACCCGCATCCGCCCTGTAAATATGCAAGGCATTTCATATGACTTTCCGGTTTGACCTGTTCCCGGTCATTGGTCCCGATGACAACCCGCGCGCCAACGGCAAAGTGTTTCAGCTACTGAAAGCTGTGCGCGAGACGGGGTCGCTGCATCGCGCCGCCCAGGAGATCGGACTGTCGTATCGCCATGCGTGGGGCGTGATGCGCACTTGGGAAGAGATGCTCGGCCGCGGCATGCTCGACATGGAGCGCGGCCGGGGGGCGTCGCTGACGCGCTTCGGCGAACGGCTGCTGCGTGCGGAGGCGCGCCTGCGCGAGACCGTCGAGCCGACCGTGCAGAAGGCCATGGCGGAGTTCCTGATGGAACTGGACGACGCCGTGCAGCCGCAGACCGTGGTGCATTTCTCGGGCAGCCACGATCCGGCCGTGGAGGCGCTGACAGCTGCCCTGAAAGAGGCGCCTGGCGCACTTAACCTCGATACGGTGTTCTGCGGCAGCGTGGAAGGACTGATCTGCCTGCAGGAGCGCCAATCGGAACTGGCGGGGTTCTATGTCTCGCCGATCCAGTCAGCGGGCTCGGTGGCGCACGTGACGCTGCGCAAGTGGCTGCGGCCGGCCACGGTGCGGCTGGTCCGGCTGGCGTGGCGCGAGCAGGGCCTGATCGTGGCGCCGGCCATGGCGCGCGAGATCCGCGACCTGCGCGACCTGGCCCGCACCGGCGCGCGTTTCATCAATCGCCAGCGCAGTTCGGGCACGCGCATGCTGTTCGACCAGCTGCTGGCCACGCACGGCCTGTATCCGGACCAGATCACCGGCTACGACGATCCCGAGTTCAGCAACGACAAGGTGGCCGAGGCCGTGCAGGCCGGCCGCGCGCAGGTGGGTTTCGGCCTGCGGATGAATGCCGAACAGCACGGGCTGGCGTTCGTGCCGCTCACGCGCGAGGCGTACTACCTGGCGCTGCGCAAGAACGACCAGACAGCGCCGTGGATGGGGGTGCTGCTGGCGCTGCTGGCGGACCCGGCCTTTGCCAGGCGCATCGAGGCGCTGCCGGGCTACACGGCGGCCGAGCCGGCCGGCATCCTGACCCCGCAGGAGACGCTGCCCTGGTTCGGCCCGGACGGCAGAGAGGGCGCTTGAGCGCCTGAGCGATTCTCCGGCGCGTATTACACTCCCCGACAACCCCATCATCGAGGAGTCTTGCTCCATGCCGGATGCCGTCGCGCCAGTCTCCCCCCCTCGTTTCTCCGCCTGGCGCCACGCCCTGCGCATGGCCCGGCGCGACTGGCTGGCCGGCGAGCTGACGCTGCTGCTGTTTGCGCTGGTGCTGGCCGTGGCCGCGCTGGCCTGCGTGGGCTTCCTGGCGGACCGCATGCGGCTGGGCCTCGAGCGCGACGCGCGCCAGATGATTGCCGCCGATGTGCTGCTGGTGTCCGACCAGCCGTTCGATGCCGCGTTTGCCGAGCGCGCCCGGCGCGACGGGCTGCGGGTGGCGCAGACGGTCACGTTCCCGAGCATGGCCACGGCCCGGGCCAGCGGCGCGCCGGCGAGCGGCGAGGCGCCGAGCCAGCTGGCCGCGCTGAAGGCCGTGACCGACGGCTATCCGCTGCGTGGCCGGCTCAAGGTGCTCGCCGCGCCCGGTGGCGCCGAGCAGCAGGCCGAGGGCATTCCGGCGCCCGGCACCGTCTGGGTGGACCAGGCGCTGCTCGATGCGCTGGGCGTGCGCATGGGCGATGGCTTGCAGCTTGGCAGCAAGACGTTCCGGATCGACCGCGTCATCACGCAGGAACTGGATCGCGGCGCCGGCTTCATGAACTTTGCGCCGCGCGTGATGCTGCCGCTGTCCGACCTGGACGCGACCAAGCTGATCGGCTGGGGCAGCCGCGTGACCTACCGGCTGCTCGCGGCGGGCCCCGACGCGGCCGGCGCGGCGTACCAGCGCTGGGCGACCGGCGAAATCGGGCGGCGCCACCTGCGCAACACGCGCGTGGAGTCGCTCGAATCGGGCCAGCCGCAGATGCGCGCCACGCTGGATCGCGCCGAGCGGTTCCTGTCGCTGGTGGCGGTGCTGTCGTCGATGATCGCGGCGGTGGCCATCGCCATGTCGGCGCGCCGCTACATGCAGCGCCACACCGATGCGTGCGCGGTCTACAAGTGTCTGGGGCTGTCGCGCCGGCAACTGCTGGCCGCGTTCGGCATCGAATTCCTGCTGCTCGGCGCGGGCGGCGCGCTGGTGGGCGTGGCGCTGGGCTACCTTGCCCACTATGGGCTGCTGCTGTCGCTGGGCGGGCTGCTGCGCGTGTCGCTGCCGCAGCCGTCGGCGGTGCCGGCGCTGACGGGCGTGGCGGCGGGACTCGTCTTGCTGACGGGTTTTGCGCTGCCGCCGCTGCTGGCGCTGACGCGCGTGGCGCCGCTGCGCGTGCTGCGGCGCGATATCGGCCTGCCGCCGGTCTCGGCGTGGATCGCCTACGCGCTGGGGCTGGGCGCTTTCGTCGCGCTGCTGATGGTGGCCGCGCGGGACCTGAAGCTGGGGCTCACCACGGCGGGCGGGTTTGTCGGCGCGGGCATCGTGTTCGCGCTGCTGGCGCTGGGTCTGCTGCTGGCGTTATCAAGAGGCATGCGCGGCCGGGCGCGCGGCAGCGTGGGGTGGCGCTTCGCGCTGGCCGTGCTGGAGCGCCGCCGCGGCGTGACCGTGCTGCAGACCGTGGCGCTGGCCGTGGGGCTGATGGCGCTGCTGCTGCTGGGCATCACGCGCAACGACCTCGTGAATTCGTGGCGCAACGCCACGCCGGCCGATGCGCCCAACCGCTTCATCATCAACATCCAGCCCGACCAGCGCGATCCGCTGCGCGCCATGCTGGCGAGCAACGGCATCAGCGACCTGCTCTATCCGATGGTGCGCGGCCGGCTGACCCATATCGGCGACCGCCTGATCCAGGCCAATACCTATCCGGACGACCGCGCGCGCAACCTCGTCGAGCGCGAATTCAACCTGTCGTACACGGACAAGCTGCCCGAGGGCAACCAGGTCATCGCGGGGCGCTGGGCGAGCGGTCCGGGCGGCGCATCGGTGGAAGAAGGCATCGCCAAGACGCTCCATATCAAGCTGGGCGATACGCTGCGCTTCGACGTGGCGGGCCAGACCGTGGAGGCGCCGGTCACGTCGCTGCGCAAGCTGGACTGGGGCTCGATGCGCGTGAATTTCTTCGTGATCCTGCCCACGGACAAGATGCAGGGCCTGCCCGAGACCTACATCACGGCGTTCCACCTGCCGCCGGCCAAGGCGGCGTTGGGAAACCGGCTCACGGCCACGTTCCCGAACATCACCGTGGTCAACACGGACCTGATCCTGCGCCAGATCCAGGAGGTGCTGGACCAGGTGATCGCCGCCGTGGAATTCCTGTTCGTGTTTACGCTGCTGGCCGGCGTGACAGTGCTCTATGCGACGCTTTCCGGCGCGCGCGACGAGCGCAAGCGCGATGCAGGACTGCTCAAGGCCCTGGGCGCGACGGCGGCCACGGTGCGCCAGACGCAATACGCCGAATTCCTCGTGGTGGGCGGCCTGGCGGGGTTCCTGGCGAGCCTGGGCGCGGTCGCCGTGGGCTGGGCGCTTTCGCAGTTCGTGTTCGACTTCCCGTACCGGTTCAACGCGTGGATCGTGCCGGTGGGGGTGGTTTCTGGCATGCTGTGCGCTTTTGCCGGCGGCTGGCTGGGTTTGCGCGAGGTGCTGCGGCAACCGGCGCTGGCCACGCTGCGTGACGTGCAGTGAATTCTTGCGATCCGACATGAGTACCGAACCGACCGATTCCACCGACAACCCGACCGACAGCCCGAAGGATGTCACCGCCTACGAACTGGTGGGTGGCGAGGCGCGCGTGCGCGAGCTGGTGGACCGCTTCTACGACCTGATGGACCTGGAGACCCAGTTCGCGGGGCTGCGGGCGATCCATCCGCCGTCGCTCGACGGCTCGCGCGACAAGCTGTTCTGGTTCCTGTGCGGCTGGCTCGGCGGCCCGAACCACTTCATCGAGCGCTTCGGCCATCCGCGCCTGCGCGCGCGCCACATGCCGTTCGAAATCGGCACCAGCGAGCGCGACCAGTGGATGCGCTGCATGGCGCTGGCGATGCAGGACGTTGGCCTGCCCGAAGACCTGCAACTGCGGCTGATGCAGGCGTTTTTCCAGACCGCTGACTGGATGCGCAATGTCCAGCGCTAGGCAGGTCCTGGACTTCTGGTTCGGCACGCCCGATTCGCCCATGTGGAATACCAAGCGGCGCGAGTGGTTTGCCAAGGACGAGACGTTCGATGCCGCCATCCGCGACGCCTTCCTGCCTGCGTGGCAGGCCGCGCGCGATGGCCAGGACGGTGATGGGGACGACTGGCCGGCGACGCCGGAGGGCGCGTGCGCGCGGCTCGTGCTGCTCGACCAGTTTCCGCGCAACATGTTCCGGGGCGAAGCGCGCAGCTTTGCCACCGATGCGCAGGCCCAGGCGCTCGCGCGCCGCGTGCTGGCGCAGGGCTGGGACCGCGCGCTGCCCACGCCGTGGCATCGCACGTTCTGCTACCTGCCGTTCGAGCACGCCGAGGCGCTCGACGCGCAGGATATTTCGGTGCGCGAGACCACGGCGCTGCGCGAGGACACCCATGGCAAGGTCGACGTTGTGGAGTGGGCGATCCGGCACCGTGAGATCATCGCGCGCTTCGGCCGCTTTCCGCACCGCAACGCGGTGCTCGGGCGCCCGAGCACGGCGGAGGAACTGGCGTTCCTCCGGCAGCCCGGCTCCTCGTTCTGACGTCCGGTGGCGTTTGCGCCGCTTGCAGGCGGTCGGCCGTAGCCGATTGCTTATAATCCCAATCCTGCCGATTCAAGAGTCCGCCTGACGCCCATGGAAGCCAAACCGCAAGCCGGCCCGCGCCGAACCCGAGACCGCATTCTCGATGTCTCGCTGCGCCTGTTCAATGAGCTGGGCGAGCCCAACGTCACCACCACGACGATCGCGGAGGCCATGGAGATCAGCCCCGGCAATCTCTACTACCACTTCCGCAACAAGGACGACATCATCAACTCCATCTTCGTGCGCTTCGAGCAGGAGATGGAGCGCCGCCTGAAGATGCCCGCCGACCACAAGGCCACGCTGGGCGAGAGCTGGGGCTACCTGCAGTACATGTCCGAGTTCCTATGGAAGTACCGCTTCCTGTACCGCGACATCAACGACCTGCTGGCGCGCAACCGCATGCTGGAGACCAACTTCAAGCGCATCGTGGAGCAGAAGAAGCGGTTCGCGCTGGAGATCTGCCGCCAGTTCCAGGAAGACGGCGACATGGACGCCACGCCCGAACAGGTGGACGCCATCTGCACCAACATGGTGGTGATCGCCACGTACTGGCTGTCGTTCCAGTTCGTGCAGCATCCGCGCCAGTACAACGATCCCGAGCAGATCCGCGGCTACCTGCACGGCTCCAGCTATCACATCTTCTCGATCCTCGCGCCGTACCTGCGCGGCAAGGCGCGCGAGGCGTTCGACCAACTGGCGCGCGAGTACGCCGCCGCCCGTGCGGAGGCCGAGGCTGCCGCCGCCAACAAGGACAGGAAGTGAAATCCGTTTGCGTGTATTGCGGTTCCAGCCCCGGCCATCGCCCGGAATATGCCGAGGCCGCGCGGGCGCTGGGCCGGACCATGGCCGAACAGGGCCTGGCGCTGGTCTACGGCGGCGGCAACGTGGGCCTGATGGGCATCGTGGCCGACAGCGTGCTCGCGCATGGCGGTACGGCCATCGGCGTGATTCCCGATGCACTGATGCAGAAGGAAGTGGGCCACCGTGGCCTGACCGAGTTGCACGTGGTGCGCAACATGCACGAGCGCAAGCAGATGATGGCCGATCGCGCCGACGCCTTCATCGCCATGCCCGGCGGCGTGGGCACGTTCGAGGAGCTGTTCGAGACCTTCACGTGGGCGCAGCTGGGCTATCACGACAAGCCGGTGGGCCTGCTCAACGTGGCGGGCTTCTACGACGGCATGCTCGCGTTCCTGGGTCACGCGGTGGGCGAGGGATTCCTGAAGCAGGTTCACGCCGACATGCTGCATGTGGCGGACACGCCCGCCGCACTGCTCGGCAAGCTGGCCGCCGCGCCGCGCGTGGTCGTGGACAAGTGGCAAGAGAAGCGCGGCGAGACCTGACGGGGGAAGAAAACAAGCACCAAGAGACGCTATCAAAATGAAGCGAAGCGGTTCTGGCTAGGCGCGCGGCCGCAGACAGTACAAGTGGTACGGCAAGGCCGCGCAACGACGCCAGAATCATTTTGATGGCGTCTCTACCCCAGCCACATCCCGATCCAGCGCACCACGTGCGGCCCGCCGATGGCGATCCACGTGCCGGCGCACAGCACCAGCGCCAGCATGACCGCCGCGCTGCCGAAGTCCTTGGCCCGCTTGGCCAGGCTGTGGCGCTCCAGCGAGATCCGGTCCACGGCGGCCTCGACGCTCGAGTTGAGCAGTTCCACGATCAGCACCAGCAGCAGCGTGCCCAGCAGCAGGATCCGCTCGACGATCGAGATCGGCAGCAGGAACGCGCACGGCGTGAAGATGACCACCAGCGTCAGTTCCTGCCGGAACGCGGACTCCTCGAGCACTGCGTAGCGCAGCCCCGACAGCGAGTTGATCGCCGCGTGCCAGGCCCGCGTCAGCCCCCGGTTGCCCTTGTGGGGGTTGTTCTCGATCGAATACTCAGTCTCCGGCTCGGCCGCCCGCGTGGAGGTCGGCCGGTGCAGCGGCGGATCGGACGGCAGCGGGGGATGCGGTTTGGACATGATCGTGCGCAGCTGAGGGCGCCGTGGAGTCTTGGGTGGCTGCCGGCGCCGGCAACGGCCGCAGGTGAGCCAGGAACTGCTCGGACGCCGCGCGCCACGAGAATTTCTCGGCGTGCGCGCGGGCGGTGGCGCGGTCGATGCGCAGCGCTTCCAGGCAGGCTTCGCGCAGGTCCTCGTGCATCACGCCGGCCGGGCTGTCGCCCAACACGTCGATCGGGCCCGTGACCGGATAGGCCGCCACGGGCAGGCCGCTCGCCAGCGCCTCCAGCAGCACCAGCCCGAAGGTATCGGTGCGGCTGGGGAACACGAAGACATCGGCGGAAGCATACACCTTGGCCAGGTCAGGCTGCTGGAGCACGCCAAGGTAGTTGGCCGACGGATACCGCGCGCGCAGCCCCGCCAGCGCGGGGCCATCGCCCACCACCCACTTGGAGCCGGGCAGGTCCAGCTGCAGGAACGCCTCGACGTTCTTCTCCACCGCCACGCGGCCCACGTACAGGAAGATCGGATGCGCGGTGTTGAGCACGTTGGGGCGCTGGGCGGTAAAGACGTCCAGGTCCACGCCACGGGTCCACAGCACGCCATGCGTGATGCCGTAGCGATGCAGATCGTCCAGCACGACCGGCGTGGGGGCCATCACGGCGCGCGCGGGGCCGTGGAACCAGCGCAGGAAGCGATAGGTCCACGCCAGCGGCATGCCGAAGCGGGCCTGCACGTACTCGGGGAACCGCGTGTGATACGCCGTGGTGAACGGCAGGCCGTGGCGCATCGCGTAACGGCGCGCGGCCAGGCCCAGCGGCCCCTCGGTGGCAATGTGCAGCGCCTCGGGCCGGAACGTATCGATGCGCTGGCGCACCTTGCCCGACGGCATCAGCGACAGCCGGATTTCGGGGTAGGTGGGGCATGGCACGGTGCGGAATTCCAGCGGCGTCAGCAGGTCCACGGTGTGGCCCATCGCCTCCAGCTCGCGGCGCGTGGACTTGAGCGTGCGGACCACGCCATTGACCTGCGGCTCCCAGGCATCCGTGACAATCATGACTCTCATCGAATCTCCTTGCGAAACAGGAATCGTGGGCATCTCGAGGGGCGGCGTCGGATCGCCGGCGGGGCTCACAGCGCCAGCTCGGTGGCGCGGCGGCGGCGTTTGCCGGCCGGCACGGGCGGGTCCAGCAGCGAGGTCCAGTAGACGATCTTCAGCTCGCCTTCCAGGGTCTCGACCAGCGCCGATAGGCTTTCCACCCAGTCGCCGTCGTTGCAGTAGACCTGGCCGTCCACCTCGCGGATCTCGGCCTTGTGGATGTGGCCGCAGACAACGCCGTCGCAGCCGCGGCGGCGCGCCTCTTCCACCATCGCGTGCTCGAACGAGTTGATGTAGCTCACCGCGTTCTTGACCTGGTGCTTCAGGTATTGCGAAAGCGACCAGTATTCGAAGCCGAGCCGGGCCCGCACGCGGTTGAAATGGCGATTCAGCGCCAGGATCATCGTGTAGAGCGAATCGCCCAGGTAGGCGAGCCAGCGCGCGTGCTGCACCACGCCGTCGAACAGATCGCCGTGCACCACCCAGAGCCGGCGGCCCGTGGCGGTCACGTGGACCGCGTCCTCGCGCACCGTGATATCGCCAAAGGCCATGCCGTCGAACTGGCGCGCCACCTCGTCATGGTTGCCGGGCACGTAGATCACCTCGGTCCCCTTGCGTGCCTTGCGCAGCAGCTTCTGCACCACGTCGTTGTGGCTCTGCGGCCAGTACCAGCCGCGGCGCAGCTGCCAGCCGTCGATGATGTCGCCCACCAGGTAGAGCACGTCGGACTCGTTGTGCTTCAGGAAATCCAGCAGGTAGGTGGCCTGGCAGCCGGGCGTGCCCAGGTGGATATCGGACAGCCAGATGGCGCGGTAGCGATGCGTGGGCGGTTCTGAGGCGGGGGCGGGATGATTGCCCGATTCGGCATGGCGGGCCGGGGCGGCGGGGGCGGGGGGCGACAGGTCTGACGGCGGCGGCATGAACGCCGCAAGCATGGCGGACAGCGAAGGCGTGGTGTCAGGCTTGCCCCGCAGGCGTTGCGCGGCCCTCGACAAACGTCCGCGGGCAAAACGGATTGCTTGAACCATGGCGGCCCCGGTATCGGCGATGGCTGCATTGGGCCAGCGCGGCATGACGGTGCCGTGACGGAAACATGAATGTCACATGAAGGTTGAGGCGGGCGCGCGCGCGGCGTGCAGGGTGTCCAGTGCCGACAGCGTTGCCGCCACGGCGCGCGGATGGCGCAGGAGCGAGACATGGCCGATGCCCGCCAGCGGCACGTTGCGCGCGCCGTGGAGCCAGGAGGTGCCGGGCGGGCCGGCGATCGAATCGTGCCAGCTGAACACGGACACGATGCGGGCTCGCATGGCCGGCGTCTCGGCGTTGGCCAGCGCCTGCAGCCAGGGGCTGTCCCAACGCATCTGCCGCGCGTTGTGGCCGCTGCCGTAGCGCGCCAGCGCGCAGCCATGGTGCGGGCTGCCGAGCGTGACGATACCGGCGCATGGCGGGGGCGCGTCGCGGGTGGCGGCGTCGCGCTGCGCCAGCACCTGCGCGGCGCGGGCGGCCAATCCGCCCATGCTGTGGCAGACCAGCAGCGGCGGCTGGCCCGAGCGCGCGGCGATGTCGCGCATTCGTGCGAGCAGGGCGGGAGCGTAGTCGTCGATATTGCCGAGTACCGGTTCAAGGTCGATCCCTTCGCAGCGATAGCCGGCCGCCACCAGCGCGGGGGCCATGTCGAGCCAGACCGCGTGGTTGCAGCCATAGCCATGGACGAGCAGCACGGCCGGCGCGTCAGCCGATCGCGGCTGGGCGAACGTGATGCGCGAGCGGAACGGTTGCAGCCAGTTGAACATGCGGAATACCGCGCGGCATTCCGACAGATAGCAGCGCAGCGCGCCTGACAGGCCGAGCGGCTGCGGGCGTGGGGCATCGGCCGGATGGGCCAGCCGCGCGCCGGGGGCGATGCCCACGCCGCCGAGCGTGATGGCGAAGGCGGTGGCCACACCGATGCCGAAGCCAAGCAGCACCGCCAGCAGCGCGGCCCCGATGGCCGGCAGCCAGGGCCAGCCTGCCCCCGTCACCAGCCCGGCCACGATGCCGCCAGCCGCCACCGTTTGCACGGCCACGGCCACGCGGCGCAGCGCGGCGGCCGTCAGGCTCATGGGCGGGACGCGGGTCCGGCGGCCGGTCGCAGGTCGGTCAGGCGCGTGCCGGCCAGGCGGTCGTGCAGGAACTGACGGCGCGGGTCCAGCCAGGCCAGCGCGATCCAGATCAACAGGCCCGCCGCCAGCGCGCCGACGAATGGCCCGCGCGTGAGGCCCAGCGCATGGCCCACGGCGGCCGCGGGCGGCAGCCACAGCCACGCGAGCACATAGCGCAGCAGCGCCTGCGGCCAGCGCGGCGGCCGGCCGGCGGCCGTTTCCAGGCGGATGCGCCAGGTCTGCATGGCCAGCGTCTGGCCGTTGCGCTGCCAGAACCACGTGAAGTAGACCGCCAGCACCACGAACATCCACGCCTGGTCGACGTAGGGACGATCCAGTCCGTAGCGCTGCAGCAGCGGCCGGGCCAGCAGGTAGATCGCGCTGGCGGCCATTAGCACGCCGAACAGCAGCACGCCCTCGTAGAGCATGCAGGTCAGGCGGCGGCGCAGGGCAGGGGTGCGCGGGGCACGCTCCGGCGTGGCGTTGGCGGGGGTGGCAGAGGTGGCAGCGGGCATGGCGGAGGGTTCCGGGTGAGCGGCAATTATGCCAAATCCGGCGCTCCGGGCTGCACGGAAACGGGGGGATTTACTGGCGCGGGGCGTCGGGCGCGTTGACCGGCATTTCGGTCGCGGCTTCGCCGGTCACGGGCGGCGAGAGTGCGGCCGGTGCGGAAGCCGCCGCTTCGGGGGCGGCCGCCGGCATCGAGGTCGCGGCTTGGGTCGGCCCCTGGGCGGCGGGCGCGGAAGCTGGTGCCGCCACGGCTGCCGAAGCCGGCAACGCGGATGACAAGGAACCCGGCGCGCCGGGTTCCTTGCTGGCGCGGATTTGCGCGCGGGTGTCCGTGGGCAGGCGCTTGCCGGACGGCAGTCCGCTCACCGCGCCCGGCCGGCGCGGCACTTTTTCGGCTGCCGCGAGCTTCTTCTTCTGCTCCTCGGGCAACTGCTGGTAGCGATCCCACGCCTCGGCCTTCTTCTCGGGCGGCAGCGTGCGCGTGATCTGATAGTTCTCGCGCGCCACGCGGCGCTCCTGCGGCGTCATGCTGACCCATTCGGCCATGCGTTCCTGCAGCCGCGCCTGCTCCTCGGGCTTGAGCGACGGATAGCGGTCGGCAATGCGTTGCCACTTGCGCCGATTCAGTTCGGGCATGGCATCCCAGAGCGGGCGCAGCGGCGCCAGGATCTGCTGGTGCGCGGGCGACAGCTCGGCCCAGGCGGGATGCGCATGGGGGACGGGGGCGCGCGGCGCCGAGGCGGGCGTGTGGATCTCGTGCGCCTGGGCGTCCGGCAGCGCCAGGGCGCCAAGCGTGGCCAGGGCGGCCACGGCCACGCCGGTGGCGCACAGGCTGACCAGCCGGCGGGGCAGGGCGTCGGGGCGGAAATTAGCGCGTGCCATCCTATTGATCGGGATCGTGCTTCAGGAACACGTGGAAGCCCTGGTCGGCATAGGCCGTGGGCGGCAGGTCGTCGAGCAGCATCGCGGCGTCCACGTCGGCCAGCTCCTCCACGCGCTTCTGCTGCTGCCACTGGTAGATGCCGGTCAAGCCGGCCACCAGGACCACCAGCGTCCAGAGCAGCGCCAGCCGGCGCAGCCATGCACCCGCGCGGTGCAGCGGCGTGTCGTCTTCGGCATCCAGGATCGAGCCCTGCCTGCCGGACAGGGCCAGTTGCGGCACGGTGGCCGGCACTTCTGCCTTTTTCGCGGCCAGCGCCATGCGCCGCGCGGCGGCCAGCCGTTCGGCAATGTCCGCCGGCACGGCATCCGCCGAGGCATCGAGTGCCGAGCGGATCTCGCGCGCAAAGCGGCGTTCCTGGATTTCTCGTTGGTTCAAGCTCATAGTTGGACCCCGCGTGCACGCAAGGCTTGCGCCAGCGTGTGTGTTGCACGGGAACAGTGCGTCTTGACGCTGCCTTCCGAGCAGCCCATCACGGCTGCCGTCTCGGCCACGTCCATATCCTCCCAGTAACGCATCAGGAAAGCTTCGCGTTGACGCGTGGGCAGGCGCTGGATCTCCTGCTCGATGATATGCATGACCTGCGCCCGCTCCACCTTGTCGGCGCTGCTTTCGGCAGATTCTGACCCGGCCTGGGCCTCCAGCGTTTCCAGCAGATCGTTGTCGTCGCCCTCGCGGTCGTCGCGCAGGTTCGAAAACAGGGTCACCCACGTGTTCCGCACCTTCTGGCGCCGGAACCAGTCATGGATGGTGTTCTGCAGGATGCGCTGGAACAGCGGCGCGAGTTCGGCGGCATGCTTGTCGCCGTACTTCTCGGCCAGCTTGATCATGGCGTCCTGCACGATATCCAGCGCGGCCTCGTCGTCCCGCACGGCGAAAACGGCCTGCTTGAAGGCGCGTCGCTCCACGCTGGAAAGAAAGTCTGAGAGTTCCTGGTCGGTGGCCATGCAGGCAGGAATGTGCCGCGAAAGACGCGCGGCGGGTCGCAAATGTCTGCGATGCTAGCAAAAACTGCCGTCTTGGGCGAGTGCTGTCTTGGTTTGAAGACATGAAGCCCCCGGATGGCGAGGATTGGCCTGCTGTGCGCCAGCCCGGTGCATGGTGCAAAAAGAGCCCGCGGGCCATAGACCGCACTGGTGCATTGCAGTATCATCGTCGGTTCACACGACATCAGTGGTTGTCTCATCAGACCGCTTATGAGGCGGTCTCCTCATGCAGACGCGCACCGCTTGAACCCGAGCCACAAGCCCGGTAGAGAGCATCCAAACAATTTTTTGCCGAAAATTGCAAAGGACTGAAATGAACATGCCCAGCGCGGAATTCTCCCACGCCGACAGCAATTCATCTGCCGCACCCGAAATGATCGGTGCGGAAATTCTCGTTCACGCACTTGCCGAAGAAGGCGTCGAGTACGTCTGGGGCTATCCCGGCGGCGCAGTGCTGTATATCTACGACGAGCTCCACAAGCAAAAGAAGTTCGAGCACATCCTGGTGCGCCACGAGCAGGCCGCGGTCCATGCCGCGGACGGTTACGCGCGCGCCACCGGCAAGGTGGGCGTCGCCCTGGTGACCTCGGGTCCCGGCGTGACCAATGCCGTGACCGGCATTGCCACCGCCTACCTGGACTCGATCCCGCTGGTGGTGATCACCGGCAACGTGCCGACGCACGCCATCGGCCAGGATGCGTTCCAGGAATGCGACACGGTGGGTATCACGCGCCCGATCGTCAAGCACAACTTCCTCGTGAAGGATGTGCGCGACCTCGCCGCGACCATCAAGAAGGCGTTCTTCATCGCCGCCACCGGCCGTCCCGGCCCCGTGGTCGTCGATATCCCGAAGGACGTCTCGCGCAACGCCTGCAAGTACGAGTATCCCAAGTCGATCGACATGCGCTCGTACAACCCGGTGAACAAGGGCCACGCGGGCCAGATCCGCAAGGCCGTGGCCCTGCTGCAGGGTGCCGAGCGTCCATACATCTACACCGGCGGCGGCGTGGTGCTGGCCAATGCCAGCGAAGAGCTGCGCCAGCTGGCCGCCGTCACGGGCCATCCGGTCACCAACACGCTGATGGGCCTGGGCGCGTTCCCGGGCAGCCACAAGCAGTTTCTCGGCATGCTGGGCATGCACGGGACGTATGAAGCCAACATGGCCATGCAGCACTGCGACGTGCTGATCGCCATCGGCGCGCGCTTCGACGACCGCGTGATCGGCAACCCGGCGCACTTCACCGCGCAGGCGCGCAAGATCATCCATATCGATATCGATCCCTCGTCGATCTCGAAGCGCGTGAAGGTGGACATCCCCATTGTGGGCAACGTCAAGGACGTGCTGCAGGAGCTGATTGCCCAGCTGCAGGCCAGCGACGTCAGGCCCAAGCGCGAGGCGCTGGCCAGGTGGTGGGACCAGATCGAGCAATGGCGCACGGTGGACTGCCTGAAGTACGACCGCAACAGCGAGATCATCAAGCCGCAATACGTGGTGGAAAAGATCTGGGAACTGACCAAGGGCGATGCGTACATCTGCTCAGACGTTGGCCAGCACCAGATGTGGGCCGCGCAGTTCTACAAGTTCAACGAGCCGCGCCGCTGGATCAACTCCGGCGGCCTGGGCACGATGGGTGTGGGCCTGCCGTACGCGATGGGCGTCAAGAAAGCGTTCCCGGACAAGGAAGTGGTCACTATCACGGGTGAAGGCTCGATCCAGATGTGCATCCAGGAACTGTCCACCTGCCTGCAGTACGACACCCCGGTCAAGATCTGCTCGCTCAACAACGGCTACCTGGGCATGGTGCGGCAGTGGCAGGAGATCGAGTACGACAACCGCTACTCGCATTCCTACATGACCGCGCTGCCTGACTTCGTCAAGCTGGCCGAGGCCTATGGGCACGTCGGCATCCGCGTGGAGAAAACCGCCGACGTGGAGCCCGCGCTGCGCGAGGCGTTCCGCCTCAAGGACCGCACCGTATTCCTGGACTTCCAGACCGATCCCACCGAGAACGTGTGGCCGATGGTCCAGGCCGGCAAGGGCATCTCCGAGATGCTGCTCGGCGCGGAGGACCTGTAATGCGACACATCATTTCGGTCCTGCTGGAAAACGAACCCGGCGCGCTGTCGCGCGTGGTGGGGTTGTTCTCGGCACGCGGATACAACATCGAGACGCTCACGGTGGCCCCCACCGAGGATGCGTCGCTGTCGCGGATGACCATCGTCACCACCGGTTCGGACGACGTGATCGAACAGATCACCAAGCACCTGAACCGCCTGGTGGAAGTGGTCAAGGTGGTGGACCTGACGGAAGGCGCGCACATCGAGCGCGAGCTGATGCTCGTGAAGGTGCGCGCGGTGGGCAAGGAGCGCGAGGAACTGAAGCGCACCGCCGACATCTTCCGCGGCCGCATCATCGACGTGACCGAGAAGACGTACACCATCGAGCTGACCGGCAACGGCGGCAAGCTGGATGCGTTCCTCGATGCCATCGACCGCACCGCGATCCTGGAAACCGTCCGTACGGGCGGCTCCGGCATCGGCCGCGGCGAACGCATCCTGAAGGTCTGACCGGCGCCCCCGGCAGCGGCCACAAGCCAATCGCAGTATCCCGGCGGCGCGACGCGTGACTCGGACCCAACGCCCGCGCCACGCCGCCACCCCTCATACGCAGACTTAGAAAATCGAAGGAATCATCATGAAAGTGTTTTACGACAAGGACGCCGACCTCTCCCTGATCAAGGGCAAGAACGTCACCATCATCGGCTACGGCTCGCAAGGCCACGCCCACGCGCTGAACCTCAAGGATTCGGGCGTGAACGTGACGGTCGGCCTGCGCAAGAGCGGTGCGTCGTGGAACAAGGCGGTCAACGCCGGCCTGCAGGTCAAGGAAGTGGCCGAGGCCGTGAAGGGTGCCGACGTGGTCATGATCCTGCTGCCGGACGAGCAGATCGCCGACGTGTACCGGGACGAAGTGCACGGCAACATCAAGGAAGGCGCCGCGCTGGCCTTCGCGCACGGCTTCAACGTGCACTACGGCGCGGTGATCCCGCGTGCCGATCTGGACGTGATCATGATCGCCCCGAAGGCCCCGGGCCACACGGTGCGCTCCACGTACGCGCAAGGTGGCGGCGTGCCGCACCTGATCGCCGTGCACCAGAACAAGTCCGGCGCCGCCCGTGACATCGCGCTGTCGTACGCCACCGCCAACGGCGGCGGCCGTGCCGGCATCATCGAGACCAACTTCCGCGAGGAAACCGAAACCGACCTGTTCGGCGAGCAGGCCGTGCTGTGCGGCGGTACCGTCGAGCTGATCAAGGCCGGCTTCGAAACGCTGGTGGAAGCCGGCTACGCGCCCGAAATGGCGTACTTCGAGTGCCTGCACGAGCTGAAGCTGATCGTGGACCTGATCTACGAAGGCGGCATCGCCAACATGAACTACTCGATCTCGAACAACGCCGAATATGGCGAATACGTCACGGGCCCGCGCGTCGTGACCGAAGAGACCAAGAAGGCCATGAAGCAGTGCCTGAAGGACATCCAGACCGGCGAATACGCCAAGAGCTTCCTGCTCGAGAATAAGGCCGGCGCGCCGACCCTGATCTCGCGCCGCCGCCTGACGGCCGAGCACCAGATCGAGGAAGTGGGTGCCAAGCTGCGCGCGATGATGCCGTGGATCGCCAAGAACAAGCTGGTCGACCAGTCGAAGAACTAAGCTGATCGACAGCTGGCAGGAGGACGGGCCTGACAATGGCCCATCCTCCTGGGCCGTCCAGCCAGCCGCCGGTCCCGCGCAGTGTCGCGCGAGGCTTTTTGGCGGAGGCTGGGCGGCTTTTTGTTATCCTTGTCGGACTTTTGAATCTCAGACCTATTGCATGAACTATCCTCATCCGCTGATCGCCCGTGAAGGCTGGCCGTTCCTGGCCGGCGCATTTGTCATCTCGCTGCTGGTGCATGTCAGCGCGGGTTTCTGGTGGGCGCTGCCGCTGTGGATACTCACGATTTTCGTGCTCCAGTTCTTCCGCGATCCGCCGCGGCCGATCCCGTCGGCACCCAACGCCGTGCTGGCCCCGGCCGACGGCCGCATCGTCGTGGTGGAAAAGACCCAGGACCCGTACGCGGGCCGCGAGGCGCTGAAGATCAGCGTGTTCATGAACGTGTTCAACGTGCATTCGAACCGCGTGTCGGTGGATGGCAAGGTGGAGAAGCTCGAGTACTTTCCGGGCAAGTTCGTCAACGCCGACCTGGACAAGGCATCGGTGGAGAACGAGCGCAACGCGGTGGTGATCCGCCGCGCCCAGGATGGCCAGGTGGTCACGCTGGTGCAGGTGGCCGGGCTGGTTGCGCGCCGCATCCTGTGCTACACCAAGGTGGGTGACATGCTGTCGCGCGGCCAGCGCTACGGCTTTATCCGCTTCGGCTCGCGCGTGGACGTGTACCTGCCTGTCGATGCCCGCCCGCGCGTCACGATCGGCGAGAAGGTCTCGGCCTCGTCGACCGTGCTGGCCGAGCTGGACATCCAGCAGTAAGCCGCCCCTCCACACCGAAAGGAGACCCTGGCATGGGTGCCTTCAACCGACGGAACAAGCGCGTCAACGGTAGCAATGTGACGCATCTGCGGCCGTTCCGCCATAATCAATTGCGCAACGATCCGGGCTACGACGACGCCGACGAGCACGACGTCGAATACGTGCGTCCGCGCCGGCGCGGCATTTACCTGCTGCCCAACGCGTTCACCACGGCCGCGCTGTTCGCCGGCTTCTTCGCCATCGTGCAGGCCATGAACAACCATTTCGACTCGGCGGCCATCGCGATCTTCGCGGCGATGGTGCTCGACGGGATGGACGGCCGCGTGGCGCGCATCACGAACACGCAGAGCGCGTTCGGCGAGCAGTACGACTCGCTCTCGGACATGACCTCGTTCGGCGTGGCGCCGGCGCTGGTCATGTATGAATGGATCCTGCACGACCTTGGCAAATGGGGCTGGATCGCCGCGTTTGTCTATTGCACCTGCGCGGCGCTGCGCCTGGCGCGCTTCAACGCGAATATCGGCGTGGTGGACAAGCGCTTCTTCCAGGGCCTGCCGAGCCCGGCCGCCGCCGCGCTGGTGGCCGGCTTCGTCTGGCTGGTGATCGACAACAAGCTGCCGGTCAGGGAGTTGTGGATGCCGTGGGTCGCCTTTGCGATCACGCTCTATGCGGGTCTGTCGATGGTCTCGAACGCGCCGTTCTACAGTGGCAAGGCGCTCGACGTGCGCTACCGTGTGCCGTTCGGCATGATGGTGCTCGTACTGGTGCTGTTCGTGGTGGTCTCCACCGATCCGCCCGTGGCGCTGTTCGGGCTGTTCGTCGCCTATGCGATCTCGGGCTATCTGCTCTGGGCCTGGCGCGCGCTGCACGGCGAGCCGGGTGGGGTGCGCAAGGCACGCGGGCCGGGTGGTGGCATCGGACCGGGCAACAACGGCGGCAACTAGGCAAGCATGGCGGCAGGGCGTCTCAGGGCGCCCTGTGTCGTTTTCAGCAGTACCGCATCACGTTTTATTCACCGTCAGGAGGATGTCATGGGTATGTTTGACTTCATCAAGGAAGCGGGCGAAAAGCTGTTCGGCAAGGGCGAGGCCAAGACCGCCCAGGATGCCGCCAAGGCCGACGCGTCGGCCGAGAAGGTGGACGCGGCCAACCGTGCCGCCGGCGACGCCATCGAGGTCTATATCAAGCAGATGGGGCTCGATGCCACCGGGTTGATGGTCCAGGTGGACGGCGCACAGGGCAAGGCCACCGTGTTCGGCGTGGCGCCGGACCAGAGCACCCGGGAGAAGATCATCCTCTGCGCCGGCAATGTGGAGGGCGTGGCCTTGGTGGAGGACAAGATGTCCGTGAACGTGGAGTCCGTGGAGTCGCAATGGCACACCGTGGTCAAGGGCGACACGCTTTGGGCCATCTCCCAGGCTGCCTACGGCAATGGCGCCGAGTACAACAGGATCTTCGAGGCCAACAAGCCGATGCTTTCGCACCCGGACAAGATCTATCCGGGCCAGAAACTGCGGATCCCGCCGAAGGGCTGATCCGGGCAGGGGAGATCGCGTCTTGCAAGCGCGCGCCAAACCGGATATAGTCATCGACATGATTTCGCACCGCGTCCTATCCGCCCGCACCACCCTAGGTGGCCTACTAGGCCATCAGGTCGGGACGCGCGCGCGCTGAGGGACGCCATACCCTAAGCGCGGAATCACCAGGAATTAGTTTTCCAAACGCCCCGGCCTGCATCGATGCACGCCGGGGCGTTTTGCATTGGTTTTCCGATTTGCATGCGGCGCGCCCGGCGGCACGATGGACGGGACAGCACACAACAAGGCACAGCCAGGAGCTCCACAAATGTCTGACAAACTCATCATTTTCGATACCACCTTGCGTGACGGCGAACAGTCGCCCGGCGCCTCGATGACCCGCGAAGAGAAGATTCGCATCGCGCGCCAGCTGGAACGCCTGAAGGTCGATGTGATCGAGGCCGGCTTTGCGGCCAGCTCCAATGGCGACTTCGAGGCCATCCGCTCGATCGCCCAGGTGGTCAAGGATTCCACGATCTGCTCGCTGGCCCGCGCCAACGACAAGGACATCGCCCGCGCGGCCGAGGCGCTCAAGCCGGCCAACGCGTTCCGGATCCACACGTTCATCGCCACGTCGGCGCTGCACATGGAGAAGAAGCTGCGTATGACGCCGGACCAGGTGTACGAGCAGGCCCGCCTGGCCGTGCGCTTTGCGCGCCAGTTCACCGACGACATCGAATTTTCGCCAGAAGACGGTAGCCGCTCGGACATGGACTTCCTGTGCCGCGTGCTGGAAGGCGTGATTGCCGAGGGCGCCACCACGATCAACCTGCCCGACACCGTTGGCTACGCGGTGCCGGAAGGCTATGCGGACCTGATCCGCTCGGTGCGCGAGCGCATTCCCAACTCGGACAAGGCCATCTGGTCGGTGCACTGCCATAACGACCTGGGCATGGCCGTGGCCAACTCGCTGGCCGCCGTGAAGCTGGGCGGCGCGCGCCAGATCGAGTGCACGATCAATGGCCTCGGCGAGCGCGCCGGCAACACGAGCCTGGAAGAGGTGGTGATGGCCGTGAAGACGCGCCGCGACTATTTCGACCTGGACGTGGGCATCGACACCACGCAGATCGTGCCGGCATCGAAGCTGGTCTCGCAGATCACCGGTTTCGTGGTGCAGCCGAACAAGGCCGTGGTGGGCGCCAACGCGTTTGCCCACGCGTCGGGCATCCACCAGGACGGCGTGCTCAAGGCGCGCGATACCTACGAGATCATGCGCGCGGAAGACGTGGGCTGGGCTGCCAACAAGATCGTGCTGGGCAAGCTCTCGGGCCGCAACGCGTTCAAGCAGCGCCTGCAGGAACTTGGCATCGAACTCGATAGCGAAAGCGAAGTCAACGCCGCATTTGGCCGTTTCAAGGAGCTGGCTGACCAGAAGGCCGAGATTTTCGACGAGGACATCATGGCCATCGTCTCGGATGAAGCGCACGACGCCAACGAGCACTATCGCTTCATCTCGCTCTCGCAGCGTTCCGAAACCGGCGAGCGCCCGCATGCGCGCGTGGTGTTCAACATGGACGGTCAGGAGCAGACCGGCGAGAGCGAGGGCAACGGCCCCGTGGACGCCACGCTGCACGCGATCGAAGGCAAGGTCAACAGTGGCGCGGAGCTGGTGCTGTACTCGGTGAACGCGATCACCACCGGCACGCAGGCGCAGGGCGAGGTGACCGTGCGGCTGTCGAAGGGCGGCCGTATCGTCAACGGCGTGGGCACCGATCCCGACATCGTGGCGGCATCGGCCAAGGCCTACCTGGCCGCGCTGAACAAGCTGCACGACAAGGCCGTACAGAAGATCAACCCGCAGATCTGATCCCGATCCGCGTACCGGCGCCGGGGCTCAAGAGGCCCCGCGCACCATCAGCCGCCCGTCAGTCGCGCATCCCGCGGCGTCGGGCGGTTTTTCGTTGTATGCCGATGATTCCGGTCAGTCGCGGTCCGGGCGATCGTACAGCGGGTCCGGCGTGACCTGGGTCTGCCGCAGGACACCGCCGTCATCGAAATAGAAGTTGAACAGCGAGTACCACTGGTCTTCGTGGCGGAAGCGATAGCTCCAGACCTCGCGCTTCATCAGCGGAAAGTACTGGTTTGGCTCGCGCGGGGCGCCAAAGTGCTCAAGCACGTCTTTCTTGGTCCAGACGTTGACCTGCGCCTTGTAGAGTTCCGGCGTGGTCAGCATCTGGCGGAAATTCGTCAGATTGCCATTGCGGTCGAAGTCGGCGGCGTAGGACTGCTGCCCGAGCGGCTGCTTGGAGTAGAACCAGCGCGTGGTGCCGTCGTCGAGCTGGTAGACATCGGTGGGTTTGCCAAATGTGGCCATGACGGCGCCTTGCGGCTGGCCCACGAGCTTCAGGCCGGTATCCACGGGCGCCAGGGCGGTACAGGCGGTACAAACCACGAGCGTGGCAGCGCCCAGCCCGAGAGCCAGCCGGCGGCCGGCGCGTTGAAGAATGACGTTCATCGGAATCTCTCAGCAAGCCATGCGGCGGTACGAATGGTGTAAGTGTAGCCTCGCCGCGCGTCGGTGTGCATCGGACGCTGCTTTTCGTGCGGGATTGCCGCCATCGGTTCGCCTGCCGTACCATCCACGGCTTTGCTGAGCGATCTGAACAGGAGACAGGATGTCCGGAGCGGAACAACGCGGGCGGTGGCGTGCAGGGCTGGCCGCGGCACTGCTATGCATTGCGGCAACCGGGCATGCCCAGGGCCAGGCGGGGACACCAATCCGCGTCGGCATGATCGAAGGGCTGTCCGGCCCGTTCGCCAATGCCGGCGAGGCCGTGGTGCGCAACCTGCGTATCGCCATCGATCGCATCAATGCGCGCGGCGGCGTCAAGACCGCCGAGGGTGCCCGCCCGCTGGAACTGGTCACGTTCGACAGCAAGGGCAATGTCGATGAAAGCCTGATCCAGTTTCGCAGCCTCGTGGACAAGCGCATTCCGTTTGTCCTTCAGGGCAACAGCTCGGCCGTGGCCGGGGCGCTGGTGGCGGCGGTCAATCGCAACAATGTGCGCGAGCCCGACGCGCGTGTGCTGTTCCTCAACTATTCGGCCGTCGATCCCTCGCTGACCAACGAGAATTGCAGTTTCTGGCATTTCCGCTTCGACGCCAGTTCGGACATGCGCATGCAGGCGCTGACCGAGGCTATCCGGAGCGACCACGCCGTACGCAAGGTCTACCTGATCGACCAGGACTACAGCTTCGGGCACCAGGTGTCGAAGTCCGCACGCGAGATGCTGGCGGCCAAGCGGCCCGACATCCAGGTGGTGGGCGACGAATTCCATCCGATCGGCAAGATCAAGGATTTCTCCCCGTATATCGCCAAGATCAAGGCCAGCGGCGCCGACGCGGTCATTACGGGCAACTGGGGCAACGACCTGACACTGATGGTCAAGGCCGCGCGCGAGGGTGGGTTGGGTGCGCGTTTCTACACTTTCTATGGCAATGGGCTGGGCGCGCCGGCGGCGATGGGCGATGCCGGCGTGGGCCGCGTGCTGGCCGTGGCCGAATGGCATCCGAACGTGGGCGGCGCGGCTTCCGACGCGTTCTATCAGGCGTTCCGCACCCGCTACCCCGAGCCGCGCGACGACTACGTGCACCTGCGCATGCAGATAATGATGGAGATGCTGGCGCGCGCCATCGCGCAGGCCGGCGGCACCGACGCGGTCAAGGTGGCGCTGGCGCTGGAGAACATGCGCTACACGAATGACTTCCACGACGCCACCGTGCGTGCCGAGGACCACCAGGTGCTGCAGCCGCTCTATGTGTCCGTCATGGCGCGGCAGGGCGCGGACGTGCGTTTCGACAACGAGGGTTCGGGCTACGGCTTCCGCACAGTGAAGAAGCTCAAGACCGCGCAGACCACGCTGCCCACCACGTGCCGCATGGAGCGCCCGCAAGGCTGAGCGGCGGATCGCGACAAGGGCTACGCCGCGGGGGCAATTTCGGCTATAATCCGCGGCTGTCGTGCAACGGCCAACCGGTCCTGCGCGACGGATGCCTCAGTCCACACCAGGCTTCAAGGCACGACGCAGGTGGCGCATCCCGCGCTGCAGCGTTCGCAAGTGAAAGGAAATCATCATGGCAGTCGCCAATACCAGCAAGTCCGAAGTCATCAAGCAGTTCGCCCGCGGCGCCACCGACACCGGCAGCCCCGAAGTCCAGGTCGCCTTGCTGACCACCCGCATCAACGAACTGACCCCGCACTTCAAGGCCAACATGAAGGATCACCACAGCCGCCGCGGTCTGCTGCGCATGGTGAGCCGTCGTCGCCGCCTGCTGGACTACCTCAAGGCCAACGATGCTGACCGTTACCGCACCCTGATCGAAAAGCTGGGCCTGCGCAAGTAAGGTCTGCGGATGGCAGCACGAATCCTGCACAAGCTGTTTCTGCACGATTTCACGTGAGGCCGCGATGCCTGCGTCAGCTCTGCTGAGGCAGGCATTTTGCTTTTCTGGTCCGGCGGTTTGACTGTGCCGCCTGGCCGGATCGATTTTGGTTGTGATGTTTGCTTCACATCAAGGTTCGGGCGACGCCGCCTGGACGCCCGTTGCGCCAAGACGTGTAACGGAGTAAGTTACCTCGCTCTTTATATTGCTCTGTGACACCGGAGCCGGCCAAGGAACCGGGGTTTTGTGTCATTCCATCGCGCAGATTGACACGTTTGTCAGGCGCATCGCCCCGAGGGGACGGTGGCGCGATGGAATGGCATAGCACTTCCCTGAGACTGCGGACCGGAACGAATCCGGCAGTTCGCCTGCCGCTGCGAGCGCAGGCGTCGCGGGTCGCGCGTGTGCGCGCCCCGCATGCATGTATCAAGGAAAAGCTCATGACCATGTTCAACAAGATCGTCAAGGAATTCCAATGGGGCCAGCACACGGTCCGCATGGAAACCGGCGAAGTGGCCCGCCAGGCTGGCGGCGCCGTGATCGTCGACGTGGAAGACACCGTGGTGCTGGCCACCGTGGTGGCCGCCAAGAGCCCGAAGGCGGGCCAGGACTTCTTCCCGCTGACCGTTGACTACATCGAAAAGACCTACGCCGCCGGCAAGATCCCCGGTGGCTTCTTCAAGCGTGAAGGCCGTCCGTCGGAAAACGAGACGCTGACCTCGCGCCTGATCGAC
>Ga0255338_1002310_pt1 | contig 28829 bp, 28 predicted proteins | sample MeOH1_35cm_T4_19_FD_203715 | JGI IMG/M metagenome (GOLD analysis project Ga0255338, IMG submission 203715) | Sandy soil microbial communities from University of British Columbia, Vancouver, Canada - MeOH1_35cm_T4_195 | ecosystem: Engineered > Artificial ecosystem > Sand microcosm > Unclassified ...
CGGGGGAATATGGGGAGTTTTTTAAAAAAATCGTTACAAGCCTTTTTTTATGTCGTATACTAGGATTAGGTTTCATTTTTCTTGTAAATCTTAAAAGGATACATTTATATGTTACAAAGCATTGCAAAAGCATGGTTTGGTGATTTTTCGCGCGAAGAGCTTAAGAAGTTTATTAAGCTTGGAATTATCTTTGCGTTGGTTATCGGGGTATATTGGACAATGCGTCCGCTCAAAGATTCTATCTTTGGCTCTATGGCTCATGCTGACAATCAGCCCTGGGCTAAGCTCGTTTCCATGCTCGTTTTATTCCCCCTGGTGATGGTTTATGGGCAGTTTGTTGATAAGGTTGCTCGTCACAAATTATTCTATGTTCTCGGCGGCATTTATGCTGTTGGGACACTTATTATTGGTGGGTTGTTTATGCATCCGACCATTGGGCTTGCCAATACAACGGTTGATGCAACACGTATTCTCCCTTGGGTATGGTATGTGTTTGTGGAAAGCTATGGCTCATTGGTGGTCGCTCTTTTCTGGGCATTTGCAGCCGATACTGCAAGCGATGACTCAGCAAAGCGTGGATTTCCTCTGGTAGTGATGATCGGCCAGCTTGGTAGTATCTTCGGGCCTTTGGGATTGAAGCATATGCTCAAGGTATTTGGTGGCAGTGCGCCAGTTGTGCTTATCTGTGGTGGATTGATCGTAGCAATGATGCTTATGATGTATTACTTCATGGCAACAACACCAAAAAGCCAATTAGAAGGTTACCATGGTCATTTTGCTACAAAAGAAGATGCAAAAGAGCACAAAGAAGTAGAAAAAGAGCCAGGTTTCTTGGAAGGCTTGCACTTAATGTTGAGCCAACCGTATTTGATGGGTATCTTTGCGGTTATTAGCATTTACGAAATTATCGTAACGATTATCGATTTCCACTTTAAGAGCATGGTGTATGCTGCTGGTGTAAACGAAGCAGATCGCGCATTGTATCTTTTTGATTATGCAGTGTGGGTTAACGTTGTTTCATTCTTATGCTTGTTGTTAGGGGTAAGTAACATTCAGCGTCGTCTTGGCATTAAAGTGTCATTGGTGATGATGCCATTTATCGTGTTTGCAATGGTTGTGAGCTTCTGGTACTACCCAGTAGTTGGTACTTTGTTCTATATCATGGTTATTGCAAAAGCATTGAACTATGCATTGAACGGTCCTGCTTTGAAACAATTGTATGTTCCAACAACTAAAGATGTGAAGTATAAAGCAACTGCATGGATCGAAACCTTTGGATCACGTACCTCAAAGGGTACCGGTTCAGGTGTGAACTTGCTCAAGGGTCCATTTCAAGGGAAATTTGGTGCTGAAGCTGGGTTGACGTACCTCTTTGCTTTTAGCGCATATCTTTCATTCGGATTGCTTGCTGCTTGGTTGATGGTTGCCTTATATCTTGGCAAAACATACGAAAAAGCTGCGAAGAACAAAACGGTTGTTTGTTAATTTGAAAGCTTCATGAGTTATATGAATACAGCGAGCCTTCACAATCAGTGTCATTTGATTGGAAGGCTCGCGCTTTTTTTAGGTTATATATTGCGTAGTTGAGCGACTTTGATTTTACTGAGGGTTGGTAATATGATCACGCGGCTTGGTTCGGTTTTTAACTTTCTCTTTGGCTCTGATGCGCATGAGCGCCTTAAATTATTATTTTTATCAACCTTATTCTTCCTCATTATTGGTGGGTATACGGTTATTCGAACCTTGAAAGATTCTTTGTTTGCGAAGATTGTTGGTTCAGAGTATATGCCGCTTGCCAAGATTTGGTCGATTATTATCCTGATTCCGGCTATTTTCCTTTTCTCAAAATTGGTTGATATGATGCGCCGGTACCAACTTTTATATGTTTATAGTTTTATATATGGTCTTGGCGGTTTAATCATTACCTATTTTATTGGGCATCCGCTGGTTGGCTTATTAAACACCGAAACCAGCAAGTACCGTCTTTTCGGTTGGATGGTCTATTTCTTCCTTGAGGGATTAAATCCATTCCTCGTGAGCCTTGCTTGGTCATTTAGCCATTCGATTACCAAGCCTGAAGAGGCAAAGGTAAATTACCCTATGATGGTGGCAGCCTCTAAGTTGGGCGGCATGTTAACAGCAGGGCTTTCCTGTTGGTTTTTAACGCGGACCATAGTATCTGCAGATGCTATTCTTGCTCACGATATCTATAACCATCAATTGCTTTTGGTTATTGCTTCCGCATTTTTATTGCTCTGTCCTGTGGTCTTATATGTTTTTATTCATAAAGTTCCTAATAAGTTTATGCATGGGTATGAAGCTGCCTATAAAGAAGAGCGGCGCCATGAAAGCGAAAACAAAAAGGCTGGTTTGACCAATTGGTTCAGTGAGATGTTTTCTGGCATTTGGCTGCTGATTAAATATCCCTATACGATGGGCATCTTTGGCGTTATGTTTTTTTGGGAAATAGTAAACGTTTTCTTGAACTTAACGCGTATTGGTATCGCTCAAAAAGCGGCAACTACTTTATCTGAGCAAACGTATATCTTGTTGCATCAAGATTTCTGGGTGCATGCGATAGGTATTATTATTACCATTTTAGGAACGCGAACCTTCTTGAATTTATTGGGCGAACGCATCAGTCTCTTACTTGTTCCGTTTGTCATTGGTGGGTTGTTAGTTTGTTATTTCTCAGTACAATCAACCGTGGCACTTTCATTTGTGTTTGTGCTGACTCGTGCGATTAACTATGCCTTTGCCTACCCACTCCGTGAAAGTTTGTATATCCCGACCAGTAAGGACATTAAATTCAAGTCAAAAGCTTGGATAGAAGCCTTTGGAGTAAAGATTGCAAAAGCTGTGGGAAGCTCCATGGCCTTTGCTGCTGGATTTGGCGTTTTCTCGGTGATTATTGGCATGTGGATTATGACTGCCCATCTCTTGGGACGCCGCTTTGAAAAAGCTATCAAGAATAACGAAGTAATTGGCCAGTAATTGAATTTTTTAGCCGTCTTGGTACAATAAAAGATATGTTTAACACTTGTTTTCTTAAAAGGGTGGTCACTGAGCAAAAGCTTATACCGGGAAACAATGGATTAACCCTTAAGGATATTCATGAAAGACTTACGCGATTTAATTAAAAGTGGTGTCCAATTTGGTCACCAAACCTGGCGTTGGAACCCAAAGATGGCTCCATACATCTGGGGTCAAAAAAATGGCATCCATTTAATTGACGTTTCTAAAACACAGTTCCAACTTCAAAAAGCAGCTAAATTCTTAGAATCTGTTGCTGCTGAAGGCAAAGCAGTTCTTTTCTGCGGAACAAAAAAATCAGCAAAAAAAGCAATTGAAAAAGTTGCACAAGACGCAAAAGCTCCGGTGGTAGTTCACCGTTGGATTGGTGGGACATTAACCAATGCTCCTCAGATTCGTAAAGCAGTAACAAAGCTTTTACATTTAAAAGATATTGTTGCAAAAGCTGACCAATCATTCCATACCAAAAAAGAGCTCAGCGTATTTAACAAGCAAATTGAACGTCTTGAAAAGAACGTTGGTGGCATCTGCAAATTAGTGTGGCCAGTAGGCGCATTAGTGGTAGTTGATGTGAAAAAAGAGCACGTGGCAATCAGTGAAGCTGTTTCTATGGGTGTTCCTGTAGTGGCCTTGGTTGATACCAACTCAGATCCATCAAACATCGCGTATGTTATCCCAACAAATGACGATGCTCCTCGAGCTATTGAATGCATTATGGAAGAACTCTCTGAAGCGGTTGCTCGTGGCAAAAAAGCTGCGACTCCGGGTAAAGAAGCAGCTTCTGTTGCAGCTCTCGAAGAAGTTGCAAATATTGATGAAGTATTGGCAAAAGCGCTTGGTGCTGATGATGAAGAAAGCCGTGCGAAAGCATCTGCTGCTCGTCCTAAAGCTCCAGTACGTGGACCAGTACGCCGCTCTCCTAAAAAGTAATATATTGCTTTGGAGAGGTGTCTGAGTGGCCGAAAGAGCATGATTGGAAATCATGTATACCTCACAAGGGTATCGAGGGTTCGAATCCCTCTCTCTCCACCATACTTCGCTTATCCGGGCCTTCCGGCTCGGCAAGCTTCGTATGGCACGGCCATCTATTTCACGGATTGATATTATAATTTAGAAGCGAAGTATGCCCTTCGAAGCCTTGGCGAAGTAGGGCTGGCGCGCTGTACTATTAAATCTTGAAATTCAACAATCTCATTTCCAGAGATTACAAAACTAACCGTCCAAGAGGCAGGTTACTTACCGTGTCAGGTCTGAAAAGAAGCAGCACAAGTAATTCTGTCTTTGTGGACGGTTTTCTTTTTCAGAAGAAAACCGTCGGTCAACTGGCATGTTGACCGTGGAACCGGTTTTTTATTTTATCTCTTGTTTCCATGGCTCGTCATTGAGCAAAGTCTCAAATTCACAGCATTCACCATCTTCTTCAGCTATCGTTTCAAGCTTCATGCCGCGCACGAATGCTAGGGGCGATAAGAAGGCTTTTTTCTGGGGCGCTGCCTGGTGTTTTTCTAATAATTGCATATAAAAAGGTGAAAGCGTATTGTGAGCAGCGACTTTGTTCTCGAGGGTTTTCTCTTTGGCGGTAAAGCATGAAAGACAGCTTATGAGGTGGCATGCTTTGTCTGAAGTATACTTTTGCATGGCAGAAAGAGGGAGCGTGGTGCCAAAAGCTACGAATAGCATCAGATATCTCATAGGCATATCTTTCGTAAGTAAAAATAACGTAAATATGTTACACTAGGAAATATATACGAAATATCGGTTTTTGGTCTAGAACTTATCATGAACATTCTCTCTGAACTTAATCTTGCACGCAAATGGCGCCCGGTAAACTTTGATACTATCGTGGGGCAGGATTTAACGGTTCGTTTATTAAAAAATAGTCTGTTTAAGCAGCAGTTTTTCCCTGTCTATCTGCTGGCAGGTCAACGTGGCTGTGGTAAAACAACCACGGGACGTGTTTTTGCGGCCGCTATCAACTGCAGCAAGCTGGATGATTTTTCAAAAAATCCTCAGCAACCATTGCCGTGCGGTCTGTGTATGTCATGCGAGGCGTTCAAGCAGGGTAATCACCCCGATTTTATAGAGATTGATGCTGCATCCCATACCGGGGTAGATAATGTTCGTCAGATTATCGAGGCAACTTCATTTTTGCCACATATGGGCAGAAAGAAGATCTATCTGATTGATGAAGCTCATATGTTGAGCAAGGCTGCCTTTAATGCCTTTTTAAAAATTCTTGAAGAACCACCAAAAACGGTTCTTTTTATGATGGCAACAACCGATGCCCATAAAATTATCGACACTGTCCGTTCTCGTTGTTTTCAGCTCTTTTTTGATCCGGTCGATGACACTATTTTAACAGACCACCTTGCTGCAATATGTGAGAGTGAGTCTATAGTGTACGAACGTGAAGCGCTGGGAGCTATTGTCCGAGAATCGGAAGGTTCGATCCGCGATGCATTGAATTTAGTTGAACGTGTTCGCTTGGCGCATGATACTATCGATAAAAAAACGGTTGCGCATATATTTGGGTCGCTCGAAGGTCAAGTGATTGTTGATCTTCTGCTGGCAGTTGCGCATTCAAATTCAGCAGAACTCTTGGCATTGTGGAAACGGTATCAACTTGAACAGCATTCAGCGGTCTTGGTGTGGAAAAAGATTTTTGATTGTTTACGTGCTTGCCTGGTGACCGAGTTTGGAGAATTATCCAAAGATGGCGCGCATGCGTTTGCAGCCTATCATGAGCAGCTGCGCGATATTACAGCAGCACTTTCTCCTCACGGCATTTTAGATTGCATGGAAAAGATGTATGGTATCGAACAACAGTTTCTCAAAACGAGTACGCCGCATGCATTGCTCGAAATGGTATTGTTGAAGATGTCTTTGGCTGGGGATCAGCCTTTGCCGAAAGCATCTGCCGTTCGCCAACCAGAAGCTCGTGTTGCGAGTAAATCAGAGCCTCAATCAGAACCTAAGATTACGAAGCAAGTAATTGCTCCTATAGCTGCACCTGTAGAAAAAAAACAGCCGTTAGCCGCAGATGTGCCTCAGGGCCCTGCGCACTGGTGGCAAAATTTTGTCGCTCAGATAGATACGATTGGTGACCCCGTATTTGCTTCTATGATCAAAGAGGGGAAATATCGTGAATCAGATGCAACGGGCACACAGTGGCAGGTGAGTTTGCCGAAAAAGTTTGATTTTTTCAAAGAGCTTGTCGAAAAACATGCTCCTGCATGGAAAGCTTTGCTCGTAAAAGTATGTCAAAAAAATATTACCATTCATTTTCAATTTAACCTCGAGACATCGACCATTCAACGAAATGCGCCAGCGGCAGAACCAAAAGCTCGTGTTGCTGCACCAGCAAAAAGTTCTCCACAAAAAAGTTCTTCACGCCCATCAGGCGATAAGCCAGTTGATGTGAGTGATGCTGCAAAGTGGGAAAAAACACATTCGTTGCTTGAGATATTCCCGGGAACAGTTTCAGAAATTAAAGGATCATCACATGAGTAAACTTCCTCTTGTCGCAGTTGTCGGGAGAATGAATGTTGGCAAATCAACATTATTTAACCGTCTTTCAAAATCAGTAAAAAGTATCACCTCAGACTATGCGGGGGTTACGCGCGACGTTTTAAAAGATGTCGTATCGTGGCAGGGCCGTTCGTTTGAACTCGTTGACACGGGCGGTATCTCATTTCGTAAAAGTGAAGACCCCTTGCTTGAAAAAGTACGGGAAAAGGCTCTGAAAACCTTAGAACAGGCAGATGTAGTTGCGTTTGTCTGTGATGGGGTAGTGGGCGTGATGTCAGAAGACCGTGAAATTGCCAAAGAATTACACAAAAAAGGCAAGAAGGTTATCATGGTAGTCAATAAAGTCGATAACCGTGAAACTATGCAGCATGAGCATGAATTTGCGCAACTTGGCTTTGGGCAAGCAGTTACTATTTCTGCAGAACATGGTATTGGTATTGCCGAACTTCTTGAGGCGGTGCTCCATAATCTTCCGGCACATGGCGGCAAGCCCGCAGATGAAGCAGGGTACAAAGTTATGTTATTGGGTCGGCCAAACGTTGGTAAATCATCGTTGATGAATGCTTTAACGCATCAAGAGCGATCGATTGTTTCTGACATTCCTGGCACTACTCGTGAAGCGATCAGCGAAAGAATTGCCTTTTATCAAGAACAGATCGAACTTGTCGACACTCCCGGAATCCGTAGAAAGCGGGCTGTTGAAGAAGGGCTTGAAACTTTGATGGTCCATAGTGCATTGCAGGCGGTTAAAAATACGGATATCGTCTTATTGATGATCGATGCAAGCGAAGGAACATTGGTTGATCAAGAGCTTAAATTAGGCTTCTATGCATTTTCTGATTTGTACAAGGCATTAATTTTGTTGATTAATAAAGATGATCTTGAAACAGAAGATACCCGTAAAGGGCTTGATACTGAGCTTGATATTTATAAACATTTAATCAATAAAATTCCGGTGATGCATATTTCATGCAAAACAGGTAAGAACGTTGGTAAAGTTTTACCTCTGATTAACAAAGTCTGGGATCGCTATAAAACAAAAATCTCTGATGAAGAGCTTTCTCATTTGTTTATCAGCAATATGCAGAAAAAACCATTGATGCATAACGGTGAACGGTTGCATATCCATCGTGCGTATCAAATCGGTTCAGCACCGATAAAAGTTGTGATTGAAGTTAACCAGCCAGACTGGTTTGGCGAATCACAATTAAAGTTTTTGGAGAATCTGCTTCGCGCAAAATATGATCTTATTGGCGTGCCCGTAAAATTTGTGGTGAAAAAACAATCTTGATATTATGTGCCGATATTTGCCATGCTGAGTGATATACATATCATAAGGGGGTAGAGATGGTTAAAATTAATAAAAAGATAGAGTTTCGTGGCTTGAACCCAGACAAATCGCTTGAAGATCATATCAATAAGCAGCTGGAAAAGATCGAAGCTTTTTTGCAAAATAAGCGTGAACCAATTTCCATTGATGTCGTATTGGAAAGACACCCTGACCATGCTCACGATAGTGCCAGCATGCGTATTAGTGTTCCGATGTACGAAACCATGATTGATATTGTTGCGCACCGTGAAGGGCCTGATTTATACGATTGTATCAATGAAGTGTGTGCCATTGCTCATCGTGATTTAATGCAAGCGAAACAAAGGCTTGTTGATATGAGAAAAGTGGGCAAAGAATAAAATATAATTTCAAAAAATAAATCCCGCTCATCCTGAGCTTGTCGAAGGATGAAGCGGGATCATTTGTTCGCATGCATGCTTCGACAGGCTCAGCATGAGCGAATTTTGTTATTTTCTGTGTGTTTTTTACTTCAAATATGTTTGCACTTCTTCAGCAAAATCTGCTGCAGTTCTGTCTGCAAGTTCACCACCCCATTGTTTGATGAGATTGCCATCAGCATCTGTTAACAATACTGCAGGAATGCCACGCAAACCATATTTTTGGATAAGTGTATTATATGGCTCGGCGCCTTGTTTGCTCCCATCAATGCGCACGGCAACAACTTGATCAAATATCTGGGTTAATTCAGGTTTGTGGAGCAGCTTCTTTTCAAGTTGGTTACAAGCTGAGCACCAGGATGCACCAAAATCGAGCAACATGCGTTTGTTTTCATTGCGTGCGTCGTGTTGTGCTTGTTCAAAGTCTGAACGCCAGCCATGATGATCTACGACTTCAAAACCATGGTAGGCAGCATAGGCTTTATACCCCATATACCCGGCAGTTGTCAGTAATGCAACGCCTAAAACAAAAGCTGTCACTTTACCGGCAGTTGAGCGATAGTGTGCGATGCGGCTCAAATAATAACCGCCAACCCATACAAAAAAGAGTGCAGGCAATGCGTACGAGAATGTTGTTGGCACCACGTTTTTCAGATAAAAGAAGCACATGCCAATCAACATGAAACCAAATACTTTTTTAAATTCAACCATCCACATACCGGCTTTTGGTAAGAAATGGAGCGAAGCAGAGAATGTTCCAATAATCAGCAACGGTGCACTGGCGCCAATACCAAAAACGAACAATAATAAAAAGCCCAAGAACATGTTGCCCATGCCAGCAACAATCGTTAATACGAGCGCAAGTCCTGGTGACATGCATGGTGAGGCAATCGTACCACTTGCCATGCCAAACAAGAACGCAGAAAGGAATGAGCCGCGTTTAATATTTTTGCTATTTGGTTTCATAAAACTTGGAATCCACATTTCATAAAAACCAAGCGATGAAAAGCCGAGATAGCCAAGGAGGATAACAAGTACCGCAACAAACCATGGATTACTTAAGATTTGCCCGCTCTGTGCGCCAAAAAGTGCTGCGAGAAGGCCTAAGACTGCAAAGGTAAAAGCAAGCCCGCACGAGTATGAAAATGCAAGCAAGAAGTTGTGGAGCAATTTATTATGTGTGCTGGTTCCCAAGACACCCACAGTAATAGGAATCATCGGATAGATGCAAGGAGTTAAGCTCATAAAGATACCCAATATCAGGGCAAATAAAAATTGTGTGAAGCGTGACTCGGTCGTCGTCACCAAGGTCATAGTATGTTCTTTGAGTTTTGAAAAGAAGTTGCTGATTGTAAGCCATAGTTTCTGCAAATACGCAATCAAGCCCGTATTTTCTGAACCATGTGCAGGTACTGCGCGCACAGAACTTTCTTCAAGTGGATTATCCACTTCTTCCGTATCTTCTTCGTTTTCTCGAGCAACGTCATACAAGGCAAAACGCTTTTCTTGGGGGTGTTTGCTGGTGTTGGTCATATAGTGCATAAACAAATCTGCGGCTTTGGTATCATGCACTGCTTCTGGATGCTGCACCACGAGGGTAAATTGTACCGAGTCAGCGTATCCCATTTTTGTTTCTTTAAGTTTTTTATCAAAGAATGAAGTGGGGGCTTTATCACTTTCCCATGATTGAATAACAAAGTCGGGATGGTTGATAGTAAAATTAATACTGTCTTCTCGAATCGCTTGTTCAGGATCAAGCGTGACATGCAGCGTGATAGTGTCGGTCGTGGTATTGACTGGCGAACGGTGCAGGGTAATTTTTTCTGCCGAAATGGGCAATGTTGTCAGAAGGGTGGAAAAAAGAGCAAGAAATAGGTGCATACAGGTTCCTTTAATTGATACATATTTTTTTGTTTACTTAGTCTAATGATGATTTGATATTTTACCAAGCTTTGCTATCCTAACAATATCAAATTACGTGTGGGGCTGTAGCTCAGTTGGCAGAGCGCATGGATGGCATTCATGAGGCCACCGGTTCGACCCCGGTCAGCTCCACCAGTCATTTCTGAAGGAAATGACTGGCAGGCCAGTCTATCAAAAAAAGGGCAGGCCAATCTTCTCCTCAAGGCATCTATGAAACGCACACTCTTTATATCACTTCTCATTTGTCTCATAGTACAACCTCAAATCTTTACCATGAGCGTATCTACTGCACGCTGCAGAGAACACACAACATCTCGTAGCATTCTTGCCATGGCAGGTATGGTAAAAGGCGCAGCCGGTTTGGGAGCAACAGCAGCTGGGGTGTATGGTGTCTGTATGGCCAAAGAGACGGCGTCTATGAAGTATCTTCCTGCGACACTCAGCCGTTTGCCATTGCTCATTGGCTCACTCAGTTCATTGTGTCTTTTAATCGGTGGATGGATTACCTATAATTCTTATAAGAACTTAAGAAGTTCATACAACTATCCTCTGTATTTACAGAAAAAGCATAGATTGTGCGGTCTGATTAATTGCGACAAGCGTTAAATCGTTAATTTACTCATTGCCAATTTCAATATTCCCACTGCCGACATCAACAGAAATAAAACCTTCACTCTCTGTTCCCAACATGCCTTGCACATGCTGCATCATCTGTTGCCACTGTTTTCCTGAGAGCTTGGTGGTAATCGGATCAAGTGTCACGGGAATGGTCGAGGTGATTGTTCCTTTGCGGGTGTGCGCTTCAAGCCGCGCATTGGTCATCTGGGGGATGTTTAAAGAAACATTGCCTTTTCCCGTTTTAAGAATCATAGAATTGGTGAGAGGGTTTTCACTTTGCACGGTGATAGAACCTTTAGTCGTATTGACTGTAACATTACCCAGGCGAGCATTTGCTTCGGGTGAATAGTTTATTGCCTTAATGAGCACGGAACCTTTGTTGTGATGTGAAATTCTGATGTCGGTGCCTTTGGGAACAAAAATAGTGTAATCAACGACTGTTTTATCTTCTTGCGCATCTTCAGCTGATTTTGTTTCAATCGTCACTATTGATTGTCCACCATTCTCTGTCATGTTCGTAATGACAGCCGTTGCTTTGAGTGCTTCTTCGGCGCGCGCTTGTTTAGTAGCGGTGATTTTTATTTGTGGCAAGTTCCAAAGCTCAAGCGTGGTGTTGCCATAATTATTCGTGACAATAATCTTTGCAGGCTGGGTTACGGGATATTCTGCAGAAACATCTTCTGTTTTTATAAAGTTAAACCATGAAGTAATGCCATCCAGTGACGGTAACTCAAATGCATGCAGCGCACAGCAATTCCAAAAACTCACAACGATACAGATAGTTTTAAGGTACATACGATTCTCCATCAAGAAAACGAATGGTTATTTTTAGTCAAACGTTACACTAAAGTGATGCTTTCGTATACTCTCATGATAGTGAATAAAATTGCTTTCTCATTATGTATGAAAAAGGGCAGACAGTATGGTCTCATCACAGCGTGACGCGGTTCACGCCATCATGCAACAATATCCTATTATCAAACAAGTGGTTGCTCGTTTGCAACAACGTGGCGTTACTCAAAAAGCGTATCTCGTGGGCGGCATTGTACGCGATATTATTTTAGGTCTCCCTTTAGAAAATGTTGATATCGATATCGAAGTGCATGGCGTGACTATCGATGAACTTGCAGAGATTTTAAGCCAGTTCGGTGTGGTAAACTATGTGGGCAAATCGTTTGGTGTTTTGAAAGTAGGAAGTATTGATGTTGATTGGGTGCTCCCGCGCATTGATTCTGCCGGAAGAAAGCCGCAGGTGACCGTGGTAGACTTGCCGATAGAAACTGCACTGCGTCGCAGAGATGTCACCATGAATGCGATGGCGATCGATTTGAATACGCTTGATTTGTATGATCCATTTGGTGGTCTTGAGGATATACGCAATAAAGTTTTACGTTCGCCCGATCCACAATTTTTTACCGAGGATCCGCTGCGCTTTTATCGCGTCATGCAATTTATCGGCCGTTTTGAGATGTATCCCGATCCGGTGTTACAAGATGTCTGCAAGAAAATGGATATTGCTTCTATTTCTCGCGAACGTATCGAGATGGAATTTCATAAACTCTTTTTAAAATCACGTCAGCCATCGCGCGGGATTACCTGGCTGGCAGATGTTGGCAGAGTTGCAGAAATTTTACCAGAATTGGCACAACTGCGTGGCGTTGAACAAGATCCGGTGTGGCACCCTGAAGGTGATGTTTTTGAACATACGTTGCAGGCGCTCGATGCTGCTGCAGCGCAAGAATATGCAAACACACCAGAGAAACTGCTGGTTATGTATGCGGCACTGTGTCATGATTTGGGCAAAAAAGTTGCGATGCAACGTGATGGTGATCGTATTCATAATTATGGGCATGAACAAGAGAGCGTGCCTCTTTCACGCGCACTCATGCAACGGATATCCACCAATAAATCATTACTACAAGATGTGTGCACACTCGTGTTGTATCATATGCAGCCCGGGCAATTAGTAAAAAACAATGCGTCGCTTGCAGCTTATAAACGTTTGGCACGAAAAATTGCACCACTTTCACTACAGACATTGTCGTTGCTTGCCTACGCAGACAATCGCGGCAGAAATCCTGCACGCGGCAAGCCACTTTCTGGCTCTATTGAGCGTGTGGAACAATTTGTTGCTCGCGCCAAAGAAGCGGGCGTTTTTGTGCAGCCTGAGCCACCTATCTTGGTCGGTGCCGATTTACTTGATACCATTACTGCCGGACCTGAATTGGGCAAAGCTCTTGCGCAGGCGTATGAGATACAAATCAATGAAGGCATTACTGATAAAGCTGAATTGAGAAGACGTATTCTGAAGCGCTAAGGTTTTTATTGAGAAATATTCATGCTTCCTGCTATCCTGAAAATATGGGAGGGTATGAAGATGAAATATCAATTAAGACTGTTTGTTTTATTGATGAGCGTCTCGGGTTCTATTTATGCAATGCATAAAACTCGCCATTACCCATCAAAAAAAGTTGCGATCGTACTTCTCACCTTGGCAATTCTTGCGCAGCAACAACAGGTAGAAGCACCTCCCGCTTTAATTCCTTCTGTCTGCACGGTCCCTGATTCAATTCCCAGCACACTTTCTTACGCAACGCACCATGCTCTGATGCAATCGATGCATGAACAACATTTTCTGCGAGGAGATTCTGCAATGGTAGCAATAGGGAAGATTGTGGCATTAGGCGTTTGCGCTTCTCTTTTCGTTTCATTCTGTTTCCCTTCATAAAAATTGCACAAGGTACTTCGCAAACAGTATAGTTCGATGGTACACTAGCAGTGTTGATGCGCAGCTCTTAACACAAAAAACAGTGAGGTTGTAATGAAATTCTTTACCGGTAATGCACTCTGGCAACTTCTTGCTCAATCAGATTGGGTAAGTTGGGCCGTTATTCTCATTTTGTTTGGCATGTCGATTTTATGCTGGGCAATTGCTATCTATAAATTCCAAATTATTAACAAAAAAAATAAACAGTTACAAAATGTACTGCTACGATTAAGTGCGGTAACATCACTCGAGCAGCTCTTGAGCGTTGGTCAACAAGTTGCACAAACAATGCCAGGCGCAGTGATTACCCGTGCACTTGCGCGCGCACAATTTTTATTGGGCGAACATCAAGGTCTTAAAAAAACATTATCAGCACATGATATGGATCTCTTGCGCAGTGAAGTTGATTCATTGTTGGATGAGCTTGTTGTGCAAGAAGAACAACAAATTCCATTTTTAAAAACATGCGCAGAAGCAGGCCCACTGCTTGGTCTTTTTGGTACCATCTGGGGATTGATCCATGCATTTGTGCGCATCAGCCAAGAACAGAACGCAGACATTGTTACGGTGGCTCCTGGTATTGCAGAAGCATTGATCACCACGCTTGTTGGTTTGATTGTCGCAATTCCTGCTTTGATTTTGTTTAACATGTTACAAGCGCGTGTGCAGCACGTTGAACATCAATTGACGATGGTGGCTGATCGCTGTTTGTGGGTGATACAAACAACTTTGCAAAATAGGGAACTATAGCCATGGCACGCATCAGCAGAAGAAGTCTCCGTTCTGCGCGCGGTCATGGACAAGCAACGGTCTCATTAACGCCGCTGATCGATACCGCATTAACTTTGTTGGTTATTTTTATGGTCGCCACACCTATGATGCATCGTGGTATTAAAGTTGAGCTGCCAAAAGGCAACGCGGATGAAGTGAAGAATGCGCAAAAGCAGCAAGATGTTGTGGTGTATATCGATAAAAAAGAGCAAATTAATGTCAATGGAAAAGCAGTGACAAAAGCGACACTCATTCCTGAATTAAAATCGTTGCTCAAACAAACCAAACAAGAAACAGTGGTCGTAAAAGCTGATGAAGGCGTTTCATACGGGACGGTCATCTCTGTGGTTGATACTATTAAACATACTGGGGGAATTACGTATGTTGCGCTTGCTACGCAAAGGCCTCGCGAATCATAATCAAACATTTCTAAAAATTGTCTACACGTGTGCAGGAGTGCATCTGCTACTCCTGCTCGTAGCTTGCTTTATCAAGCATGATGATGCATTGCATATTAATTTGTCTGTTGCACCGGGTGCGCGTGTTGTCTGTGTGCCATCATTTATGACATCACGCTCTCCATCGCGCATACAAACTACTCGTCAACGCACACGAAAAAAGCGTGAAGTTACTCCTGTCAAAAAAATAGTGCAAAAAAAAATGGCTGCAAAAAATAAACGCACTACGCCAAAAACTGCACTCACTGCTGCTGAGCAGAGAAAGATAAAAAATAAAAAAAACACTAATCCAAAAAAAATAATTGAGAAAATTCCAGAACCAGTTCCGGAAATTGTCGAACAGCAGATCGAGCCTGAATTGCCAGAAACGCACGAGCAGATTATTGTGGAACCTCTTGATGATGTCATCTATGTCAATAAAGAGACATACCAGACGCTGGAGATAGCACAACAGTTGCAAGAAGCAATTGGTAAACAATGGTCACCACCGGCTGGCATGCGGTCTGATCTTGTCTGTCAAGTGTGCGTCACCATCAATGCACAAGGGAAAGCCACTGCGTTGGAAGTGCTCGAAAAATCTGGCGTTGCCGTTTTTGACATGGCTGCACGCAAGGCGTTGTTAGAATCAGACTATCCTGCATGCGTTTGTGGTAAGACGATTGTGGTCGATTTTAATGAGGAATTTTTATGATAAATAAAATTAAAAAAGTTGTCTTATCGCTGCTCATGTTAAACAGCCTGCCCGCCGAAGCTTTATGCGAAGGCCGGGAGTTGCGCATACAAGTAGCCCGCAAAGATCACGCAGCTTCAAAAACAAATGTTGCACTCGTGTTAACAACCAAAAATGATCTTCTGGATGAAATTGTGCATGTTGTGCAAAGAGATTTAGCACAAAGTGGACAATGCATTGTAGCTCTGCAGCATGCACCATTGCCGCACACAAAGCAGGAGCTTGAAGCATATTATGCCACAGGCTATCAGTTTGTCGTATTTTTGGGAATGTCTGAGGATGGCACAACTATCATCGGCCGTTTGTATGATGCTTTGGACACGAGTATGATGCAGGGGAAAAAGTGGCAGCGACGAGAACCATTATTCCTCTGGGCACACAAAATTTCTCAGGATCTTTGGGAGCAGCTCATGGGCAACCCGGGAAGTTTTGCTTCTCATATCGCCTACGTAAAAAGAATAAAAGGTAAAACGTGCAAGCAAGCGACGCAGTTGTGTCTGACTCATTGGGATGGAAGCAATGAGAAAGTCTTGATGCGCAGTGGTTCAATATTGGTTGCGCCTTCATGGAAATCTGATGGCGATGTGATTTTCTGTTCACAATTTACCAACCGTAATGTTCGGCTTATTGCCACAGATGTTGCCGGTAAATCTTGGATCGTGCTCGACCGAGACGGCACAACCATGGGTGCTTCTTCACTGGCTGGCTGTCCAGATGTTGTCTATTGTCATTCAGGAGAAATTTGGAAATGCACCTATGATCCGCGCAACAAAAGGTCAACGCATACCTTAGTGGTGCGAGATGGCACCATGTGCGCGAGTCCCACGTTGCTTATCGGAGGTGATATCATCTATTGTGCTGGCGGCAGAATAAAGCGCTGGCATGCCAAAGAAGGCAAAAGCTCCTTGATCACAGAACAGGGGTATTGCGCCGGGCCCGCCTATCATGCGTCGACCAATCGGGTAGTTTATTCCCAAAAAGTAGGAAAAACTATGCAATTGTGCATCAAAGATCTTCGTACCGGGGTTACGCGACAGGTAACTTCAGGAGAGGGGGATAAAATTGATGCAAGTTGGTCGCCGTGCGGCACCTATCTGGCCTATTGCCTAGCACAGGGAAAAACAAGTGAAATCTTCCTTTTAAATAGCATTACGAGCGAACAGAGGCGAATTTCAGCTGCAGGCGATTATTGTTCCTGCCCCGCCTGGTCACCAGTTTTGCATGGTTAGTTCTGGACAAAATCGGGAAAATGGGTACCTTTAAAAGGAATCCCCCCATCAATATATTTTAGGTATTTTGTATGAATTTTAAAAATTTCAAAAAAGGCTGGTCCCGCAATATTCTTTTGTGGATGAGCATTATCTTGGTTGCAAGCTTATTTGTTTTAACCTGGCTTGCAGATCTTTCTCGCGTTACGGATGTCTTATCATTTTCTGCGTTCATGAAAAAGGTAGAAACTGATGAAATTTTGACGCTCAAAGCCAATGGTCAAGAAGCGAACGGATATTATGTCGACTCAGTTCGTAAAGAACGAATTCCCTATGAAACGGTCTTGCCAGCAGGCTTTAGCGACTGGGAAGAGCTTCGCAAACATAAGGTAGAGGTGAGCATCGTACAGCCGGCAACTCCGCTCAATCTGTGGCATATTTTATTGATGCTCGTATTGATTGGCATGCCGATTTTGGCATGGTTCTTGCTGCGTCAGTCACGCGGTGGTGCAAGTGGAGGCGGTGGCAATGTCTTTACGATGACCAAAAGTAAAGCGCGCATGTTTTTGCCTTCGCAAATCAAGACAAATTTTAACTCGGTAGCAGGTGCGACCGAGGCAAAAGAAGATCTGATGGATGTCGTAGACTTCTTAAAAAATCCCGAAAAATATCGCCGCCTGGGCGCCAAAATTCCAAAGGGCGTTCTTTTGGTGGGTGAACCAGGAAATGGTAAAACATTATTGGCAAAGGCCGTTGCCGGTGAAGCAAATTGCCCATTTTTCAGTATCAGCGGATCAGACTTTATCGAAGTTTTTGTTGGTGTTGGTGCTGCTCGGGTTCGTGATCTTTTCGCGCAAGCTCGCAAACATGCTCCCTGCATCATATTTATTGATGAAATTGATGCGGTAGGTCGTCAACGAGGCGGTGGTCTTGGTGGCGGCAATGATGAGCGTGAACAGACGTTGAACCAATTGCTGACGGAAATGGACGGCTTTGATACGGCAGGTGCTACTGTGGTGGTGATTGCTGCTACCAATAGACCTGATGTGCTTGATAAGGCATTGTTGCGACCAGGGCGTTTTGACCGCCGCGTCGATGTGCCATACCCAGATTTGGTCAGCCGTGAACAGATTTTACGGGTTCATGCAAAAAATATTAAAATCGACCCTGCGGTTGATTTACATAAAATTGCTCGTGGTACGCCTGGGTTTACCGGTGCTGATTTGGCAAACTTAGTTAATGAAGCAGCAATTAATGCTTCTAAAAAAGATGAAAACTATGTTTCTATCGCTGATTTTGAAGAAGCGCGGGACCGTATGTTGATTGGTAAACAGTTGAAAACCATCATGCTCTCAGAGGACGAGCGTAGAATGACCGCCTATCATGAGGCTGGCCATGCGATTGTCCGTTTGATGTTACCAGAGGTGACTGATCCATTACATAAGGTTACTATTGTCCCTCGGGGCGGTGCGTTGGGGGTTACCCACTCATTACCTGAACGAGAAAAATATTCTCAGTCTAAAGATGAGATGGTTGCTACGATCATGTCTGCTTTAGGTGGTAGAATTGCCGAAGAAATCGTATTTAATAAGATTTCGACGGGTGCTTATAGTGATTTTAAGGCGGCATCGAACCTGGCTCGGGCGATGATCTGCAAATATGGCATGTCCGAAAAGCTTGGTCCTATTGTATATGACCAGCATGGGGAATTTGTCTATTCGCAGGATACGGCTCGACTCATTGACCAAGAAGTGCGTGAGTTGGTAGAGGCTTGCTTTAAGAAAACTGAGCAGTTATTGAAGGATAATCGGGATAAATTGGATAAGCTTTCATTGGCCTTGCTTGAGCGGGAAACCATGGGCGCCCCTGAGATTTATGAACTTTTGGGGATTACTCCAAGGGAACACCACCCGATAGCGTAAAAAAGGCTTCTAAACTAGCAATTATTTAGATTTTTAGTACGATAATATATAAGAAAGATTTTGATTCTGGCGAAAGGTGCTTAAAAATGTCACGTATTTGTACTGTATGCGACAAACGTCCACAGGTAGTTAACATGGTGAGCCATGCTAACAATAAAGTAAAGCGATGGGTATATCCAAACGTTCATAAAATGCGTTTTAAATATATCAATGACGCATCAAATGAGGTTCATGCTGGTAAAGTATGTACCAAATGCGTAAAAGCTAAAAAAGTAACAAAAGTTCTCTAAAAATTAGGGTATTGGAATGGCAAATATAAAGTCAGCTCAAAAAGCAGCTCGACAAAACGAGAAGGCACGCGTTCGTAATCTTGCTCGTCGAACAGCAATCAAAACTTCTATCAAAAAAGTTTTGACAGCTATTGAACAAGGTTCTTCAGAACAAGCAGCAGAATTATTGCGCGATGTAGCTTCCCAATTGGGCAGAGCTCGTGGCAAAAATTTGGTGCATGCAAATACAGCTTCTCGCAAATTGAGCCGTCTTGCTAAAAAAGTAGCTCAAGTACAAAAAGCTCAGAAGTAATTCTGCAGTTCACTGGAAAATGCGCCAGAAAATTACGGCGATCATAGAAATATGGTCGCTATTTTTTTGCCGTTTTTTCAGGGGTTGAAGCTGGAAGACTATAATCTATCATAATGTTTTCTATATCCGCGGGGACATTGATTCCCTGATTTTTGTACACTTCTTGAAAATGTTTTCGATAGATATTTTCGAGCTTTTTAGAATAAGTTTCGAGAATTGTTTTACTTTTTCCTCGAGCATAATCAAGTGCTGATTTCTTCTGAATATCAGTGCGCGCGATATCTGCTCCTGCATTGAGTAAAAGTCCAACAATGAAATCATTATCATTTTCAGCAGCAAGCATGAGCGCTGTTTTGCCTTTTTTATTCTGCGCATTCAAATTTGGACGGTACAATAAAAGCTCGGTGACTATCTCAAGGTTGTTGCGTTTGATTGCTTCTATGAGGGGTGTATCAAGTCTATCGTTAGCAAGATTAACATCGGCATGATTTTTTAGTAAAACGCGCGCGTTCAATAATTTATTATGTTTTACAGCTCCCATCAGAGGCGTGTCGCCGGTAACTGTTGGGTAATCCAAATCGAGCGGTCGACTCTCAGTTAGGAAAGATACGAGATCATATCCATCGTTCCCGTGGCGTGCAATTTTGTGGAATTCTTTATATGTTGCCTGGATTTCTGCTCTTATATCTTCAACATCATTTGCCATTGAAACTACTCCTCCTGCCCATATACGGAGAGGAAGATTATTCAAAAGTATCATAAAGATGAGTTTATAAATATTCATAGATTCCCTTTATTGCGAAGGTTTTGGCGCTATATAACTTGCAATTGAGCTGACAACGCCTGTCGGCACATTTATCTGTTCTTGCTGGTACAATTGAGCAAAAGCATCAGCCGTTTCTTTTCGTAATTGCTGTGCATGCGCTTTTAATAATTTTTTCAGCGAATTTTTTTCTGCTTGCTCATGGGGCGTGTCATATTCTGTAATCTCGGTATAATCGATTGCCCGTTTATTATTATTGTCACGTATCGTGGCATCTGCGCCAGCATCTAATAATCTTTGCACCAGCTGCTCATTGCGCTGTTGCAAAGCGATATGCAAAGCAGTCTTGCCAGTATTGTTTTGTTTATTTACATGAGGATGTTTTGAAAAAATATAATCAAGCCATGCTTGCGGCACCAAGTCCGTAGTCGTGGTTACATCTTCTTGATTTGCACCAAATATAGTTGTTTCAAAGCCTCGCGCGGCGAGCATGAGTGGTGTAGAGCCTTCTTGATTGACGGTATTAATATCAGGCAAGTTTTTTAACTGATGAAATTTGCTCTCAAGATTTTTACGTTGTTCTCGTGGTAAAGATTCATCCTGAAAAAGTGAGTCTTTGAATAGCTCACTTATATCAATTGCTAATGTACATTGTTTTCGCTTTTTTACCTGTGTAGCAGTAATAATTTGCATGCCACAGATGCAAAAAATAAGCGCTATAAGCATTCGTTTCATATATTTCCCCCATCCTGTGTATCTTTGTTTTACTATACAAAAAAATATACTAAGAGAACAATAAAAACTTTGATTATTGTTTGCGATCTATGATAAGATAGAAATAATTCATGATACAGAAATAGGGGGGAATTTATGAATATTCATAAAAATTACTTTTTTATCTATTGTTTCAGCATGGCATTGAGTGCATCAGTGCATGCGCAGCAATGTTCACAACAAGCGGTAGCAGAAATTAATCTACAGGCGAATCGGATAAAGAACAATGCTCATTTTCTCGACGCAGTGTTTCGCAAAGATCGTGCGCAGGCAAGAAAATGGCTTATGGCAGGGGCTAACGTCGACGCGCGTGATGCATCAGACCAAACTGCACTCGAGATTGCTGTGCAAGCGGGGGACAAAGTCATGGCTGATTTTTTGATAGACCAAGGGGCAGCTCTTACGCCACGTGCTATAGAACTTACCCAACAACGCGCGATCAAAGAATATTATGAAGAACAGAAAAAAATTCGACAAACATTTAAAGAACTTGCTGTTAAAAAGTAAGGAGCTTGAAAAAGATAGAAGGTAGGGATTTACCTGTTTTTATAGCATACTGTTTTGTGGGAAGACAATGTTAATTTGTTTTCCCATCTAAGTATTTGCAATAATCTTTCAAAAAGTTCTTTGCAATATCAACAGAAAAGAGCGCTGAACCGATATGCTCAACCAAGATAACCAAAACAAAGGGATCATGGTTTTTATATTGCACATGCGCGGCAAACCAGCCATGTTCATCATGCGTATCATCTTGCGAATTCTTAGCAAGGCCACGCACCTGCGCAGTTCCCGTTTTTCCATGGATAGTGATGTTTTTGAGTGAGCGCAGCCGTTGACCGGTACCATGGTGGATCACCTGTTTCATCGCATTTCGCATAAATTGTAATGTTTTTGAACTGACAGCAATCGGTTCGGTAATAACCGGTTCTTGTTGCAAAATACGCGGTGTGACTAAAATACCTTCACAAATACTATTGATCATTCTACAAATCTGCAAGGGTGTGACGAGCATATAACTTTGTCCAATAACCGCAGAGAGCGTTTCTCCCGGCCACCATGGCTTACCAAAGGTTTTACGTTTCCATTGCGATGTGGGAATGAGTCCCGAACGTTCGGGCAAAAGTGACGTTGTTTTTTCTCCGAGCCCGAACATATGCGCATAGTGCGCGAGAATATCTATCTTTATCTTTTTCCCAATTTCATAAAAAGGCACGTTGCATGATTGTACTAATGCCTCTTCCGTGTTGATCATGCCGTGGCCGGTACGGTTTTTGCAATGGTAATGTCGCTTGCAAAATTCAACCGAACCGGTGCAACACCAGCGGGTATCTTCAGTAATAATTCGTTGTTCCAGCGCGCTAATAATCGTGATTAATTTAAATAATGATGCAGGTGGGTAATGGCCAGCAAGTGCCCGATTTAAAAATGGCTGATTTTTTTGCATGGTATGCCACTGCTCAGAGGTTAATGGTTGCAAAAAGAGGTTCGGGTCAAAGGTTGGTTGCGAAAGTAAAACGCGCAATGCACCCGTGCGCGCGTCCATAATGATAAATGAACCTGAACATTCTGCAGGGAAGGCTTTTTCTGCCAAGGCATACAACTCTCCATCGAGCGTTGTGTGCAGATTTTCCCCATTAAAAGCTCGCTGGATTTCTTGGTGGCGCAGTTGGCGCCCGATAGAATTAATGGTGGTCACCATTTGTCCGGGAGTACCGCGCAAGGTATTATCAAAGATTTTTTCGAGACCCATCTCGCCGGTGGGTTCGTAGGACATGCCACTTAAATAGCCTAAGACATGGCAAGACATGCGTTGGTGTGGGTAAAATCGTTTAAATGTTGTTTGTACCACTAAATTTTTGTGGCGGGGGAAAAGCTCAAGTATCCGACTCAGATTTTCAAATGATACATCTTCAAGCAAAACCAGTGACTTCCCTCGTTGTTCGGCTTTGAGCAATTCCTGATTGGTCAGAAGTTCTTTCTGAAAGAGCGCTTCTAATTTTTCTAAAATAGTGATTTGTTCAGCTTCAAATTTTTTATTGTTCGATCCGCGCCACATGATTTGGATAATGGGGCGATTCGTGGCGATTAATGTTCCATGACAATCTAAAATATTGCCCCGTGGTGGCGTTATTTTTTCAAGGCGTAAATAGTTTCGCTTACTTAATTGGAAATGGGTATAAAATGAACGAATCTGCAGGTGGAACAGGCGTAAAAAAATGAGCGTAAATGCAGCAACAATAAGCCAGGGCATAAGATTAAGACGTTGTTGCTGGCTGAGTGTCTGTTTCATAACTCGTTTATTCTCTCAAACTCTTTTTTGGGCAGCAGTGGTTCTGTTGCAACGCGACTATATTTTGCGGTTGTGCCAATCGAACGATGACCTAATAATTCTTTGAGGGTAGCAAGATCCGCACCCTTGTGCACCATGTGTGCCGCATATGAATGGCGTAATGTATGGGGCGTTATTCTACATTTTTTATCAAGATAGTTGCTAAATGCGCCGATAATTCTTTGCACCGAACGTGTGGTGAGCGGTTCATGCCGATAGTTTAAAAAAAGGCATTCTGCTTGGTGTTTAATAGTTGCGCGCTCTTTGCAGATATAGTGTAAGAGCTTTTGCTCGCAGGCTGAGCCAAAGACGACAACACGCTCCTTTTTGCTTGCATTGTGAATAGTAATAGTCTTTTTAGAGAAATCGATATCTTTGATGCGCACGGTCACCAGCTCTGAGCAGAGAATGCCAGTAGCATAGAGCAGTTCAAAAATTGCCTTATCGCGGGCAGGGAATGCGGTTTCCATTTTTTCTGCCGGGAGTGTATCGAGCAGGTAGAAAACATCATCAAGTGAAAGGCAGCGAGGAACTTTTTTTGCAACCGTTGGCCGTACAAGATTAAGTTGTAGTGAGATTCGTGCTGTGTGTGCAATAAAACGTTCATAGGAACGCAGGCAAGAAACCTTGCGTGCAATAGAGGCTACATTGCTTTTTTTGTGCTGCAACATTTTGAAAAACCGCTCGGCTATTGCATGGATGGTGCACATGCGTTGCTCTTGTGTTTCAACCTTTTCCCAAAACTCAATAAACTGTCGCACATCGCTTTCATAAGCACGAATGGTATGTGCAGTAAGATTTTGCTCTTTTTGCAGAGCGGCTATAAACCGTTCTTTATAGCTACAAAAACTTTCTAACTTCATAGGTATCCCCCGTCCACTGTTACTATTTTGATTGATAGATGAGCCACTGCTTAACTGGCATACAAATTGTAACAAGTTGTAGCTGTTTTTTGAATCAATTTATATACTGTTTTTATAAAAAAAATATTGTACGCTCTGGTAAAGAAATTATGAAGCACACATGGACACCCTCTACTATACAAAATCTCTTGAAAAAACTGACACAGGCTATTGCCGGTCTTGAAGAGCCGATGTCATTAAAAATTGTGCATGAGTATGGAAAAGATCCCTTTCTTATTTTAATTTCTTGTCTTTTGAGCTTGCGCGCGCGTGACGTGGTGACCTATAAAGTTTCAAAAGAGCTTTTTAAGCGGGCAAAAACGGCGCAAGAGTTGGCGGTCATGCCAATTGTTGAATTGGAAAAAATAATTCATCCAATTGGAACCTATAAACGAAAAGCGCATATTTTGCATGACGTCTCAGCATATCTGATAAAAAACCATGCAGGAAAAGTGCCTTCTGATGAAGCAGAGTTGCTGGCCATTCCGGGTGTGGGAAGAAAAACTGCTAACCTGGTACGCGGGATTGCCTTTGATATCCCGAGCATTTGTGTTGATGTGCATGTGCATCGGATTGCTAATGCATTAGGCTTGGTGCATACCAAAACCCCGGAACAGACAGAAGCCGCGTTGAAAAAGATTATTCCCAAGAAAGATTGGCTTAAGATTAACCATTTGCTTGTGGTCTGGGGACAGAATCGGGCGAAGATGCGCGAGATGGGGTTTGAGTTTTGACAAAGAAATAAGGGCACCGACTATAGTCTAATGCCCTTGAATCTGAAAGCTGAGAAGAAAGATTTACTTTCTTTTAGCCATTCTGCGTGGCTTTGGTTCAGCTACGAGACCAATACCTTCAAGTACTGATTCGAGAGCTGTTGGCTTTGCAGCGCGACGACGAGCAGGTGCTCGTTTTGCTGTTCTGCGTTTCGCTCCAGCACGTTTCGCTACTTTACGTTTACCACTCGTAGCACGTTTGGCAACTTTACGTTTTGCTGTGCCAGCACGTTTTACGGTTTTGCGTTTAGCTGCAGTACGTTTAACAGTACGTTTAACTGTTTTGCGCTTTGCAGTCGCTTTTTTAACTGTTTTGCGCTTTGTTGTTGCGCGTTTTGCAGTTGCTTTACGAGCGCCTGCTTTTTTGGTTTTCTTGATAGCCATTATGACTCCCCTTTGTTAAATAGTACACACTATTCAATTACTACTAATTCTATCCTAACTCATTTCGAATTCATTAATCAACAATTTGAAAATTTTATAAGAGTTTTTATGCCAATTTTCATAAAAAAATTGTACAATTTTCCAAAAAACAAAAATCGCGAAAGAGCTGATTTGTTCAGTCTTTCGCGATTTGTTTTTCTGTAGAATATATACGAAGAAAATGATCGATAAATTTTTTTTAAAAATTGTATGTTTTTTCTTAATTTTTAAAAAATTTTCGCATCAACCATTGTTCAAAGTTGCTACTTTTTCGAGCAATGCGGGGAGGGTGATCCCCATTTCTTGTTTACCGTCACGATGGCGCAGAGTAACTTGTTCTTGTGCCATTTCTTTCTTACCAATCACGACCATGAGCGGGATTTTCTCAAGCTGTGCGCTCTTAATTTGTCCTGCCAGCGGGTCTGAAGTGAGATCTATTTCTACGCGTACGCCAGCTTGTTTCAGCAGATTGTAGATGGTATGCGCATACTCTTTTTGCTCATCAGTGATAGTTAAAATGCGTGCTTGGATTGGTGCAAGCCAGAAGGGTAAATTCCCTTTAAAATGCTCGAGCACAATGGCAAAAAAGCGCTCAAGTGAGCCATAAATTGCCTGGTGGATAATGACCGGACGCTCTTTTTTACCCGATGCGGCAACATAAGATATATCAAAGTTTTCGGGTTGGAAGAAATCAACCTGAACCGTACCGCATTGCCAATGTCTGCCCATCGAATCTTCGATATCGATATCGATTTTTGGTCCATAGAAAGCGCCTTCGCCTTCTTTGATGGCATATGGTCTACCGGAGCTATCAAGTGCATTTTTTAAAGCTTGTATCGCTTTTTCCCAAAGCTCGTCAGAGCCGATCGAATCTTGCGGACGTGTGGAAATGGCAACATTTATTTTCGTAAAGCCAAACTTATGCAACATGGTACTGATCATATTCATGATCGTAGCAATTTCTTGCTCGACTTGATCAATGGTACAAAATATATGTGCATCGTCTTGCGTAAATGCCCGCACGCGCATCAAGCCATGGAGTACGCCAGAAAGTTCATGGCGATGGACATGTCCAAATTCAGAAAGTTTTAACGGCAATTCACGGTATGAGCGTGGCCGAGTTTTATAGGTTAAAATCGCACCAGGGCAGTTCATCGGTTTAATCGCATAGGTTTGCTCATCAACCTTTGAAAAATACATCTTATCCCGATAATGGGCATAATGGCCTGAGCGCTTCCATAACTCTTGGCTCAACATGGTTGGCGTACTGATTTCTTGATAATTATGGGGCGCTTGCAAACTATGCATGTAGCGCTTCATCGTATTGATAACCGCTTGCCCTTTCGGATGAAAAAAGGGAAAGCCAACGCCTTCATCATGGAACGAGAATAAATCCATCTGTTTACCGATAACACGATGGTCAAACTGCGCAAGCTCTTCTTGCTGTTTTTCATACGCAGCAAGCTCTTCTGGGGTAAAGAACGCTGTTCCAGAAATTCTTTGCAGAGGCTGGTTGTTTCTATCGGCGCGCCAATAAGAGCCAGAAATATGCAAAAGTTTAAAGTTTTTAAGTAAGCCGGTTGAAGCTACATGTCCCCCGCGGCAGAGATCTACAAAATTACCTTGGGTAGCAATTCCGACCGTTTCACCGGGGATTTGATCGATAAGCTCAAGCTTGAACTTATTATGCTTAAATAATTCACGAGCTTGCGCTTTTGGCATTTCTTCATGTGTCAGTGGGAGGTTGCGATCGGCTATCTCTCTCATACGCTGAGCAATAGGCTCAAGATCGCTTTCTTTGAAGTTATGCATTGGTAACATATCATAAAAAAACCCCTCTTCCGTGGCAGGACCAATCGTTAAGATGGTTTCCGGATAGAGTTCAAGAACAGCATGGGCTAGTAAGTGGGCAGCTGAGTGCCGTAATGTTTTCAGATCATTTGTTTTGGACATTGCACGCCTTATAAAAGGTTAAGCATACAGACAACTATTTTCATCATTATAGCATAATTTGATGAAATTTCTTGTGCTCACACGTTTGGTGTAGTACGGTACAGATAGGTAATGATTAAGGGAGTAATATGAACGATAAAAAAACTTATATTATTGATACGAATGTAATTATTCATGACCCACAATCTATTTTTGGATTTGCGGGCGCTACTTTGACCATCCCTATGATGGTCCTTGAAGAGCTCGACACCTTTAAAAATGATAACTCGGAGCGTGGTCGGAACGTACGGGAAGCAATTCGCCTTCTTGATATGTTGCGAGGACAAGGGTCGTTGCGCGACGGGGTGGCATTGGATAATGGTGGCATTCTGCGGGTCGGCATGCTTGATCCGCGTAAAGAATGTTCAAGAAAGTTAGATGCTGAGGTACCCGACAATTATATTCTCAACTTAGCCGGCTGCTTAAAAGATGAAGGGTATGAAGTTGAGATTGTCTCTAAAGATCTTAATCTTCGGGTTAAGGCAGATGTTATTGGGATAAAATCCAGTGATTATCTGAAAGATGAGATATCACCTGAACATTTTTATAAAGGATGGATCACCTTCCAGGTTCCTTCGATACAACTTAAAAAACCAATCCCCCAAGATTTGATAGAACTTTCTCACGAATATAACTTTTCATTGAATGAATACGCGGTTGTTGAAGCTCAGAATAATCCCCACGTCTATCGCTTGTTCCGTTACATTGGTAATAACACCTTCAAGGCTATTGAACCACCACCGTTGCATTGGGGCATCGAGCCGCGCAATGTGCAGCAGCTGATTGCGCTTGATCTCTTATTTGATGAATCGATACAATTGGTAACCTTGCTCGGACCTGCCGGTACGGGTAAAACGTTCCTAACCTTGGTGGCTGGATTACATAAACTTTTGGTTGACCAAACCTACGAGAAGATTCTTATTTCTCGTCCGGTCGTGCCACTGGGTGCTGATATCGGCTACTTGCCCGGGTCATTGTCTGAAAAGCTACACAGTTGGATGCAACCGATCTATGACAATATGGAGCTGATTGTGCACATTGCCAATAGTTCGCAGCAGCAGCATGTCGGAAGTTTTGAAGCAGAAGAAGAGGTTGATCCGCGTTACAAAAAGAATGGTAAAAAGCCGCAAAAACGAGCCGCGTTCCCAACGCTTGATGAATTGATCTATCGTCGTAAACTCAGCTTGGAAGCTATTACCTATATGCGTGGTCGTTCGATTCCGTATCAGTTTATCTTTATCGATGAAGTGCAAAACTTAACACCCCATGAAGTTAAAACGATTATTAGTCGTGTGGGTGAAGGTAGTAAAATTATTTTGACGGGTGATCCGTACCAGATCGATTCACCATATCTTGATTTTATTAGCAACGGATTGATGGTCGCGAGTCAGCGCTTCAGAGGACAACAGATATTTGGTACTGCATTCTTAGAAACGAGCGAACGCTCAGAACTCAGTAAACTTGCTGGTAAATTGTTGTAAGATAATCTATCAGTTTTGAATTAATCAGCCCTCGAACTAAAAACTCGAGGGTTTTTAATGCGATCACGAAAGGGATTTGTGAAAAAAATCATATTAGGTACATGGTGTCTGGGCATAACATTTT
>Ga0255338_1002311_pt1 | contig 28824 bp, 28 predicted proteins | sample MeOH1_35cm_T4_19_FD_203715 | JGI IMG/M metagenome (GOLD analysis project Ga0255338, IMG submission 203715) | Sandy soil microbial communities from University of British Columbia, Vancouver, Canada - MeOH1_35cm_T4_195 | ecosystem: Engineered > Artificial ecosystem > Sand microcosm > Unclassified ...
ACGCAAACCCCACCACGCACCCGTGAGTCGCCGACTCGCTCTAATTCTTCCGGCCAGAACGCCCGATTGGTACGTCGCCGCCAAGAAGTAGCCACAGAAGACCGCCACAAAGCGATCAAGTCCACACGCGACCAGGTGCAACACGCCTGTGCCGGTGTCCGAAAAACCGTCTCACTTGCCCTAGTCTCGAAACCTGCAGATACGACGGGAATGTGAGACCCGAAGGGGGCAGTCGGTGGCGGTCATCGGATACGCGCGGGTGTCGACGCTCGAGCAGGATCCACGGCTGCAGCTCGACGCGCTCGACGCCGCGGGCGCGGTGCGGGTGTTCGTCGACCACGGGGTCGGCGGCGCGCAGGCGGTGCGGCCGCAGCTCGATCAGGCCCTGGACTATCTGCGCGCCGGCGACACCCTCGTGGTGTGGAAGCTCGACCGGCTCGGCCGCAGCACCCGCCACGTGCTCGAGACGATCGAGCAGCTCACCGCGCGGGGTATCGGGTTCCGGTCGCTGACCGAGCACCTGACCACCGACGGGCCCATGGGCCGGGCGATGGTCACCATCATGGCGGCCTTCGCTCAGCTCGAACGCGACACTCTCATCGAACGCACCCGCGCCGGGCTCGCCGCGGCCGCGGCCGCCGGCCGCACCGGGGGCCGGCCCCGCGCCCTGGACCACGCCCAGGCGGCCCGGGCGCGGGAGCTGCGCGGCAAGGGCATGACCGCCGCGGAGGTGGGCAAGGTGCTCGGGTGCTCGCGGGCGACGGTGTACCGCTACCTCGCCGCAAGCGATGCTTCCCACGCATCCGAGGACACTCCCGCGTGAGCGATACCCTCGCCGCTCGTATCGAGGCGGTCCGCGCACAGCTCCGCGACGCCGAACGCGCCGCCCGACAGATCGCCGACGACCTCGACGACCACCGCGAGGATCTCGACCCGGTCGATCAGCCCGTGGCCGTCGAGGTGCTCGACTCGTTGGCGGATATGGGAGTGGCGATGGGCGCCGTCGATGCGGCCCTCGATGCCGCCGTCCGGTACGCACGACTACTGCCCTGATTCTTCCTACTCGATATGACTCGCTGAGGCACGCCGACCACTCCAGAACGGCTTTGGTGCTTCCCCGTCCGGCATGGTTGTTACAACTTCGCGCGGCACGGAACAGCGTCTTCATCAACGTGGCCACGTACCACAATCTCTGGGTGTTGCCGGGTTCGATGTACGACAAATACATAGATGGTTATGTGGGCAAGGGCATGGACGCAGAATCCGCTCCCGCCCCACCGTTGGATCACCCCCAAATTTCGTGTGGGCCTGCGTTTGCGAAGCCACCGTCGTCGCTGTCCAGGGGCGGTCCACGGACGCAAGCTGTACAAGAACGAGCACCAACAGAGGTGGATGGTGGATGGCATAGTGGCCGCAAGGGTTACGTATCACTGAGGCGAGGAGGCCGATTGGCTCTGGCAGTCTGAAGTGGCCCCGGTCGGGCGGCTCGAGTTGGACCCAGCCGACCCTTATCCGGTGAGGGGTGTGACGGCTCGAAGTGGCCCCACCGCGACACGCCCGGGGTGGCTGTTTTCGTCGGTGTGAATCCTGGTGACGGGTGTGGGCACGATGATCGAGACGACCACACCGCCGGCCGTGAGGGGTTCGGGTTGGAGTCTCGGGTGCAACTGTTCGAGGACATCCGCCGCGATGCGCGGTGTGAGGGCCTGTCGATCCGCGCGCTGGCGGACCGTCATGGTGTGCATCGTCGGACGGTGCGCGCGGCCTTGGAGTCTCCGGTCCCGCCTCCCCGGAAGAGGCCGGTGCGGATCGCGGCGAAGCTCGAACGGTTCAAGACGGTGATCGATGACATGCTGGTCGCGGACCTGACCGCGCCGCGGAAGCAGAGGCACACGGTCCGGCGGGTCTGGACAAGGTTGATCGACGAGCACGGCTGCGCGGCCTCGTACTCTTCGGTGCGGGACTACGTCGCCCGCCGACGCCCGGAGATCGTCGCCGAGTCCGGGAAGGGAACCGAGACGGCCTTCGTGCTGCAAGACCATCTTCCAGGCGCGGAGGCGGAGGTCGATTTCGGGGACGTGTGGATCGATCTGGCCGGTGTGCGGACGAAGTGTTTCCTGTTCACCCTCCGGCTGTCGCACTCTGGTCGATCGGTGCATCGGGTATTCGCCTCGCAGGGGCAGGAGGCGTTCATCGAGGGCCATGTGATCGCCTTCGCCACGATCGGCGGTGTCCCGACCGGCAAGATCCGGTACGACAATCTGCGGTCTGCGGTGCGTCGGGTGTTGTTCGGGCGCAACCGGTCCGAGTCGGATCGGTGGATTCTGTTCCGGTCGCACTACGGCTTCGATTCCTTCTATTGCCTGTCTGGTCTCGAGGGCGCCCACGAGAAGGGCGGTGTGGAGGGTGAGGTGGGGCGCTTCCGCCGTAACCACCTGGTCCCGGTGCCGAAGGTCGACACCCTGGACGAGCTCAACGCCCGCCTCGCCGCGGCGGATCGGGCGGACGACAGCCGGCGGATCGATACCCGGATCCGGACCGTCGGCGAGGACTTCGCCACCGAACGGCCCTTGTTGCGGCCGCTCCCGGCCGACGAGTTCGAGCCCGGCCTGTGGTTGACGCCGCGGGTGGACCGATATTCGCGGGTCACGGTGCGCCAGTGCCACTATTCGGTGCCGATCTACCTGATCGGACGGCAGGTGCGGGTCTCACTTCGGGCCAGTGAGGTGGTGATCTTCGACGGCCGGCGGGAAGTCGCCCGCCATCACCGCCTCGCCCGCAAGGGCGCGCAGGCCTTGGTCCTCGATCACTACCTCGAGGTCCTCGCCCGCAAACCCGGCGCGCTACCGGGGTCGACCGCGCTGTCCCAGGCACGGGCGGCGGGGACGTTCACCGCCGACCACGAGGCGTTCTGGGCGCTGGCACGATCGGTGCACGGGGACGCCGACGGCACCCGCGCCCTCGTCGAAGTGCTGCTGCTGCACCGGAACATGGCACACGCCGATGTGACCGCCGGGCTCCGCGCCGCGGTCGCTGTCGGCGCCGCCTGCGCGGACGTGGTGGCCGTCGAGGCCCGCAAGGCCGCCGCCGACCGTCCCGACGACGCGGTCACCCCAGTTGCGGCGGCACCGTCGAAGGTGGTGTCGATGACCGCACGCAGGTTGACCGATCCGGAGGCGGTGATCGCCGGGCTGCCACCGGATTCGCGTCCGCTTCCCACCGTCGCCCCCTACGACGAGTTGCTGCGGCGGCGACCGCCACCCTCCTCGGACGCCGTCTCTGCACGTGAAGGAGCATCATCATGACCGGGCCGACCCCCACCTCACCGGCCGCCGCACGGCGCCGGCGCGGACTCACCCCCGAAGCCGCCGCCACCGCGATCGAGCAGGCCTGCCGCGATCTGCGGCTACCGACGGTGCGCACCCGGTTCGAGGACATGCTCACCGTCGCCCACAAGGAGCAACTGACCTACGAGGGCTTCCTCGCCGACCTGCTGCTCGCCGAATGCGACGACCGCGCCCGCCGCCGCAGCATCCGCCGGGTCAAGGCTGCCGGATTCCCACGCCAGAAATGGTTGGCGGATTTCGACTTCGACGCCAACCCCAACGTCAACCCGGCCACCATCAACAGCCTCGCCAGTTGCGTCTGGGTCCGCAAGGGCGAACCGTTGTGTTTGATCGGGGATTCCGGCACCGGCAAATCACACCTGCTGATCGGCCTGGGCACCGCCGCCGCCGAGGCCGGCTTCCGGGTCCGCTACACCCTGGCGACGAAACTGGTCAACGAACTCGTCGAGGCCGCCGACGAGAAACTGCTCGCCAAGACCATCGCCCGCTACGGGCGGGTGGATCTGCTCTGCATTGACGAGCTCGGCTACATGGAACTCGACAAACGCGGTGCCGAGTTGTTGTTCCAAGTTTTGACGGAACGCGAGGAGAAGAACTCCGTGGCGATCGCGTCCAACCAGTCATTTTCAGGTTGGACCCGGACATTCACCGACCCGAGGCTCTGCGCGGCCATCGTCGACCGGCTCACGTTTGGGGGCGCGATCATCGAAACCGGCACCGACAGCTACAGGCTCGCTCAAACCAGGGCAGCAGCCCAAGCCGCGAGCTGACCCGGCTCAATACTGCCACGGACAACGCCATCGACGTCGCGGCGTCCAGCCCGGACACCACCAACAGAACGCCCAGCTCACCGCTTCGAGATGGGCCACTTCGAGCCGCAACACCATCACCGGGCAATGGTTGGGTGGGGCCAACTCGAGCCGACACTTGGGCTCGAGATCAAGCAGATCAGAACGACGGAGGACACTCACGCACTGGTTTTGCGCGGACACGCGGTTTCCTTCGGGGATCCGTTCAGCGAGCGACTTTCCCGCGCGGTGGAACGGTGGACCGCAACAATGCGTCGAAGACTCGGCCTGTGGACCCGACGTCGAGAAGTATCCCTCGGGGCGGGTGCTGAATCAGGGATCAGTGCGGGTTTCGGTCTCGCGCCCGAGCTGTGGAGCGTGCAGCGAGGAAGTCGTCGACGAGTTGCTGACGTTCAGCCGGGCCGGTCGGCGGGAGTGCGGCGAGTCGGGTGAAGACGATGGGTCCGACGAGTTGGGTCAGGGCGAGATTGGTGTCGAAGCGACCGAGTTCTTGCTCGGCTTCGGGGCTGCCCAGGATCCGGTCGAACGGTTCGCGGTATTGGTTGACCACCCGCGCGCGAAGGGAACTGATCGGGTTCCGGTCTTCTTCGGGATGCGATGTCGTCCCGGCCGTCTCGGGTTGGGTGGACCCGAGCGCGAGCCACCCGAGCATCGTCAGTTGGGCCGGGGCTTCCTCGATGAGCTTGGTCTGACGGTCCAGCAGTTCGATCAACTGTTCACGGATGGTCCCGGACGCCGGCGGTGCGGTGACCGGGGGCAGCAGCCGCTCGAACGCCGCGGCCAGGAGCTGGGTGCTGTCGGTGAAGTGCCGGTAGAGGGTGGTCCGCGCGACCTTGGACACCTTGGTGACCGCGTCGATCGTGACGGCCTCGATGCCGCCGGTCGAGAGCAGGGACGTCGCCGCGTCGAGCAGTCGTGCGCGTGAGCGTGCCTTGCGGGGATCCACGAGCCGGTCCTCGTCGTCGACCGTGTTCTCGTTGATCATCTTCTCGGCCACCTCGTCATTGTGCCCTCGGATCAGTCGCAGGCACTATCCCCTCACCCCCATGTTGTGCTACGCATAGTAGCGAACCGCTACCAACAGTATCGTTACGTGGAGGTGGGCGTATGACCACCGATGATCGGGTGCTGCTGTCGCGGGCGCAGAAGTGGACGTTGGTGGTCTCGTGCCTGTCGGTGGCCCTGGTGGTCGCCTCCATGGCCGCCCTGTACACCGCGCTTCCGGATATTGCGGTGGCCACCGGGGCAACGCAAACCCAGCTCACCTGGGTGGTCGACGGGTACACGTTGGCGTTGGCGTGTCTGGTGTTGCCGGCCGGGGCCCTGGGCGACCGTTACGGCCGGCGGGCGGTGCTGATCGTGGGGTTGGCGCTGTTTTCGCTGGCCTCGGCGGTGCCACTGCTGGTATCGACCCCGTGGTGGTTGATCGCGGCCCGGGCCGCGGCCGGGGTGGGGGCGGCGTTCGTGATGCCGTCCACGCTGTCGATCCTGACCGCGGGCTTCCCCGAGCAGCAGCGGGGGCGGGCGGTCGGGATCTGGGCGGGGGTCGCCGGGTCCGGGGGTCTGCTGGGGATTCTGGGGTCGGGGCTGCTGCTCGACTTCTGGTCGTGGCAGTCGATCTTCGTCGGCCTGACCGGGGTGGGGGTGTTTCTGCTGTTGTGTGCCTTCACCATTCCCGAATCCCGCCAGGAGACTCCGCCGCTGATGGATGTGATCGGATCGGTCGCGGTGGTGTTCGCGATCGGACTGGTGGTGCTGGCCATCATCGAAGTCCCGGCACGTGGCTGGTCGGATCCCGCGGTGGTGACTGGATTCGGACTGGGTGTGGTGGCCACGGCGGTGTTCGTGGTGTGGGAGTTGCGGACGGATCATCCGCTGCTCGATGTGCGGTTCTTCGCCCGTCGGGGCTTCGGGAGCGGATCGTTCTCCATCACGATTCAGTTCCTGGTGACGTTCGGCGTCTTCCTGGTCCTCGTCCAATACCTGCAGTTGATCTTCGGATACAGCCCGCTGGGTTCGGCGCTGGCCTTGGCGCCGATGATGGTGCCGTTGGTACTCCTGTCGGCGATCGCACCATGGATGGCGACCCGGCTGGGGTTGCGGTTGATGACGGTGAGCGGTCTGCTCGCCATCGCCGCGGGGTTCTACTTCATCAGCCGGCTGGATCTGGACTCCACCTACGTCGACGTGATGTGGCCGACGCTGATCATGAGCGCGGGTCTGGGCCTGACCGCGGCACCGGCGACAGCGGCCATCGTCGCGGACACCCCGGTCGAAAAGCACGGGGTCGCCGCGGCGGTCAACGACGCCACCCGCGAGATCGGTGCGGCGATCGGCATCGCGGTCGCCGGCAGTGTCCTGGCCGCCGGGTACAGCCACAACATCGCCCCGGCGATCGAGCGGCTCCCTCCGGAGGCGCGGGGCCCGGTCACCGACTCACTCGCCGGTGCCCTCGAGGTCGCCGACCGGGCCGGACCGGTCGGCCGGCAACTCGCCGACTTCGCCAAGTCCGCGTTCCTGCACGGCACCGAGCAGTCCGCGATCGTCCTCGCACTCATCGCGGCGGCCGGTGCCGCGATCCTGCTGTTCTGGGCGCCCGGCCGCGCTCCCCGCACCCCGCACACGGGCGCATCGGGGAACCCGGCTGAACCAGCCCACAGCCGATCCCGCGCCGCCCGCCGCTAGCCAGCACCGTCGAGAAGGGACGCTCGTGACCCAGCTACCGCTGCCGCCGCACTCGCCGACCTGTATGGGGTGCGGGCCGGACAATCCCGCCGGCCTGCAACTGGAGGTATTCCGCTCCGGCGACGAGGTCTACACCGATGTGACGTTCGACGAACGCCACATCGGTGCGCCCGGCCTCGCGCACGGTGGGGCGGTGGCCGCCGCCTGCGACGACCTGTTCGGCTTCACCCTCTGGATCGCCCTCACCCCGGCGGTGACCCGCAGCCTCACCGTCGACTACCTCGCCCCCGTCCCGCTGCACCGGGCCTTTCGCATCAGCGCCCACGTCCGGGAGATCGACGGCCGCAAATTGCACCTCGAGGCGACCGCCACCGCCGATGACGGCACCGCATTGTTCACCGCCCACGCGGTGTTCATCGCCGTGTCGATCGAGCACTTCGCCCGACACGGCGCCCCCGGCGCCGTCCAGCACCTACTCGACCGCCTCACCGCCGCGCTCGGCCACGACGGGCAACCCGGACAGAGCAGATCGTCACCGCGCCCGCCGGACCGCGGGCACGACTGAAAGAAGATGCATCGGCAATGCGGCACACCATTGCCCGCCCGCACGGCGGGCAGCAACACCCACCAGATCGGCGCCTGCGGACCAGTGCCCTGCCCACCCGTCCCGACCCCGCGATCGTCGCCGACCCCGCCCGACCGATCCCGGTGCTGTTACACCCAAAGTGGGGTCTACCACTGCTGACCGTGGGCTCGAGCGTGGGCGGGGCCGTCGTCGTGACGCTGCTGATCATCCTCAGTGGCACACCGCACCGATTCGGTGCCCAGCTCGGAACGCTTCTGCAGATCCTGGCGGCCTACGTGGTCGTCGCCCTCGTCGCCGCGGTCGGCGGCGTCCTCATCCTGCGTCGACGCAGCCTCGGGTGGCTGGACACCTCCTCTGCGCCGACACCCGACCACGCCCGCCACACCCTGCGGTTGCCCACCGAGTCCACCATCCTCATCGGATCTCTGTGGGCCGGGGGCATCCTCGCGATGTCCGCCTCGGCCTTCGCGCTCCTGTCGGTCGGGGAGGCCCTCGGCGGAACCCTGCTCATGACACTGGGCGGACTTGCCACCGTCGGATACAACTACCTCTTCGTCGAACGTGCACTCCGCCCGGTGATGGCCACGATCCTGGCCGTCGACACCCAACACACGCCACCACGGACATCGGTCATCTCCCGGCTGATCCTGACCTGGGCGCTGACCTCAGCGCTGCCATTGGCCGCGGCCATCGTGCTCCTGCACTATCCCGATGCGGCACCGCCCGACCGCATCCGCGCCGCGACCTACCTCGTCGCCCTCGGACTCGTATCCGGAGCCCTCGCGGAAACACTGCTGGCCCGCGCCGTCGCACAACCGATCCACCAGATGCGCGGTGCACTCCGCAGCATCGGGCAGGGCCGGCTCGACGTGCGCGTGCCCGTCGACGACAGCAGCGAAATCGGGGTACTGCAATCCACCGTGAACGACATGGTCCGCGGACTCCAGGAGCAGGACCGATTGCGTGACCTGTTCGGGCGGCACGTCGGAAGGGACGTCGCGCAACGCGCACTCGACCGCGGAGCCGACCTGACCGGTGAAATTCGGGAGGTCACAGCACTGTTCATCGACGTAACCAACTCGACGGAACTCGCCCACCAGCTCTCGCCGCAAGAATTCGTCGACAAGCTCAACCATCTCCTCGCGGCAGTGATCGCGGCAACCGAGACCCACCACGGGCTGGTCAACAAATTCGAGGGAGACGCCGCACTCTGCATCTTCGGGGCGCCCGTCGCCCGAGCCGATGCCGCCGACTCCGCACTCCACGCCGCACGGCAGATCCGCGACCGCGTCCTCGCCGACGGGGAACTCGACATCGGGATCGGACTCGCTGCCGGCGCCGTCTTCGCCGGAAACCTCGGCACCGACCAGCGCCTGGAATACACCGTCATCGGCGACGCGGTCAACGAGGCATCACGCCTCACCGACCTCGCCAAACACGCGCCGGGACGGATCCTCACCAGCGACACCGTCATCAGAGCTGCCAGCGAACCCGAACGCGAACACTGGACACCACACGGCGACTGCTCCCTCAAAGGACGAACCCTGCCGACACAAACCTGGGAAAGCATCCCGCCAGGGAACTGACCGTGATCCCCGCAACCCTGCATCGAGACCGACCAGCGCATGGCAGTTCTTGCTCGGGGATGATCAAAGCAACTTTGGCATCGATTTCCCCGTCACCACGGTCACTGGCCACAGCGCGACGTCTTCAGCACCCGAACCTTCGACAGGCTCGAGTTGCCCGGTATATGACGATTGGGACGATCAAGCTTGATTGAGCCCCTCTGCACTGGGTCCAACTCGAGCCGTCAAGGTGGGGCCACATCAAGTTGACAGAGCCAGGCCGATGGCTCTCAGTAGGCCGATGGCGGGGGCGTGGGTGCTTTTCGCTTTCATCCTCCTTGCCACCCTGACTGCCTGCAGTGCTGGATCCGAGCGGTCCAAGCACGAAGCGCCGGATGCCACCATCGCACCGACTTCGTTCGCTGTACCTGCGGCGGAGCTTCCGGCTGGTACTGTCCCCACCGCTCAGCAGGTGACTGCTATGTTGCACAGTGCATTCGACCCGGACGTGCGATTGGCCGAGCGCGCAAAATTCTTCGAAGGGGCAACCACATCCGACCCGTCTCCGGCCGACCACATCGGTATGGGCGTGACGGATATCGACGTCGTGGAAGTGGTTCCGATCGGTCCCGGGCAGTTGTCCGCCTCGACGACTTCGGACCGAGGCTTCGGTATCCCCCTGGTTGCAGAGGGCGGCACATGGCGGATCGGTCGAGCATGGGCCTGTGCTCAACTGGGCGCCAGCTGCTGACCCTGCCACGTACAGCCACCACTACCGACGGCTCGGAGTCCCCGGGCGAGGAAAGAAGCCGACGAGCTGTGTGCTCACCCGTCGGCCTCGGCCCGGCACGGGGCGGCGGAGCCGTCCCCACCGGGGCGCCGGAGGCGCTTCGTCGTAGCCCGGCGCCCCCAGGTCCCTCGAGAAGGTCTTCACGGTCCCCGCCGCGCGTCGACAGCCGGCAAACCCGCCCCCGGACCCTGATTCCACGCCAGACGTGTCGCATCCACACCCGCAGCGACTCACATCCCGAGCCGGAAGCGGTCGTGTGCGAGAGCCGGGAGTGAGCGTGGGCGTGGACAGGAGCGACCGGTGCCGCGCTCGATCACCGGTGCGCCGTGAAGACGTGGGCGACGGCGCCGCCGCCGAAGACGGTGGTGCGCCGCGGCTCGACGGTGAGCGGCGCGGAGAAGAGCCGCTCGCCCGCCCCCAGGACGACCGGGTGGATCAGAAGGCGGTACTCGTCGATCACACCGGCCTCGACCAGCGAGCGGGCGAACCGCACCCCGCCGTGGGCGAGCAGGTACCCGTCGGAGCGCTCGCGCTTGAGCCGGGTGACGGCGTCGGCCAGGTCGCCGGCGACGATCGTCGTCTCGCCCCAGTCGGCGGCGGTGAGCGAGTCCGAGAACACGACCTTGGGGATCTCGTTCATCGGCGCGGCGAACGGCCCGCCGGCGCCGGGCCAGTGCGCGGCCATCACCGCGTAGGTGGCGGCACCCATCAGGTGCGCACCGGCGTGGCGCACGGTCTCGACAGTCCACCCGAGGGCATCGTCGGAGGCTCCCGCCGCGATCCAGTCGGTGCTCCCGTCGAGCGGTGCGACGTAGCCGTCGAGCGAGACGGACATCTTCAAGACCAGTGAGGCCATGCGCTGCTTCCTTCCCCGGGACGAATGACACGAGCGTCCTTCCCCGAGGCAGACCCGAGCGCGGCCGGGAAATCATCGCGGTGCGAACGCCGGCCCACCTCGTGTCCCGGCTCAAGCAGCTTGTCCCCGGCACCCCGCGCGGGCCTGCTCGTCGGTCCCACGGCGGCCCGGACACCTCAGGCCCGCCGCCCGGTCCGCGGACCGGGCGGCAAGGGACACCACGGTGAGGAAGGCGAGGTAGACCGGCAGGGATGGGTTCCCCGACGCGGTACGGCACACCGGCGCCGCGTGCCCACCCGCAGCCCCCTCTCCTCGGCGCGGACACCGACAAGAGGGGCACACCTCTTGCAGTTTTACAGACATCCGGGAACACCGTGCTCACAGCTCGCGCTCCCACGCGTGCTTTTCCCACCGGCCACCACGATCGCCGCGGCCTTGAGAGGCCCGGCCTTGTCTCGCCGCGGACCCGGCCGACACTCACCGGACGAGACCCCCCCGCCCCCGTCTCCACGCCCACCCGGAATGTCGCGCAGGGCCCGGCGCGGGCCGGGTGTGCGGTCAGTCGGTCCTGTGCCGGCGCAGAAACGCCAGCAGCGCCGCCCCCCGCCTCGGTGGGGACGGTGCCCACCCCACTGCAGCGCCCGCCGCGTGTTGGCGCATAGCCTGCGCCAGACCGCGCTGCTCGGCACCGACCACATCGGCACCGACCACATCGGCACCGACCATCCGCTGCTCGCCCTCCTCGGCGAGGACGACTGCACCGGCACCCGCCTGCTCCACACTCCCGCCCCGCTCGATATCGACCGGCTGCGCGAACACCTCCGACACCACACCCCCGAACACCGGCACACCCCCACCACACCGGACCACCGCGTGAGCCTCGACCCAACCGACACCGAACACGCCCAGTGCACCGCCGCCGCCCCAATCCCGACCGATAACGCACCCGGGGACGGACTACCCCAGGAGACGGACTCGTGCGCGGGTGTCCCACACGACCTACCACCTCATCTCGTCAGGGGCCCCACCGGGATGTGAAAAGGGTGCACCCATGGCCGCCTCCAGGAAGGCAAGGACACAACGATGTTCGCTCGTCACCAACACAGCACCAGGCGAACCCAGACGCACCCCAGGACTCCGGAGCTGACGGAATAGTCTGTTTACCGAACAAGCTTAATTCGACCCAAGGACTGCAGCAGTAGCCGGGATACCTGATATGGCTCGGGGTGCCTACCCGAATAATTTTCGATATGGTTCGGCGTGCCTACCCGAATATCCGGACTTGGTGCGGCAGAGTGCTGCGCATGGACACGGCGGCGCAGTTGTTGAGCGATGTGCAGTGGGCCGATGAGGTGTTGCTGCCGCACCGGCCGTACGCCACCAACCATCTCGCCCGTGGCCAGTACCGGATGAGCCGCGACGACGCGCTGACCATGCGCTACATCCAGCACTCCCCGCACGCGCTGCTCGGCTCGCTCGTCGTCGACTGCGACCACCCCGACGCTGCGATGCGTGCCTTCGCGAAGCCACGAGATCACCCGGCTCCGAACTGGGTGGCGCAGTCTCCCACCGGGCGGGCGCACCTGGGCTGGTGGCTCGCCGCCCCGGTGTGCCGCACCGACTCCGCCCGTCTGCAGCCGCTGCGCTTCGCGCACCGGGTCGAGACCGGGCTGAAGATCTGCGTCGGTGGGGACTTCGCCTACGGCGGCCAGCTCACCAAAAACCCCATCCACCCGGACTGGGAGACGATCTACGGCCCCGCCACCCCGTACCAGCTGCGCGAGCTGGTCACCGTGCACACCCCGCGGCAGGCTCCGCGTCGGCCCGACCGGGCCGCCGGCCTGGGCCGCAACGTCACCCTGTTCGACACCGCCCGCAAATGGGCCTACCCGCAGTGGTGGCACCACCGGCACGGCACCCTCGACGCCTGGTTGACCCTGATCCTGCAGCGCTGCCACGCTATCAACACCGAGTTCGCCGACCCCCTGCCCTTCGTCGAGGTCCGCGCCACCGCCGGCTCTATCGGCAAATGGATCTGGCGCAACTACACCGAAGAGGAATACCGCGCCCGCCAAGCCCACCGCGGTCGGATCATGACAGACAAGCGCCGGGCCGCAATCACAGCGACAAACAAGGCTCGTTCTATCGACCGTGCATTGATCTTTGCAGCATTGGAGGCATGATGCCCGCTGAAAACCCCGTCAGACGTACCAAGACTGCGAGGGAATTAGCCGCTCAGCTAGGCGTCTCTGAAAGAACTATTCGAAATGTTGTTGCTGAGCCTAGACACGAGTTTGAGGCCCGGGCGCGAGCCCGCCGCGACCACGCAGTGAAGCTACGTACCGAAGGACTCAAATACAAGGAGATTGCCGAGGAGATGGGGATCTCTGTCGGAGCAGTTGGCCGCTTGCTTCATGATGCGCGCAAGCTTCAAGGAAGAAGAACCGCAGCTCAGATTGCCTGATGAGTAGGAGAAATCTGAGGCACCCCTACTCGTTTCTTCATGCATGCATGTATGCTTGCAAGCATGCGAACAAGCCGTCCTAGCGTGTTAGCGGTCGCTCTGCAAAAAGGGGGTGTCGGCAAGAGCACCACTGCCGTGAATCTGGCAGTCGAGTTTGCGCTAACTGGTCTCGATGTGCTCCTTATCGACCTAGACCAGCAGGCGAACGCGACTGACGGACTCGGTATCGATCTAGCCGATGATGACCTCACTATGTATGAAGTCCTGCACAACGAACGTGGGGAACGTGTACGCCTTCTTGAGGTGATCAAAGCGAGTGCGTTCGGCGTGGACGTCGCACCGGCAGCACTCGCACTACGCAGTTTGGAGCGTTCTGGGCTCGGACCCGGTGGGCAGGGGAGACTGGCACGAGAACTCGCCACGCTTGACGGATACGACGTGGTGATCATTGATTGCCCACCGTCCTTGGGTGCGTTGACCGAAGCGGCCATCGTCGCAGCCGACTCCGTGCTCGCCACTGTCTCGCCTGGTCCTGACGAGCTCAAAGCATTATCCGAGCTGGTGAATACCGTCTTGGACGTACAAGAGGGACTGAACGAGCGCGTTGATATCCGGTTTGTGCTCACGACCAAGTACGACGGCCGAACTGCGCTGTCGAAAGACGTGCGACGTGCTCTCAAAAGAGACTGGCCTACCGAGTACGTAGGGGAGATCGGGCACACGATCCGAGTAGGCGAGGCCAAAGCTAGACGCGTCCCCATCCGTCTGCATGCGCCGTCATCGACGGCCGCTGAGGATTACCAGCGCGTCGCCCAACTCATAGCCGAAAGGATGAATCTTCATGCCACCGCAAGCACCTGACGCTGACCGCAAGCCTGGGATCGGCGATGTCACGTCCACACGGCCTACTCGTGCGCAGCGCCGTCACGAAGCAGCACGCGTACGGCCCGAAGACTCATCCAGCCTCTCGCCGACTTCAGTGGTTGTGCCGTCTCTCAAACCGCGCCGTAGGTCCTCAAAAGTACCGTTCAACACTTACATCGAACGCGGCACGCAAGCACGCCTCGAATGGCTCCGCACTCGAGGCGGATACGCCGTCACTGACGTGACCGATCTTGCGCTTCGCGAATTCATGGATCGAGCCGGGGTCCCGCAGCTTAATGACAATGAAGAGCCACCTGCCTGAATAATTGCTTGCATGCATGCATGCAAGTCGCTTGCTTATCTCAGCAAGAGAAAAGGCCGGTACCAGCGATTGTTGAGGGCGTGATGCCTTTGCTCCGGTATGTCCTTTTGGTGGTCGGTGGGTACACGGCGGGGGTGGTGCTCGCTGCCCCGGCCGTGGGCACCTACCCGATGGCCACCGGGTTCGGTCCCGACCCGGCGCTCACCTCCGGCCTGGCCGCAGCGGCGGTGGGGCAGATGGCGGCGGTCCTTGCCGCGGCGCAGATCCGGCACCGCTATCCCGCGGCCGCCGCGGTGTTGGTGGGGGCCGCGTTGGTCGGGCTGGTGGCGCTGCCGCGGGCGTGGCGGTTCGATGTGTACGTCTCGGCGATCGGGGCGGGACTGCTGCTCGGCGGGCTGGTGGTGCTGTGCCTCGGGGCCGGCCGCGTACCGCAGCAGACGCTCCTGGCCGGCGGCATCGTGGCCGGTCTGTGGACCGCGGCGCCGGTGGCGCAGTACCGGCAGTTCACGGCGGCGCCCCGGGAGCACGCCCCGTATCTGGCGGCAAGCACCCAGCCCACCAATGCCATGTGGCTGATCCTGGCCGCCGCGACGCTCGTCACCGCGGGGCTGACCTTGTTCGCCGGGGGTGCCGGTCCCGGGTTCCCCGGCGAGCGCAAAGGAACCGCGCGGGAGCTGGCGGTCGGTACCGGACTGCCGGCTCTCGGGGTGGGGTTGTACTGGTCGTTCAGCCAGGCCGCGGCCGGGCTGAGCATGGACAGCGTCGAGGAGGGGCGGTGGCTTCTGGGCATGACGGCGGTGCCGGTCACCATCGCCGCGGCGCTGTGGTTGCGGGAACGGACCGGGGCGGTGCTGCTGGCGGCGCTGGCGGTGGTCCTCGCCACCGGCGGTGCGATCGCGTGGGCCCCGGATACCTGGCCGCTGCTGGCGGTGCCCGTCCTTCTCGTGGCCGCCGGTGCGTGGCTCGGCCGGCGTGCCCCGCTGCCGCTGGCCGGGATCGGGGTGCTCACGCTGGTCGCGGCCTCGGCGCTCGTCGAACGACCCCCGTGGGACACTGTGCACCTTGTGGTGGCGCTCGTCGTGGCGCCGGCCGCGGCGGCGTACACCCTCGTCGCCTGCCTGCCTTCCGCCGCGTCGGTGACCGCCACCTCGTTGGCCTTGCCGGCGGCGATGGCGGTGCCGCTGATCGCCCGGTTCGGATGGGCGACCCACACCCCGCTCCCCGACGAGGCCGCCGGGTCGGTGCCGAGGTGGTGGACCACGATGGCGGTGGGGGTGTCGGTCGCGGCCGTGCTGGCCTGCGGGGCGGCGATGGCGTGGCTGCACCGTCACCGGTCCGGCGACACCCGCCGACCGGAAGGTGCGTCCAGACCACAGGAGTGAGGCGCTGCCGGCGGCTCGTCTGCCGTACCCGGCCTACCTCCCGCACCGATGCGCGAAGATCCGGTTCCCGGCCGGGCCCACCGGCCGGGCCGGTCCCGAGAGATCCGACTGTGACCGCTCCCGCCTTCTCGGCCGCGGTCACGGCATGGGATGTGAGCGCGGGCGGTTCTTCCTTCGTGCCACGTGCAGGACGGCGCGTTCGTCGGCGGTCGGTGCCGTCCCGGTCAGGGCTCGGAACACCGCGTCGAGGTCCTGTTCGGTCAGCACCGGAGTCTCGGGGCGCTTGCCGGTGCCGGTGTCGTGGGTGGGACGGTGGGGGTCGGGCATGGGTGGGCTCCTGCCGGATGAAGTTGCGGGGGAACGGCACGAGCCCCCGGGTGGGCACCGCGCGTGCCACGGAAGGGAACGTACCCACGGCGCGCTCGTCCCACGCCGTTTCTCATACATTCGTCCAACTGTGCTCTCCACCCCGTTGCCTCGGTGGCAAGCCGGCGCGCAGCGGCGGCGCGGCAGCCCCTCGAGAGCCGATGGGGTCTCTACAGGCCGCGCCCGGCGTCACGGTCGGGGCCGGGGCTCCGGTGCGCCGGTGGTGGGGTGTGCGCCCGGCCCGGCGCCGGTGTGCCGGTCGGGGTGCGGGCCGGCGGCGGCACCGGCGCGGGTGTGGCGGGTTGGAGGGAGTTCCAGGCGCGCTGCATCCGGGTCTGGGCCTGTGCGGTGCGCTGCTCGGGGGGTAGCTGCCGCCAGATCTGGGTGAGGCGCTGCTGCGCCGCGGTGCAGGCCTGCGCGCACGCCTCCTGCGGATTGGGGGCGTGCCCCGTGCGCACCGGCTGGTCGGGGTTACTGCGGCGGGCCAGCGACCAGGTCCCGTCGTCGCTGACGAACATCCGCAGTGTGGTGGCGGGGACGTCGCGCCGTAGTCCGCCTCCGGGGACCTCGGTCCACTTGGCGTGTTCGGCCGCCTTGGCGTCGCGTTCGGCCCGGGCCTTGGCGATGGCGTAGTGCCGTTTCATCTCCGGGGTCCACGGCTGTCGCCGCCGCTGCGACGCTGCAAGCTGCTGCGCCACCGATCTCGGCATCCCCGCCTGGGCCGCCGCGGCCGCCTCCGCGGCCTGCTCCTCGAGTCGCTGCTGCTGATCCATCTCCGCCCTCACCTGCTGCCACTTGCGCTCACCTCCGGTCGATCCCTGCATCCTCGCGGCCAGGTCCGACAGGCGGCGGCGGCTCTGGTTCCACCGCCCGGCTGCGAACTGCGCCTGTCCGGTCTCCTGCCGGCGCGCCTCGTGGCGGGCGGTGCGCTCGAGTCGTTTCTTCGGCACCGCTGCGTGCGCGGCCCGCCGGTCCGGTTCCGGCCCGCCGAGTACCGCCGACAGCTTCGCCCAGGACAGCTCCCGGCTCAGCTTCGACGCCGGCCACCAGATCGGCTCCCCGCCCGCATCGCAGTGCCCCGCGAGGTGGAAGCTGTAGCCGTGCATCCGCCCCGTGGAGGCGACGTTGCGCCGCCACCGCACCGCCGCCTCGGCCGTGTTGTCGGCGATCGCGGCCTCGAACACCTCCGGCCCGCGCCCGGCGGCGATGTCCCGGGCGGCGAGCACGATCTCGCGCAGCACCTCGCGCTGCGCGAGCTGCCCGGTGCGCTCGGCCCGGCGCCGCTCCCCGCTCGACAGCGCCCGGGTGGGGGTGCGGTGCGGGCCGGCAACCGGCACCAGATCGTGGGTGCGTTCGAGCTCGCGCATCACCGCCACGATCCGCCACCGGTCCTGGCTGTTCTTCCACACCCGCCCCACGAAATCCACCCGCGAGACCGCCAGGTGGATGTGGTCGTCGTCGTGGCGCACCGCCACCCACGGATGAGTCGCGAACCCCATCCGCTCCGCCACCGTCTGCGCCATCGCCGCGAACTCCTCGTCCCCCAGGGTGCGATCGCCGGGGGCGCAGCGCAGCGAACAGTGCCACACCGGTTTGACCACCTTCGCGTTCGTCCGCGCCGCCTTCACGAAGTCCTTCCCCCACCGGGTCGGGTTCTTTTGAGTCACCGCCACCGTCCCGCACAACACCTTCCCCCCGGCGATCAGCCGACCCTGCTCGGTGCGGAACGTGTGCGGGGTTTCCTTGCCAGGCCCGTGCAGGTACGCCGCCAACCCTTTCGGATCCGAGCCGGTGCTGATCTTCGCAATCACGCCGACCCCCTCTAGCCGTCGAGCTCGTCGAGCCGGTCCGCGATCCGCGCCAACACCCGCACATACTCACCGCCGCGCACCCGCAGATGCTCCTCCACCGCCGGCGAGATGTGCCCGGAGTTGACCGCCCGGGCGATCTGGTTCAAGTTGTTGCCCCACCGCGCCATCTCCTGCCGCAGCGCATTGATCTCGGCCACCGCCTCTGCCGACACCCCCACCCCCCGCGCCGGACCCCGGCGACTCAGATACCCGGCCACCGCCTTCTCCCTGATCCACGCCCCCAGCTGCCGGTGCCCGTCCGCAGCCGCCGCCACCACCCACACCGCCTCCTCGGCCGGGTGCAACCGCACCGCCACCGTGCGACTGCGCTTGCCGACCGAGGTCGCCTCGGCGGCCGCCGCCGGCGGCGCGGCCGCGCCGGCGGGCGCGGGTGGGGTGGGCGGCGAGGCAGCCTCGTGCGCCATCGGCTCCTCCTGTGAGCGAAGCGAATAGGAGGCGAGCGGCCCAGCAGTTGCGATCCGAGCGCAGCGAGGGAGTAACTCTGGGCATAGCTCGCTCCGGTGTGCGCTCAGCAGCGTACGGCGCCGAAGGCTTCGGGTGTGGGAGGCGCGCGCACCGGGTCGGGGGTGGCGCGGACACGGGCCGGCGCTCGGGGTGCCCGCGAGGCACGAGCGGCGCTCCCGGGGCCGGACCGGGGCCGGGACACCCCCGACGGCGGGCCGCCCCGCGGCACGCTACGCCGACGCCCCCGGGCGTCGGCGCGCCGGAACCGTCACCGCTCCCGTTCTCGGAGGCGCCGGGAAAACGCGTACCCGGCTGCACCCGGACCTCACGACACAGCACTACGAACAGGACCTACCCACTGGAGGGGTACGCGGTTCGTTGGTCCGAGAGACCGCCTATCCGACTCGCACACATCGAGCAGGAATCGGCCGCCGCAACAAGCCGTGCGCGGGGTTCAACTACACCCCCACAGGCACTGGCCGCCTGGACCGCGGGCCGCACCCCCGCGCTCATACCGCGGCTCGGCGGACTTCGCCGTCCCGTCCGTGTCCGGCGGGCCGCAACTTCTCCTTTGCTGCAGTTCGAAGGCCCGACAGATCCTTCTGCCGATACGGGCGAGAGAAGATGGTGACCGGATACCCGCACACCCTGTGTTAGCCGACCGGTACGACGAGCTTGGCCGCCGAGGGATCCATATCGGGGGCATATGCCAGCGTCGGCAGTTCGGCACCGTCGAGGCCGGCCAGCTGTAGCGCCGCTCGACCTGCCGCATGCGCGGAGTGAATGGACTGGCCGTTGGCGATGGAAGCGTAGAACCGTGCCGCGTACATGATTGCCTCCGAGTCACCGATTTCGTCGGCCATACCGATCGCGAAAGGCGCCACCGTCGCGACCAGATTGTCGATCTGCCCTGCCGAGTGACACGAGTTGAGCACGATCAGTTGAGGGGGCTCGTCGGTCGCCGCGACAGCGGCAGCGAATGCCTCGGCGCTGACGAGCACCGGATTGTGCGCAACGTCGATGTCGGCTTCGAACAGCACCACGTCACGGTCGCTGTGCCCGGAGAAATGCACGACATGCGGGCGGAAGGCGGTGAGGCCGTCGAGCAGATCGTCGACTGTCGCAGCCGGTCTGGTCTCGAACTCGATGAGGTCACGGTGCGTGGCCATCTGGATGGCTTTACGGATGCGCGATTGCTCACGACCGAGACGCAGTCCATAGTTGCTCTCCTCGGTGCCGGCGCTGTCCGCGCCCAGCATGAGGATGCGCAGCTTCTCCTGTTTCGGTGCGCGCACCTGACGAGCCATCCCTGCCGCTACATCATGGGCTTGCTCCGCCAGGGCGGTGAGTTCGGCGATTCGTCGCTCGTAGTCGGCGCGTTCGGCGGCTTGTGCCCGGGCAGCCTTCTCGGCCTCCCGCCTACGAGCGGTCTCGGCGGCGGCCGCCTCGGACTTTTCCTCCCGAACGAGTTTCTGCTCGAGTGAGCTCTCCTCTTTCCGATAACCGTCGGCCTTTCGCTGCCAGGAGATGGCGTCCATGCCTGCCTTGTTGGCAGCCTCCTCGTGCCGTTCAGCTTCTCGCAGCCTCGACTTGTGGGTCGTCACGCTCATGGCCTTGCCGGCGGCCAAGCGTGCCTTGGACGCTCGAGCACGTTCGGAGGACTCCTTGCCGCGATACTCGCCGACCTTCTTCTCAGCCTCCATGCGTTGCTCCCGCTTACGGGCCAGTTGATTCCGCGTCTGAGACGTGCCCATCATGCCCTCCCTGTCGACACCACCCCGCCCCCGCCGAGACGAATGAACCGAAATTACGGGACAGTACCGACAATTCGAGCTGCTGAACGTCATCGGTGCAGCTCGGCCTCATACGTATTTCGGCAGCAGGTTGCGTCATCCCACCGCCCCGGCGTCAGCCATGGGTGGCGTTGAGCACGAACTCGTCACGATGCGTACGGATACGGCGTGCACCTTGTCGAACGTTCCGGCGAGATGAAGGAACGGCGAGAAGGCGGGGCAGATGATCGCAACCTGGATGTTAATACCATCCGACCCGTTTGTTATAGAAGCGTCACTTGTGACAGATGATGCTCCTGTTATCTGGCCGCTAGGTTGCTGAGAAGCGTCGGGCCCGCCGCTGACCGAAGTCCCCCTCGAAGGAACGGGATGTCAGATGGCCAGAACCACCATGTCTCGGGATCAGCCGCGCCCGAGACGGAAGGCACCGAAGAAGAGCCTGCTCGCCGTCGCGCTGATCGCCACCATGATTGCCGCAGGTGAGGGTATTGCCTCAGCGCAGCCGACCACCATACCGACGCCGACATCGAACAACAGCACCACCGCCCCGCCCACGACGTCCTCCACCGAGGCGCCGGTCGAGAAGCAGGCGACACCGAGCACCACCGAGGTGACACAAGCGCCGACGGCATCGACACCGTCGACCACGACGGTGCCGGCACCACCGGTGGACACCGAGACGCCCACCTCCCCCCGCACCGAGCCGACGGTGTTGGAGATGCCGAGGCCGGAGACGGCACCACCAGCGCCGGGTAAGAAGGAACCCTGGGTTACGTGGACACCCACAGAGAACCCGAACTCCACAATCGTGCCCGGAAAAATGCGCTCGGACCGTCAAGAACTCCCCGAAGGCTTCACCAAGGAAGACGCCGACAAGGCCGAGATCGCCGAGGCGAAACTCCTCGCAGCTTCCCGATCACGCAACGCCCGCAGCAGTGCCACCAATGCTGTGAACCGTCTCGGGTTTGATGCCGCCTCCTTTCTTGAGGAGGATGCACATCATGTCCAAGCGTTACCCCGCCGAGCAGCGTGAACGAGCGGTGAAGATGGTCCTCGACCACCTCGACGAATATTCTTCGCCGTTCGCGGCGTGCAAAGCCATCGCCCCGAAGCTCGGCGTCGGTGTCGAGTCGCTGCGCACCTGGACCCGCCAGGCTCTGATCGATGCCGACAAGACACCCGGCGTGACCACCGCTGAACAGCAACGAATCAAAGAGCTCGAACGCGAAGTCCGAGACCTCCGTGAGGCCAACGAGATCTTGAAATCGGCCTCGATTTTCTTCGCGAGGGAGCTCGACCCTCGCCGCCGCTGATCTGCCAGTTCATCGACCAGATGCGTGCACAAGGACACCGGGTCGAGTCGATCTGCGCCGTGCTCACCGAGCGTGGCGTCAAGGTCGCCCCACGCACGTATCGGAACTGGAAAACTGCTTCTCCATCCCGCCGGACCGTCGCCGATGCACATCTGACGAACGCTCTGCGTGAGACCGTCGGCACCGCCGAAGGTCTCTACGGTCGCCGAAAGATGACCGTGCATCTGCGTAGACACGGCCACGACGTCGCGGCATGCACCGTCGACCGGTTGATGCGTGATGAAGGGCTGTCCGGAGCGGTCCGGGGCCGTCGGCACCGCACCACCGTGCCCGGCGGCTCGGACAGCCGCCGCGCCCCTGACCTGGTCGATCGTGATTTCACCGCCGAGGTCCCGAATCGGAAGTGGGTCACCGACTTCACCTATTGCCGCACCTGGGCGGGGTTCGTCTATGTCGCGTTCGTGATCGACTGCTTCTCGCGGGCGATCGTCGGCTGGCATGCCGCCACCGTCAAGGACACCGCGATGGTCACCACCGCCTTGAAGATGGCATTGTGGCGACGTGACCACACGGGCCATCCGGTCGGCACGGGGTTGATCCACCATAGCGATGCCGGCAGTCAGTACACTTCCATTGCTTTCGCGGAAACCCTTGTGCTGGAGGGTATTGCCGCGTCGATTGGCAGCGTCGGAGACGCATACGACAACGCTCTGGCCGAGAGCACGATCGGGTTGTTCAAGACCGAAGTGATCGCCAAGGGAAACCCGTTCCATCCGGGTCCCTACAAGTCCGTCGAGGACGTCGAGTACGCCACGATGGAGTGGGTCGACTGGTTCAATCGCAGTCGCCTGCACAGCCGTCTCGGATACGTCCCGCCGGATGAATTCGAGGCGGCGTACTACGCTCACCTGTCGACTCCACAACCGGAGCCGTCACCGATATAGGAGCGGCAAGAAACCCGAGACGGTTCACTGTCGCCGCCGCGGCTCCCACAGACTGCATGGTCTATTACCCCGCATGGCAGTACGTCGTCTGCGGCGCGATCCGTGTCAAGTACGACTCCCTCGGCGGGGTGAACAGCTTCCTGCTCTGGCCCACCAGCAACGAACTGGTCAACCCCGACCAAATCGGACGCCGTCAAACCTTCTAGTTGACTGAACTACGACACGAGTTTCAGCAGGTAGCAGACGGTTTCTGTGATTGAGGTCTATGGTCTCGGCTGTGCCGATTGACGACGATCTCTCACGTGATCTCGCTGCCTTGGCGATCCCGCTGAAGGGATCACTTCGAGCGACCGACGACCGATGGCAGCCCCTGGATCTGATCGATCCGCACGGGGCGCCGGTCGAGGCGGTCGCCCTCTACTTTCAGGACCTGCAGGCGCGGGGCTGCTCGGATGCGACGGTTCGCTCGTACGGGATGGATCTGCTGCGTTGGTTCCGGTTCCTGTGGGCGATCGACGTTGCGTGGAGTTCGGCGACACAGGTGGAGGCGCGCGACTTCTGCCGATGGCTGCTGATAGCGGGAAGACCTGTCCGCTCACATTGGCGGACAGCCTCTTCCGGTGAGGTTGCGGCGTCCAGTGGTCGTCCGTACTCGGTGTCGGTCAGGGCGCACTCGGAGACGGTGTTGCGGTGCTTCTATCAGTTCCACCTCGAATCGGGACGTGGCCCGATCGTGAACCCGTTTCCCGCCGGCCGGTCATCGCACGGGCGGCGGGCGCACGCCCACCACAATCCGATGGACCCGTACACGAACACCCGTTCCGGCGTGTATCGCCCGACGGTGCCGTCGCGGGTGCCGCGGGCGGTGCCGGACGAGGAGTTCAACGAGATCTTCGCCCGCCTGCCCTCGCATCGCGACCGCGCCCTGGTCGCGTTCTACGTCTCCACCGGCGCCCGCGCCTCGGAGTTGCTCTCGGCCACCCAAGGCAGGGTCGATCCGGGACGTCAACTGATCACCGTGGTGCGCAAGGGAACTCGCGAGCATCAGGATCTCCCCGCCTCCAGTGATGCGTTCGTGTGGCTTCGCCTGTATCAGGTCGGGTTCGACGGCCTGGTTCCGAAGGGGGCACGGGCACCGTTGTGGTGGACACTGCGCGCACCGGCGCGGCCGCTCACCTACCACGCGGTACATCGGATGTTCGAACGCGCCGGCGCACGAGCGGGCAGCTCGGCGACGTTGCACGCGCTGCGCCACACCGCGGCCTATCGCATGGTCGAAGACCCGAACGTGCCGTTGACCGACGTCCAGTACGTCCTCGGGCATTCGCAGCTGACGACCACCCAGCTCTACCTCACCCCACGGAAGGAAGAGGTGATCCGCCGGGTCCTGGCCCACCACACCGAGCAGACCCGCCGCGCCGAGCAACGCACACCCCCGGCCCCGGCGCCGGAGTATCGACCCGAATCGTTGGAAGTGCTGTTCGGAAGGCCGCTCTCATGACACTCATCGCCTCCCTTGTCGTGCGGGCCGAGGACACGTCCGGCGACGTCGACGAGAAGGTGCAGCCGGCACGGTGGCCGGCGAGACCGACCCCGGCGGTCTGGGAGCAGACCTGCACCGGCCGTGACCGGACACGGTCACGGTTGACGCGGCCGCCGTTCGTGCTGGACGACTACAACAAGCAGAACGCCCGCACACAAGGCCTGAAACTACTGTTGGACTGGCTCGACACGTTTCCGGGTGAGACCTGGCAGGACAGGTGGATGGCCAGTGGCGCCGACACCGCCGGGTGGCAGTGGCGCACGGTGCCCGGCGCCTGGATCCACTCCACCGGCCACACCGACTATCACCACGAGGTGCTCGTCCGGGCAGTGACCACCGCGATCGGTGCCGACGTACTGCGCCCATCGCCGGGGTGGTTCGTCACCTGCAGGATCCAACACCGCACCCTTGTCTGCGATCTCACCGCCGCCGGCCGCGGCGACGGATTCGCGGAATTGGCCGCCACGTTCGACGCCGATCCGATGGTCTCGGCCACGGCCGCGAATCGCTGTCTGCAGCGCGCCACGTCGATCGTCGGCGCCAAAGGCGGGACGATCGCCGACATCACCCCTGGTGACGTGCTCGAGTTCCTCGACACCGAAGGATCGATCCGCGGCACCGGAATCGGCGCCACCCGCTTGTTCTACCGATCCCTGCACTCCCTCGGTGTCTTCGGCACCCAGGCGCCCGCCACCCTGCCCGAACTGCGCAGCCCCGGCCAGAAGCCCCCGGCGGAGCTGATCGACCGATACTCGATCGCCTGCCGCCCGATCCGGGATCTGTTGGTCGAGTACCTGCGCGAGCGGCAACCCGCGGTGGACTACTCGAGCCTCGTGCGCCTGTCCGGTCTTCTCGGGAAGCTGTTCTGGTCCGACCTGGAACGACACCATCCCGGGATCTCGTCGCTGCGGCTGTCGACCGAGGTCGTCGACGCCTGGAAGCAGCGACTGCGGACCGTGACCACCCGAACCCGCACACCGGGCGGTGAGGTCGTCGAGACGACCAGCCCGCGACTGGACTACTTCGGCGTCCTGGTGGCAGTGCGAGCGCTCTATCTCGATCTCGCCCAGTGGGCGTTGGAAGACCCGGGCCGGTGGGGACCGTGGGTCGCACCGTGCCCGATCTCCGGAAACGAGATCGACAGGCGAAAAGAAAAGCGCCACCGCAAATCACGGATGGATACCCGAACCCGAGAACGCCTCCCCGTGCTCCCGGTCCTCGTCCGTTCCGTCGCCAAACGCCGCACCGACGCCGCGGAACTGCTCGCCGCCGCCGAGGCGACACCACTCGGCGACCGGTTCACCGCCGCCGGACAGACACTGGTCCGCTCACACACCAAGGAGAAGACACCCGGCAAACTTTGGGCCCACGACGCCGACACCGGACAGCGCCGCGACCTCGCCCGCGAGGAAGCCCACGCGTTCTGGGCGTTCGCCGCCGTCGAGGTCCTGCGCGCCACCGGCATCCGCATCGAGGAACTCAGCGAACTCTCGCATCACAGCCTGATCCAATACCGGCTGCCCACCACCGGCGAAGTGGTTCCCCTGCTGCAGATCGCGCCGTCGAAGACCGACGCCGAACGACTCCTGCTGGTCAGCCCCGAACTGGCGGATGTGTTGTCGCTGATCATCCGCCGGATCCGCGGAGCCGACGGAGCCGTCCCGCAGGTCGCGGTCTTCGACCTGCACGAACGCACCTGGTCCGACCCGGCACCGTTGCTGTTCCAGCGGCGTCTCGGCAGCGAGAACCAGGCCATCGGTCCGAGGGCGATCCGTGAGATGCTCACCGCTGCGCTCTCTGCCACCGGTCTGACCGAACCCTCGACCGGCCGACCGCTGCGCTGCACACCACACGACTTCCGGCGGATGTTCATCACCGACGCCATCCTCAACGGACTGCCACCCCACATCGCCCAGGTCATCGCCGGTCACCGCGACATCAACGTCACCATGGGCTACAAGGCCGTCTACCCCGACGAAGCCATCCAAGCTCACCACGCGTTCCTGGCACGCCGCCGTGCTCTGCGGCCGACCGACGAATACCGTGTCCCCACCGACGCCGAATGGGAAGAGTTCCTTGGACATTTCGAACGACGCAAGGTCTCGACCGGAACCTGCGGACGCTCCTTCGGCACACCCTGCCTCCACGAACACGCCTGCATCCGATGCCCCATGCTCTGGCCCGACCCGACCCAACGCGAACGCATGGTCGAGATCCGCGACAACCTCCACGCCCGCATCACCGAAGCCGAACGCGAAGGCTGGCTCGGCGAAGTCGAAGGCCTGCAGATCAGCCTTGCTGCCGCGGAGGACAAACTCGCCCAGATCGACCGCCGCATCCACGACCAGACCACGGCCGACCTCGGCATTCCCTTGCCACCGAAACCCCAGTCGCGGGCGCAGGGCTGACATCACCAGCCGCAGGTCGGGCCAGTTCAGAGAATTCCTGAATGGTCCCATCTACTGGCATCCCAATGCCGGCGCACACCCGGTGGTCAACCATTTCTTCGCTGCCTGGCAACGCAACGGCTGGGAGGCAGGACCGCTCGGATATCCGACCACCGATGAAATCGTCAACCCCGACGGACTCGGCCGCCGGCAGGAATTTCAGAACACCGCCGCGATCTACTGGCGCCTCAACGAGGCCTACGCCATCCGGGGCGCGATCCGTGACAAATGGAACACGGTCAACGCCGAACAACCTGGCAGCCTTCTCGGTTACCCCACCAGTGACGAAATCGTACTTCCCGATGGACAAGGGCGGATGAACCGCTTCGAACGTGGCGTCCTTTACTGGCACCCCACACACCAAGCCCATCCGGTGAGCGGGGCCATCCTCGACCAGTGGTCCCTTGCAGGATACGAGCGCAGCCGATTCGGCTACCCGACCGGTGATCCGGCGAACCAGGGAACTGTAGCGGCAGAGCAGCAGTTTCAGAACGACAAGATCTATGCCCCCAATATGTCTGTTCCCCTTGGCGCTAGTGGAGTCAACTTGACACTTGGCGTTCCGACTGCGGCGGCGCTGTCGGCAGGTCCGGTCCCTGACGGAGTGATTCTGAGCGGCCAAGATTTCTCGCTGACTTTCCAACGGAATTCGCTCGGAAATATCAACGTCGATTACTTTCGAACAACGGCACAAGCTCCTGCCCAGTTCAAAATGATTGCGGGATTACCGGCCGGATATTCCATTAACATCGCGAACAACAGTGCGGAAGTACGATCCTCAAATGGGACCGTCATCGGAAGAGTGACATTCCCGCTGACCTTCGGCGGGAACGGCTTGGAGGTAAGCACAAATACGAACGTCTCCGGAAACGAGTTGACCGTCGATCTCGGAACTTCCTCATCTTATCCGCATCGCTCGTTCCTCCGTGCAACCAACGTGCCCTACCCCGCGCCTGAGGCATACGAGAATTTAAGCGATGAGGAGCGACAGGTCTGTAGAGACGACCTGCCCGAGTGCTACAATACCCGGAACTCTGGTGATGATGCCAAAAGCGTTTCTTATCGCGAGTATCCCAACTATAAAACCATCGGAGAGCAGGACAATCGCGTTGACGCTGTACGTCATTGCGCATGGCTGGCGTACATGACGCAACGCGCCGATGCAGACTTCGCGAGCCGAATGGGAAATGCACACGAACGTGCGTACTACAACGAACCCCTAGCCTCAGCCATGGACGAATACAACAACCAAACGGGGATCGCAGTCGGCCTGCGTGAAGAAGGCAGCGATACTGGGATAGAAATCACCTGTAGGCAGTACGGGAGGAACGCCCGCCAAGTCAACACGGTTCCAGAAGTAGGGGAGAATGTGAACAAGAACGATCTAGTTTTTATTCACGAGTAAGAGCTCACGGCTAACACGATCAATCAGATAATCCATCTGTAATTGAGGAACTAGGTTAGGTAGGGGCTATGGATGAACCATCCAACAGAGCGGGTCCACGTTCGACGCGGATACTTCTGTGGGTAGCGACCATGGCGGTCACTGCTGGCGCGCTGGTATTGCTGACCGTGGTGTGGGGTCGATGGTGGCCGTCGGATAACGCCTGGTACCTACCAGCTGCATTGGCGCTGGCGCTGTTGCTCGCAACCGGAGTGGTATGGGTGATCGGCTCGATCTACGTCATGTGGAAGTATCGGCGATGGACGTGGTGGATGGTCAGCTGGCCACTCCTAGTAGGGCTGGGCGTGACATTGGCCCTCGCCGTTCGCCCAGATTTCGAGGACTCGCGCCCAGAGTTCGAAGAAGTCGCTCGTCAGCTTCTTGCCACACCGGAGTCCACGAGCTTGACCGATCTGAAAATCGGACGTTTCGAAGTCGGAAGAGCTTACGCCACACCGCAAGGAGATGTGTTCTTCACCGACGAACGGACGACGGCATTCACAACTGAGTCAGGCTGGGCCTACTCTCCAGATGGGGCACCGGCGCCTGCATCTCGCGACGGAAAATTCACCGCCGACCATATCGAGGGGCCCTGGTACCGCTATGAGCTGGTAACAACGTTCTGACTCGATGTGCAATGAAGCACAGCCTGATTCGTAGGGAGTGCGGCCCTCATCTAACCTCCTAAATCAGGTCCGTTGACACAGGGGCCCTAAGGACATTGGTATGGCGCACAAAAGATGTGGGATAAAAAGTCTCTGCCTATATGGGATCGCGTCAGACAGCAGGGCCGTCTCGTAAAGGGTCGATTGCTGCGACCGAGACACCCTCCCGAGCCGGCACCCCGCCCGGCGGCGCGACCTGTGGGTTTGAGCGCTGTGTGGCGGTTTTCTGTGATCGCTCGGGGGCGTTAGTTTCCGATCACGAGGATGCTAGCGGCGGATTCTATGACGTCGTCGGTGATGGTCTCGAGTTGGTTGATCTTGAGC
>Ga0255338_1002313_pt1 | contig 28801 bp, 23 predicted proteins | sample MeOH1_35cm_T4_19_FD_203715 | JGI IMG/M metagenome (GOLD analysis project Ga0255338, IMG submission 203715) | Sandy soil microbial communities from University of British Columbia, Vancouver, Canada - MeOH1_35cm_T4_195 | ecosystem: Engineered > Artificial ecosystem > Sand microcosm > Unclassified ...
GGCTCACGATACTGCTGCCGGAGCCGTGCATTCCCACCACGATCAGCGGCGGCGGGAGGCGACGGAACTCCGGGTGGATCGGCAGGCCGGGCAGGCCGGCACGGCTCGATCCGGTAGACAGGCGCGATCCGCTGCTCCAGGGATAACGTCGAGTTTGGCCGGACACGCGTGGTCTCCAATTCAGGGGAGCGTAACCGCCGGGTGCGCCGAACCGGAGCCAAACGGAAATATTGCGCACGTGGCTCCAGGGCCGGAGGCGGAGCGGCGCTGCTCCTCGGGCGACGCCGGCGCGGAGAGCTAACCGGCAAGGAGAGCGTACCGGCGGGACCTTAAGAAGTCCTGAAGATTGCCCAGGAATTGAAGACCCTTGAGGTTAACCTGAGCCGCGATGGGCAGGCTGGGACTGGGTAGCGGCTGCTTCAGATCTTCTTCAGGACTGCGCGCTACCATGGACCCGGCTCCGGGTGTTTCCGGACGGTGACCACCATGCGAATTCTGCTCGTCGAGGATGAAGAGGCGCTCGGGTCGGTAATCAAGCTGGGTCTGGAGGCGGCGCGATTGACGGTAGACTGGGTCACCGACGGCGTGGCCGGCATGGAGCAGGCCCGGAGCGGCGACCATGACCTGATCGTGCTCGACGTGATGCTGCCGGGACGAGACGGCTGGAGCATCTGCGAGGAGCTGCGCTCCCGCCGCATCCGCACGCCGATCCTGATGCTGACGGCCCGCGGCGACGTGGAAGACCGGGTACGCGGCCTGGAGCTTGGCGCGGACGATTACCTCTCGAAGCCGTTCGCCTTCCCGGAGCTGCGCGCCCGGGTGCGGGCCCTACTCCGCCGCGACAAGACCCACCGCACGCGGATCATCCGGATCGCGGACCTGATGATCGATACGTTGACCCGCAGAGTGGAGCGGGCGGGCCGCGAGGTGACCCTCACGCCGCGCGAATACTCCCTCCTGGAGGCGCTGGCCCTGCGCGAAGGCGAGATCCTGACGCGCGAGATGATCATGGAGCGCGTCTGGGATGCCCCGGACAGCTATTCCAACACCGTGGAAGTGCACATCGCGGCGCTGCGCCGCAAGATCGACGGCGGCGCCGCGCTGCGCCTCATTCACACGGTCCATCGCTACGGCTATACCCTGCGCGAGCGGCCGGGAGCCGAGCGATGAGCCTCTTTCCCTCCGTCCGCGCCCGGCTCACCGCCTGGAACGTGGGAGTGGTGGCGTGCGTGTTGATCGTGTCCGGCATCGCCGTCCGCTACCTGCTCAGCGAAGGGCTGATCCGGACGCTGGACCGCGATCTCGACCGCCAGAGCCAGTTCTGGAGCGGATTCTTCATCCGGCTTCCCTGGGTGGGTCCGCCTTCCGCTCGTGCCGCGCCTGACGCCCGGCGCTCGCTCCCGAAAAGTAACGAGCAGTTCCGGCCCCGGCTATTGAACCGGGAGGGACTGGACTACTGGCGCCAGGGCCCGTGGGACAGCGTCACTTTCGCGCAGTCCTTGCAAGGCGCGCGGCTGCATCGTACGATCCGTGCAGGCGGCCAGGAATTGCGGGTCCTCTCCTTCCCGGGCATGCGGCATGGCCGCGTCGAAGGCGTGATTCAGATCGTCGAGCCGCTTGCCCCCACCCGGAACGCTCTAGATGAGCTCACCCGCGCCCTGGTGGTGCTGATCCCGGCGGCCCTCGCCCTCGCCGGGCTAGGCGGCGCGTTCCTCACCCGGCGCGCGCTCCAGCCGATCCGCGAGATCACGCGGGCCGCGAGCCGGATCGAGCCGCACGACCTGTCCGCACGGATACCCGCCGAAGGGGATGATGAGCTCGCGCGGCTGGCGGCAGTGCTCAACGGCATGCTGGGCCGCCTGGAGGACGCCTTCGAGCGCCAGAAGCGCTTCACCGGCGACGCCTCCCATGAGCTCCGGACCCCCCTGGCGACCATCAAGGCCCACAGCAGCCTGGCCCAGGCCGACGATTGGGGCGCTGCGGATTGCCAGCGGGCGATGGTTTCCATCGAGGAGGCCGCGGATCGGGCCAGCCGCATCGTCGACGACTTGCTCCTGCTGGCCAGAGGGGACGGCAACCGGCTGGTTACGGGTGTCTCCTCGCACTGCATCACCGGGATTCTGCACGAGGCGGCGCGCCAGGCACAGGAGTCCAGGCGCCCGGGGCAGGCAGACACGGTGCTGGATTTTCGCCTGCCGGAGCCGGTAGAACTGCAGGTGACCGGGGAGCCGCAGCACCTTGTCCGGCTGTTCCGCAACCTGCTTGAAAACGCGCTGCGGCATACCCCGGGCGGCCAGATCACCCTCTCCGCCAACGGTGAGCCTGCCCGCGTGGTGGTTAAGGTAGCAGACACGGGCGAAGGCATCGCGCCGGAGCACCTCCCGCACCTCGGCGAGCGTTTCTACCGGGCCGACTCAGCACGCGACCGGACCCGCGGCGGCTTCGGTCTCGGCCTCGCCATCTGCGGGGCCATCGTCGCCGCGCACCAGGGGCAACTGCACATCGACAGCGAGCTGGGCAGGGGAACCACCGTCACGGTCGCCCTACCCCGAGCGGCGGAAGGGGAGTGAGGGAGGGAATGAGGCGGATTCTCCGCGCCGTGGGCTCGGAAGTGCCACTACTCCACTTCTCCCTCACTCCCGCTTGGGTCACTTCTTGCCGGGGCGCTTGGGCGGGGCGTTGAAGAACTGTTCCCACTCGGAGACCTGCGAACGGCTGAGGCCCTGCTTCTGCGCACCGCCCGGCGGGCGCCGCACGAAGCGGGTGGAAAGCCACTGCACGCTTTCCGCGCGGATGCCTTCCCGCCGCGCCCGGTTTGCCAGCTCGCGGTCGTCTGTAACCAGCGTGGTGCGGCGGCGGTCTTCGCGGGAGAGACCGCGGACGTAGTCGACCATGAGGTCGTCCGCATTGTGCAGCCCACTGGTCACGCGCTCTTCCACTCCAGCGGTCACCCGGCTGCTGGCGCGCTTTCCGTCGAAGAACACCACTACCTTGTGTGCCGGGTGCTCGCGGGCGTACTCCTGGAGCCGGAATAGCAGGCGGTCGCGGCTGGCATCATCTCCCAGCTCATAGCCCGGCGCGCAGCCCAGGAAGTTGCAGCCGTCCAGCAGCAGGTAATCCGTCCCATTCTGCGGGGAAGCGGCGGGAGCACGCGGAGCGGAGGGAGCTTCCCGGGCCGCGGGAGGTGCAGGCGGCGGGGCGGGCGCCACTCGTGCCGGGGTGGGGGCAGGCGCGGACGGCGCTTCGCGAACGGCGGCCGCAGCGGGCGCAGCGGGACCCGCCGGAAGCTCCGTGGAAAGCGCCTCCACCAGCGCCAACGCCGGCGCGACCTGCGACTCGGTAAGATAGCGAAGCCGCACCGCGAGCAGCAGCCCCGCTTCCACTTCCAACAGCCGCGCGCGCGCCTGCTGCGACATGCCTCCGCCCTGCGCCACGAGTGCCGGCAGCTCGATGATCCGCGCCAGCAGGAGGTCCGCCAGCGCCTGCCCCCGCGCGGCGGTCACCCCCTCCGCCAGGCGATACACCTGCTCCGCGAGCTCCAGGCCCTTCTGCCACGCGGGCAGTGTTCGATGCGCTCCAGCTTTCGACACAGTCAACACTCCGGTCTGCGACAGCGCGGAAGTCAGTCCCGCAACCACGCCCCTCGATAGTAGGCACCGTCAGCGGTAGATAGCCCGGACTCCCGGAGCAATCCGGGCGCCACCCGCCGACTGCACGTACCGCCCCGTAAGGCCCGGCCGCGTTGGCCCTCGGGCTCCGGGCAACCTCTCGCCAGGGCCACAGTTTACACGGTTTCCGTCTAACCGATCGGGTCCCGCTTCCGCTTGAGCGGGAGGCGGTTGCTCAGCTTCGTCGGCTTGCGTTCTACCGACAGCACGGCCCGCCACGACTCCGCGGCTGCCGGACCACGTCCGGAGAAACGCGGAAAGCGCGCCTCCAGCTCTTCCAGCCTTTCCGCCACGTCGATCCGGAGGCGCTGGCGAGAAATCGCCGGCACCATCAGGTTGAGGCGGTCGATCATCCGGTTCAGCTCGCGGAGGGCTTCCGCGGCTCGATAGAGAAACCGCTCGCGCGCGCGGTCCAGGTCCGCATCATACCCCTTGCCGCCCCGGGCGGGACGGCGCGCCACGTCTTCCTCTCGCCGCACCGCATACGCCTCGACCTGAGCCTCCCACTGCGCCTGCCGCTGCCGGATCTCCTTATCCAACTGGATCCAGTCCGGCAGTAGCTGCGCGTCCTTCATCATCCGGTAGGCCGCCCGGAGCTCCGGCGGCACGCGCGGATCGAAGTCCAGGTTCAGCGGCTGGCCCTTACCCGGCAGGTTGTCGAAGGCGCCTTCTTCCTGTGCGTCGCGAATTTTGCGGTCGGCGATGATCTCAATCCAGGACATGCGTCTATCCTCACACCCTTTCCCTCATTCTAACTTCAGGCGACCGGATTATCTGGGCTGCGGCGCGCTGGCCGGCCAGCCGCAGGTGATGTTTGGAGTTTGAGAACTTCGGGAATTAGAGGTTTTCGCTCCGCCGCTTGCTGGGAACTCTTTATGTGCCAGCGGGACTCGGACTGGTCCTGAAGTGGATCCCTCTCCTGAACACCCTCCGCCACGCGCTCCTCCGGGAGTACCGGTTCCCAGTTTTCACCGCCGGCAATAATAACTACGCGTAATGAAATCGCGCGAGACGGGTGGCCTGCGCTTATGATATAAGTGTGAGGCACTCTTCGGTGCGGCCGGGTGCCCGCACCCATTTGGCCCTGGTTTGGCCAGGAAATCCGTCCACTCGCGATTTAACGCAGCGTTAACAGAAGTGTCGTCTCCCTTTAACGTGTGTGTCTTACACTTCGCCTAGCCTCCTGTGCAAGGCGCATCCAAAACGTGTAAGGCAGCCCACTTCCAAGCGGGGATACTGTAGACGGATTAGGGTGGTCTTGATCCAAACCATCGCGGGTGCCGGATGCCCGCACGATGCCACCTGCGCGTGGACCGGGGAACCAGAGAATGCTCGCTAATTCCGCATTGCTCGACAGCCTGAAGATGGACGATCAACCGCTTTCTACCGCCTCCCGCGCGGAGTCCGTAGCCCCCAGCCCGCTTTTCAACCCGGCGCAGGAGTTCCTCCCGGCCCTGACGCCGGAGAACACTGAGTTCGTGGTCCTTAGCTTCGAAGGCCCGGACGCCTATTGCCGAGCCGGTGGCCTCGGCGTCCGCATTACGGAGCTCACCCGCACCATCGCGGCGCACGGCTTCGACACGCACCTTTACTTCATCGGCGACCCCAGCTTCCCGGCCTACGAGCAGGTGGAGGGGACGCCGCTCCACTACCACCGCTGGAGCCAGTGGATCAGCCGCCATCATCCCAGCGGGGTGTATGACGGCGAGGTGGCCAAGCTGCAGGACTACCGGTCCAGCATTCCCCAGCACCTGGTGAACGAGCGGGTCATTCCGGCCGTGAAGCGCGGCCGCCGCGTGATCATCCTTTCGGAAGAGTGGCACACCGCCTCCACGGCCTGCGACGTATCCGACGCCCTCCACGCGGCGGGGCTGCGCGAGCACTGCGTGATGGTGTGGAACGCCAACAACACCCTCGGATTTGAGAACGTGGACTTCGAGCGGCTCCGCTTCACCCAGACGGTCTGCACCGTGAGCCGCTGGATGAAGAACGTGATGTGGGCCTGGGGCGTCAACCCGATCTCCATCCCGAACGGCATCCCTGCCCGCCGCCTCGACCCTTCTACCCTGGCGGACGAGCTGGCCGGGATGGCGCAGTCGTACCTCAAAGACCGGCTCACCCTCGGTAAGGTCGCGCGCTTCGATCCGGACAAGCGCTGGCTGATGGCCGTGGACGCCGTGGCGGGGCTGAAGCAGATGGGATTGCCGGTGCTCTTCATCGCCAAGGGCGGGATGGAAGCGCATGGGCACGACGTGATCCAGCGAGTGCTCGCCGCCGGGCTGAAAGTTCGCGACGTTCGCTCCGACAGCCGCGACCCGCGGACGCTGATGCGCACCCTGCTGCAGGCGGCCCAGGGCGCGGACATGCTGAACATCCAGTTCTACCTGACGGAAGACATCTCCCGCGCCCTGTTCAGTGTGGCGGATGCGATGCTCCAGAACAGCGGCCGCGAGCCGTTCGGGCTGGTGGGCCTGGAAGTGATGGCGGCCGGCGGGCTCGTGTTCACCGGCTCCACGGGCGAGGAGTATGCCCGGGCCTGGGAGAACGCCATCGTCCTGGATACCGACGACCCGCGCGAGATCGAAGCCACGGTGCTTAGCCTGCTCTCCCGGCCCAAGGACGCGGAGCGCATCCGCAAGAAGGGCATCGAGACAGCGCGTGAGTACACCTGGGACCAGATCTTCGACCTGATGCTCCGCCGCCTCCAGTACCTGGCGCTCGGGCGCTCCTAAAGAATGAAGAAAGCGTAATGCGTAATTCGTGATGCGTAACTTCCGCCTACCGGCAGCAGTTCTTTACGCATCACGGATTACGCATTACGAATGAAACCCGATTCGTGGCCCAACAGTTCATCCCGTATACCGTCATCCACCAGCCCCGGCGCCTACAGCTTCCCGCAAGGGAGATTCCGGCCGGGGCTTCTCCGGGGCAGATCGCTTCCTTCCTCTTCGATGAAGAGATGAACCGCCGCTACCTGGATCAGGTAGCGCGCAGCTGCTATTACCCGGCTACGCGGGTCTTTCGGAAGCTGCTGGACGAGGGCTTCAAGCTCAACCTGGGGATGTCGCTCTCGTTCATCCGGCAGATCGAGCGGTGGGAGCCGGAGCTGCTGGAGCTGTTGCGCGACCTGGTGGCCCATCCGAACCTGGAGCTGGTCGGCGTGGAGCCGTACCACGGGTTCCTCTTCTACCTGGACTTTCCCCGGTTCGTGCAGCGCATGGACTGGATGCGCGACGAGTTGGAGCGCATCTTCGGGAAGCGCCCGGTGGTCACCGACACCACCGAGCTGTTCATGTCGAACGATCTTTACTATGCGCTGAAGAAGGGGGGCTGGGACGCCGGCCTGATGGATGGCCGGGAGCGGGTGCTGGACGGGCGCGAGCCCACGCACCTGTACCGCTACTACCACGGCCCCTACCTGTTCTGCCGCCACGTGCAGCTCAGCGACGACGTGGGATTCCGGTTCACTGACCGGCAGTGGCCCGGCTGGCCGCTCACCGCCACCGACTATGCCCAGTGGATCGGCAAGACACCCGGAGACTTCGTGTTCGTGGCCTGGGACTACGAAACGTTCGGCGAGCACCACCACGAATCCACAGGCATCTTTGAGTTTATGGGACACTTACCCGGGGAACTCTCAGCCCAAGGTGTCCTCTGCGCTACACTCTCGGAGGCCCGACAGCGCCACGCCGAGCAGGTCCAACACCTACCGCTGCCCGAGGTGCCGGTTACCTGGGCCGGAGCCGGTACTCCGGAGTTCTTCCTGGGTAACAGCGCGCAGCAGTCCGTCTTCCAGCTCATGCACCACGCCTATCATAAGGCGGTGCTCACGGGCAACGAGGAGCTGGTCGACCTGGCGATCTGGCTTAGCCAGAGCGACAACCTGCACCTGATTCAGTGGTACGGCAAGAGCGGGCCCGAGGCAGACGTCTCCATCAGCTTTACCCCGCGGGAGTGGTGGAGACTGAAGCCGGACGGGATTGTGACGGAGATCCAGAACGTTTACCGCCAGTTTATCCGGGCGTTGGACCGGTACCTGGACCCGTCGGCGGGTTAGTGGGACGGCAAGAACGGAGATGGAAAAGCAAGCGGGAGAAGCCAATTTGAAATTTGCAATTGTAAATTCTCAATTTCAAATTACTCCGGATTCTCTCGCTCGTTCAGCCGAGGGCTTGGTCGCTATCATGATCCCTCGACGGAACGTGGGAATGCCAGATGGATCCAATTTGAGATTTCCAATTTTCAATTTCAAATCCAAATCTCAAATTGCACCGAACCCCATCCCCCATCCGCCCCTCTTGCCACACAGCACAACTCAAGTAACGGGATGATGAAGTTGATAGAGAAACGGGGAGCGTTCCCCGGGGAAGGAGCCGTGAAATGATCACGCTAGTACCGATCGATGGCTCGCAGTCTTCACTGGACGCAGTCAAGTATGCCGCGCGCCACGAGCCGCAGGGCGAGTTGCTGCTGCTCTACGTGGCCCCCTCCGGCCGCCAGGGGGATCTGGAGCAGGGGAAGTTCCTGCTAGAAGACAGCCGCCGGCAGTGCCAGGTCATCGCGCAGGACGTGAGAATCCGCACGCGTCTGGAAATTGGTGACCGTCGGAGTAAGCTTACTGAGGTCTCGGAAGACTGCGATCTCGTGGTGATGGGCGCCCACGGCGAGAACGGGTTGCCGCACGTAGACCGGGTGAGTCCGGAAGCGGCTGAGATTACCGGTCAGGTGCACGCACCCGTGGTGCTGGTGCTGCCGACCGGAGAGGCAATTGTCGGCGGAGTGGCCGGCTATTGGGAAGTCCACACCGAGGCGCTGACAGGACACGCTGCATGAATTCGGATTTCGGGGTGATCGGTAACGGCGAGATGCTCGCCAAAGTCCGCGCAGACGGCGCGATGACCGAAGCGTTCTATCCGTCCATTGGTTTCTTCCGGCACCTCGTTCAATCCCAGTTCGGTGTCTACCAGCGCGAGAAGGACGAATGCGTCTGGTTCGCGCCTCCGGAATTCCAGACCGAGCAGCGCTACCTGGAGGACACGAACGTCCTTCAAACCTCTTACTTGCGGCCGGGGCTCCGCGCCCGCGTGGTGGACTTCGTTCACCCGGACATCTGCGGCGCCGTGCGCACCCTGGAGGTGCAGAACACCTCCGACGAGCCGGTCACCCTGGACCTCTTCCACACGGAAGCTTCCTCGGTCGCGGACCACAAGGGCGAGTTCGGCTACAACGTCGCCTACTACAACCGCCTGGGCAACCACGTGGTGCGCTACCGCGGCCATCCCTGGGATAAGGCCATCGAGGCGCAGGTGGTCTGGCTCATCTCCGGCGTGCCGCAGCCGGACACCTACCAGTGCGGCGTGTCCTACCAGGGCGAGGGCGACACCATCGACGCCTTCCTGGACGTGCGCGACGGCTGCCTGGCCGAGAACCGCTATGCGTTCGGGGATCCCACGGGCGCCACGAGCGCCCTGATGTGGCGCCGGCGCCTGGAGCCGCAGCAAACCTGCTCCGTGACCGTACTGCTGGTCTCCGGCATGACCCTGTTCGACGCGGAAGACTCGCTCAACACGCTCGCCGCCCGCCAGCCCGCCCAGTTGCTGGGTGAAACGGTGACCTACTGGCGCGGCTGGCTGGAGACCGGCAAGCGATCCCTGCCGAACCTGCACGACGCCCGCCTGGAAGAGCTGTACCTCCGCTCCATCCTGCTCTTGAAGCTGCTGCAGGACCGGAAGTACGGCTCCCTCATCGCCGCTCCCACGCTCTCGCCGGACTACCGCTACTGCTGGCCGCGCGACGCCGTCTACCTGGCGTGGTCGCTGGACCGCTGCGGCTACCACGAGGAGGCGCGCAAGTTCTACCGGTGGTGCAAGCGCACCCAGATGCACGACGGCCTCTGGTACCAGAACCACTACACGGACGGACGGCGCCACTGGGCCGGCATCCAGGTGGACCAGGTAGCTACGATCAACTGGGGTATCTGGCAGCATTTCGACCTCACCCGAGACCGCTCGTTCCTGGTGGAGATGTGGCCCACGGTACAGCGCGCCGCCAACTACCTGTTGACCCGCACCGATCCGGAGGTCAAGCTGGTCTTCTCCGAGCAGGACCTCTGGGAAGAGACCGGCGGCTACCTCACCTACACCAACGCCTCCGCCGTGGCCGGCCTCCACGCCGCCGCCAGCGTGGCGCGGGAAGTGGGCCAGGAGACGGACGGCGCCCGCTGGCGGGCCGCGGGCGACGCGCTCAAGCGACAGATCTACGCGAAGCTCGTGCAGGACGACTACTTCGTGGGGGAGCTCAATCCCGAGCAGCACTTCCACATGCGGAAAGACTACTTGCTGGACATCAGCAACCTCGGTCTCGCCGTGCCGTTCCGGGTCGTCCCGCCCGATTGCCCGGAGATGGTCCGCACCGTACAGCTCCTTGAAGAGGCGGTCGACTATCCCATCGACGGCGTGGGCCGCTACCCGAGCGACCTCTTCGTGGGCGGCAATCCGTGGTCGCTCAGCGCCATCTGGCTGGGGCTCTACTTCGCGGAGCTAGGCCAGGTGGACGAGGTGTACCGCCACGTCAACTGGTGCCTCAAACACGCCATGCTCCACGACCTGATCCCGGAGCAGAGCGACAAGCACACCGGCGCCCCCGCCAGCGCCGCGCCGCTCGCCTGGAGCCATGCGTGGATCATCATCCTGCTCCAGGAGCTTGGCCGTCTCATCCGCGAGGTCCCCGATAGCTGGCCGCCGCACCCTACGGGGCACGAGTAGCCCGGAGCAAAAGACAGAAGGCGCGGAGCGATGCTCCGCGCCTTTCGCTTTGCGTGAGTCGCACAGGTGCGCGGCGTGGGGCAGGCCGCGATCGCCGCTCCGTTTATCACTACGCGGTAAGTGGGAAGGTGACCGAATGAAGAGCCACCACCCCTCACCTTAGCAGCGCGGACCACCCGATGAGCAGGTTAACCGACGATCGATGGGGGCGCTGGAGCCGGGTTGTTTCAGCAGGAGTGCCCCGTGCGAGAATCCCGTGAAAGCGTTAGTGATGTGTGGGGTGCGCGCACCCCCTATCAAGGTGAAGGTGCCTGGCCGGCTCGGGTGGATGAAGCTGTAACCGAGGAGCCGGAGCGGTGGGTACAGTCCGCCTGCGTGCTCTGCACCAACGGGTGCGGGCTGGACATCGGCGTCAAAGACGGCAAGATCGTGGGCGTGCGCGGGCGGGCAGACGACCGGGTGAACCGCGGCCGCCTGGGGCCGAAAGGACTGCACGCGTGGGTCGCGAACCACAGCCCGGACCGGCTCACCCGCCCCTTGATCCGCGAAGGGGGCAAGCCGGACGGCCGCTTCCGTGAAGCCACCTGGGACGAGGCGATGGACCTGGTGGTCCGCCGCACGCAGGAGGTGCGCGACCAGTACACCAGCGGCGCCCTCGGCATCTACAACAGCGGCCAACTCTTCATCGAGGATTACTACACCCTCAGCGTCATTGCCCACGCCGGCCTCGGCACGGCCCACATGGACGGCAACACGCGCCTCTGTACCGCCACGGCCGCCATCTCCTTGCGGGAGACGTTCGGTAACGACGGCCAGCCCGGCACCGTGGCGGACTACGACGTGGCGGACTGCATCCTCCACGTGGGCCACAACGTTGCCGCCACCCAGACCGTTTCCTGGATGCGCATTCTCGACCGCCGCCGCGGCCTCAACCCGCCGAAGCTGGTGGTGATCGATACCCGGCGCACGGACACCGCTAAGGAAGCGGACGTCCACCTCGCGCCGCGCGTGGGCACAAACGTTGCCGTCCTGAACGGCCTACTGCATCTGATCATCGAAGCCGGGCAGATCGATCGTGAGTTCATCGAGCGGCATACGGTCGGCTTTGAGCAGCTTCAAGAGAGAGTGCAGGGCTACCCGCCGGAGCGGGTGGCAAAGATCTCCGGCGTGCCGCCCGAGCAATTGCGCGCAGCGGCTCAGCTCCTCGGCAGTGCGCAGCGGCTCACTTCCACGGTGCTGCAGGGGGTCTACCAATCGAACCAGGCCAGCGCCGCGGCTTGCCAGGTGAACAACCTGAACCTGATCCGCGGGATGATCGGGCGCCCCGGCTGCGGGATCATCCAGAGCAATGGTCAGCCCTCCGCCCAGAACACCCGGGAGACCGGCTGCGACGGGGAGTACCCCGGCTTCCGCAACTGGCAGAACCCAGAAGACATCCGTGAGCTGGCGCGCCTCTGGAACGTGTCGCCGGACATCATCCCCCACTGGGGGCCGCCTACCCATGCCATGCAGATCTTCCGCCTGGCGGAGACCGGCACGATCCGCTTTCTCTGGATCATCTGCACCAATCCCGCCGTCTCCCTGCCGGAACTGCACCGCATCCGGCGCATCCTGGCGACGGAAGGCCTCTTCGTGGTGGTGCAGGACGCGTTCATGACCGAGACGGCGCAACTGGCGGACGTGGTCCTCCCCGCCGCCATGTGGGGGGAGAAGACGGGCACCTTCACCAACTTCGAGCGAACCGTTCACCTCTCCCGGAAAGCCGTAGAGCCGCCCGGAGAAGCGAAGCCCGACCTGGAGATCCTCCTGGAGTACGCCCACCGGATGGACTTTCGGGACAAGGACGGACAGCCCCTGATTCACTGGACCACCCCGGAAGGCGCGTTTGAAGCCTGGAAGGCATGCTCGAAGGGCCGTCCGTGCGATTACAGCGCCCTCACCTACGAGAAGCTCGCCGCCACCTCCGGCATCCAGTGGCCCTGCACCGAGGAGTATCCCGACGGAAAGACGCGGCTTTACGAGGACTACCACTTCCCCAGCAGCTTCGAGGAGTGCGGCGACTATGGTCACGACCTCGAGACCGGTGCCCACCGTACTCCAGAAGAATACAAGGCGAACGATCCAAAGGGCCGTGCTCTCCTGAAGGCGGCGGACTACCACCCACCGCAGGAAGAGCCGGACGAGGACTACCCGTTCTGGTTGATGACCGGCCGCCTCGTCTACCACTTCCACACCCGCACCAAGACGGGCCGCGCCCGGGAGTTGCAGGAGGCCGCGCCGGAGCCATTCTTCCAGATGAATGCGGACGATGCGGCCCGCCTCGGCATCGCTGAGGGGGAGTTGCTGGAAGTCGTCTCCCGGCGCGGCAGCGTCACCGCGCCCGCCCGCATGGGCGACATCCTCCCCGGCCACCTGTTCCTGCCGTTCCACTACGGCTATTGGGACGATCCGAAGTCGGAGCACGGCGGCCCGGGGGATACCGGCCACGCAGCGAATGAGCTGACGCTCACCGCCTGGGACCCGATCAGCAAACAGCCGCAGTTCAAGTACGCGGCGGTGCAGGTCCGCAAAGCCGGCGCGGCGCCGCTATCGGAGCGAATCGCCAACGCCGTCGGGCAGGCGGTGGACCGGGGCAAGGAGGTCGCCGACCTCGCCCTTGGCAAGGCGCACCTCCCACGCGCGCACTTCCCGGACTACCTGGGGCTGCTCCTCGGCGCCCACGAGCAATTCATTGCCGCGACCGAGAAAGTGCGGGAGCATCACCCGGAGCATCCGGAAATCCAACAGGGCCTCCAGCACCTCGCGAGTTTCTCCACACAGGCGATCGAGCGCCTCCAGCCGTATGCCGGAAAGTACGGCGCCAACCCCTCCAAAGAGCCGGAGACGCTGCGCCAGACCCTTTTCCCCTCCGTTCGCGGCGGCGGCTTCGGACTGCTGCGAGACCTGCACGCCCTCTTCCTGATGGCCACCGAGATCCACATCTCGCTCAGCATCGTGATGGACGCTGCCAAGGAGCTACGCGACCATCCGCTGCTGGACGTCTGCATCTGGATCGAAGCGCAGAGTAAGCGCCAGCGCGCCTGGTGCCTCACGGCGATCACCGAGAACGCACCCGCCGCCCTGGTGGTCCCCGTTTAGGACCGCGTCCGCGCCGCGTGCCCGCTTCCGCGCTCGCGGTGCTGTTTACCCAGTTCGGGCAACTCCGGCTCAAGGCGCTCCACCCGCCCGCCGCCACCGTGCTGCACATCACCCTGGGCGGCTTCAAGACGAGCCCGCACGGTCTCGGAGTCATCCTGGCCGGTATCCTGATCATCACCGCCGCCGGCGAGCTGATCCGCCAGCTTCGTCTCCTTCAGCCGGGCCAGAAATGAAGCGTGCCGTCCCGCTCCGCCGGCTTCGGCAATGAGTAGGTCGCATCGCGGGCTGAGAGGGGCTCTGGGTCCAAGCGCACGCGCGGAGCGGGTAGTGTTGGATCTCAATACGGCGTGCAACCGCTGTGTAACCGAGACCTGCCGTAATTGTCACACTTTGTCGGAAGCTCGACGGGCTGTGGTGTGTTTGGATGGGTGCGTTATGATTCGTCTCCGCGGCGTGGGCCTGCTGGTCTGCCTGGGACTGGGAAGTTTGGCCGCGGCGGGTGCCCGGAGTGGACAGGCTGCGGCACGTAAGCCGGCGGCGCCCCTGGCAGCGCCCGCCGCAGCGCTGCGGCGCCCGGCGCTGCGGCGATTGAACCGGGTGGAGTATGAGAACACGGTGCGCGACCTGCTGGGCGTGCAGGTGGAGTTGAAGGCGCTCCTGCCTCCGGACAGCTCCGCGGCGGGGTTCGACAACGTGGGCGAGGCGCTCCATACGTCGTCGTTCCTGCTGGAGCGGTATCTGGAAGCCTCGGAGAAGGCGCTCAGCCTCGCCATCGCCAACGGGCCGCAGCCGCCGGCCATTCACAAGCGCTTCGACCTCCGCGAGGAGCGGGAGGTGAAGGTCACCACGGAGAGCGTCTATCGCCGGCGGGAGGAGTCGCTGGTGCTCTTCAGCTCCTCCCCGTGGAATGCGATCACGCTGGGTCATTTTTACCCGCCGGACCGCGGCAGCTACCGCTTCCGCCTCTGCGCCGCCGGGTTCCAGAGCGGCGGCAAGCCGGTGAGCTACCGCGTGGAAGCGGGCCCGATGTTGATGGGGACTACGAACCACCTGATCGGCTACTTCGACGCCCCCGCCGAACAGCCGGCCGTGGTGGAGTGGGTCGACCACCTGGAAGCGCGCAGCACCATCCGCATCCTGCCGTTTGGCCTCGCCAACGCGCAAACGGTGAGCCCGATTGGGGCGGACAAGTACCAGGGCCCCGGGCTGGAGGTTCAATGGGTCGAGGTGGAAGGGCCGCTCCACGACACCTGGCCGCCCGAGAGCCACCGGCGGCTCTTCGGCAACCTGCCGCAGATGCCGGCGGGTATCCGCGACTTCCGCAACCGGGTGGAGGTCGTGTCCAAGGACCCGCTTCCGGACGCGCAGCGCCTGCTGCGGAGCTTTGCGCGGCGGGCGTTCCGGCGGGCGGTGACGGAGGAGGAGGTCCAGCCGCTGGTCGCGCTGGTGGAGCGGAAGCTGGGAGACGGCTACACCTTCGAACAGGCGATGCGGGTGGGCTTCCAGGGCGTGCTCACCTCGCCGGAGTTCCTGTTCCTGCGCGAGCGCACGCGTCCGGGGAGTGACCGGCTGGACGACTTCTCCCTCGCGAGCCGGCTCTCGTACTTCCTGTGGAGCACGATGCCGGACGAGGAGCTGCTGGACCTGGCCGAAGCGAACGCGCTGAGCCAGCCGGCCACGCTGCGAAAGCAGGTGGAGCGGATGCTCCAGGACCCCCGGGCCGCGGCGTTCACCGACAACTTCACCGGCCAGTGGCTGGGCCTGCGCGACCTCGACTTTACGGAGCCGGACCGCCGCCTCTATCCCGAGTACGACGACATGCTCCGGGCGGCGATGCTCCAGGAAGCGCACCGGTTCTTCGACGAGGTGCTGCAGAAGGACCTGAGCATCACCAATTTCGTCTCGTCGGACTTCTCCATGCTGAACGAGCGCCTGGCCCGGCACTATGGGATTCCGGGCGTCACCGGCCACCAGTTCCGCAAGGTGACGCTGCCGCCGGAGAGCCACCGCGGCGGCGTGCTGACGATGGCGGGCGTGCTGAAGGTGACGGCCAACGGCACCAACACCTCGCCGGTGGTGCGCGGGGCGTGGGTGCTGGACCGCATCCTCGGCACGCCGCCCTCCCCGCCGCCGGCCGGTGTACCGGCGGTGGAGCCGGACATCCGGGGCGCGACCACCATCCGCGAGCAACTGGCCAAGCACCGGCAGATCGCCGCGTGCGCCTCGTGCCATACGCAGATCGATCCGCCGGGGTTCGCGCTGGAGAGCTTCGACGTGATCGGCGGCTGGCGCGAGAATTACCGGAGCGTGGGCCGGGGCGAGCCGGTGAGCATCGACGGCCGGCGGATGCCGTATGCGCGGGGGCCGAAGGTCGACCCGGCGGACGTGCTGCCGGACGGGCGCCGGTTCGCGAACATCGACGAATTGAAGAAGCTGCTGGTGCGGGACCCGGAGCCGCTGGCCCGGGCGCTGAGCGGCAAGCTGGCGACTTACGCCACCGGCCGCATGCCGGACCCGGCCGACCAGCCGGAGCTGGCGGCGATAGTGAGCAAGACCCGCGGCAAGAGCTACGGGCTCCGGACCCTGGTGCACGAGCTCGTGCAGAGCAAACTGTTTCTCGGCAAGTAACGCGCGGAGGCGACCCGACCCATGCGACTCGATCGACGTGTCTTTCTCCGCGCCGCCGGCGTCTCGCTGGCGCTGCCGTGCCTCGACGCCTTCATGCCGGCGCCGGTGCGGGGCGCCCCGCCCGCCGCGCCCCGGCGGCGGATGGTCTGCATCTGCGCCCCCCTCGGCATCCACACCCCCAACCTGTTCCCGGCGGAGAGCGGTAGGGAATACCAGCTCACGCCCTACCTGGAGGTGCTCCGGGAGTTGCGGAACGACTTCACCGTGATGTCCGGCCTCTCCCATCCGGACATCGACTCCTCCCACGACTCGATCTACAGCTTCCTGACCGCGGCGCCCCATCCGGAGCGGCGGGCCGGCTTCCGCAACAGCATCTCGCTGGACCAGCTTGCCGCGGAGAAGATCGGAGGCGAGACCCGCTTCCCTACCCTTGCCTTGTCGGCCGAGGGTTTCAGCCTCTCGTGGACCCGCAGCGGGGCGCTCGTGCCGTCGGACACCTCTCCCGCACGGGTGTTCGCGCGCCTGTTTCTGGATGACCGGCCCGAAGAAGCGCAGGCGCAGATCCGGCGGCTGCGAGACGGGCTGAGTGTGCTCGACCAGGTGCGCGGCCAGGCCAAGCAGTTGGAGACGAGCCTGGGCGCGAGCGACCGCGAAAAGCTGGACGAGTACTTCACCAGCGTCCGTGAGCTGGAGCAGCGCCTGGCGAATGCGGAGGCGTGGGCGAAGCGGCCGAAGCCGAAGGTGGACGCGGCGCCCCCGCGGGACATCGCCAACCCAGCCGACCTCCTGGGCCGCACCCGGCTGTTATTCGATCTCACCCACCTCGCGCTGCAGACGGACTCGACGCGCCTCATCACGATCATGCTGCTCGGCACCAGCCTCGTGCCGCCGATCCCGGGCGTCTCGGATGGGCACCACAACCTGTCCCACCACGGGCAAGACCCGGTGAAGCTGGCCCAGCTCAAGATCGTGGAGACCGAGACCCTGAAGCAGCTCCGCGACCTGCTGCTGAAGCTCAAGGGGACGCAAGAGGAGGGCGAGACGCTGCTGGACCGGTCGATGGTCTACTTCAGCAGCAACCTGGGGAACGCCAGCAGCCACTCCTGCAAGAACCTGCCGGTGCTGCTGGCGGGCGGCGGTTTCCGGCACGGCCAGCACCTCGCCTTCGATCCCGCCAGCCCGCCGCCGCTGTCCAACCTGTACGTCAGCATGCTGCAGCGGCTGGGTGTTGAGACGGAGCGGTTCGGCTCCAGTACGGGCACGCTCTCACGCCTGGAGGCCAGGGCGTAAGCGGGAGACAGGCAGGAGCCCGATTGAGCGGGGGTGTATCTGGTTGTAACGAACGAACTGCAACCAGATGTCAGAGACCATGCTCATTCCATGTCCCGTTTGTAATCGTCAGGTATCCGAGCAAGGACCTGCGTGCCCGGGCTGCGGCACTCCGATCACGGTGGCACCCGCCTCGCCTCCCGCTGAAAGCACTCCGTTAACCGGCTACCCGCCGGGTGATCCGGCACCGACCACCACGGTCTACGCCTATACCTCGAAGCCCGGCCCCGGGGCGGGAGGGGCTCGCCCCGCCTATTCCGAAGTGCAGCCGGTATGGCAATACGTGCTGCTCCAGTTCTGCACCATCGGGATCTATGACCTGGTCTGGTTCTACCGGACCTGGAGTCTGCTGAAGGAACGCCATCGCTTACACGTGTCACCGGGCGCACGTGCGATTTTTCGGGAGTTCTTTGGGATTCACCTCTGCCGGGAGATCTACAAGCTCTGCGCGGACGCGGGTCAGAAGCCGAATTGGAGCCCGGTGGCAGTTGGATCGATCTTCATTGTCAGCGACATCATCGGGAACCTTTGCGGGAGGCAAGAGTCGCCCCTGGCGTTCCTGGCCGGACTGGTGTTTTTCACCATTAGCGTGAGTGTACGGGTGCAGGTGGTGCAGTCGCTGAACCAGTTCTGGCTGCAGGAACAGCCGGACCTGCCCGTACGCACCCGGCTCTCCGGCCGCGCCTGGGTGGTGGTCATCTTCGGCAGCCTATTCTGGATCGCCGGGCTGCTGGGTATCATTGCCGAGCAGTCCGGCGCCCTCAAGTAATGTGGAGCCGCCGTCTCGGCGGTCCGGCGAGCCTTCGGCTCACCGGAAAGTGTCAAGACGACGCTGCCGCCGCACTGGCAGACCACTACAGAACCTGGCAGACTTCATCGAACTCGAGGCGCGGGCCGCGGGGGTAGAGTCCGGCCGGGTCGCCATAACCGAGGTTGACGAGGAAGTTGGACCGGAAGCGACCCATTACAAACTCCTCGGCCGGCTGGGTAGCGGGAGCCGGGAAGAACTCCTCGTCCACCTTGGCATTGTCGAAGCCGGACATGGGGCCGCAGTCCAGGCCGAGCGAGCGGGCCGCGAGGATGAAGTAGGCGCCCTGCAGGCTGCTGTTCCGGAAGGCGCCGCTTTCCGCAAGCTCCGGCGAGTTGGCGAACACCTCTCGCATGGTCGGCACGGCGGGGAAGAGGCGGGGAAGCTGATCGTAGAAGCGCTCGTCCCACGCGATGATGGCCGTGACGGGCGCGGCCATGGTCTTGTCCACGTTCCCGGGCGCCAGCGCCGGCCGCAGCCGCTCCTTGGCTTCCGGGCTGCGCACGAAGACGATGCGCGCGGGGGAGCTGTTGGCGCTGGTGGGCGCCCACTTCATCAAGTCGTAGAGCTGGTGCAGCAGCTCATCGCTGACGGGGCGGTCCTGCCAGGTGGTGAAGGTCCGCGCTTCGCGGAAGATCTGGTCGAGCGCCTCGTCGGACAGTGGTTGGCTCATGGCGGGTCTCCTTACGTTGGGTCATCGATCCCCTGTTCAGGGGAGAACAGTTCAAATCGGAACTATCAATTCAAAAGAAAACGGCTCTCACTAGCCTAATGCATGCGCATCGTGCCGGCGGCTCCGTCTTCCAAGCCAATATAGCAGCGACTATTTCCAGTGTAAACTGAAGTTAGGTAAGTAACCCGCGGCAGGAACGAGCGCGGTCCCCGGTGAGGCGAGCTTCCGGTAACACTCCCACGGGGCCTCTTCGCCGGGAGGCATCCGTGTTTACCGTGCCTCCCTGCACCTGCGGCGGGGGCATGGTCAACACGCCGAGTTCCGGGTGGGCGGATACCTTCCCGTAACCTTGCGTGCTCCGTCGCCTCTAACGTCGCATATCCTATCCGCTTCGGTGCGCCATCCCTACCATGCTCGAGCTACTCGCCCCTACTGCCGGTACCCACTGCGACCGCATCTCGCGCCGGAGGCTGTTGCAGGCCGGCGGCTTGAGCGCGGCGGGGCTTAGCCTCTCGGGCCTCTTGCGCGCGGAAGCGGCAACTGCAGCCGGGTCGCAAGCCAAGCGGGCGAAGTCGTGTATCATCATCTTCCTGGATGGCGGCCCGAGCCACCTGGATATGTGGGACATGAAGCCCAACGCGCCCGCGGAGGTGCGGGGCGAGTTCAAGGCGCTGCCCACTCCGGTGGACGGCATCCAGATGTCGGAGCACCTGCCGCGGCTGGGAAAGCTCTCGCGGGACTATGCGCTGCTCCGCTCCGTCTCGCACGACGTGGTGGTGGCGCACGCGCTGGCGGTCTACCTGGCGCTAACCGGGGATCTGCCGAGCGATCCGGGAGTCTCCGTGGGGCAGAACCAGAAGGCGTATCCCTCCATCGGCTCCGTGATGAGCCGGATCTATCCCTCGCGCGGGCCGATGGCGCCGTACGTGTGCCTGCCCTACCGGACGCAGGAAGGCGCGGGCGGGCCGCCGCAGGACGGCTTCTATGGCGGCTGGATGGGGCAACAGTACGACCCGCTCTACATCGAGAAGGACCCAAACTCGCCGAACTTCAGCCTGCCGGAGCTGACCCTGCCGGCAGACTTCACGCCGCGGCGGGTGGAGCTGCGCGGCAAGATGCTGCAGTCCGTGAACCGAGAGCTGGACGCGCTGAACCGGCACGGAGAGTACACCGCACTGGACGCGTTCCAGCAGAAGGCGCTGGAGCTGGTCTCTTCGTCGCAGAGCCGCCGGGCGTTCGACATCGCGCAGGAGCCGGACGCGGTGCGGGAGCGGTACGGCCGCAATATCTATGGCCAGAGCGTGCTCCTGGCGCGGCGGTTGGTGGAGGCGGGCTGCCGTACGGTCACCGTCTCCTGGGCACCGAACGCAAACGCCACCTGGGACACCCACGGTAACAACTTCGGGGCGCTGAAGGGCACCCTGCTCCCGCAGCTCGACGCCTGCCTTGCCTCGCTGCTGGCGGACCTGAAGGAGCGCGGGCTGCTGGACGAGACGCTGGTGGTCTGCATGGGCGAGTTCGGGCGCAGCCCCAAGATCAACGGCGGCGCCGGGCGCGACCACTACCCCGGCTGCTACAGCCTGCTGATGGCCGGGGGCGGCGTGAAGGGTGGCCGGGTGGTGGGCCAATCCGACGACCTGGGCGCCACGCCGGCGGAGACGCCGCTGAGCCCGCAGGACGTCATCGCCACCATCTACACGCTGCTGGGCATCCCGCCGGAGACGGAATTCCGGGACGCCACGGACCGGCCGCGCCAGATCCTGAGCACGCCCGGCCGGTTCATTCACGAGCTAGTGTAGGAGCCCCCACCCCGGGCTTCGCCCACCCCTCCCCATTCCGCAGAATGGAGAGGGGCTAGTTTCGTTGAGTCCTCCCGCTTCACGAGTGGCTGTCGGGGGTGCGTTGGGTGGCGAGCAGGCCGAGGAGGAGGCCAGCGCCGAGGGCCAGGGCTCCGGTGGCAAGCGGGTGGAGGGTGGCCTGGGTGTAGACGCTGGTGCCGCGGACGTGGCCCTCGTATTCCCCGCGTTCGCGGAGTCCGAAGGTGGGCTCGTAGAGGGCGCCAGAGGGGTGCAGCGGTGGGTGGTCCGTTTTCTCCAGGCGCAGGAAGCTCCCCGACGCCATCACCCTGTCGGCGAGCCACGGGGCGCGGAGGCCGAGCACGGAGAGCATTTTCCCACCGCCTCCCACGATTACGTCGCGGCGCGGGGTCTCCGCGCAGTGGAGGATCGCTTCCGCGACGAGGTTCGGCGTGTAGACGGGCGGCGGTAGGGTGGGCTCCTCGGCCATATAGTTCCGCGCGTGCTGAGCGAAGGGCGTGTCGATACTGGTCGGCTTGATCAGCGTGACGGAGATCGGCGCCCCGGCGGCCTCCAACTCCATGCGGAGGGCGTCTGTGAAGCCTTTGACCGCATGCTTGGTGGCGGAGTACATCCCCTGCAGCGGCACGGCGCGGTCGGACACTACGGAGCCGACGTTGATGAGCGCGCCGCCGCGCTGCATGAGGCCGCGCACAGCGGCCTTGGAGCCGTAGACCACGCCCCAGAAGTTGGTCTCGAAGAGGCGGCGATGGTCTTCGGTGCTGATGTCCAGGATGCGCCCGAAGATGCCGCCGCCGGCGTTGTTGATCCAGGTGTCGAAGCCGCCGAACCGATCTTCAGCGATCTTCGCGATTTTCTGGACGTCGTCTTCATTGCCCACGTCCGCCACGACGAAGACTGCTTGCCCGCCTGCATTGCGGATCTCTTCCGTCAACGCGCTCAGCGCCTCCTCGTTGCGCGCCGCAAGCACCAGCCGGGCGCCGCGCTTTGCCGCCATGCGGGCCGTGGTGAGTCCAATGCCGGACGAGGCGCCGGTCAAGACGATGACCTGACCTTCCAGCCGTTTCAATCTCACTGCCATAGCGCTCCCCATCTTTCCAAAACATCCGGACGCAGGCCGCCCTTGCCCGCCGTCTGTTGCGTCGATACCCCGGCTCCCGGAGACCCAATCTTCAGGTGAAAGACGCTATTCCCGCCGCCAGAGCTCGGTCAGGGTGGACCGCGCGCCCGCGAGCAGGGGGAAGAGGTCCGCGCTGCCGGTCCAGTGGCGCGCAATAACGGGCGCCGGTACTCGCTTCGCGGTCCAGTCCAGGGTCAGGCTCGCCAGGAAGAGGTCGTCGGCCGCGCCGAATAGGGGGATAAAGTCCGGGATCAGGTCGATGGGGGACGCCAGGTAGGCCCAGAGGAGCCAGAGCGCCAGGCGGTGAACGCGAGGCACTTCCGGATCCCGGGCCAGGGCTCGCGCCAGCCGGATCAACGCCGGCAGATACGTGGCGGTCGTGCGCAGCCGGGTAGCCCCGGCCAGGTAGCGCGCCCGTTTTTCGTCCGGAGTGAGATCGCGCCCGCCGCGGTGCAAGACGCCGGGCAGCGCCAGGCAGCCCCACACCCAGGGGATCGCCACGGCGAAACCCGCCGCCACGTCGGACGGAAAGTGCTCGCCCAGGTACATCCGGCTGAACCCCATCAGGAGGGTCGCCGCGACCGCCGTGCCCCAGATCCAGCGGCGGCGAGGAGGCGGGGCATCACGCGCGAGCCAGTAGGCGAGGGTGCAGTAGAGTACCAGCGCGAAGAACGAGTGACCCGAGGGGAACGAGTAGCCGAGAGTGTCGAAGATCTCCTCCGGCCGCGGCCGGTGGAACAGCCGCTTCAACACGTAGATCAGCGCGGTTCCGCCCACTCCGGCCACGAGCACCGTGAGGCCGTCCGGCCAGAAGCGCCGGGCGAACGTGAACGCCAGGATGCAGAGGCCGAACAGGATCGGCTGCGCGTGCGGGCCGCCCATCCAGGAGACCCAGTACATCGAGGCGAAGAGCCAGGGGGTGCGGTGGGCGTGGAGAAACCGGAGCACGGCCACATCGAACTGGCGGGTCGCGCCTTCGCCTACCTCGTGGGCGAGGACGACGAACAGGTACATGGCGCACATCGCGGCGAGCACCGCCAGTGTTAACTGTCCGATGACCGGGGCAAGAGTGAGCCAGAGCGCCTCGGCCCGGTCGGGACGGGGCGACGCGCCCGTGGTTTTGCGGCTTCTCGGTTGGGGAGCAGGATAATGCATGGAACCTCGATCTCCGCTCCTTGTCCCTCGGTGGGCGAAAAGTGAAACGGAGCAGGTTTCCGGCACTCCCAAGCAAGTGATCACGCCACGGTTTCTACCCCCCACCTTCTACTCCACGCCATGAACCACGATCACCGCTGCCCGGGACCGACCAGCCGCCGAGACCTCCTCCGCCTGGGCCTCTGCGGCACCGCGGGCCTGGCCCTGACGGACGTGCTGCGACTTCAGAGCGCGAGCGCGGCTACGGCTGTCCCGCCGGACACCTCGGTGATCTTGCTGTTCTGCCACGGCGGCCCGAGCCACCTGGACACGTACGACCTCAAGCCGGAAGCACCGGCCGAGTACCGGGGGCCGTTCAAGCCGATCAAGACGAACGTCTCCGGCATCGAGATCTCGGAGTTGTTTCCGCTCCAGGCGAAGATCGCGGACCGCTTTTCGCTGATCCGCTCCGTCTCCCACGGCAACTTCGGACACCAGGACGGCGCGCAGGCGTTCCTGACCGGACGGCCGATTGTGGGCGTGAAGGACAAGCCGGACAACCCGGACTGGATCGCCATTACCGCCCGGCTGCGGGAAGAGCGCTCCGGCTCCCTGCCGCCCTCCGTGGGACTGCCGCCGGTGGAGTATTCCGGCCCCGGCTTCCTGGGTCCCAGCTACGCGCCGTTCGTGGTACGGGGCGACCCGGAGCGAGCCGTCTTCGCAGTGAATGATTTGCCGAACACAGACCGAAAGTATTCTGACCGGCTGCAGCGTCGGGAGCGCATCCGGACCAGCGTGGACGGCATGCGCCGGGACCTCTGCGATTCCGCGGAAGCGCAGTCGCACGATCGCTTCTACCAGAAGGCGATCGACATGACCACCAACGGCGCGGCGGCGAAGGCCTTCGACCTCAACCAGGAGCCGGACAAGCTGCGGGACCGGTACGGTCGCAACCGCTGGGGACAGTCCTGCCTGGTGGCGCGGCGGCTGGTGGAGGCGGGCGTGAGCGTGGTGACCGCCGCTCTCTACAGCGTGGACAAGTCCCCGTCCAGCAACTGGGACGACCACGCCGTGAACTGGAACGTCTTCGACGCGATGAAGCAGCGCGCGCCTTACTACGACCAGGCGGTCAGCGCCCTGATCGAAGACGTCTACCAGCGGGGCATGGATAAGAAAGTGCTGATCATCGCCACCGGCGAGTTCGGCCGCACGCCCAAGATCGAGCAGGTGAACGGCCGCCCCGGCCGGGACCATTATGCCTATGCGATGTCGATCCTCGTCTCCGGCGGCGGCTGGAAGATGGGCCAGGTGATCGGCTCCACCAACTCCCTCGGCGAGCACCCGGACGACCGCCCCCTGAAGCCCGCTAACTTCATCGAGACGGTGTACCGCCATCTGGGCATCAACTCCGCCCAGCAGTTGATCGACCACAGCGGCCGCCCCATCCCGCTGCTGGACGCGGTGGATCCGATCCACGAACTGCTCTGATCCGCTTTCACCGCGGAGAGCGCAGCGCATGCGCCCGTATGGGAGCGTGTCCTGCGCTCTCCGCGGTGATTCATTCTGGCTACTGGGCCGGCAGCACGCCGAAGACCCGGTTTACCACTCCGTTGCGCAGTGCGACCGTCTTCTCAGACGAGGGCGGTGACTGGGTGGTGATGAACACCAGGGCGCGCTCGCCTAACGGGTCGGCCACTCCGATGACGGTGTCGATCCCGGCGTGGCCGAAGATGCCGGGGGACGACTGGTCTCGGAAGCCGAACCAGTCGTGGCCGCCGGCCTTCGGGCCGGGGCCGCGCAGGAGCGGACCGAGGCCCCACGGCTCGTGGACCGGGGGCTTCCCGGCGGCGCGGGCCGCGTCGATCTCTTTCTGGTACTGAACGGTGTGCATCTCCTGGAACGGCTGCGGTTTCAACAATCGCTTGCCTTTCCAGGTGCCCCCGTTCAGGTGAAGCTGCAGCACCTTCAGCGCGTCCGCCGCCGTGCCGAAGCAGCCGCCGGCGGGATGACCTGCGTATTGGAAGACTTCCCGCAGCGTTTTCGGCAGTTCCTTCGGCTGCGGGGTTAAGGCGACGGGCGCATCGTCCGGCGGGAGCGCGAAGGTGAGCGACCGCGCCCCGATCGGTTCAAAGAGGCGCTCGCGGCAGAGGGTGTTCCACGGCTTCCCGCCGGCCTGGCGGCGGACGATCTCCGCCGCCACGAACGCGCCGGACAAGGCGTGGTACGCCGTCCGCGAGCCGGGCTCCCAATCGGTCTTTGCGGCGCAGACGACGGCTACGGCCTGCTTCCAGTCCGCATCGGACATCGCGGAGCCCAGCGGCACCGCGGGGATGCCGGCCGAGTGGGTGAGCAGGTGGCGCAGGGTGATCTTCTCCTTACCGCCCCCGGTGAACTCCGGAATGTACGTGGTCACCGGCGCGTCGAGCTGGATCAGACCGTCGCTCACAGCCATCAAGACCACCGTGGCGGAGACGAGTTTGGAGAACGAATAAAGCGGGTGCAGCACGCCTTCATGCAGCGGCGCGTCCCGCCGCGTCAGCGAGCAGTAGGTGCCCTGGCAGCGTGCGAGCTCTCGCCGACCATGCTGCGAAGCCAGGAGCACGGCGCCGGGGAAGACGCCGGACTGCTGCTGCGCGTCGAGGAACGCGAGGCAGTCCTTCCAGCGGTCACTCGCGCCAGCCGTGAGGCCGAGCGCGGAAAGGCCCAGAAGAAAGGTGCGGCGCGACGTCAGCATCGGGGTTCGTTCCTTCGCTCCGGGTGGACGCGAGCGATCATCGTGATCTGCATGGACCAATCTTTTGGCCTTTTGAGCGCGGTCGTCCGGTTGTCCTCCCGCCCAACGGGATACTCTTTTGCTGATGTCTCACCCTGAAATCGTCCTGGTCACCGCTGCGGATCTTCCGGCGCAGCGAGATACCGAACTACTGGTAGCGGAGTTAGCCCGCGAGGGCGTTCAGGCCGTCGTTCTACCCTGGGATGATCCGTTCGATTGGACGGAAGTTCCGCTGGTGGTGCTGCGCACGCCGTGGGATTACTACCACCGGCTGGATGAGTTCCTGGCGTGGACGGCTCACATCGACCGGGTGACCCGGCTGCACAACCCGGCGGCGGTAGTGACGTGGAACTCGCACAAGGGCTACCTGCTCGACCTGCAGGCCCGGGGTGTGCCGATCCTGCCAACCCAACTGCTGCAGTCGACCGACGACCCTGCCGTGGCGCTCCGAGCGATCAACTCGGCGACCGGCGAGCTGGTGGTGAAGCCGGCCGTCGGAGTCGGCGCCATCGGCGCGAAGCGAGGGAGGGGCGACGACCCGGCACTCCTCCAACACGCGGAGGCGTTGCTCGCGGCGGGCGACGTACTGGTGCAGCCGTTCGCGCCGGAAGTGGTTCACGGAGAGGTATCGCTGATCTACTTTGAGGACGTGTTCTCGCACGCGGTGCGGAAGCGCCCCGCGGCCGGTGAATTCCGCGTACAGGACGACTATGGCGGCACCGTCCATCCCTACGAGCCGACGCAGGCAGAGCACGAGGTGGCCGTTGCTGCGCTGCCCGTAACGCAGATCCCCGTGACATATGCGCGGGTAGACCTGGTCCACTTCGAGGGAAGCCCGGCCGTAATGGAGCTCGAAGTGATCGAGCCGGAGCTCTTCTTGCGCCATGCTCCCGGCAGCGCGGCACGCTTCGCCCAGGCCCTGAAACGCGCCCTTCGGGAGTAGGCGCCCCGCAGTTCCGGAGGAACGGCCGTCCATCCAGCCCAGCGTTTCAACGCTGGGAACTGCTACGCGACCAGCTCTTCCCGCAGCCGGCCCTCCCCGGCGGCGGGGACGGGGCGGCCCAGTTGGTCCGGAACGGTGATCTCGGGGTCGATGCCCAGGAGGTGAAACGTGGTGGCGAGGAGGTCCTTGGGTGAAACGGGGGTCTCCTCCACCTCGCCGCCCAGGCGGTCGGTGCGCCCCACCACCTTGCCCCGCGGGGTTCCGCCCCCGGCGAGCGCGACCGAGTAGGCGCGCGACCAGTGATGCCGGCCGGCGCCCTGCGGCTTGGTGTCGATCTGCGGCGTGCGGCCGTGCTCGCTCATCCAGAGTACGAGCGTATCGTCCAGCATCCCGCGGTCGTCCAGGTCCTGGATCAGGGCGCTGTAGGCGAGGTCGAAGCCCGGCAGCAGGTACTCCTTCAGGCGCGGGTAATGGTTGGCATGGGTGTCCCAGGCACAGCCGGCGAACTGGCCGTAGCCGTCCCAGAACACGGAGACGAACCGCCCGCCCGCCTCCACCACCCGCCGCGCCGCCAGGCAAGACTGGCCGAACAGGTTCATCCCGTACCGCTCGCGGAGAGCCGGCGACTCGTTGCCGATGTCCAACGCCTCTCGCATCCGCGGGGAGAGAAGGAGGGAGAAGGCGCGCTCCTGGAACGTGTCGAACGCGCCCGCGTTGCCGGCTACGTCGATCTGCGCCCGCGCCTGATCGAGTTGATGGAGTAGCGACCGTCGCAGTCCCAGGCGCTGCGACGACACGGTTCCGGCGTCAACGCCGGCGCCGCCCAACCGGAAGCGTCCTTCGGGGGTGGTGGCCGCGAAGGGGTCCATGAACTGCTTCGGCTGGGCGTCCGTGTACTTCGGCGACAGCTTCAGGCCGGGACCATCGAACACGGGGCACACCGGATCGTATGCCTGCCCAAGGAACGCGGCGTAGGTGCCGGCGCTCACGTCCACGTCCGTTTTCGAGTTGAGCACCCACGGCAGGCCGATGTTCCGCGGCAGGGTGGGCACCCGGGCGCCGCCGCGCCGCTCGTCCACGTAATCCACCACTGAACCGATGAACGGCCAGTGAGCGGCGTCTCGCGGGCGGGTCTCCAGGGCTGGGGTGTAGGTAGGCATCCCGGTGAGGGCGTAGGCGACCCCGTGCACCGGATAGTCGTGGGTGACGGAGCGCACCACCGTGACCCGGTCCATTACTTTAGCGATGCGCGGCAGTTGGTCGCAGATCTGGATGCCGTCCGCCCGGGTGGCCATCGCCTTCAGCTCTCCCTGGATCTCCGAGGGCGCGTCCGGCTTAGGGTCGAACGTCTCGTGCTGCGGCGGGGAGCCGTAGGGGAAGAGCAGGATGCACGCTTTGGCCCGACCGAAGCCGCGCCGCTGGCCCGCTTCGGCCGGCCGGCCGCGGAAGAGGTCCGCCAGCCCCAGCGCGCCAATACCGCCCACCTGGAGCAAGTCCCGGCGGGTCATTCCATCACAGAGGGTGCGCGGACTGCCAAGGATGCGGATCATGACCGGTAGAGCCTCTAGACAGGATGAACAGGATCTACTGGATAGAGATCACAGGCTGCGCATCGTTTCAGCTGAAAACCGATAGATCGGACAGCGCCACCAAACCGAGGCATTGCGAGCGAAGCGCGGCTATTCCGTATGAGGCAGGGCGAATCGCTACCGGAAGGCTATGGATTACCTGTAATCGGTCGAGATTGCCACGTCGCCTTGCTCCTCGCAATGACTCTTCTGATGGCGCTCGGATCGTCTGGGGTCGGACAGGATTGCCATGGCGCTTTGCTCCTTGCAAGGGCATGGTTTGGCTGGCGACCGGAGTACGTATTGCCGGTTAGGCTAGCAGTAGGCCCCCTTCGGGGATGTATTGGCGCAAGTACTCCGCGGTCCGGCGCAACTCGTCCAGCACCACCGCCTCGGTCCGGGTGGAGCCGGGGATCACTTCCACCACCAGAATCACCC
>Ga0255338_1002314_pt1 | contig 28777 bp, 24 predicted proteins | sample MeOH1_35cm_T4_19_FD_203715 | JGI IMG/M metagenome (GOLD analysis project Ga0255338, IMG submission 203715) | Sandy soil microbial communities from University of British Columbia, Vancouver, Canada - MeOH1_35cm_T4_195 | ecosystem: Engineered > Artificial ecosystem > Sand microcosm > Unclassified ...
TGGCACTACCTTTCTGTGCGGTCATTTCTTCTTCCGTCATGTACTTCTCTAATTCATGCGGATCGAACAAGTCGAACAGTTCTTTTGGCATGCTCGGCAACTTCTGCGTCACAGCAGTGATTTTTGACCCATCCCATGTGCAGATGGAATTCACTTGTCGCCATTTTGCATTCATAGTTGGGAAGTCATCACGCGTATGGCCGCCACGAGATTCTTCTCGCTGAAGTGCAGCGCGAGCAATACATTCAGAAACCAACAACATATTGTCAAGATCGAGTGCCAAATGGAAACCCGGATTAAACTCGCGTCCCCCTTCAGCTTTCGCCTTTGCGGCACGGACGCGAAGTTCAGCCAATTTCACGATTGCTTCTTCAAGTTCAGACTTAGTGCGGATAATTCCAACAAGTTCGTTGGTTGTCTCCTGCAGGGTTGCATGAATTGTGTATGGATTCTCATCTCCGACGCGAGTAAATGGAGCATTTAAGCGATCACTTGCTGCTTTGGCGGTCGCATCCGTGACTGCGGCGCCAAAGTTTGCGATTGCGTACGCTGCAGCTCCCGCACCGGCACGACGGCCAAAAACGAGAAGGTCGGATAGCGAATTACCGCCGAGACGGTTTGAACCGTGCATTCCGCCTGCCGCTTCGCCAGCGGCAAAGAGGCCAGGCACGCCCGCGGCGGCCCCGGTATCTGGTTCGACCTCTATGCCACCCATGACGTAGTGGCACGTTGGTCCTACTTCCATCGCAGTCTGCGTGATATCTACGTCAGCAAGTTCTTTGAACTGGTGCCACATACTTGGCAACTTCTTTCGAATGACGTCTGCGGGCAGACGCTTCGATACATCCAAGAAGACGCCCCCATGGGGTGTACCACGGCCAGCTTTTACTTCGGAGTTGATCGCACGCGCGACCTCGTCGCGGGGAAGCAATTCTGGGGGGCGACGGTTATTTGCCTGATCGTTATACCAACGGTCTGCTTCGGCTTCATTGTCAGCGTACTTGTCTTTGAATACCTCAGGAATGTAATTGAACATGAACCGCTTACCGTCAGTGTTGGTAAGAACTCCACCGTCACCACGGACCGACTCGGTCACAAGCAGTCCGCGAACAGATGGTGGCCAGACCATTCCCGTCGGATGGAACTGAACGAATTCCATATCAACAAGTCGTCCACCGGCCTTTAGAGCCAGAGCATGACCGTCACCTGTTCCTTCCCAAGAATTACTCGTCACCTTGAAAGATTTGCCGATACCACCCGTCGCTATAACAACGGCGGATGCTTCAAATAGAACCTCTGCACCTGTCTCGCGCCAATAGCCGTATGCGCCAGCAACCCTGCCATCCTCTTTCAGAATCTCTGTAATCGTCAGTTCGGCAAATACTTTGAGGTAACTCTCCGCATCACCATGATCGCGCTGATCTTTCTGTTGGAGTCCAACAATGCGCTGCTGCATGGTGCGAATGAGTTCGAGGCCTGTTCGGTCACCGACGTGAGCGAGACGTGGATACTCGTGCCCACCGAAATTTCGTTGGCTGATTTTCCCTTCAGCGGTGCGGTCAAAGAGAGCGCCCCACGTCTCTAGCTCCCAAACACGATCTGGTGATTCTTTAGCGTGTAATTCGGCCATTCTCCAGTGGTTGAGGAATTTCCCACCACGCATCGTGTCGCGGAAATGAACCATCCAGTTGTCGTCAGAGTTGACGTTTCCCATGGAAGCCGAAACGCCGCCCTCTGCCATAACGGTGTGGGCTTTGCCAAAAAGTGACTTACAAATAATCGCTACACGCAGTCCTGCTTCGCGCGCTTCCACCGCAGCACGGAGTCCAGCACCACCCGCGCCGATGACTACGACGTCGTATTTGTGCTTTTCAATAGTGCTCATTGATGTCTCTCCCATACTCTATAAAAATTCATGACTTAAAAGAAGTAGAAGTTGGTGATGGAGCCGGAGGCAACAAAGCGAACGTAGACGTCACTCAGTGCCACGCCGAACAAGGAGATCCATGCAAATGTTGGGTGACGGTGATTGAGTATCGAAACCCACGTCCACAGCTTGTAACGAAGTGGATGCTTGGAGAAATGCTTGAGACGTCCGCCGATTGTGTGGCGACATGTATGACACGAAGCCGAGTACAACCAGAGCAGCGTCGCGTTGGCAAGAAGCACGAGGGTGCCAACACTCATGTGGCCCCATTGACCTTCACTATTTCTAAATGCCAGGAATGCGTCAATTGTAAGAATTACATTAAAGACAAGACCAGCCAGGAAGAACCACCTATGACCGTTCTGCAAAATAAGAGGAGCTTTGGTCTCTCCGGTATATGTCGAGTGTGGCTCAGCAACTGCGCATGCAGGCGGTGACTGCCAGAAAGATCGATAGTAAGCCTTGCGGTAGTAGTAGCACGTCATTCTGAAACCCAGAGGAAAAATCAAAATAAATAGTGCGGGCGAAATTGCCATTCCAAAAAGGGCCACCGTTCCGAAAGGTCGTCCAACGAGGGAAGCGCCTTCTGGACATGCTGCGGTCATGCACGGCGAATAGAAAGGAGAGATCAGCGGCTCGGCGAAATAGAACTTCGCCTCAAAGGCCCGGAACGTCGCATAGATAATGAAGGAGACAAGGACGACCACCGTGATCGCCGGCTGTAGCCACCATCGATCGGTACGCAAGGTTCGAGCCGAAATTTTGGCCCGAGTAGCGGAAAAGACTCCAGACATGCAACATCTCCTTTTGCCCGGCTTCAACCGCGAGCGTTAGGGAGAAGTTTCCTGCGGAAATGGGGACGTGGCTAGACGTACTCGCACGTATTTGCCTATGAAATCAACCACACCCCCTTACTGAGTCGGCAATGTGAGCCGGTGACCAGTGATTTCCGCAGCTCCTGGGTCCTTAAAAGCATTGCATTCTTCGACTAAGGCACATGCGGTCTTATAGGAACTCCAATCAATCATGCTTGTCCATTTTTGCGCAAAATCGAGTACGGCTAGGAGGGAACGCCCCTGACCGGCTTGCCCAGAAAATCCATTTAATGCGGCAATGTAGTTGTTCCGATAGACAGTTGGAATAATGATTCTCACTTGTCCAGCGACTGATAGTTCCGCATTGGCGGTTAGGCGCGCAACTCTCCCATTACCGTCATCAAATGGGTGGCACTCAGTAACAAGAGCCATCATTGCGACAGCTCGCGCTAATGGATCTGTTAATGCATTTAGTAATTCAAAACCTCGTACTAGTGTTCCTTCAACTAAGTCTGGGTCTACAAACCTAGTTCCTCCAGCGTAATTTACCTTCTCTTTGAAAACTCCGGGATTCTTCTCCGGCCTTGCGGCCATAAGAATACTATGTCTTTGTTTCAGGATGGCTACTAGTTCCTCGCCTACGTGTGGCACACGTGTATTATCGCTGGGATCAATCGCCAAGCGAAAAGTCGCAGTTATGTCGTGCGCGTCTTTTGGACGCACATGTTCCACTCTCCCATCAATGGCTATTTCTTTGGCCTCATCAACCCCAAACTCTGTACCTTCTATGAAATTAGAGAAGTACGATTCAAAAAAGGCAAGCCACTCCCATTTTGATTGTGGATTTAAAGCAAGTCTTGGTTGTGGCGCATGCTGATCTAGGGCTTGAAACAAGTTCTCAAAAATCTCAACACGATGGGCATCCACGGCACTGCCGTCCAGACGTGCTTTCAATCGAGGAGACTTGATTGAAAACGATTCACTCTCTGTTCCGAGTAGAGCCGCTAAACGAACTCGAACGGCCTCTACCGCTCTGGCATCAAAATTTGGAGCGATTACGTCAAGGTTTCCAAGAACTTCCACAATTGCACCAGGTCCCCCGTGACGGGCTAATGTGTCCATCAAGTCTTCAACCAAGGGAGTACCAGCCCGATGACGTGCTGGAAATCCACGCAAATTTATGTTTTCCACCAACTGCCTCGCTGGTCCAGAAATGAACAACTCTCCTGGCAGGGCAATATCTCCCGGAAGTTCTCCAGGTCCAACAACAGGATAGATAGTGACCCCCGCTAAAAGTAATTTATTCTTTCTTGGAGGGTCCGGGTGGGCGACAAAGAGTGCCCCTTTTTTTGATACCCCACCGGAGAGAGCGCTAATTCCGCAAAGAACCCCACCTGGCCACACCTTGGCTACTATCTCGTTTAAGTGGATGCGCACCACATCATTTAACGGAAGGGTGGCACCTACTGCGTAGATACCAACTGCGAGGCGTTGTGCCTTGCCAGCTTCTTTTAGTCGGTGTAGAGCGACACTGGACGCTGGGGAATTCGCAAACTCGATCTTCCCCTGTGGGGCGGTTGGAATGGAGGTAGCCATGTTCTGCCCCTTCCATCCTCATTTTGTAAGAAACGTAGCACCTATTCTGCGAAAAGGGTCCATTTTGTAAGAAACGTAGCACCTATTCTGCGAAAAGGGTCCGTTTTGTAAGAAACGTAGCACCTATTCCTAGGAAGGTGGGAACCCAAAGAGAGGTAAGCAATACATCTGAATGGCGGAGGGCGAGGGATTTGAACCCTCGAAGGTTTCCCTTGCCGGTTTTCAAGACCGGTGCACTCGGCCGCTATGCGAGCCCTCCGCGGCGTAATCTACCTGAAGTGAGGGCTAACCAGGAAGTTGGAGTAATTCCTCCAAAATAACCGCAACTCCATCATCCGTATGTGGAGGGGCTATCTCTTTCGCATGGTTCTTTGCATCGGGATGCCCATCGGCCATGGCATACGAACGGCCAGCCCATCTCAACATTGAAAAATCATTGGGATTGTCTCCGAATGCGACACAATCTCTTGCTTCAATTCCCAATCGGCCCGCCATCTTTGCCAACGTCTCTCCTTTTGAAACACCAAGAGCTGATATTTCTAGAAGTGAGTCATGTGAGTTGGAGTGAGTAACAGTTGCGATTCCATCCAATTCGTGAAGTGCGATGTGCAACATCTCATCCGAACTCAAATCTTGCTCCGAACAGCGAGCCAATAATTTGAGAGCAGGTTGCAGCATGACCTCTTCAATGAGGTCGACGCCTTCGTTATCCAATCCAACATCCCAACGAGGGATGTACGTCTTCTCTCGGTGATAAAAAGTGCTTGTCTCTACCGAGAAGGAAATGGTTGGAATCTTTGCGCGAAGCTTCTGGACGCAATCCATCTGTGCATCTACCGAAAGAAGCCATTCCTCCAAAACTTTGTCTTCCATGAGGTCGTAGAGCATTGCACCATTGCCGCAGATTGCAGATCCAATGCCAAATGCTTCTTTGATCTCAGGCATCCAACGCGGCGGTCTTCCTGTCACAAAAAATATTTCAATGCCCATGTCATGTGCTTCTCGAAATACATTTATTGTGCGCTGAGATATCTCTCCGTAGTGCGCAACTATGGTTCCATCAAGGTCGGTCGCAATCAGTTTTGGGCGAGAACTCACACCAGCTCAAATCTCGTCATACCTAAGAACGGCTGAAGGGCTTTGGGAACATTGACTGTCCCATCCGCGTTCTGATGATTCTCCAGAATCGCGACAATCATTCGTGGAACAGCAACAAGAGTGCCATTGAGAGTTGCGACTGGAGAAGTGTTCTGGCCGTCCTTCATCCGAATGTTCAATCTTCGCGCTTGGAATTCAGTGCAATTGGAAGTGCTTGTCACTTCTCGATATGTGCCCTGTGTAGGTATCCACGCTTCGCAGTCGAACTTGCGTGTAGCACTCGAGCCCAAATCACCTGATGCTACGTCGATAACCCGGTATGGGATCTCCATCGCGTTAAGGAAATCCTTCTCCCATTGGAGAAGACGCTGGTGCTCGGCAACTGCATTTTCTGGCTTGCAGAAAGAGAACATCTCCACTTTGTCGAACTGGTGGACACGGATGATTCCACGAGTGTCTTTGCCGTATGTTCCAGCCTCACGTCGGAAACAGGTTGAGTAACCCGCATACCGAAGCGGCAACTTCTCTGCATCCAAAATCTCATCCATATGAAAAGCAGCAAGTGGAACTTCACTGGTACCGACCAGATAAACATCATCCTCTTCTAGATGGTAAACATTCTCCGCTGCTTGGCCAAGAAATCCCGTTCCTTGCATTGCTGGAGGATTGACGAGAACAGGTGGGATTACCGGAGTGAAGCCGGCCTTAACCGCACTTAAGACTGCGTAATTGACCAGTGCGAATTCAAGGAGTGCGCCCACTCCAGTCAAGTAATACGAGCGAGATCCGGCAACTTTTGCTCCGCGTTCAGTATCGATTGCGCCAAGAAGTTTCCCCAACTCAACATGGTCTCTCGGTTCAAACCCATCCACAGTGAAATCACGAGGAGTCCCGACATGTTCAAGTACAACAAAATCTTCCTCGCTGCCAATGGGCGCCGCGGGGTCAAGAATGTTGGAAAGGAGGAGCGCTAATTCTTGAGCTTTCAATTCCGCTTCTGCTCTGCGAGCATCCGCCTCCTTCACTTGAGTCGACAGTTTTTTGCCTTCTGATATATATTTCATTTTTTGATCGGCATTGAACGTGGCAAAACTAATGGAAAATAAATTTTGCTCCATTCGTAAGCGTTCAAATTCAACAATCGCAGCTCTACGCAATTCATCAGCCTCTAAAACTCGATCGACGATTGTGGGGTCTTCACCACGACCCTTCTGCGAAGCACGAACCGCATCAGGATTCTCACGAAGGAACTTAATATCAATCATGTTGCTTGCCCCTCCCGTGGGTACGAACCTAAGAAACGGATGTCCTCGCATATTTCACGAAGTCCGGCCAACGCCTTGTTCACCGATGGGTCGTTTATGTGGCCCTCGGCATCAATAATGAAATGGTAGTGACCTAACTCGAGCCCTGTCGGTCTGCTCTGAATGAAAGTCAGGTTCACGTTCTGCTTGGCGAACTCGGTCAGTACTTCCAAAAGCGCACCTGCATGGTCCAACCCGATAAAAACCGCCAGAGAAGTCCGATCATGGCCAGTCGGAGCAGGGAGGTGTCCAGGTTTTGTGACAAGAACGAAGCGCGTAACCGCCCCATCGTTATCGCCAATATTGTCGGAAATTATTTCAAGGCCGTAATGAGCCGCGGCTGCAGGAGCGGCGATGGCCGCATCGAACTCCCCACGTGCGATTGACTCAGCAGCACCAGCCGTCGAAGCGGTCGCAATCATCTCCGCATGTGGGTAATTGCGTGCAATAAATGAACGGCACTGTGATTCCGCGTGTGGATGCGTGGCAATTCGATTGATCGCAACAGTGCCCTGTTTGACCATGAGCGCAAAGGTGACAGGAAGCGTCACCTCCCCGGCGATTATCAGCGGCTCTCCCGTTGCAAGCTCGTCCAGAGTCCGTGCAACCACACCTTCGACAGAATTTTCAATGGGGACCAAGGCATAGTCAGCCTCACCATTGCGAACCGCATTCAATGTCGCAGTCACATTTGCATATGGAACCAAGTTATCTGCCGAAGTTGTGATTTTTTTGAGCGCTGCCTCCGTGAAAGTACCAACTGGTCCGAGGTAGGCATAAGTGCTCATTGCTCAAGGATAGCCGAGCACCTTGCGAGCCTGAGCCGGCTTATTTGTGATCACAACATCGATATCACTGAAAGCACAGAATTCAACGTCTTTTGGATCATCAACCGTCCAAACAAAGAGGCGTTTGCCTCTCTTTTTAGCTCCTGTGATTATTTGTGGTCTCATCTTTATTGCTGCAATGCTGGGGCCGAGGGTTTTGGCAGAGGAGAGATTCTCAAATAATCGCCCTTTTATGCCGTCAACCAGCATCACGGTGTTTGTGCCTATGTTCTTCGTGGCGTATTGCACCGCGGTCCACGAAAAGGACATGATGGAAACTTCAATTCCTGCTTCATCTATCACGGTTTTGTATGTACTTAATTCTTTCTCAATAACTTTTTCAATCTCGTGCCCTGTTGGTACCGGGTGTTTAGTCTCAATGGCAATGTCTTTCTTATGAGCGATTGCGAGTTCAAGATACTCAGTAAAAAGCATTACCTGCGGATAGCGATCTCGAACTTGCATATAGCTCAGGGCGGCAATATCACCTCTGCTTCCAGCGGTGCGATCCATTGTGGAGTCATGCCAGAGAATAGGTACTGAGTCCTTGGTTAAGCGGACATCGCACTCGAAACCATCAGCTCCTTGTTCAATTGCGCCGTGATAGGCCGCCAGAGTGTGCTCGGGGAAATCAATAGAAGCTCCGCGATGGGCATAAATCTTCGGTCTGTTGCTGGACGTGCTCGCCATTGTCTACTCTGCCATCTCTCTCACAGTGGACATTATTGTAAGGTGAAGCATGAAAACAAAGATCTTGCTCGTTGGAGTCGATGGCTTAATTCTCAACAGAGCGCTCGGTTCAGGTCGTGCGCCAACTCTTTCTTCCCTGAGAAAGTCCGGTTATTTCACCGAGCTCACAATGAGCGCACCAACCCTCTCGGGCCCGGGTTGGTCAACTCTTTTGACAGGATCGACACATGCCGAACATGCAGTCCGCGACAACTGGTTTTCTGGACACAATCTTCTTCTCCGACCTGATCTACTCAGTCGTGCTTTCTATCAAGACCAGTCCACTACTACTTTCGCAGCCGCAGGTTGGCCGCCACTTGTAGACCCATCGGGTGTTGGACCCGTCATACACGAAAGACGGGAACAAGCGCGGGCAGGCAAACACCGTGTGATCTCCCGCGATGGAGAGACCTACGGCTATCAGAAAGTCGATTCCGAAATAGCGAACATTGCCGTCCTTGCCATGCAGAAATACGGCCCTGATGTGAGTTTTGTCTACTTCTGCGACGCAGATGAAGCCGGGCACGCTCATGGGGTACTTGGAAATGAATACCTAGATGCGATCGCGCGAGTCGATGAACACCTCACTCGACTTCACCAAGCACTCACTATGCGAGTTGAGAACTTCAATGAAGAATGGTTGTTGGTTCTCACAACAGACCATGGACATGTAGATCAAGGCGGTCATGGCGGGGATAGTGCTCAAGAGTTGGCATCCTTTGTAATTGGAGTAGGAATCGGGCGAGAGAATCCACAATGGCCAGGTGACTTTGCACCACACGAGCTCATTTCACTGCTCCTTGACGCCCGCGCTTAACCAGCGAACCATGTCCCTAGACCCATGTATTTAGAAGTACAACGACCGAAGGGCGACTTACGTGCTTGCATTGTTTAAGCCACATGGCGCACCAGGACTCGAATTTACGGAGCGACCCGAACCAGAGGCGGGAGATCATGAGGTAAAGATCCGCGTTCTTCGAACTGGTATTTGCGGTACCGATTTACATATCGAAGCATGGGATTCGTGGGCTGCTGCCAACATAAAAGCGCCGATGATCCCCGGTCATGAATTTTACGGTGAGGTAGTCGCGGTCGGATCTCAGGTGCGAGATGTAAAAGTCGGTGCCCGCGTTTCTGGCGAAGGCCACATCGTCTGCGGAACATGTCGAAACTGTCGTGCGGGACGACGTCACATGTGTATTCGAACCTCTGGTGTTGGTGTTAATCGCGATGGTGCCTTTGCCCAATTTATTGTTATTCCAGAATCGAATGTCTGGGTACACGGAGATATTGTTGATCCTGATCTTGGGGCGATATTTGATCCATTCGGAAACGCGACTCACACAGCGCTTAGTTTTCCTCTCGTAGGCGAGGATGTTCTCATCACTGGCGCCGGTCCAATCGGCTTGATGGCAGCTGCAATTGCCAGACATGTTGGCGCGCGCTTCATCGTCGTGACCGATGTTTCAGCCCCAAGACTCGCACTTGCACAACGGATGGGCGCAGATCTCACTGTGAATGTTGCGCAAACGCGTATAAAAGATGCCCAAAAAACCCTTGGGATGCATGAGGGATTCGATGTCGGCTTTGAAATGTCTGGGCATTCGAGCGCGCTCCCAGAAATGATCAACAACCTCAATCACGGTGGCAGGGTCGCAATGCTCGGACTCCCAACTGAGTCAATTGATGTCGACTGGGCAAAAATAGTGACTCATATGATCACAATCAAAGGAATTTACGGACGAGAGATGTATGAAAGCTGGTTTGCGATGAGTGCAATGCTCCAATCCAGCACGTGGCTTCGCGAAGCACTCTCTTCTGTGATTACAGACCGCTTCCCCGCGCAGGAATGGCAAAGGGGCTTTGATGCCGCCCGTGCCGGAACTGGCGGAAAGGTCGTACTGAATTGGGAGAATCTCCATGTATGAAAAGATGAAGCCACAGTTAGAGAAGACACTCCTGGAGATCGAAAAGGCGGGACTTCTCAAGAGCGAGCGCCCTTTTTCTTCCTCGCAGTCATCGCACATTGAAGTCGACGGGAAAGACGTACTGAATTTCTGCGCCAACAATTACCTTGGGCTTGCCAATCATCCAAAGATCATTTCAGCTGCTAAAAATGCGCTGGACGAGTGGGGGTTTGGACTCGCGAGCGTCCGCTTTATTTGTGGGACTCAAGAATTGCACCTCAAACTAGAAGCGAAGGTCTCCCAATTTTTGGGAATGGAAGAGACCATTCTCTTCTCGTCCTGCTTTGATGCCAACGGCGGAGTCTTCGAAGCGTTATTTGGAAGTGAAGATGCAATCATCTCCGACGAGCTCAATCATGCATCGATTATCGATGGAATCCGACTTTCTAAGGCAGCGCGATACCGCTATGCCAATCGAGACATGGGTGATCTAGAGGCTCAACTTATTGCAGCCAAAGATGCGCGACAACGAGTGATTGTCACAGACGGCGTTTTCTCTATGGATGGATACTTGGCACCGCTTCGAGAGATTTGCGAGCTGGCAGATAAATACGGCGCACTCGTGATGGTTGATGATTCACATGCCGTCGGATTTATGGGTGAACATGGACGAGGTACTCCCGAGTTCGCAGGAGTAGAGGGTCGGATTGATTTCGTAACTGGCACCTTTGGGAAAGCACTTGGGGGAGCTGCCGGTGGCTATGTCAGCGGCCGCGCAGAAATCATCGCCCTACTGAGACAACGGGCCAGACCATACTTATTCTCAAATTCACTGCCCCCCGTAGTCGTCGCGGGAACTTTGGCAGCAATCGAACTTGCCTCCAATAGTGCAGATTTACGAAGACGTCTCTTTGAGAATGCTTCTTTATTCCGCAGGAGAATGATGGAGGAAGGTTTTGACCTACTAGCCGGCGAACATCCAATTATTCCCGTCATGTTTGGTGATGCTTCCCTTGCAACACACTCTGCCAACCGAATGCTGGATAAGGGTGTGTATGTCACTGCCTTTAGCTACCCAGTTGTCCCTCATGGAAAAGCCAGAATTCGAGTACAACTCTCTGCAATTCACACGGCGGAAGATATTGAAAAATGCGTGCAGGCTTTTGTCTCTTCAAGATAACCGAGTTTGCTTTACCAACCTGATACAACAGTGACCAACCTCCGGTTGGAGGAGTGCATGTAATTGAGTTGGAAGATCCTCCAGAAGGGAGTCAATGAGGTCTTCATTCATTCCACAGACCAACGATGTGTATTCCTGAGCTAGTGAGTGGAAGGGACAATTAAGTAACGAAATACCCCACGGGTCTGATTTTGGTTCATAGCCGTGTTCGGCCAATATCTCGACAATTCCTTCTTCGACCTTCAATTCATCTACTGAGAGCCCCACGTGATCGACTACCTCTTTCGCAATCGACTTTCCTGCAATGCGCGCACTCTTATGTAGGGCTTCAACAATCGGCGTACCAGTGTCTTTGGACTCCACAATGGCTCGAGCAAGAAGGCTTCCAGCGAAGTCGTAATGTCTTTCTGGCAGAGTCAGAGATATCTCACGGGGGGAGCGGCGGTAATACTTAGTCGGTCGACCAGCCCCGGGTCCTTGGCGGCCCGAAGGACGTTTGTACTCAACCTCAAGGAGTCCGTCCTCCTCTAATTTGTCCAAGTTGAACTTGACGACATGCCGGGCAATTCCCAGCTCCAACGCCGCCTGGTCACGATTGATCCACCCTGAGGCTTCACTGACAAATGTGTAGAGCTTTGATCGAATCGGGTCATCTAAGGCCGAAATACTGGCGATCTCCCCCCTACGCCTCTCTATGCTCATCAATTCCCCTTTTCTAACGGACAAATATCTTGACGAAAGAACTCAACTCTTCTAACATTCAATCTACTATCCGTTACAAGAAAGGACAACTATGAAAACTGAACTCAGATCAGAGATTTCTCTCCTCTCCGCCGGTGAAAGATTGAGGAGCGATCCCACTTTTCAGGCCTTCTGGCTATTGAGGATTGGATTTACGCTGGCTCCAATCCTTTTTGGTGTAGATAAATTTGCCAACGTGCTGACCACCTGGGAGATGTACCTGTCTCCTCGATTCGACGCAATTATTCCGGGCAACGCCCATCAGGCGATGATGGTAGTCGGGTTGATTGAAATTGTTGCCGGGTTCAGTGTCCTGATAGCACCACGGTTTGGCGCTTACCTCGTCGCGGCCTGGCTCGCGGGAATTATTCTCAATTTACTGCTCATCCCAGGCTACTACGACGTTGCCTTACGAGATTTCGCCCTCATGCTCTCAGCATTAACCCTGGCTCGACTGGCTGCCGCTTTCCCCTCGTCATCCCCCCGCCATTAAAAATTGGAATCGACACTGTGAAGAAAGGAGAGGACATGTGCGTTGAATGTGGTTGCGAAGTAGCCGAAAAAACCCAAGAGCCCGCAGAAAACACCTGATTAAAAGTTAAGGCTCAGAACCGTCGGGAGATCTTATGATGGAGAAGGTCTCCCGACCCTGCCTTCTGGTGCGCGAGAGGGGATTTGAACCCCCACACCCTTGCGAGTACACGGACCTGAACCGTGCGCGTCTGCCGTTCCGCCACTCACGCCTTCTGTGATGCAGATTATCACCAATAGGCTTAACGCCTAGGTCACCTAAGTAAAAGGCAGGAGCACGGTGAGCGAGAAACTGAGCGCAGGTTTTGTTACTGCCGCGCGCTCTGTCGTTGGTCTGGTTCGATCAGGTAATGAAGATTCAGCATTGATTCACCCTTACCTCCTTGCCGTCGCCGACGGAATGGGAGGACATGCAGGTGGGGAGGTAGCTTCTTCAATTGCAGTGAAAACACTTGCTGGGCTAGCCCCTATTCTCGAGAAAGGCGATATTGATAACGACTCCATTGAAGATCTGCTTTTAAACACCTTGCAGGAGGTCGATGTAGAAATTGGCCGAGTCGCCGACCAGAACGATGAACTTACAGGCATGGGCACCACATTGAGTGCGCTTATGCTTTATGGAAAAGATTCAGATAAAAAAGTGGCCCTACTCCACGTTGGCGATTCACGCTGTTATCGGCTCCGCGGAAACACGCTGATGCAGATCAGTCACGATCACACGGTTTTGCAAGAGCTTCTCGATCAAGGGTCGGTGTCGTCAGAAGAGGCCCACGAGCACCCGCAACGCTCTTTTTTGACGCAAGCCTTGATGGGGGATGGACCCCTCTCGCCTGTTCTCATGATTTATCAAACAAATCCTAAGGATCGCTTTTTGATCTGTAGCGATGGATTGTCTGGGATTCTCAGTGAGAAGGAAATTAAGAGCGGTTTGAAGATTCGAGATCGCGAGGAAGCCCTAGCCTCTTTGGTCGATGCGGCTTATTCGGCTGGCGCACCCGATAATGTCACCGTGATACTTGCAGACATCGATCGAGAAAATAACGGGATGTCCTCAATTCCACTCCCTCTAACTTTTCCCATTACATTTCTAGGTGCAGCACTTGATGAAGAGACAGAACGATGAGTGCACTTCTAGGGGGCAGGTACAAACTTGGAGAGATGATCGGCTCCGGCGGTATGGCCGATGTCTACATTGCTGATGATCAGAGACTCTCTCGAAAAGTTGCGATCAAAGTTCTACGAAGTGATCTTGCGCGCGATCCTTCTTTTGTTGCCAGGTTTCGCAAAGAAGCACTCGCAGCAGCAGGATTGAACCATCCTGGAATTGTCGCGGTGTACGACTCAGGAGAAGAGCCGGCTCCGTACATTGTTATGGAATTAGTCTCTGGTCATACACTTAGAGAATTGATTCATCAAGGCGAACGCTTACCTATTGATCGGGCACTCGAAATCGGTGAAGGTATTTTGGCGGCCCTTGAATACTCACACAATTGCGGAATTGTTCACCGCGACATAAAGCCCGCAAACGTCATGATCACCGATCAGGGCGTAGTTAAAGTGATGGACTTTGGTATTGCACGTGCTCTCGATGATGTCGGTGCCACTCTCACTAGTACATGGAATGTTGTTGGTACTGCCCAATACCTTTCTCCAGAACAAGCAATGGGTGAAGTAGCTGATTACAGAAGCGACCTTTACTCGGTTGGTTGTCTACTTTATGAAGTACTTGTCGGAAGGCCGCCCTACACGGGGGACACTCCCGTTTCGATCGCCTTTCAGCATGTTTCGGGTGAGTTGATTAAACCAAGCACCCTCAACGCTGAATTGCCTGTCGGATTGAATATCTTGCTGACAGTTGCACTGGCGAAGAATCCAACCGATCGCTATCAGAGTGCTTCACAGATGTTGGATGACATAAGGAAGCTTCGGGCTGGTCGAGTAATCACTACAAAGATTCCTCGCAAGAAGATAAGCAGACGCAAACTTCTAGCAGGGGCTATGACCGTGCTTCTCGTCGGCCTGCTGGTCAATCTTGGTATTGACGCTCTTAACAAATCTCAAGGCGAGAAACTGATTTCTCTACCCAATGTCGTCGGACTAACTCCAGAGGCAGCACAGGAGCAACTTGCTGGCTTTGTTGTCACCATTCAGCATGCTCACAATCCAACTATTCCTATTGGCAGAGTGATAGACCAGGTACCTCTTGCAACAGCCAAAGTTAAAGCAGGCACAGCGGTCGTGCTGACGATCTCAGACGGGGTCGGAGACGCCTCCGTCCCCACGGATCTCATTGGAATGTCGTTGTCAGATGCTCGTGCAAGTTTGGCGGCCGCTGGCCTTGTTATCGCACAAACCGAGGCCGTTCCCTCTGACAAGCCACAAGGAACAGTCTTGAAAGTCACCCCTGACGGTGGATCCATTCTTCCTTCAGGCAGCGGGGTGACTTTGCAGATCGCAAGTGGTGATGTTGAAGTTCCGCTCTTAATTGGGTTGCAAGAAATTCCCGCTCGGACCGTTCTAGCTCAAGCTGGTTTCCTCGTCCGTGCTCTAGATGGCACTGACATGTCTCAGCCAGCCGGAGTCGTTCTTGCACAAGCGCCTGATGCTGGAACAACTCAGACCATTGGGTCCACAGTCACCATCACTATTAATCGCACCGAACTTGCCACCCCAACTCCAAGCGATTTGAGTAGTCCTACTAATTAATTATTTTTAATTTTTAACAACCACCGGAGAGAGACCCACGGATTTCTTTCTCGCATTCTCATCACCACATTCAACAAGCCAATTAGCCAGCATATGGTGGCCGAATTCGGTGAGTACTGACTCTGGGTGAAACTGAACACCTTCGATTGGCAAGTCTTTATGACGTACCGACATGACCACGCCTGACTCTGTCTCCCCTGTAACTTGAAGTGCTTCTGGCAAAGTTGATCGCTCAACAGCAAGGGAGTGATAGCGCGTCGCAGTAAAGGGGGATGGCACATCTGCAAGGACGCCAACTCCAATGTGGCTCACGCGTGAAGTCTTTCCATGAAGTAATTCGGGAGCTCGTGAAACGGTCGCGCCAAAAGCAGTGCAGATCGCCTGATGTCCCAAACAGACTCCAAAAAGTGGAATCTTATGTTGGGCGCAATAATTCACCATTGCCATACTGACACCAGCGCGCTCTGGCGTCCCAGGACCGGGTGAAATAAGTACTCCGTCGTACGAGCTGGCCACGCTTACATCAATCTCATCATTGCGAACAACTGTGCACTCAGCACCGAGTTGCGCGAGATACTGAACGAGATTAAATACAAAGGAGTCATAATTATCGATAACGAGAATCTTCCGCGCGGACATAGAAGGAATTCTCTCGCATTGTGACCTCCTCGCGCTTGGGAGGCCAAATATTAAAAACTATCTCCTCGTGTTACCCTCTTCTATGCCAAAATCGAAGCTCCGTAAAAAGGATAAGAAGACCGTCCCCGCGGAAGTGCTCCATCCTGTAGCGCTGCCAAAGGAGAGCCCTCGCTGGCTTGCTCCGGTTATGGTCACAGCTTTTCTCGCTGGCCTCATCTGGATTGTGATCTTCTACATCACCTCAACAAGCTATCCAATCCCTGGAATCGGTGCATGGAACATGGTGGTGGGCTTTGCGTTTATCGGGGTGGGTTTCTCCCTCGCTACAAAGTGGCGTTAATCGGTAATTGAACCGCAATACCTCTTTATATAAGCAAATTACACCTCTGTAATTCTCCACATGGGGGATAACCCCTGTGGATAACTTAGTTCTTGACGCGGAGAATCACGCTCGTGGCGATAAGCCCGCCGACAAGTCCGCCTAAGTGAGCGTGCCAGTCAATTCCCGGTAGAAGAAAAGCCATCGCAAAGTTGATGCCGATGATGACCAGAATACTTTTGACGTCTGCCCCAATCCTCTTTGCCACCAGAGCAAAGGCGCCAAAAAGTCCAAAAAGCGCCCCTGAAGCACCGACCGAGAGTTGATAGGCAGGGTTGAGATAGAGCGAGGTGAGTGATCCCGTAATCAGAGAGAAGAAGAAGATGGCGAGGAAGCGGGTCTGGCCAAATAATCTCTCGAGCGGGTTGCCAAGAACTAAGAGGGCATACATATTGAAACCGAGGTGCATAAAGCCTCCGTGAATAAGTGCGACAGTAATTACTCGGTACCACTCACCGGCTGCGACACCATGGCCATTGATTGGGCCTTTGAACAGTCCCAAGTCAACCTGGAGAGAGGGTACAAGCAACTGCAGCAGATAAAACCCGCTGATTACTGTTATAAGCCCTGTGGTGGCGTTTCGCTTCATGCGACCTTCACCCAACCATTAAGAGATAGTGACGGAGTTAATCGTTATCGGCGTAGCTGGACGGTCCTGTCCATCAGTCTTTGATTGTGCAATTTTATCGACAACTGCTTGACTCGCAGCATCTTTCACTTCACCGAAGATTGTGTGTTTGCGATTAAGCCATGTTGTTGGTGCAACCGTAATAAAGAACTGCGAACCATTGGTTCCTGGGCCTGAATTAGCCATTGCTAAAATATATGGGCGGTCAAAAACTAATTCACCATGAAATTCATCCGCAAATTTGTAACCTGGGCCGCCGGTTCCACGACCGAGTGGATCTCCACCTTGAATCATGAACCCACTGATGACACGGTGGAATACGGTGTTGTCGTACAGGTTGGCGGTCGTCTTCTCGCCATTGCGAGGATCAGTCCACTCGCGGGCGCCAGTCGCTAGTTCAACGAAGTTCGCGACTGTCTTTGGCGCGTGGTTAGGGAACAACTCAATAACGATGTCGCCCAAGGATGTGTGCAGGGTTGCTGAAGTATGTGTCATGTGGAGACTAGGGGAATCGAACCCCTAACCCCCGCCTTGCAAAGGCGGTGCTCTACCAATTGAGCTAAGTCCCCGTGGTTAACGGGAGTGGGCCTTGGAGGACTTGAACCTCCGACCTCTTCCTTATCAGGGAAGCGCTCTAACCAGGCTGAGCTAAAGGCCCGAAAACCTGCGTAAGGCTACAGGTATTTAGAGGTAGACCCCAAACTGATTATTCTGACTCCACCTCCGCGCTCTTGGTGACAGAGAGTACCTGAACCCCATCATCCAAATTAACCAATCTCACGCCCATGGAATCCCTGCCGGTTTGGCGGACTTCCGAGGCCGGAGTCCGCATGACGGTGCCAGCGGATGTGATGGCCAGAACCTCATCTTCTTCCCGTAAGACAAGGGCGCTGACAAGAACTCCGCGGGAGCCCTCGTCAATCTTGGCCGCCTTGATTCCAATGCCGCCACGCCCTTGAACTCGATACTCATCTAGGGGTGTCTTCTTTCCATAACCACCATCAGTTGCAGTGAAGACGAGAAGACGAGAATCTTGAGTGTTAATTCTCGCCATTGTGAGAAGTTCGTCGCCATCACGAAATTTCATTCCAATTACTCCGCTTGTTGATCTACCCATAGGGCGCAATGCATCATCATCTGCTAAAAAGCGCAATGCCATTCCCTTTCTAGAGACCAAAAGCAACTCATCATTTCCATTGACGAGGGCAGCACTGACAACTTCATCGCCTGTTCGAAGTGAGATCGCAATCAAACCCCCAGCACGAGGTGAGTCATATTCACTAAGCGCTGATTTCTTGATGAGACCGTTCTTAGTTGCGAGAATGAGATATGGCTGGACGCCGTAGTCCTTGATAGAGAGAACTTGGGCGATCTGCTCATCTGGCTTAAAGGCCATGAGGTTGGCAACATGCTGACCACGCGCATCGCGGCCCGCATCTGGCAATTCATGGACTTTTGATCGGTATACCCGACCTTGGTTTGTGAAGAAGAGAAGCCAATCATGGGTTGAGGCAACAAAGAAATGATCAACAACATCATCTTGCTTCAGTGAAGCGCCTTTCACTCCCTTGCCACCGCGTTTCTGTGAACGGTAGAGCTCAGCACGAGTTCTCTTTGCGTATCCCGTATGAGTAATAGTGACGACGGCATCTTGGTCCGGGATCAAATCTTCAGCGGAGAAATCACCTTCACTCGCAATAATTTGAGTGCGTCGCTCATCCCCGTATTTGGTAACCAAATCTGAAAGCTCTGTCTTAATAATTTCACGTTGCTTCTCATCGCTGGCCAAGATTGCTGTGAGTTCAACAATGTCCACCATAAGCCCGTCATACTCATCATTGATCTTCTGGCGCTCGAGGGCAGCAATCCTGCGAAGTTGCATATCCAAAATGGCATTGGCTTGAATTTCATCAACATCTAGTAACGTCATCAATCCAGTTCGAGCTTCTTCTGGAGTCGAGCTCGCGCGGATAAGTGCAATCACAGCATCAAGAGCATCAAGAGCTTTGAGGTATCCGCGAAGGATGTGAGCTCGCCGCTCTTTTTCAGCCAAACGGTATTTCGTCCGCCGAACAATAACTTCAACTTGGTGCTCGATGTAATAGCGGACAAATTCGTCAAGACGTAAAGTGCGAGGCACCCCATCAACGAGTGCCAACATGTTGGCACCAAAAGTGTCCTGTAACTGAGTCTGCTTATAGAGATTGTTGAGGACAACTTTTGGAATTGCGTCGTTTCGAAGGACAACTACGAGACGTTGTCCCAATCGCTCGTTTCCTTCATCGCGAACATCTGCAATGCCTTTGATTTTCCCATCTTTAACAAGTTCGGCAATCTTCAACGCTAAGTTGTCTGGGTTTACTTGATATGGCAACTCAGTAACCACAAGACAGGTGCGCTTGTTAATCTCCTCAACATTGACTACTGCTCGCATAGTGATTGAGCCGCGACCCGTTCGGTATGCATCTTCGATTCCTGTACGACCGACAATCAGAGCTCGCGTTGGAAAATCCGGGCCTTTTACGATCTTCAATAACTGCGTGAGAAGTTCGTCAGATTTCACCTCTGGGTGCGCAAGAGCCCAAGCGACACCTTCGGCGATTTCTCGAAGGTTATGGGGTGGGATATTTGTGGCCATTCCAACTGCGATTCCAGCACTGCCGTTAACAAGCAAATTTGGAAAGCGGCTAGGAAGAACGTCCGGCTCTTGTGATCGGCCATCGTAGTTTGGGGAAAAGTTGACCGTATCTTCATCGATATCCCTCATCATCTCCATTGCGATGGGAGAGAGACGAGCTTCTGTATAACGCATCGCTGCGGCTGGGTCATTTCCAGGAGAGCCGAAGTTGCCATTGCCGTCAACGAGCGGATAACGAAGGGACCACGGTTGTGCTAGTCGGACGACAGTGTCATAAATAGCACCATCACCATGGGGATGATAATTACCCATAACGTCTCCGACAATACGGGATGACTTGTAGTAACCCTTATCAGGACGATATCCACCGTCATACATAGCGTAGAGAACTCGACGATGGACTGGCTTTAAACCGTCTCGGACATCAGGCAAGGCTCGCCCAACAATGACACTCATCGCATAATCAAGATAAGAGCGCGCCATCTCCACTTGAAGGTCGACAACTTCTATCCGATCGAAATCCCTGCTGAGCTCGTCCATTGTTTCCTTAATTATTAGTTTCTTTATTAGATGTCTAGGAAGCGAACGTCTTTGGCGTTGCGCTGAATAAAGTTACGGCGTTGTTCTACGTCTTCACCCATGAGAACAGAGAAGAGATCATCAGCTGCGGCAGCGTCATCCAGGCCCACCTTAATTAAAACGCGATGATGAGGATCCATCGTCGTGTCCCACAGTTCCTTTGCCGGCATCTCACCAAGACCCTTGAAGCGCTGGATTCCGTCTTCTTTAGGGAGTCGCTTTCCTGCATCGACTCCGAGTTTAATAAATCCATCGCGCTCGCGATCTGAGAAGGCATACTGCACTGGCTCTTTGCCGCCCCATTTCAACTTGTACAGAGGTGGTTGGGCAAGATAAACAAATCCTTGTTCAATAAGCGGCCGCATGAATCTGAAGAGGAGAGTAAGTAAAAGCGTACGGATGTGCTGTCCGTCAACGTCAGCATCCGCCATCAAAATGATCTTGTGGTACCGCAATTTGGCGATGTCGAAATCATCATGAACGCCTGTTCCTAGGGCAGTAATAAGTGCCTGGACTTCATTATTTTGAAGAACTCGGTCAATACGCGACTTCTCTACATTAAGGATTTTCCCTCGGATAGGGAGAACTGCTTGGTACCTGGAGTCACGTCCACCCTTGGTTGAGCCACCGGCTGAGTCGCCTTCGACGATATAAAGCTCGCACTTTTCAGGTTCTGTCCATTGGCAGTCAGCCAACTTTCCAGGCATACCTCGACCTTCGAGTAATCCTTTTCTATTACGTGAAAGGTCGCGTGCTTTCCTTGCGGCCACACGAGCAGCTGCCGCGTCAATACTTTTTCGAAGAATGTCCTTGCCTTCGGTTGGATTTTTCTCAAACCATGCTGTGAGTTCTTCGTTGATCGCTTTCTGTGTAAAAGATTTCACGTTTGTGTTTCCAAGTTTTGTTTTCGTCTGTCCTTCAAATTGAGGCTCTGCTAGTTTGATTGAAACAATTGCAGTTAACCCTTCACGGACGTCTTCTCCAGTGAGACGATCTTCTCTCTTGCGGATAAATCCCCACTCTTCGCCAAATTTATTTACAATCGAAGTGAGCGCGGTTCGAAAACCCTCTTCATGCGTTCCCCCCTCTTGCGTATTGATAGTGTTGGCGAAGGTATAAACAGATTCAGAGAAACCCGCATTCCACTGCATCGAGATTTCGAGTGACATCTTGCTGGTTTTATCCTCAGCGGTGAAAGCAATAATGGACTTGTGAATCTGCCCTCGGGTTGAATTCAAATGCCGGACGAAGTCGCTTATTCCATTTTCGTAGTGGTAGCTGACGAAAAGAGGATCACCTTTTTCATCAACATGGCCGGGGCGCTCATCGGCCAGGGTGATAGTTAAACCGCTGTTGAGAAAAGCCATCTCGCGCAAGCGAGCAGAAAGTATTTCAAAAGAGAAGTCCGTGGTTTCAAAAATTTCCTGCGAAGGCCAGAAGCGAACCGTCGTGCCAGTCTTGGAGGTTTCTTCTCCTTTTGAAAGAGGGGCTGTTGGGACCCCTAGTTTGTAATCTTGGCTCCACATAAAACCGTCGCGGTACACCCTCACTGAAAGATCAGTGCTCAATGCGTTCACGACAGAAATTCCAACTCCATGTAGCCCGCCAGAGACGGAATACCCGCCATCGCCGAACTTGCCGCCTGCGTGAAGAACGGTCATAACGACTTCAAGGGCTGGTTTTTTTTCAACAGGATGGATGTCGACAGGAATCCCTCGTCCGTTATCGACGACCTGCAGGCTCCCGTCGCTCATCAACGTGACATTGATGTCCGTGCAGTAGCCAGCCAGGGCTTCGTCAACTGAGTTATCTACCACCTCGTAGACGAGGTGGTGAAGACCCCGCTCGCCTGTGGAGCCGATATACATACCGGGGCGTTTACGGACTGCCTCGAGCCCCTCGAGGACTGTGATGGAACTAGCGTTGTAACTGCCTGTCTTGGCCGGCACGGGACTCCCTCGTTAACTTTGTTAGCCTAAACTTGCCTTGCGCTAACCCAGCCTCGATTGAGGAAAAGGGCCCCAGCGGCCTTCTAGGGAGATTATCCCTTGAAGAACCCGCTCATCTTAGCCTGAAAATAGAATCTGTGTAGCGCAAATAAGCCATAGGGGAGGCATTAGGGGCGAGAAATAACCAGGGGTGAAGGGGTTCTCTTAGAACTTGCTATGTGGGGCTTTTAACCGTAGGTGTCCCTGGGCCCACGAGCACCCCGAATTGTCCGAATTCCTTTTTTCCATGAAGGTCCTTGGGGGCCAACAATGGTTATTGATTCTACAAGAGCGCCAGGGGCGCTGCGTTGAATCGTCCCTAGGAGATCGGGTCCGATCAGTTGAAGTTGGGTTGCCCAAGCTGTTGATGAGGATCGGATTGTTAATACCCCGTCTAAAAGAGAGATTGGCGTGGCGTGGAGTGAAATCTCGTTACCCACAACCTCCTCCCATGTGGAGAAGAGGGTGCCTTCAGCAATCCCTGTGTCCCAATTTCGTTCAGTGATGAGGTTACTTAAAAGGTCTTTTAATAACTGCGGCTCACTTGTTGTTCCTGTGCTCTCTCGAACCTGTCTCTTTCGGATCTTCTTATTTGTTTGACCGGTTTGAAAAGACTTAAAGAGATCTAAAGCAAGATCGCGTTTTGCCATTAGTCTCTCGCATTCATCACTCGGCCAGGTTGAACATAGAGCCGTTCCGTCTCTAACCCTAAAGGAAGATCGCCTTCAACCGCGGCTGTGATAATCGTCTGCTCTGCAACATGGGTTGCTTTCATTAATTGTGTGCGCCGGAAGGTATCTAGTTCAGAGAACACATCGTCAAGAATGAGTATTGGCTCTGCGCCTTCATTTTGCAAGAGGTTGAAAGCGCCAAGACGTAATGAAATTGCCACTGACCAGGATTCGCCGTGACTGGCATATCCTTTGGCAGGAAATTCTCCAAGTTGCAAATGAAGGTCGTCTCTGTGCGGACCGACCAATGTCACTCCACGCTCCACTTCCTGGTATTGAACCTCTTGCAACCGAAGGGCGAAAATCTCCCTGTTCTGCTCTAGGTTGTTGGAGAGCTCGTTTGTCGAAGACTTGTAGGAGATAAATAAAGAACGAACCTCATTGAGGTTCGCGTAATTTTCAGAAGCCCAAGGATTAAGTAACTCGCAGAGGTTTATCCGCTCAGTAGTTAGAACAGAACCAAATGAAATAAGTTGCTCGTTCCAAGGAGCAAGTGTGCTTTGCGGAGCTCGTGTTTTCAATAACGCATTGCGTTGTTTGACAACTCTTTCATAATCACTAACAACACCAGCTAAGCGTGGTGATCGTGTTATAAGAAGACGATCAAGAAAATCTCTGCGGGTTGATGGATCCCCACGAACTAGATCCAAATCCTCTGGAGAAAAATAAACACTCTGGCAAGCGCCCAAAATTTCTCTCTGGCTGCGAACTGGGTTTTGATTGAGTCTAGCCCGATTCGCTTTCTGAGTATTAATTTCCAAATCAACTTGAAGTTTACGTTCTTCTCGTTCAATTTCTGCTCGTATTACAGCCTGGTCTGCTCCAAGGTGGATAAGTGGGTGGTCCTGTGATACTCGGTGTGATGCAAGAAATGATAAGTAGATAATGGCCTCAGCAATATTGGTTTTCCCAGATCCATTATCGCCAATGAATGTCGTTGCCCCAGGTTTGAAATCTAAGTCTAATTCTGTATAAGACCTAAAATTTTTAAGAGATAGATGGTTTATGCGCATTCATCTATGAGGCGTAGCGCATCGGCATGAGTAAGTAGCGGTAGTTCTCAATTGGCTCACTATCTCGATCTGCCTTCCCTGTCAGAATCGCTGGCTTATTAGAGCCGGTAAAAGAGATTTGCACGAATGGTGTCCCAACGGCTTGAAGCCCGTCAGCTAAGAAAACTGGGTTGAAAGCAATATTTATAGACTCGCCAGTAAGTGATATTTCGAGAGCTTCCGTTGCCTGCGCTTCTTCGCCAGCGCCTGCCTCTAATTCTAAGGTTGAGTCTGTAAAAGAGAGACGGAGTGGAACTGTCTTATCTGTTACCAGAGCAACTCTTCGCACGGAATCTAAAAATTGTGCGACTTCCACAACCGCAGTAGTTGTGATGTTCTGCGGGAGAAGGTGGCGATACGGTGGGAAAGTTCCGTCGAGCATTCTAGAAGTCATAGATTTACCATCGGTTAGAAAACCAGCCAGCCTGTCATGTGAGGTTGGCGAGGTGAGGGAGATGGAAATACTTTTTGCGCCGGTGAGGGATTTGGTCGCATCAGCCAAAGTTCGTGCGCGAAGCAACGCTGCAATCTCTACGTTCGGTTGAGTTGCTTGCCATTGGACTTCCCGCACAGCCAAGCGATACCGATCTGTGGCAGCTAGTGTCATCGTGTCTTGGTTAATTTCTATATGGATTCCAGTGAGTGTGGGGAGTGAGTCGTCGCGCCCCGCCGCTATAGCCACTTGAGCAACAGCTGTGGCGAAAAGATCTCCGGTGATAATTCCTACCGTTTCAGGAATTTCTGGAAGGTTCGGGTAATCATTTAAAGAAAGGGTGGGTAGTGTGAATTTTGCCGTGCCGGATGTAACAAGAACCCGTGACCCATCTAGTTGTACTGTGACGGGTTTGTTAGGAAGAGAACGTGAGATTTCTGCTAGAAGCCTTCCAGGCACTAGAACCTTTCCGTTGTGACTTACATCTGCATTAAAATTAGCCTTACTCGATGTTTCAAGGTCTGAGCCTGAGAGAAATACTTGGCCGTTATCAGCCTCAATAACAATGCCTAAAAGAGCAGTCATAATCGGCCGGGTAGAAAGGCTCCTGGAAACCCAATTAACACCATCTGCTAATGCATGTTGCTCGACGGTAAATTTCACGCCGCACCTCTCGTCTTACTTAGTAGCTCGCCAACCTCAATCCGAGGAGCGTGTGATTTAAAGTCTTTCATAAAGTTCTCCACCTTCAACCATTAAATAGATATAGATAGTCGTAGTAACTAGAGCTTTTTCTTGTGGAAAAGAGGAAAAGCCCTGATAAAGCCAGGATTTCTATTATTTAACGTGTTGAAAACCTCTCTTAATCTATGGATAAATCCCACCTTCTTCTTTACACAACCTTCTAAAAACGAGGGTTTTTGGGAGAAGGGAAGGAATAACCCACAAAAAATAAAGGTTCATCCACAGTTATCCACAACTTTTGCACAGCCTGGGGGTAAATACTTCTAAATAGGACATCTCCACCAAATCACCCATGTAATCAGCCACCACACTAACCGTTTTTAGTCTGTTGTTTAATCCGATTGGTCAACTCGGTGACTTGGTTGTAGATCGACCGCCGCTCAGCCATGAGCTGGCGGATCTTCCGGTCGGCATGCATCACTGTTGTGTGGTCGCGACCGCCGAAAAGCTGTCCAATTTTAGGAAGTGAGAGTTCGGTCAGTTCACGGCAGAGGTACATCGCAATTTGGCGTGCGTTAACCAAGACTCTAGATCGGGAGGTCCCACAGAGGTCGTCGAGGGTCAAACTAAAATAAGCCGCTGTTTGAGCCATAATGGTTGCGCTGGTGATTTCAAGGGAAGATTCATTAGGGATTAAATCCTTCAACACTATTTCGGCTAGAGATAAATCAACAGTTTGTCTGTTCAAACTAGCGAAGGCAGTCACACGGATCAGTGCACCTTCCAACTCACGGATATTTGTGGAGATTTTGCTTGCGATATATTCAAGAACATCGTCAGGAGCATTTAATTTATCTTGCGCGGCTTTCTTACGAAGGATAGCGATACGTGTTTCAAGTTCTGGCGGTTGAATATCGGTAATTAAACCCCACTCAAAACGACTACGTAACCGGTCTTCCAAGGTCGTGAGTTGTTTTGGGGGTCGGTCGCTAGAAATAACTATCTGCTTATTTGCGTTATATAACGTGTTAAATGTGTGAAAAAACTCTTCCTGTGTGCGTTCTTTATTCTCTAAGAATTGAATATCGTCTACAAGGAGCACATCCAAATCCCTATAGCGTCTCTGGAAAGCAGAGGCTTTGTCGTCACGGATAGAGTTAATGAAGTCGTTGGTGAATTCTTCGCTTGACACATATCGAACCCGGACGCCGCCGTATAGCTCTTTGGCGTAAGCACCGATTGCGTGGAGAAGGTGTGTCTTACCTAACCCAGACTCCCCGTAAATAAAGAGAGGGTTGTAGGCCTTAGCTGGAGCTTCAGCAACTGCAACAGCGGCGGCGTGCGCAAAGCGATTTGAAGCACCTATAACAAAAGTTTCAAAAATATATCGGGGGTTTAATTGAGAGACCTCATTACTCGATTGTGGAGCTCGGTCATCTCGACCAGTTCCAACTTTCGGAGCGATAAATTCGATTTCAATCTCGGGTTGTGGTGGATTAGGTAGTTCTAATGCTTCATCAACAGTTACCGCGATATTTGTTTTCTCTCCGAGTTCTCGGGAAAGAACCTCACTCACAACAGTCCGTAGGCGGGTCTCCAACACGTCTTTAGCGAAGGCATTAGGTGCTGCGACGAGCAAATTGGTGACTCCGTTGCCCTTTATAAGACCCAAAGGCTTAGTGAGGGAGAGGAAGGCCCTGTGTTGAGGGGTATCAATCTCAACATCAGTGATAACCCGGGACCAGAGTGCAGCGAGGTCAGAGAGGTCGTTTTCTACCAGAGTCACTTATTAACCTCTCGAGAGCTATCCACAATGTTATCCACAGGCTGTGGTCTAAACCCAAGGTTGAGCCTCAAGAGACCTGTGGAGAGGTTGAAAAATAGAGGGGAATGGGAAGAAAAGCAAGTAGTTATCCACAACTCTGACTGCTCAATAAGAGCCTGCCCTATATGTGGGTTCTCACACTCTCAGTTTGACCCTGTTATCCCCAGACCTCTACCGTTACCTCCTCATTCTCATTAATTGATGTACAGACGAATTTTCAAGGAGTTCTCATGACCAAGCGCACCTTCCAGCCGAACGTACGTCGGCGAGCGAAGAAACATGGCTTCCGCGCTCGTATGGCTACACGAGCAGGACGAGCTGTACTTGCTGCCCGCCGCGCCAAAGGTCGCGCTCGAATCTCCGCGTAATTAAATCTTGTGCTACCTCGTAGTGCACGACTGACTTCGCCAAATGACTTTGCGCGAACAACTAAGAGTGGTACGCGCGCATCTAGCAAGTTTCTCGTTGTTTATCTTTATTCAACAGCGACGCAAACTCCAGCTAAATGCGGTTTGATCATTAACAAAGGTGTGGGAGGTTCGGTGGTGCGCCATAAAATTGCACGCCAGATTCGACATCAGCTTCAAAAACACCTTCAGCAACTTTCTCCCGGGTCGCTGCTTGTTGTGAGAGCTCTACCTGGATCGTCCAAAATAAACATTGGCGCTGAACTTTCCCTACTTGTCTTAAAAGCAATTGAGAAGCCATTGAATTCCAAAGCGGTTTTCCAATGAGGACATTGGCAGTGGGTTTGATCAACCTCTATCAAAGATGGGTCTCCCCCATGTTTCCACCTCGCTGTAAGTACTACCCATCTTGCTCGTCCTATGCAGCGACAGCGATTTCAACGTATGGTCTAAAAGGTTTAGCGATGGCTGCTTGGCGACTGGTGCGCTGCAATCCTTGGTCCCATGGGGGAGTGGATTATGTTCCAGCGAAGAGAGTAAAAACGAGCGTTACACAATCACATAATGATTTACATATTAGCGGGGGCGCCATTCAATGAGTTCTATCCTAAATCCCTTATATATCGCTGTTTCTTGGGTCATTGTATCGATCCATAAATTGATATCACCGATTTTCTCTCCTGACAGCGGAGTTTCCTGGGCATTATCAATTATTGGCCTCGTGATCTTGATTCGGATCATGCTGATCCCTCTTTTTGTGAAGCAGATTAAAAGCCAGAGAGCGTTGACTGCCCTTCAACCTCATCTCAAAGCGATTCAAACCAAACACAAGGATGATCGTCAGAAACAATCCGAAGAGATGATGAAGCTCTACAAGGAGCACAAAACAAATCCATTAGCCTCATGTTTTCCTATTCTGGCTCAAGCTCCGATTTTTTTTGCACTCTTCACTGTTCTTAATGGAATTGGAAAGAATCCTCCTCAAGCTCACGGGGTGTTGACTCAGGCTGACGTAGTCAATGCCGCGCATGCAACAATCTTCGGCGCTCCAATTTCTGCTACGTTTTTAGGATCTTCAAACGGGACAGTCAAACTTGTAACTGTCGTTCTGATTATTTTTATGTCGATAACAACTTTCACCACTCAACGTCAGTTGATGATGAAAGGCATGCCAAAGATGGATTCAAGTAATAATATGATGCTGCAACAGCAAAAAATTATGTTGTATGCATTTCCATTAATTTTCGCGGTCTCTGGAGTGAATTTTCCAATCGGTGTCTTAATTTATTGGTCGACCACCAACCTTTGGACATGGGGCCAGCAGTTCTATGTCATTAAAAGAAACCCAACCCCTGGATCCCCTGCCTTTATGGAGCTTCAGGCAAAAAAGGCCCGAAAGGGTGGTCTGCCTTTTGTGGGTGAGGACGCAGAGG
>Ga0255338_1002315_pt1 | contig 28771 bp, 18 predicted proteins | sample MeOH1_35cm_T4_19_FD_203715 | JGI IMG/M metagenome (GOLD analysis project Ga0255338, IMG submission 203715) | Sandy soil microbial communities from University of British Columbia, Vancouver, Canada - MeOH1_35cm_T4_195 | ecosystem: Engineered > Artificial ecosystem > Sand microcosm > Unclassified ...
TAACCACCTTTTTATCAACCACTTAAAGAACTTTCGCCTCCCTTCCTGCATCGCTGCTTTCCCGTTTAGCGGCTGCAAATATAGACCTTCTTTTTACTATTATCCAAATCTTATACTCGCTTTTTTTGAATTAATTTTAGCCAAAACTCCTGCCTTTCTGAAGATCAACATGTTAATAAACATACAAAATCGAAGAGGGGGCGCTGAATAAGCTACTTTTGGGACCAGTAATTCATTTCTGCACCTAAATCATGTCCTAAATAGCCTCAACACTTCCTCACCTACTTTACTTTTATTAGGTGAACCAACGAACCCGACTTGCCCCATTCATTCTCTTTTTCCTTTCCTACGAACTTAATGGCAAGTGAAAACTCCTTCCCAATACGGCTCTCGCTGCGCCGTATATAATACTTATTGTAACGATTTCTATTTGGAGTTGACTTTGGAATCTAAAATATACTTCTGCCTCAGAATTTCTCATACCTTACGGCCGTTCCTTCTGATTGCACCCTCTTTGCCTTGTAGTAATCCAATGACAAAAAGTAGTCTGTTATCATTGTCTCAAGGATACAGGTATTATATAATACTTACACACTATATTATTTACTTTCTTCAATAATCGAAATGAATTTAGAGTAGAGCAAATAGCAAAAACAGCTGGAGAGAATTCCAGTTGTTTAATCCAATAGAAGAAGAACCAAAGTGATGTTGCTTGTATCATTTTGATTTTCTTTTACATTTGTGACAATTTTGTCAGAAAACATGAAAACAGTAAAACTCATAACAGTATTCGTGGCTATAACTTTGCTTCCAGTCATCTCACAGGCAAAGGCACCCATATTTCCAGCCGATCATCCCGATCCAAAGCCTCATCGAATAATCCGCACCTGCTGTTCGTTTGGTACCGAGATGCAGCTTTTTGCAATTCCAGGAATTAAACTGACCGAGACTACCAGCGTCGAAAAAATCGGCACTCATCATTACCTGGGCGACCCGAGCGAAGAAAATGGCATTATATACTCGCGCCGGGGTGGCTTTATAGATATGGCACATCTGCGCGACCAATCTGACTGGACAGCCTATCTGTATTCTCAGATGCTTGAAAATAAAAAGAGGGGATCTTTATCTATGCTGCTGGGAAGAGAAGGCGGAGAGAAAAACCTAAATGTTGATCTTTCAGCTCTGACCAACCTGGATATGATCCATCTGGCCGGGAAGATTGCTTATGACTTATCGGTATGGCACGAAATTGCGACATGGTTTGGAGCTTCAACAATTCCTTTTGTTCCTGAACGATACTCCAGTTTCTCAATCGAAGATCCATATTCGAATTTACTGGGAGTTACCATTGGGATGATGGCTCTACAGAGTGAATTGCCCTACGAACAAGCAGTTACGCAGATAATTGCCAAATATCTGCACGATTTGGAAGCTGTTTCGAGTGAAACGGAAACTTTTCTTGCAATGGAAGCAGTACGCGATATTTGGTGGACTCGGGACAGAAAACTCCCAAGTAGTAAAGTCCTTATGCAACGACAACTTCAGGTTTATCCTTGCCTGAAACCCTGGTTGGTGCCTGGCTGGAATCCAAACAACCAAACGCCTTCAGAACTAACGATACCTCAGCTTACAGCAGCCGGTCAAGCACTTAATCAGTTTTACCAACTTGAATTCAAACTGAATTACAAGTTCCCCTTCCACAAAATGTTTCCTGAACGTAAAGAGCGAAGCATAACTCAAAACGACTTCGACCGTTTGCTGGCTCAAGTCGCAACAGAATTAAACCGGAAGGAAAATCAACCTCGAGCACGAAGAGACAGACTTTCGAGTAATCAGAAATATAACTCGTCGAACCGGCTTTAATAATTAATTCTCGTCGAACCAGGCCTTTCCAGGATCCGCCTTTTTGTTATTCTGCATGCGCGACTGTAATTCGAATGTACGAATACGGTCTTTATATAAATTGTGTGAATTCATTTTTGCCACATCAAGTGAAGCATCGGTGTTATCATCCCATCTTCTGCACAGGTAAACGGGTTGATATACCCGACCAATTTTATATTTTCCTGAAATGGCAAGCCCTAATGCATAATCTTCTCCATAGCTTACGTTGGGAACACGTATCTCTCGAAGAATTGGTGTATAAAAAGCCCGCGGCGCCCCGAGACCGTTTATTCTTAAGGCATTGTTTGGCCCATTATCGTCGGTCCATTCCCGATGGTCAACTACGCCCGGAGGTATTTCTTCGAGATTGAAATTAGTCATCCTATAACTGCCAATGACCATGGCACAATTTTCCTCGTAAAATTTATCGACGATGGTTTGCAGCGTATTCTCATTAATATATAAATCGTCGCTGTCGAGCTGAACGATGAACTTTCCGCACTCCTGATGGAAAAGTGCTTCATTCCAACAGCCACCAATTCCTAAATCTTTTCGTTCAGGAATAATATGAATCAGCTTTCCCTGGCTAGCGTATTCTTCTAAAATCTTAGAAGTCCCGTCAGTTGAATAATTGTCGACAACAATAAGGTTAAACTTAAACGAAGTTTTCTGGATAAGCACCGATACAATGGCGTCGCGAATGGTTTTCACCCGATTGCGAACAGGAATAATCACTGTTGCTTCGTTATCAAAATCGCCCGAAAGAATAGCTTCAGGGAATGGGGCTATTAATAATGCGCCAATTTCACGCAAATGGGCGGTACAAACCTGCTCCATCTCGAGTTGACGCTCGCGGGCCGACGCTTTTACATAGTCGAATTGCTTCTCGCCCGAAGCCCTTGTATCAGTTTCAACTTTGGTAAACAAAAACTCCGGAATGTGAACCAGCTCACCCATTCGGCTTGCGCGCAACCTCAAGGCATAACTGCCGGCGTACTTTAATGTCTCATAATTTTCATAACGGAACGCTTTCAAAACTTCGGAACGGTAAAACCGAACTGGGCCAAAGCTGAAATCGTCGCGTAAGCTTCCAAGCTGGTAATCGATTACCGGATATGGAGAGAGCACTCCGCCTTTCGATTCCATATAGTCGGCATAAACCATTGGAGCATCAGTATATTCGGCTACCTGCACCAACCGCTCTATTGCCCCTTTTCCAACTTCAACAGCTGAATTATCCAGGGCAAGCATTGCAAAATCGGCATGAAGCATTTTGGCAATCAACCGCACCGTAGAGCACGAATTGCTTTCTTCAACAATGACGACTTCGCAATTATTTAATTGAAGTTGATTCTGAGCCAAAACATATACCCGGTTCACCAGCGATGACTCCCGGCATTGATCAACCAATTTCTGAGTTGAAGAATGATCAGAATAAACTAAAAAACAATCAACATTTAGACTCATAACCAACTTACTTTATAGTTTAATCACTTTCACTTTGCTAACTTCGCTTTCGTTGTGAAGGCGATCAACCGCAGATATTCTTATTTCGTATTTTCTCTGTAATTTACGAGAATTTGGCTTAAATTCGATGCTTTTATGCTTAGTAATAGTGAAAATATTTTCGAGATTTCTTGCATCGAATTGTTGCCCCACGGGATTTAGATAAACTACAAAATTTATTGTTTTATCCATCTCCCCATTCGCTTTTGCAGCTTTCCATTTTAATTTATGTCCTCGTTTTTTAAAGCGCTCCGGAACTCCGGGTGCTTTACTGTCAATCCAGGGCATTTGCGGCACCAGGGCCTGATATTTATAAAGTTTATCGCGTAACGTTTGGTCAAAACCAAACAAATCACGCTTAAAATGAACACTGCTATAAAAAGCGCTTCCTCCAAGCCGGGGAATTTCCCGAATAAGATGAATTTGCCTTACCAACTGCTCCGGATCTTTCCAGTCCGGAACTGTTGAATTGGCCTCGAGCTTGTACACAGCCTGTCCGATATACATTGCACGATTATATGCATGATTGGCCCACCAATTTGCAAGCGTCAGAAAATCGACCGAAGGATGGCCAATTTGCCAGTAAAGCTGTGGCAAACAATAATCAATCCATCCGTTTTTCTGCCATTTCAAAATGTCGGCATATAAATGGTCGTAATTGGTGGTTCCTGCAGTGGTTTCCGAACCCTGTGGATCATCGGCTTTATTTCGCCAAACACCAAACGGGCTGATCCCAAACTTTACCCAAGGCTTTGTCTTTTTAATATTTTCTGAGAGACTCTTAATCAGTATATCAACATTATCCCGACGCCAATCGGCTTTCTTATCTGGAAGAAATCCTCTGCTAAATTGGGCAAACGAATTTTCATCTGGGAAATCTTCTTTCAACGGATATGGATAAAAATAATCGTCAAAATGAATTGCATCTACATCGTATCTCGAAACAATATCATTGACAACTTTCACTACAAACTCTCGTGTTTGCGGTAATCCCGGGTCGAAATAAAGTTTCCCGCCATAATTTACAACCCAATCCGGATATTGAAATGCAATGTGATTTCCAGCCAAAGGTTCACTGGCATTTTGCGAAACCCTGAATGGATTTAACCATGCGTGAAATTCCATGTTTCGCTCATGGCACTGCTCTATCCAATACTTTAGCGGATCGTAAAACGGATTGGGCGCCTTGCCGGCTGTACCCGTTAAATAACGCGACCATGGCTCTAACTCCGAAGGATAAAATGCATCCGAAGCAGGTCTAATCTGCATAATAATAGCATTCATCCCATTTTTAGCATGCAAATTCAAAATATCAATGATTTCCTTTTTCTGCTGCTCGGTCGTAAGCCCGGGTTTCGATGGCCAATCGATGTTATTTACTGTTGCCACCCAAACAGCCCTAAATTCGCGTTTAGGAGCCTGAGCCCATAAACCTAAAGACAAAAACAGAAAGGATGCAAAAAGAAACCGAAACATGATAATCAAATTAAATCATTAGACAAATTACGCTTATCTAGGCAAATACTTGTCATAGAAGCGAAAGTTTTTATTAAGACTTCATTGTTGAAAACATTTCGGTAGCTCCATTATACTTATACCTTTTGTTCTTTAAACTCAACGAAGGTTTTTCCATTAATCGTTGACAAAGATCATTGAATTCTTTACTGTTAAAATCACAATAAAATATCCCAAAATTCAGTTGACATTTACACTTAGGAAACGTCTGGTTAGCTTATCTACTAATTAGCAACAACTTACAAATTGTAAAAAATACCTAAATTATTAAGCTTTCAACGAATAGACATTTGGAGGATTCTTATTTTTTGGTATCTTTGCCGCGTTCATTTCGTAGAAATGATTTGGATGACAATTAATGTTTAAAAATATAATACACTTGGCAAACCAAAATACTGCTTTAATGGTTACTTAAGTAGCTTCTACAAAGCAGATCGTTTTGGTAAGCTCATGGTTTATTAGGTTTAGTTGGTTTAGGTTAGTTTCCCGTCGTAACGGGTGAAAAGGCTGTCAGAGGACAGCCTTTTCTATTTAATCCAATCCATCAGATATTTTGTCAAATCTACACTTTCGGGACTTTAATCAGGGGTCCTCAACTCCTTCTAATCTCTGCTAGTTAAAAGCTGCTGCGACTGAAAACAAAAAAGATTGTCAGTCAGAATAAGGTTAATCATCAAAATAAAGTGAAATTTCACACTCAAACCTATCCACAACGTTATAATTAATTGAAAGAAAATCATTACCTTGCAGATGAAAATATTGAGGTAACCCCTTTTAAAGGAAAAACTTCAATAAAAAAGGGCAATTCTTGGGTACTATTTTGCGACGTGAAAAAACCATAAATAACCTCTTATTACTTGTGAATCTACATTTTTCGATGCAGAGGCTGGTAATTTTAACTAACTGATATGGAAAAGGGTAACCCTGCTTATGAAAGAGAGGGAAAAGCAATCATGGACTTTGAGAACATGATTACTGAAGGCCGGGGAATTGCCTCTGAGGGTTCTTCTTTTATAAACCCCGATGAATATCAAAGTATTATTGACCTTTCTGTAGTTGGAATATTAATTGGCGACAGCACCGGTAAAATCGTAAACTGGAACAATGCACTCGAAAACCTTACCGGAATTAAGCAGTCAGATGCTTTAGGATTACACATCTGGGACATACACTATCAGTTATCGCCCCAAGAATTTAAAACACCTGAATTTTTTGCTATTCTCGAAAAAAGGATGCTGGGTATTATTAATGAATCCGGCTACTGGAAGCGACAGATTTACGAACAGAAAATGACCCGTAAAGATGGGACTGACATTACTGTTGAAATATCGACTTTCGTTACTGCTTCATTCAACGGCGACCTGATCGTTGTAACACACCGCGACATCAGTTCACAAAAAAACTCAGGAATGTCGCTGACTCTGCAGAATGAGGCTCTTTTTAAGCTCAATCAATTTGCAATTGAATTGTCAAAATCATCGTTCGAAGATGGTCTTGAAGCAATTATTATTAAACGCATAAAAGAATTCACTGGTGCCATTGGTGCTATTTTTTCAGAATACAATCCTGAAAGCCGTACGTTAACACCCAAGCACATTGAGATGGAGCCGGGTTTACTTGAAAAGATTGTGAACCTGCTCGATAAACACGTGCATAAAATATATACCACGGTAAGCGATTATGCCCATCACGAACTCACAAATAATACGGTCAAGTTTCTTAACTCCTTATCCGAGGTTCATTCCGGAACAATACCTCATACTGTTGGATTAACTGCACAAGCCATACTAAAAGCCGATCATTTTATTGAAGTTTCGTATGTAGTTGAAGGAAAACTTTATGGTACCTCCATTCTAGCATTGGGAAAACATCATCTCGATCCATCAGCTGAAATACTTGAGAACTTTGTTTCGCTGGCGGCGGCCTCGCTTCGCAGAAAACGAGCTGAAGATGCACTTAGCAAAAGCGAAGAAACACTGCGTACAATCACCGAGAATGCTGCCGACATCATCATGAAACTCGATAACGACGGAACGATTCTTTACACCAGCAGAGCATTTCCGGGGTACAACAAAGACGCCGTTATTGGTAAGAATTTTTGCGATTGGACAGCCACTGAATACCACTTAATGATGCAAAAAGCTCTCGAGGAGGTTTTTAGTAAGGGAATTTCGCAAACATATCACACAAGGGCTTTGGGCGCAAACCATGAAATCAGGTGGTTTCAGTCGCACCTTTCTCCTGTTGTGGTTGATCATGAAGTAAAAAATGCCGTTTTAATTTTAAGTGACATTACCGACAAGAAACAGGCTGAGGAAGCCCTTAGGGAAAGTGAGGAAAACTACAGGGTAATCGCACAATCTACCATCGACATTATTTTTGTTATCGACAAATACGGCAAAAACTTATTCTTCAATAACGTAGTTGAGAAAATCCTGGGATATAAAGTAGAAGATTTGGTTGGGCGAACGTTCACCGATTTGCTTCCTAAAGATTTCGTCCCGGCGTATTTTATGCAACTTGAGAATATCTTTGTGCACAAACAAATCAGTAATTTCACTACACAGGTTTATCACAAAGACGGATATCTGGTTGATGTTGAGATCTATGTAAAACTTATTAAACTGAAAGGTGAGTTTGTAGGACAAGGAACAATCCGGGACATCAGTGCAAAAAAACGGGCTGAAGAAGAGTTAAAAAACAGTCTGAACAGAAACATGGCACTTCTGGGAGCTATTCCCGACTTAATGTTTGTATTTGATTCGAACTGCAAAATTGTTGACTTCCATTCAGAATCACACGATCAGTTGATTGTTACCCCCGAGCTTTTCCTCGGCAAGCTCGTTGAAGAAATACTGCCTCACGAAGTTGTGGTAATCACCCGTGAAAAAGTTGCAGCGGTCCTGGCCACCGGGAATGCTGATTATTCAACCTACGAACTTCAGATTGGCAACGAACTTAAATATTTCGAATCAAGATATGTGCTGTGTGGTAATACCGAAGTACTTTCTATCGTCCGTGATATTACAGAGCGAAGAAAAGGAGAAGAATCGTTAAATGTAGCTATTGAAAGTTACATGGACGTGTTCAACTCTGTTTCAGAAGGAATTTATGTACTCGACGAATCCGGAACTTTCATTGATGTGAATAAGGGTGCCGAAAAAATGTACCAGTTCACAAAAAATGAGCTTATAGGACAAACTCCTGAATCTATTGGAGCTCCCGGGAAGAATAATCTGGATGAAATCCGTGGTTTTTTGAAGAAAGTTTCGACAACCGGAGAGCCTGCATCATTTAATTTCTGGGGTGTCCGAAAAAATGGAGAAATATTCCCTAAAGAAGTATTCGTTAACAAAGGCAAGTATTTCGGTAAAGATGTGCTTATTGCCACAGCCCGCGATATCACCGAAAAAAACCAGGCTGAAGAACGGATTCGTGCTAAAAACGAAGAGTTGCAAAAGTCAAATGCCGAAAAAGATAAATTCTTCTCGATTGTTGCACACGATTTACGTAGCCCGTTTGCTGCTTTCCTTGGACTAACACAGATGATGGTTCAGGATTTGCCGAACTTAAAGCTCGACAATATTCAGGAGATTGCCCTGTTGATGCGGGAATCAGCAACAAACCTGCACCGTTTGCTCGAAAATCTATTGGAATGGTCGAGGCTTCACCGCGGATTAATCGCTTTTAACCCTCATCATTTTGTATTGCTCGAAAGAATTAAAAACGGGTTGCAATCGGTTCAGGAAATTGCGACGAGCAAAGGAGTTGAAATCACAATCAACATTCCGGAAGAAATGGTTATTTATGCCGATGAAAACATGCTCGAATCAACCATCCGGAACATATCAACCAATGCCGTTAAGTTTACCGAAAAAGGAGGCAAAGTATTGATTTCTGCCCGAACCAATAACAACGGAGCTACCGAAATTACAATAAAAGATACAGGTATCGGGATGCCAAATGATATGATTGGCAAGCTTTTCAAGATTGATGAACTAAACTGTCGTCAGGGAACAAACGGTGAGCCAAGTACAGGCCTCGGACTCATCCTCTGTAAAGATTTTATCGACAAACATAACGGCGACATTTGGGTCGAAAGTTTTGAAGGAATGGGCAGTACTTTCCACCTAACATTTCCCAACAAAAACAGTAACAAGCCCACCCAAGCTTAAAACCATTTTCGTCTCTTAAAATAAACTACCAAGCCAATGGTAATGGCAATCATCAAAAGCCAGAAATAGAGGTATCCATATTTAAGATGTATCTCCGGAAGGTTATCGAAATTGGTCCCATAAACTCCGGCAACAAAAGTCAGCGGGATAAAAAAAGCAGAAAATATGGTCAATACTTTCATTATATCATTCGCTCTCAAATCCAGATTTGCATGATAAATATTCATCTGGTCATTCAGCATGATCTGATAAATTTCGACTGTTTCGGTGGCTTGTACAACCAAATCGTTCAGGTCCCGAAAATATTTCATGTTTTCCTCAGCAATAAAACCCGACTCGTTTTCAATCAACTGGTGTAAGATTTCTTTAACCGGACGGATATTTTTCCGCAAAAAATTGATCTCTGTTTTGTGCTTGTATATCTCTTCAATCAATCCTTTTTGTTTAGGTATAAAAATCCGCCCTTCCGTTTTTTCAATTATACTGCCAAGTATTTCGATGTTGAGCAGGTAATTGTCCACAATGGTATCCAGCAGTACATAAGTCAGATAATCAGCATTTTTCCTCCTTACTCGGCCAGTTCCTTTCCTTATCCTTTCGCGGATCGTATCAAAATAATGCCCCTCTTTCTCTTGAAGTGTTATAAGGTAATTATCGTCTAAAATCAGAGATATCTGATCTGAGGTCAGCTCTTTCGTTTTTTCATTGAAATCCAGAATCTTCAGAATAATAATCAATAATTTGTCGTTTTCAGCAACCTTGGGTCGTTGGTCGGTGTTAAGCATGTCTTCGAGCAAAAGACCATGTATTTCAAATAGTTCACCAAGTTTTTGAATCATCTCTTCATCATGCAAACCGTATAAACTGATCCAGTTTACCGTATCATCCGAAATATAGGGCATGCAATCCTCCAGCTTTTCCAGTTCAATTTCAGTTAACTTATCGGTAGTGAAATTGGTGAGCCTAATCAGTGGCTTATCAATTTTCTTGGTTCCCAGATGAATGAGTGAACCCGGAGCTTTTCCTGTAGCTTTTTGCCTGTCCTTAAGAAATCGTGCCATTATTGTTTTCTGATTGAATTAAGTTTTGGTGCTAAAATAAGCATAAAGTTCTCCCGTTTTAAAACGTTCTGTTATCCGTTTTTATCAGATTCATCTTTGTCTTTCTTTCGGCTATACCGATCGGGAACAAATGTCTGATCCGAAATTGGTGGTCTGACATACGTGGGATTTTCTTTCCTTGGTAGCAGAACAATAGGATCAACAGGAACGTGTTCGTAAGGAATCAGGCTCAGCAAATGGCTGATACAATTCAGCCGGGCCAATTTTTGATTATCAGCAGGCACCACGTACCAGGGTGATTGCTTCAGGTCGGTATATTTAAACATCTCATCTTTTGCCTTGGAATACTCAACCCATTTTTCACGCGAAATAACATCCATTGGACTCAGCTTCCACGATTTTGTCGGATTATTTAGGCGTTCCTGAAAACGGTTCTCCTGTTCTTCATCCGAAACCGAGAACCAGTATTTAATCAGGATAATTCCTGAACGGATGAGCATTTGTTCAAATTCAGGACAACTTCTGAAAAATTCCTGATATTGTTCTTCAGTACAAAATCCCATCACGCGTTCAACCCCGGCGCGATTATACCAGCTCCGGTCGAACAAAACCAATTGGCCTCCCGACGGAAGATGTTTGACATATCGTTGAAAATACCACTCCGACTTTTCTTTTTCGGTTGGGGTGCCCAACGCTGCTATCCGGCAAATACGCGGATTCAGTGGTCCCATAATTCGTTTAATTACGCCTCCTTTACCAGCCGCATCGCGACCTTCGAACAAAACTACCACCTTGAGCTGTTTAAATTTTACCCAATCCTGAAGTTTAATCAACTCTATTTCGAGTTTCCGTAGTTCTTTATTGTATCTTTTCTTGCTGATCAACCGGTGATCCTTCTTTTCGGGTTCAACATGTTTAAGGTGTTTGCCTTCATGTTTTGAATGTTTCTTCTCTGAATCCTTACCCATGGCGTAGTTTTTAGTGGGTGTAAATATCTTTGAAAGTTAAGAAACATCAGGCAGTTAATCAACTAAAAGTTGGAAGCCCGCAATCCGAAGTTCGTGAATTGCGAATCTAATAGGGCAGCAGGTTTTTATTCTATTAAGCATTCAATTGTTATTGATTGTCAACTGGTGCAACTTTTCCCATTAATGACGAGTATCCACTTTGCATCCCGGATTCTTCCCACTCCGGACTTCAGTCTTCCGACTATATTGATTACATTTGCAGCCTAATATTTTTGATTTGGAACGGAAGGACTTCAGAAATCTGTTCAGGAAACAAGATCTAACCAGCGAATTGTGCTGCTTGCTGAATACCCCGGGTGAAAAGGTTCACCTGCAGGGGCTTGTTGGCTCAACCCGAAGCATTTTAATCAGCCTGCTCTCCGAAGAAATCCAGAAAACATTTGTTATCTGCCTCAACGACAAGGAAGAAGCTGCTTATTTTTACGACGATCTGAATACCATTTTGCCAGATACACCAGTATTGTTTTTTCCGTCGTCGTACAAACGATCGGTTCATTACGATACCGTCGAACAGGAAAACATCATCCTGCGAACTGAAGTACTCAACCGCCTGAATGTTGAAAACCAGCTGCTCATTGTAACTTATCCTGAAGCATTGGTTGAAAAAGTAATTTCGGAAGAAGGACTGGCTTCACACACGTTTCAGGTAAAGCAGGGAGACAAACTCTCGATTGAATTTGTAAACGAAGTACTGTATGAATACGGCTTTGAGCGGGTTGATTTTGTTTATGAGCCAGGTCAGTATTCCATCCGCGGAAGTATTGTGGATGTTTACTCCTTTTCGAGCGAAGACCCATACCGCCTCGATTTCTTTGGTGACGAAGTAGATACCATTCGCAGCTTTAACCTCGACAACCAGATATCGAAAGAATCGCTGAACCAAATCAGCATCATTCCCAATATTCAGCAGGAATTGCAGGGCGAAGAACGCATCAGCTTTCTCGATTTTGTTCCGAAAGATGTTGTCCTTTTCCTGAACGATGTGCAGCTGATTGCCGACCAGATGGATCACAACTTTAAGCAAACCATCGAAAAGGCTGAAGACGAGGAGGAACGGAAAGCGTGGTTCGAAAAATTGATTTCAGGAGAAGGGTTTGCCCGCGAGATTGAAGGGTTTACCTGCGCCGAATTTGGGCAAAAATACTACTTCGACGGGACGAAAGTTATTTCGTTTCGTACCAATCATCAGCCTGTTTTCAACAAAAATTTCGATTTGCTGGCTGAAAACCTCATCGATCATCAGAAAAAAGGCTACACCAATTATATTCTGTCGACCAATGTATCTCAAACCGATCGGTTGAAAGCCATTTTCGATGACAAAAAACTGCAGGTCAGTTTTAGACCGGTGAATTTTACGCTTCACGAAGGGTTTATCGATCACGACCGGAAGATATGCTGCTACACCGACCACCAAATATTTGAGCGTTACCACCGGTTTCAGGTAAAAACCCGAAAAGCCGAGCGCGATAGCATCACCCTGAAAGAGTTGAACAAATTACACCAGGGCGACTGGGTAGTGCATATCGATCATGGTATCGGCAAATTTGCCGGCCTGGTAAAAACGGAGGTCGATGGTAAAATTCAGGAAGCAATTCGCCTGACTTATAAAGATAACGATGTGTTGCTCGTAAGTATTCACAACTTGCACCGCATTTCGAAATACAAAGGCAAAGACGGATCGGAACCCAATATAAGCAAGCTGGGCAGCGGGGCATGGCAAAAAATGAAGGACCGCACCAAAGCGAAGGTTAAAGACATTGCCAAAGACCTGATTGAACTGTATGCTGCCCGCCGCCAGGAACGTGGATTCGCTTTTTCGCCCGACTCGTACCTGCAAACCGAACTGGAAGCTTCGTTCATTTACGAAGATACTCCTGACCAACTGAAAACCACTATTGCCGTGAAGGAAGACATGGAAAAAGAAATTCCGATGGACCGGCTCGTTTGTGGTGATGTGGGTTTCGGAAAAACTGAGATTGCAGTCCGCGCCGCATTTAAAGCAGTGGCCGACAGCAAACAGGTTGCCATACTGGTGCCAACAACCATATTGGCACTTCAGCATTATAAAACTTTCTCTGACCGATTGCGCGACTTTCCGGCAAGGGTCGAGTACATCAGCCGGTTGCGTAATACAGCCCAGGTAAAACAAGTGCTTGAAGACACCAAAGCCGGGAAAGTTGACATTTTGATTGGAACGCACAAACTGGTTGGGAAAGGCGTCAACTTTAAAGATATGGGTTTGCTGATTGTTGACGAAGAACAAAAATTTGGCGTTTCGGTAAAAGAAAAACTGAAACAGATGAAAGTGAACGTAGATACGCTTACGTTGACCGCGACACCTATTCCGCGAACCTTGCAATTTTCGATGATGGGTGCCCGCGACTTGTCAATCATCCAGACTCCACCGCCCAACCGCTACCCGATTGCCACCGAGTTGCACGGGTTCAATGTCGATATCATCCGCGAAGCCATTCAGTACGAAATGGCACGGGGCGGACAGGTTTTCTTTATTCACAACCGGGTTTCGAATATTTACGAGGTAGAAGCTGAAATAAAAAAGATTGTTCCAGGTGTTCGTACCATTGTAGGGCATGGCCAAATGGACGGCGAAAAACTCGAGAATGTGATGATGGATTTCATCAACGGCGAATACGATGTGCTGGTGGCAACCACAATTATCGAGTCGGGGCTGGACATTCCGAATGCCAACACCATCATCATCAACCATGCTGAAAACTTTGGATTAAGCGATTTGCACCAGCTGCGCGGACGGGTTGGCCGATCCAATAAAAAAGCCTTCTGCTATTTGCTGGCTCCACCGCTTTCGACACTCACCGCCGAAGCGCGCCGCCGTCTGAAAGCCATCGAGGAATTTTCGGAACTCGGCAGCGGATTCAACATTGCCATGCAGGATTTAGATATTCGTGGCGCCGGAAATCTTTTGGGCGCCGAGCAAAGCGGATTCATTGCCGATATCGGGTTCGAAACCTATCACCGCATCCTGAACGAAGCCATTCAGGAGTTGAAGCAAACCGATTTTAAAGAGCTGTTCAAAGACGAAAAAGAAGATTCTTCTCAGGCATTTCTGAACGTGAAATTTGGCAACGACTGCCAGATTGATACCGATTTGCAGTTGCTCTTTCCGGATAAATACATCCAAAGTACCTCAGAGCGAATGTTACTCTACCGCGAACTCGACAACCTCGAAAGCGAAGAAGCGCTGGTACAGTTCGAAGCTGGATTGTTGGACCGTTTCGGGAAATTACCTCCTGAAAGCATTGAATTAATTGAGGTTGTCCGCCTTCGATGGGTAGCCATTGAACTGGGGATGGAACGAATTATCCTGAAAAATCAAAAGATGGTTTGCCATTTTATTTCCAACCCGCAATCGCCTTTTTACCAGTCTCCGACATTTGGCAAAGTGCTTCAGTATGTGCAAACCCACCACCAAACCTGCCGCATGAAAGAAGGCAACAACCGGCTATCGCTCACTTTTGAAAAGGTGAAAACAGTAAAAAAGGCGAAAGAAATTTTGGCGGGAGTTGTGGAGAACTAAGAAGAAACAATCAATTTTGCTTATGCTATTTTCTCTATCGTACTTTCTTCAAGGATCTATCTCCACAATTAAACCGATCTGATGTCCTAATATATTCCTCAACAATATTTCCAGAATTACCTTTTATCGTGATTGTAATTTTATTCTCGGTAGCTGTCCAATTTCCCGATTTCTCCGAAGCCACATTTGATTTACCATCAATTAGGGTAACATACATCCATTGAGCTACACCATTCTTATGGAGGACGAACATCTCGGTTTCAGAATTACTTACATACCCTTTTACGTCAATCATATATCCACCTTCATATTTTTCCAGAAATGGATTTTCTTCTATTTGAATGGTACTTGATTGCACTACAATGCTATTTGATTTTTTATTTGACTTAGAACATGATACAATAAAAAATAAGAAAAAAGCACCAATAGGATAAATCGTTGATATTTTCATTTTTAAGCATTTAGATTCCAATGTTCACTTTGATAAAGTTAAGCTTTTGCCATAATATTTTTTGCTTGACGATATCCTTTGTTAAGCCGCATTGTCTTTACCCCTGTCAGGTTTCGAAAACCTGACAGGGCTTTGAGTAACATCTACTCATTATCTATCATATCTCTGCCAGTATTCCATTCATCCCTTAGCATGGCATAAACCAAATCGTCAACCCATTCGCCGTTCATAAAAAGGCTTTCCCTGAAATGCGCCTCCTTCCGAAGTCCCAATCGCTCGAACAGGGCGACCGATGGAGAATTTCGCGGATCGATGGAAGCAGTAATCCGCCGCTTTCCCAACTGATTGAATAAATAGGTGATTATTTCATTGAGTGCCTCGGTAGCATACCCATTTCCCTGATGCTCCTCGCCCAGTGTGATTCCAAGTTCAACCTGAAAATCGTTATCAGCGCTAAAGTGCACGCCAATATCGCCAATCAATTCACCAGAGTCCTGTATTGTAATCACAAACTGAAACCAGGTTCCGGGCATATTGATTTCAGAAGCAACCCGATTGCAAATAAAGTCGTTCACATCGGAAACACTCTCCGGGATCCAACCCTGATATTTATTTACTGTTGAATCCGAACGATACAGAAAAACAGCAGGTGCATCGTTCATGTGGATGGGGCGCACTAGCAGCCTATCGGATATGATTTTGATTGATTCCAACCTACCGGTATTTAATTTTTCGCTTGGCTTCCATGAGCCTTTTATTGTCAGCCAGCCAGTATTTTCGCACCCAATTGCCCTGTTTGTCGCACTTGTAATAAATATCCTGCTTTGGATTTCTGCCATAAATAGGCAGTCCAACCAAAAAATCGACGGAATAGTGGTCTAAAAAACCATTGGGAGTCAAGGTATAGTTTAATACTGTTTTAAATTCTGAATTTATATCCTTTCGCTCAATCCTGATGAGCCGACCGGCCTGATCGTAAAACAATTCAACACGTTCACCTGTATCGAGGTCTCCTTGTTCATTCACACTGTGCCGTGTAAAAGCAGTTAGTCTGCCCTGGCTGTATTCAGGATCTTTCTCAACCATGAATAACTCACGAGACTTTCCTTTCCGGTCGATGGCCCAGAAATTCACCGAGATGATGCGCCCATTCTGATCAGTAAAGTTTTCGTATTCAACACTTTCACTGGCCGGATTAAATTCATCTTTTTCAATGATTTCCTTTTCGGTATAAGAATCTCCGGAATGAGTTCTTTGGTAAGAATATATAGTATAAACCTTTCCCTGAAAGGTATTTACCCGCCTAACCAGCTTCGAATCCTGGTCAAAATAATACACGAATTTCCATCCTGAATACTTGCCCGGCTTAAATACGCCTGAATCTTTCTTCGTAGGAATCAGCTCCTTGCCATATCTTCGCTCGGTAACCTTTACAATACGGCCATGAAAATCGGCCACTTTCGGGAACAACTGCCCAAAAGTAACAACAGAAAGAAGCAAAAAAAGAGTAGTAAAAAAGGTTCTCATCATTCCGGATTGCGTCTGGCTTTTCCAAAGATAAAACTTTAGCCAGACATTTTATTCAATACCGCCATTGCTTTATGTGCTTCGCTGTATTTTACAAACAAATGGTCGTGATAAAAACCGGCAACCACGTTGCAACTGATGCCCTCATGGGCAAGCGCGTTTGAAAAAGCGGCTGTAAGCCCCACCGCTTCTAGCGACGAATGGACGGTAAGTGTAATCCATGCAGCAACAAACGAATAATCAAGTTTTAGCTGATCGGCAGTAAGGCGATTCACAACAAGGGTGATTCCTTCGGCCTCCCTTAAAAACAGGACAATTTCTTCCGGAGCAACTGTTTCTGGAACGACTTCAAAAGAGCAAAAAACATATTCGCCCTCGTGCAAAACAGGAGTCATCGATTTCAGCAGCAATTCAAGGTTTGTCTCGCCGTTCATGTTCGTAAACTTATGAATTAGCAATTTCGTTTCATCAGAAAATCGGTTTGTTCGTCATCTCCGATCCTGAAAATATGTTTATCGAATTCAACAAATCCATTCTTCCGATAGAAATTCAGCGCTTTATAGTTCTTTTCCCATACCCCAAGCCAAATATATTGGCAACCTGCCTCTTGGGCAATTTTCAACGCATGGGCAAATAAAGCCTGACCAACTTTCTTCCCCTGAAACTCGCTCAAAACATAGATACGTTCAATTTCCATCGAGTCGTTGTGGTTGAGTTCGGTTTGCGCCTGCCCAAAATTGAGTTTTAGATAGCCAGCCAGTTTTTTATCGAAGTAAGCAAAATAAAATGCCGAATCCGGGTTGTTCAATTCGCGGATTAGCTTGTCGGTACTGAAACTCTCTGTCAAATAAGCGTCCAGATTTTCAGGCGGATTGTGTTCCGCAAAGGTTTCGTAGAAGGTTTGTCTTCCTATATTTTGCAGCTGCAAAACATCGTCAGCTCCAATTTTATATATCTCTGTTCTATCCACTGTTAGTTGTTTTTCAGAAAGAAAATAATGGCAGCAATCAATCCGGCCGAAACAACAATCCAGCGAAGTATTTCGGGTTTCATTTTTCCGGCTAGCCGGCCGCCGATCCACCCGCCAAACAGCGAACCAAAAATCATGACAAAAGCCACCATCCAGTCAACCTTTCCGGAGAACGCAAAATAAATAGCTGCTGCCAAGTTTATGGCAAACCCGAGAGCCTGTTTCAGGAAATTGAGGCGAGTCATCGAATCGTCGGTGACCAGCCCGAGCGTTGCCATCAGGATAACTCCCAGCCCTGCACCAAAATAACCGCCATAAACGGCAGCCATAAAAACAAGGCTCATCATAAACAGCGGATTGTGGTGCTCTGTATGCGCATGGCCAATACGTGCCACTACCCAATTTTTGATTTTCACCTGAGCCGCCAGCAGCATAGTTGCCAGTAAAATGAGGTAAGGAATAATAGCTCTGAATGTATTTTCGTTGGTGTTTAAAATAAGCAAACCACCCGCAACTCCCCCAACAATTGATACCGGGAGTAATTTCATCAGTCGGTTTCGCTGCGACTGAAACTCGTTTCGCTGCGCCCACATACCTCCAATGGTTCCGGGAACAAGCGCTACCGTGTTCGTGACATTGGCTACAACCGGTGAAATTCCTATCGCCAGCAGAACAGGAAAACTCACCAGCGTTCCGCCGCCCGCCATAGCATTGATAAAGCCGGCAGTAACTGCTGCCAGAAAAATGAGTATTTCGTTGAAAAGTGACATTGTGATTTTTTAATCAGGCTGTAAAGATGAAAAAAGGAGCCGAAACAAAACCAGATTTATCCTGAAAATTATCAGCCGTTAAAATAAGTGTTTCTTGAACATTTAACGTCTAATGTTTATATTTGAACTTCGTGAACTAACTAAAACTATTCGAACATGAAAAACTTCATCCTGCTTTTTCTACTCCTGACATTGTCCGGAACGCTTTCGGCACAAGTTCCAAAGATGGACAATGTACTATACGGAGCCGCCTATTATCACGAATACATGCCAACCGACCGCCTTGCCGATGACCTGAAACTAATGAAAGAATCAGGCATGTCGGTGGTTCGCCTAGGCGAATCGACCTGGAGTTTGTTCGAGCCACGCGAAGGTGAATTTGATTTTGCCTGGATGGACCGAATTATCGATGGACTTCATGCCAACGGAATCAAAGTAATTCTCGGCACGCCAACCTACTCGATGCCTGCGTGGTTATGGCACAAACATCCGGAAGTGCTGGTGAACTATGAAAAAGGGGGCAAAGCCTACTACGGAATCCGCCAGAACATGGACATTACGAATCCGACGTTCCTGTTTTATTCAGAACGGATTATCCGGAAAATGATGGAGCATTACGCCAAACATCCCGCCATTATTGGCTATCAGGTCGATAACGAAACCACTTCGTACGGCGTAAATAACTACGATTACCAGATCAGCTTTATCGATTACCTGAAGAAAAAATTCGGTACCACCGAAAACCTGAATAAAATATGGGGCCTTAATTATTGGGGAATGACACTGAACGATTGGGACGAGTTTCCGCAAAAAGACGGCGTAACCAACACGGCCTACAAACTGGAGTGGGAACGGTTCAAACGCAAAACTGTGGCTGACTACCTTACCTGGCAAGCCGGAATTGTAAGCGAATATAAGCGCCCCGATCAATTTATTACACATTGTTTTATGCCGTCGGTTCAGGATATCGACCAGATTGAGAGCTCGAAAAAGATGGATATGCTGGCCGTAAATGTTTACCACGGCTCGCAGGATAATTTGACTGGTGATGAAATTGCTTTTGCCGGCGACTTTTTCCGTTCAGTAAAAATGAAAAATTACCTGATTACCGAAACCAACGCGCAAACCATTGGCTGGGACTCAAAATCGCAAATGCCTCCTTACGACGGACAACTCCGGCAAAATGTATATGCACATATGGGTTCGGGTGCCAACATGGTCGAATACTGGCACTGGCATTCGATTCATTACGGACAGGAAACTTACTGGAAAGGCATCTTGTCGCACGACCTGCAACCTAACCGCGCCTATGCCGAATATTCGAAAACAGCACACGAACTGCAAAAATTTGGGAAGAAACTGGTTAATCTGAAAATCACGAATAAAGTAGCCATTTTATTTAGCCACGACAGCAATGCAGCCCTGAATATTATGCCTTTTAAAAATGCAAAAACAGATATGTGGGGAGGTTCATCAAACGTTTACCGTAACGAACTGGTTGGCCAGTTTCACCGAGTACTTTTCAGAAATAATGTTGGTGTCGATTTTATCTTTCCTGAAAATGCCCGTTTCGAAAATTACGATCTGGTTATAATTCCTGCTTTATACATTGCCAGCGACGATTTACTGAACAAGATCAGCAAATATGTCGAGAATGGCGGGCATGTAATTATGCAGTTCAAGAGTGGGTTCTGCGACGAAAACTCGATGGTTCGTCCTATGCTGGCTCCCGGGCCGCTGCGCAAAGCCTGTGGTTTCTATTACCAGGAATTTACCAACTTCAGGGAATTAAGCCTGAAAGACAATCCTTTTAAAGTTGACGAAGCTTCGAACAAAGTTTACGATTGGGGCGAATACCTTATTCCAGAAACCGCGAAACCACTGGCCTGGTACGATCATCCATACTTTGGAAAATATCCGGCCATCACCATTAACAACTTCGGAAAAGGAACACTGCTTTATGAAGGTACCGGAGTTTCTGATGCCATTCAGGAAAAACTGATCATTCAGGAAATAGAAAATGCGGGCATCAAAACCGACAACCAAAAACTGCACTGGCCATTAATAACCAAAAGTGGAGTGAACGAGGCCAGCAAAAAAGTACATTACTATTATAATTACAGCTCACAAAAATCGTCGTTGGTTTATCCGCACAAAGCCGGAAACGAGCTTACCTCAGGCAAACCGGTTGCTGCAGGGGCATCGCTCGAAATTGGACCATGGGATGTGCTGATCGTTGAGGAGAATTAAAAATGGCTGGTCAAAACCCATCAATTAACCGAAGGTGCTAATAATTGTTAATTTGTCACAAATATGAAACAATGACCGAGTTCATAGCGTATTAGATTTTGACTTTGCAAATCAAATTTTTGAACTTATTTGGGTTGATTGGTTTTTTTGTGAAAAGCAAAGTTCGTAAGGTAATTTTAGTTGTTTGTTTAGTGAAAAGCGGTGGGCTCCACCGCTTTTCATTTTTATTATCAACAATTCACTTCTACAAACCCGGTAAACTTTAGAATTCCTTACTATTCATAAATCCAATATTAGGCTTCTTTAATTTCAGATTAAGTCATTCTTTAAACAAAACACCCGAATTGTTGTTAGACTAATCGAAAACTTTTTAAAAATTTAATAAAAGTATTGCCGCTATTCCAAAATAAATAAAATACATTTGTATGGTTAACACAACTATAAAAACCTACTAAAATGACTTTCTCTCAAGTAAATTATGATGAAACAAATGATATGAATGTTGTTGAACTGAAGAATAATTTTCAGAAACGGAAAATAATCAAGAATTTGTTTCTTCATGGAGCCATGACCAATACCGACCTCGGGAAATTTGTCAAGTTAAGCACCCCAAAAATTATAAGTTTGCTTAATGAACTCAAAGAAGAGGGATTAGTTGAGGAGCTCGGGCAGGGTAATTCGAGTGGTGGCCGGCGTCCTAATTTATATGGCAATAAAGAAGATGCGTTTTACATCATAGGCATATCAATAAATATATACAAAACGTCAGTTTCTATTTTTAATGCTAAAAATCAGAAAATTACCGACGATCATATTCTAACATTGACAATTTCACACGGGACTACCATCATCGACCCGATTGTTGAATTTACAGAAAAGGTGATTCGGGAAAAACAAATTCCACGCGAAAAGATTCTGGGCATTGGAATAGAAATGCCGGGAATGGTCGATTCGGCTACTGGAATAAACAAGACATACATGGTTTCTGACCGCCCGGTTGCTGAAATCTTCAGCGAAAAGTTTGGGATGGAAGTTTTGATTGAAAACGATGCCAAGACCCGAGCTTTTGCTGAACTCCGGTTTGGTTTGGCCCGCAGTAAGAAAAATGCATTGGTAATTCATCTCGACTGGGGTGTTGGCCTCGGGATAATCGTGAACGGGAAATTATATAAAGGGCGCGATGGCTTTGCCGGAGAATTTGGTCATTTACCGATGGTGGATAATGGAATGCTTTGTAAATGCGGAAAACAGGGATGCCTCGAAACCATTGCATCGGGCACAGCTATTGCACGAATGGCTAAAGAAGGAATAAAAACCGGCCGTTCCTCCTTTCTTGGCAATCTGATTGATCCCGACCAAGAGAACAACGAAATCAGGAATGTAGTGCAGGCAGCAACTATGGGCGACCAATATTCAATATCGATATTGGCCAATGTGGGACACTGGCTTGGAAAGGGCTTTGCATATCTCATCCAGATTTTCAATCCTGAACTCATTATCCTGGGCGGACGCATGTCGGAAGCAAACCAGTTTATACTTCCGCCCATTCAGCAAGCCATACAGATTTTCTGTAACCCTGAGTTAGGGAATGAAGTTGAAATAAAAGTTTCGGAACTTGGCAGTCAGGCCGGAATACAAGGGGTTGCTGCTCTTTTTCTGGAACATATTCTCGATAAAAACTAAAATAATTCATAGGCATTTATTTCAAGTCACATTCAATAGTTTAATCCATCAAAACAAAATATCATGACAGCAAAAGAATTCAGTCAGGTCGAACAGATTTTTCTTCAGCAGGCGGGAATCGAAACAATGAGTACAAAAATTCCCTATATCACTGTGCAGAACTTTCCCAAGCTGGGAATGCTGGCTTCTCTTCGTTTCCTGGAATGGGTAAGCCGAAATCCGAATGGAGTAATCAGCCTGCCAACCGGAAAAACTTCGGAGTATTTTCTCAAATACACCCATTTTTTCCTTGAAAACTGGGATAATAAAAAAGGGCAGGATTTACTAAATGCACATGGGCTGGCAGGGGTAAAAAAGCCCGACCTGAGCGGACTTCACTTCGTTCAGATGGACGAGTTTTATCCAATCTCGTCGAAACAACACAACAGTTTTTACAATTACATCGAAAACTATTACATCAAAGGATTTGGATTGGATGCCGGTAAAGCGCTGCTGATCAATTCAGACGAGATTCAGCTTCCGGAAGGTAAAACATACAGTGAAGTATTTCCTGATCTGAAAATTGATTTGTCGCTTCGTTTTCGCGAGGCCAAATCAGCCACCGAAAAACTTCAGCAGAATGCAATTTTAGCAATCGACAACTGGTGCTCGGAATATGAACAGAAAGTACGGAACCTGGGAGGTATCGGATTTTTCATGTCGGGTATCGGGCCTGATGGGCACATTGCATTCAACACACGTGGCACTGATCATTTTTCAACTACCCGTTTGACTGCCACCAACTTTGAAACGCAAGCTGTTGCAGCCGGCGATCTGGGCGGCATTGAAGTGTCGCGCAACCGATTGGTTATTACCATTGGGCTCGATACAATTACATACAATCCGAATGCAACCGCTATTGTATTTGCTGCCGGAGAAGCCATTGCCGATGTGATTAAAAACTCGCTTGAAAATGAACCGTCGAATCAATATCCGGCCAGTGCATTGGGGAAACTTCCAAACGGACGGTTTTACATGACCAATGGTGCGGCTGTAAAACTCACCGACAGTGTAGACAAATACTACCAGACCGGGGAATGGACTCACCAGAAAACAGAACGTGCAATTATTGATGTATGTGGTAAAATCAACAAGTTTGGGCACAAAGTAACCCTTGAAGATTTAAAAGCTGATAAATATTGCAGCATGATCCCGAATCTGGATGAAAATACAGTTCAGACAGTAATCGACTCCGTAACCGCCAAACTGAACAAAGGGATGGAACGTGAATCGAACCAGGTTTTCTATCATACCGGTCCACATCACGACGACATTATGCTGGGCATTATGCCATTCATTAATCGTCAGTTACGCGATGCCTCTAACGAATTTCATTTTTCCGTACTGACCTCAGGATTTACCTCCGTAATTAATCAATATCTGACTGGCATTCTGAATGAAACCCTAAACCTGATCAGTGATGGAAAGATAGAAATGATCAAATTCCCCGATTTCTTCGTCGACGGGTACCAGTACAAGTGGGACAAAGATATTTATCATTACCTCGACAGTGTTGCGGCCAGCGATGAAGCCGAAAAACGACGCGGCGTTTGTCACCGCGTAGTTCGTGCCATTGTTCAGATTTGGGAAGTTCGAAATGAAGAACAGCTGATAAACACTATTATTGAAATTCTCGACAGTCTAAGAAATACCTATGATGGAGGCAAAAACCCGCCAAAAATCCAGACTTTAAAGGGAATGATCCGTGAAATGGAAGAAGAGCTGGTATGGGCACACTACGGTGTTCCGGTAAAGAATGTTCATCATCTTCGTTTGGGATTTTACCAGGGATCTACGTTTGGACAGCAACCTGACGCTGCCCGCGACGTTTTGCCAATTCTCGAGCAATTCCGTAAATTCAAGCCAACCCGCATCAGTTTGGCCATGGATCCGGAAGGCAGTGGCCCCGACACACACTATAAAGTGTTGAAATCGATTGCCGCAGCAGTAAAGGAATGGGCAAAAGAAGAAGATTTGTCAAATCTGCGGGTAATTGGATATCGCAATGTGTGGTTCCGTTATCATCCATCGGATACCGAAATAATTGTACCAGTATCGCTGAATGCCTTGTCAATTCTCGACTCATCGTTCACTCAATGCTATCTGAGCCAGGTAAATGCGTCGTTCCCGAGTTACCAGCTCGACGGGAAGTTCAGTCAGCTTACCCAGCGCGTTTGGGTTGAACAACTCAAGCAAATACAGCTGCTACTCGGTAAAAACTTCTTCTATCAGCACGAAAAACCACTGGTTCGCGCCACTCACGGACTTATCTACATGAAAGAGCTGACTGTGGATCAGTTCATTCAGGTGGCCAACGATCTCGAAAAGTCGATGGAAGGCGTAGCAATCTGATATAAATAAACTTTTTACAAAAAACCTATTCTGTTTGTTTTCAAAGGCTTACAGAATAGGTTTTTTCATTTTTTTATTCTCTCGATTCCAGGAACTTCGCCAAATGATATGCCGTTCTTCCAGCGAGATAGTTTTAATATTTACAATAAATTCATTAAATTAGTTCAGGAATAAAATTATGCATATTAATCCTGTGGATTGTGAGTGGGATTGAAGTGTTAAAGCAGATCCGTTGCGACAGTTTGTTCTACACCGTTCCGGTCATTATGATTACGTCGTCGAGCGACACACGCAACCTTAACGAATGTTGTGAACATGGAGCCAATTCGTTTGTTGTAAAACCTATAAATATCAACGATTTAATAAACGCTGTGAAAAATATCAGACAATTCTGGTTCGTTATAAATGAAAATTTAAGCTAAATAAACCACCCTAATGGAAGAGATTGATATCCCGATAAAAATCCTTCACCTTGAAGATGACGAAAGCGATTCGCAGTTCGCCCAAATCTGGCTGAAGAAAGAAGGTCTCGTTTATGATTATTTCTTTGCCGACAACGAGAAAACCTATCGGGAAATTCTATCAACTCAAAATATCGACATCATTCTTTCTGACTACCACCTTCCGGGTTATAGCGGACTGGATGCCATGCTGCTGGCCAAAACCAAATATCCGCACATACCATTCATTTTTGTTAGCGGAACTATGGGTGAAGAAGTGGCTGTTGAATCGCTTCTAAACGGAGCTACCGATTATGTACTGAAGAACAGGCTTGTACGACTGGCTCCGGCTATCAGGCGGGCACTTCGAGAAGCCCGGCTCCGGATGGAATTTAAAAAAGCAAGTGAAAATCTCAGAAAAAGAGAAGAACAATACCGTACACTCATCGAGGGAATGAATGAAGGATTGATGCTTATCGATAATGATGATACCATCCTCTTTGTTAATCAGCAAACATGCGACATTACCGGATTCAGTAAAGAAGAACTCGTAGGGAAAAAATGTAATCATGAGCTCTTCGATCCTGCCAGCAGAAAAATTATCCTTGAAAAAAACAAGCTCAGATTGGAAGGGATAAAGGACCGGTATGAAATTGAACTGAGAAAGAAAAATCAGGAAAAAATATGGATTAGATGCAGCGGATCGCCTGTGTATGACGACGAAGGTAAAGTAACAGGATCGATTGGTGTATTTGAAGATATTAATGAAAAAAAGAAAGCAGAGGAGGAACGGAACAAACTCACACAACTCCTCATTCAGGCCAAAGAAAAGGCTGAAGAAAGCGACCGCCTCAAATCAGCATTCCTGGCGAATATCAGTCACGAGATTCGCACACCAATGAACGGAATACTTGGGTTTGCTGAATTATTGAAAAATCCTGACCTGACATCCGATATGCAGGAACGATATATCCAGATTATCGAGCAAAGCGGAAGCCGCATGCTCAATATCATCAACGATATTATCGACATTTCAAAAATTGAATCAGGCCAGATGAATATTAATATTGGCGAAACGAATGTAAACCAATTACTCAAAGACCTGTATGTATTCTTTTCGCCTGAGGCCAAAAAGAAGGGACTTAATTTATCGCTTTCAATGGATATATCAGAAGATGATGAATTTGTTATTCTGACTGATCACACAAAGCTGGCTCAGATATTGTCAAACCTTATCAAAAATGCAATAAAATTCACCAAACAAGGCTTCATCAATTTTGGCTATGAGTTCGATCCGAATGAATTAACTTTCTACATTGAAGACTCTGGTGTTGGAATTCCGACTGACCAAACCAATATGGTATTTGAACGGTTCCGACAGGGAAGTTTTTTGCTAACAAGAAACTATGAAGGTGCTGGGTTGGGATTATCTATTTCGAAAGCTTTTGTAGAAATGCTCGGTGGTCGGATTTGGGTTACTTCCGAACTTAACAAGGGTTCAAAGTTCATGTTTACACTACCATACAGAGTTTATCAACCGCATGAACCCGATGACCAAAACAACCAGCAACAGCGCAAAGATCAAGCGGAAATCAATATTCTTATTGCTGAAGACGACGAAAATAATCTGATGTACTTGTCAGCAGTGCTTGAAGAAGAAAATGCACGAATCTATGAATCGTCGAATGGGAAAGAAGCATTGGAAATGATAAAAACACATCCGGAAATTGACTTAGTTTTAATGGATCTTAAAATGCCGGAGATTGATGGATTTGAAGCGACCCGCCAAATCAAGAAAATGCGCCCTTCCCTTCCCGTTGTTGCGCAAACAGCTTATGCATTTTCAGAAGATCAGGAAAAAGCCATGAGCGCCGGATGTGATGATTACCTCTCAAAACCGATAAAAACTCATTTGCTCCTAGAGATAATTAATAAGTACCGTCCGGCATAGTCCTTTCTGCTTGACTTAAATTTCCTTCCAACTCAATCAGTGCCGTATTCAAAAAGCATCGATTAAACCCAACTGTACCTTCGTCCCTAGGTTCCGTTAAGGTCCTTTAATAAATATTACTTCCAAGCTTTCAGTTAATACCTTCAAAATGAAAAAGAGGCCAAACTATTTCTAGTCGGCCTCTTTATTGCATTTAATTTAAAATAAACCCTATTTTACAAAATCAATCAAAAGAGGATCAATTTTAGTTTATTAAGATTCGAATTGTTTATTTTTTATAAACGATTCTTCCAGTTTGTGTATTTCCATCGAGCAACAATCTGTAGATCAATATACCCGGGGCAACATTGGCTGGAGTGAATTCAACACGATTCATTACTCCTTCCTTAACCGAAGCATTCAGTAATGTAGCAATCTTCTGCCCAAGCATATTGGTAATTTCGAGTACTGCATGAGCATCTTTGTCTGATACAAACTCGAATGTTACTTTATCGCTGAATGGATTTGGATAGGCTTTCATAGCTCTGGCTTCCAATCCGGTTGTAATTGGTGCACCTTTGGTCGTTGCAACAAGCGTTGTTGTTGAAGTTACCGGTTTGCATGTTACAGCATGAGCAATTACATACAGATTACCCGATTGGTTCTTAATCGTGAAAGTGTAAGTTGTTGCCTTGTCTAAAGTAACATTGTACGGATATTGACCAGGAGCAACAGTTATCTTTCCTCCCTTCGTTGGATATTTTGCTTTACCAACGTACAAATGAGCTTCAGACATAACCCAAGGAGCTACAACGTTATAAGTAACCGTAACAGTACCTCCAAAATAATCTACCTTAACAGTACCTGCAAGTTTGTCCTCACTGGCAACACATCCGGCAGCTCCTGCATAGAGATTAAATGTATACGAGTTTTCCGGACTGATTGGATTAGTCCAGCCCCATTTGGCATTTGGAACAGTTGGATCGTTGAGGAAACAGATAGCTCCGGAAGCTGCTTTTGCATAAGCAGTTTCACATTGCGTTGCACATACTTCCTGTGTAACTTCAACACTAACGACATCAGTACATCCATGAGCGTCAGTTACAGTATAAGTATATGTACCAGCAGTTGAAACATAGAAGGTTCCTGTTCCTGTATAGTCAGGAGTTCCTCCTGTAGCTGAAACAACTACAGTAGCAGTTCCTCCTGAACATGCAATTATACTGGCGGTTACACTAGCTACCAGTTCCTGTGGTTCACTGATCACGATTGCCGGTGTTTCGGCTGAACAGGTCGCTCCCTGGTTACCTGCGGCAAACGCTTTAACTACGTATGAGCCCGGTCCCAGATTCACATATTTCAGATCACCGTTTGGTCCGTCTGCTACTTTTACACCATTTTTCCACAATTCATGGCTGGTGCCGGTAGTTGAGGTTACAGTGATGAAACCATCGCCTGATCCATAACAGCTTACATCGGTTCCGCTTGCACTTACGGTTACCTGGGCTGGTTCACTGATCACGATTGCCGGTGTTTCGGCTGAACAGGTCGCTCCCTGGTTACCTGCGGCAAACGCTTTAACTACGTATGAGCCCGGTCCCAGATTCACATATTTCAGATCACCGTTTGGTCCG
>Ga0255338_1002316_pt1 | contig 28764 bp, 24 predicted proteins | sample MeOH1_35cm_T4_19_FD_203715 | JGI IMG/M metagenome (GOLD analysis project Ga0255338, IMG submission 203715) | Sandy soil microbial communities from University of British Columbia, Vancouver, Canada - MeOH1_35cm_T4_195 | ecosystem: Engineered > Artificial ecosystem > Sand microcosm > Unclassified ...
AATTAATCTCCAATCAAATTGACAGTCAAGTTTATCAAATGGACTTCAGTTGTTCTTTCGTCACTCGGAATCGTCTGCTGTATTTTTATCGCCCGACAGCCGAGTGTCTATCAGGCTTTTCAGTTAATTATGATTCTCGCACTAGTATTCCTGCTTTCAATTTTGGTATCAGGATACTATACTAACCAATTGATAAAACATCCATTAGGGAATGGAGCGCGTATAGCAATCACAATTGCGGGCTCTGCAATTATTATCGCACTTCTCACTTACTTATCCATTGTAGTTCTGGTTCAACAACATGGACAAGAGATACAAAGTTTTACTAGTCTTGGATTGGATAAAGAATGGAGGAATGTGTTGGATTCAAGGTTGGGATCTATAGGGATTGTTGTTGCAATAGGTTCTTGGTTGATGACGACGTTCGCTCTTGGCGGTACTCAAAAGCGAATTCTCCGATCTTTAATTCCTTTCACCTTTCAGTTAGCATTGTGGATTATCATTTATTTTGCAAACACAATGCCCCCGGCGTACAATCCCGATACAGGCGGTTAATTTCTTAGCATGATTCTCATGGAAATTACAAGAACGATTTTGTTCAGCATTGATAAATGGTAGAGGATAATATTTTTCTTTGCGTTCCTCTGCGCCTTTGCGTCTCTGCGGTTAGCTTACGAAATTTTATTCGAAGGCGAAATGGGAAACTTTTGTTCGTGAAATTACCCGAGATACTTTCCCACAATCGGCATTCTTCTCCCGCTGCCAAACGCCTTCGGAGAAACCCTCAGCACCGGCGCCATCTGGGCTCTCTTCCATTCATTGCTGTTCACCATCTTCAGCACACGATTCACCAATGCAGCATCAAATCCCATTTCAACTAATTCTTTCGGGCCTTTTCTCTGCTCGATGTAATTGAAAAGAATTTTATCCAGCACCGGGTATTCAGGAAGTGAATCAGAGTCTTTCTGTCCCGGACGTAATTCCGCTGAAGGAGCTTTCGTTAAAATATTCTTCGGGATAATTTCTTTATCGCGATTAATCCACGCGCACAGGCCGTAGACTTCCATCTTGTACAGATCAGCAAGCACTGCAATTCCACCGCACATATCTCCGTACAATGTTCCGTATCCGACTGCTGCCTCGCTCTTGTTCGTTGTGTTCAGCAGGATGTAATTTTTCTTGTTCGCAATACCCATGAGAATAACCGCGCGCATTCTCGCCTGGATATTTTCTTCGGCTACATTGAAAGGTGCATCACCGAAAACCGGTTTCAGCATTTCCAGCGTTGCATCGTATCCTTTTTTGATCGGAATCGTTTCATATCTGCATCCGAGATTTTTGCACAACGCAACCGAATCATCCACGGAATGTCCGGAAGAAAATTCAGAAGGCATGAGTACCGGAAGAACATTTTCTTTTCCTAACGCTTCAGATGCAAGAACCAGTACGAGCGCAGAATCCACTCCCCCGGAAAGACCAAGAATCGCTTTCGTGAATCCCATCTTCGAGAAATAATCTTTGATGCCCAACACGAGTGCATCGTGAATGCGGGATTCCTTGGAAGGCAGCCCTGTCGCACTTTTGTTCGAAGCAGTCGTCCGACTGGGCGTAGTCGAAGGCGACAAGTCGATGATGCGAAAGTCTTCTTTGAAAAACGCCAGCTGCTCTACCACTTCCCCCTTCACATCCATCACCATACTGCCTCCGTCAAAAATCAATTCGGTGTGTGCACCAACGTGCTGAAGATAGACCAGCGGGATTTTGTATTTCTCTACGTTGCGTTTCATTACTTCGCGACGTTTCTCTGCATGCGTATAATTGAACGGTGATGCTGCAATGTTGATGATGAGTTCAGCTCCCTGCTTCTTCAGCTCATCCATGGGCCAGATCGTGTACATCAGATCTTCTTCCACATCCCACACATCTTCACAGATCGGAAGAGCAACTTTCACTCCCGCGATTTCAGCAACGGTAAATTCACGCGCAGGCTCAAAGTAACGATACTCATCAAACACATCGTAGTTCGGCAATAGTGCTTTGTGATGTTCGCTCTGAATTTCTCCGTCACGCAGAACATACGCTGCATTGAAAAGATTTTTTCCTTCCACCCGCGGATTGCGTGCAGGCCCGCCCACGATGGTTGTGATTCCTTGTGATGCTTCTGCAATTTTCCGTATGCTTGCCAGGCTCTGCTCAATGAAATCATCGAACTCCAGGAAATCTCTCGGTGGATAACCGCAAACGGAAAGCTCCGCGAAGACCGCCACATCTGCTCCTTGTTCTTTTGCCAGCTTTACATGGGTAATAATCTTCTCAGTATTGTACTGAAAGTTGCCGATGTGATAGTTGAGTTGTGCCAGCGCGATTTTCATGCATCACAAAGGTAGATAACCCCCGGATTCATCCCGCAGAGTACGGAATCTTATTGCCGGTAATAAAAAAGGCCGCTCCACGGAGCAGCCTTTGATGAAAATGCAATAAAGTCTAGAACAAAATACCCACCGACAACGCTACATTATTCGCTGTACCCTGCTGTTTGAACGGAGTCCATGAAGCAGCATTTGTTCCAAGGTATTCCGAATCTTTCTGGAATACATTCGAGAAACCATAGTTGAACGCGACACCAACGAACATTGAAGTGGTGCCCGCCAGATTGTATTCGAACCCGCCACCAATATGAAGCTGGAAACGAAGAATGTTCATGTCTTTCGTGTTATCGATATCCTTGAGCGTCGACTTCGGAAAACCTGATGCGTATTGTGTTACTTCATCGGTAGTCTTTGACTTCAGGCGGAAACTCGACATCAGGCCAAACTCACCATAATACGTCATCATCCCGATTTCGCCCGTCTTCATTTTCAGGTAAAGCGGAAGCATTACATAATTAGTCTTGTAAACACGGTCATTTACTTTGTACTCAACGAATGTTTTTCCGGCTGTGTCTTCAATCGCGAGGTAGGCATCTTCCTGTGTGTCGTAAAGGAAATTAGCGGTATCAACGAAATGAATATTTCCACGATCGTAATTTACCTGTAAACCCGTTCCGAGGGAAGCTACTTTGTTGAGGCGGAATTCCATCTGAAGCCCCCACGCAAAACCGCCCTTGATGCCGGCATTCTCCATCTTCTTTGTGTCTTCCGGCTTATACCAATTGAGTGAAGGCGACGCGACTAAGCCGAAGCGGAAATTTTTAAGATTATTCTCATCCTGTGCAAATGCTTGTCCTGCTCCGAGGGTCAGAACAAAAAGAAGTATCAGTGCCTTTTTCATACTTTTACTAAGGGTTTATCGTTTTGCAAGTATAATGAATTTCGCGATCATGAAGGCAACAACAATCTTGCCGTTTTTCTTTTTCATCCTGTTTCTGAGTGCATCCTGCGGATCTGATCCCCTGGATGTCGACACTTCTTCGGTAACCGTCGATCCTGTAAAGGTGCAGCGACTGGACGAGGATTTTTTCAATCTCGACACGTCCAGACTGGTAAGCGGCGTTTCGGATATCCGGAAGAAATACGGAATCATAACGGATTGTTTTCTTAACAACGTGATCTGCTATACCTCACCTGATTCTGCAGATTGTTATTATACTCTGGCAACTTTTCTTACTGATCACTCCATGACAGGAACATGGGAGGCCTGTACCACGAAGTTTGCAGATGGTTTCGCATTTCTGGAAGCCGACCTTACCACTGCGTATACCTACTTCCTGGCGCATTTTCCCGATCGCAGATTGCCCAAAGGTGTATTCATGATGGTTTCCGGTTTCAATTACAATTACATTTCCTGTGAAGGATATTATGCGATAGGAATGGACTGGTTTCTCGGGAAAGACAACATTTATTACCAGGGACTCAACTGGCCGATGTACCAGCGCAGAAAAATGGAACCCGAATACATGTCAGCAGGATTTGTGCGTTCATGGATGCTCAACGAATTCCCTTTTAATTCGGAAAAGAACGATGTCATTAACCGCATCGTTTACGAAGGAAAAATCATCTACCTGCAGAAAGCGCTTTTACGCGAAACCCCGGATACCATCATCACCGGATTTTCGCAGGTTCAACTCGATTGGTGCGAAGCGAACGAAGCCGAAATGTGGGCGAAGATGATTGAAGATAATACCGTGTACTCGGAAAACGAAGAGGACCTGAATCACCTTACGGTTGATGCACCTTTCACCCCGGGATTTCCCAAGGAATCACCCGGCCGGGCAGGTGTGTGGTTGGGAATGCGTATCGTCGAAGCGTACATGGATCGGTTCCCCGAAACAACTCTGGAGGAACTGATGGAAATGAGCGACGGTCAACTCCTCCTGACCCAATCAAAATACAAGCCCTCGTTTTAGTCCACTGTTTTTTGTTTGCGGTTCATCGTTGCGGGATTCAGCACTTACTGTAATTCCCGGGGCAGGGTGGGAACATTCAGTCCGTTGAACAGTCAGTGGTAAAAGCCGGACTTTCAGGTCCGGAACTGTAAACAGTCAACTTTTTCAACTGTGAACAGTGAACGGTTATCTTTGCGGCAAACAGAACCGTATGTCACGCAAAGCAACCATTAACTTTTCCATTACGCTCGACGAGAATAACCTTCCGGAATCCATTGAGTGGAAAGCTTCGGACTCCGAGGACGGAGGAAAGTGCAAGGCTATTATGCTGGCAATGTGGGATCAGCAGCAACTGCACACCATGCGTATTGATTTATGGACGAAAGACATGCTCGTGGATGAAATGAAAGCTTTCTTCCATCAGAACATGCTCACGATGTCCGATACACTTAAGCGCGCAACCGGAGAAGAGAAGATGGCTGGCGATATGCGGGATTTCTGTGCATATTTCGCGGAAAAAATGCAATTAGCTGATCCACAATAATATAACTCATCTGTCAGCAGGGGGACAACCCTTGCAAATCTCCTTGAATTTGCGTTATTTTGGTTGCATCCGTGTAAACCCCCGGATGGCAAATCTTTTCCCGTATGAAAAAGATATACTTGAGTTTGTCTGGAATGCTTTTGATGTTAGGTTCATTGAGCGCCCAGATTTTTTACAGCAATGGTGCTACTGTAGCTGTTACGGCAGGTGGTGTAATGCATTGCAATGGTGGCGTAACAATTGATAATTCATCAAACGTTACTAACAACGGAACAATTACGACCACGAAAAACTCCACGGTAATTCCTTTGCCTGGCACATTTACTATTGACAATACGTCAACTGTTGGTGGCGACGGAGCCTATAACGTTGAGCAGGATTGGATCAACAACGCAACATTCAATGGCGGTTTGAGTACCGTTACGATGAATGGAAATACACAGCAGCTGATTACCAGCACGAACGGAACTGTAACAACGTTCAATAATCTTACGCTTACCGGAACGGGAACCGGTAACAACCGGAAAAAGACTTTGCAGAGTGTTGATGCAAACACCGGACTCACAGGGATACTTACCATCAACGACCGCGAACTTGAAACACAGATTCAGACATTTACAGTTCTGAATCCTGCGACGACTGCAGTTACCAATAACATTACTCCGGGCTCTGAAGGATTCGTGAGCAGTTCTGCTCCGGGAACTCTTGCACGCGCAACGAATACGGCAGGTGTCTACACTTTCCCGACCGGTTCAAGTGTGAACGTTACGCGTTACCGCCCGATCGACATCACACCAAACGCTGCAGCAGCGAACGTTTATACTGTGCGTTTCATCAATCATAATGCCGATAACGATGGTTATCTGCGCGCAACGAATGACGGCTGGATCTGCGATGCAAATGATACTTTCTATCACGCAATTCTTCGCCCGGTTGGCGCGACTCCGGCTGATATCAGAATGAATTACATTCCGGCAACGGATGGTCCTTGGGCAGGTATGTCACACTGGCGCACCACGAACGTAATGTGGAACGATATGTCCACGGTTGCGATGGGTACGTCGGGTGTGTTTACAACAATGACTCGTGCTGCATGGTTGTTTGCGAATCCAGGTGAGCCATATATTCTTACCGATGTTCGTCCTGCACCACCAACAATTACCTGTCCTTCTGTCTGCGAGAATTCTTCCGGGAATATTTTCACGGCCGTTGGCGACAGCACTGCAACAGGTTACCAGTGGACAGTGCCCGGGCAAGGAACTATCATTGGTGGGCAGGGAACAGATTCACTTTATGTTGACTGGACTACAACAACCGGTTATGTAAGTGTTTATTCTACTTCTGCCACAGGATGTAATTCATTACCTGACAGCTGTGCACCGGTTGTGAATCCAGCACCGAACGCTGCTTTCACAGATTCATCTTCCGGTGGAAATGACTACGCGTTCTTCGACGGAACAGTAGGCGGAACCACCTGGGTTTGGGATTTCGGTGACGGCGGAACATCAACTCAGCAGAATCCAACTCACAGTTTCCCGACATCAGGAACGTACACAGTAATTCTTACGGTGACCAATGCGAACGGATGCCTGGACACAGTTCAGGTTGTGGTGGTGGTGAACGAAGACTTTCTGCTTCCTAACGTATTCACTCCGAACGGAGATGGAATTAACGACGAGTTCTTCGTTACGACCAGCGGATTGAGCGAATATAAAATGGAGATCTACGATCGTTGGGGAGTGAAACTGTTTGAATCATCTGAGCCAAACGTGCACTGGGATGGCCACACAACTTCAGGCGCAGCTTGCTCTGATGGCACTTACTATTTCATCCTGACCGCTATCAGTCCGACGCAGGACTACAGCACAACAGGATTTGTGACTTTGATCGGATCAGGAAAACAATAATAACCAAGACACCTTTTAATACGGTCTGCGTCTTGTATGCAGACCGTTTTTTTATGCGATACATTCTATTCTCACTGTTTTTCCTTTGCACAGTCAGACTCTTTGCAGGCGGGTCACCGGATTCGCTCGCAGTGTCGAAGCTGTACAGCACCAGTTGGACGCTAACTGCAAAGTACCACCCCGGCGGAATGTTTCACCGGTTGAAAAAAATGGAGAATCCGGCCGAACTGAACATCACCATCTACCAGAATGAAATTCACACAGAGCTGACCGGCGGAACCTACCAGATTTGTGCGTCGCGACATAGAAATCAGAATGAGTTCTGGTTAGATTGCAAATCGGCAGACCAGGTGATTTATCGCGTGATCAGAATAGAAGGCGATGAACTCGTGATTGATGTACTCCGGCGTCCCGATGGAAAATCCGTTTATAAAAGAACCAGCCGGAATTACTACAGGCGAAAGCGGAACTGAAATCAGATCTCGAAATACTTCATGCTGTCCTGTATGAAGTCAAGAATTTCTTTCCGGCCCATTTGTGTTTCAGCAGATGAAAGAAAATGGTTCGGCATTTCTTCCCACTCATCAAGCATCGCAGCCTTAAATGCTTCAACGTTCTTTTTCATCTTCGTCGTCCCCAGTTTATCGCATTTGGTAAAAACGATGCTGAATGTGATTTCGTTTTCTCCGAGGTTCCGTAGAAACGTGAGATCATTTTCCTGCGGAGGAATGCGGCTGTCAATGAGTACAAATAGTGAAAGCAGGTTTTGCCGTTTACGGATATATTCTGTAATCATCCGGTCGAATCCGGCTCTTTTATCTTTTGAAACTTTCGCGTAACCGTATCCCGGTAAGTCCACGAGATACCATTCGTCGTTAATCAGGAAATGGTTAATCACCTGGGTCTTTCCGGGACGCGCGGCAACTTTCGCCAGCCCGGGACGATTGGTGAGCATATTAATGAGTGAGGACTTGCCAACGTTTGAGCGACCGATAAATGCAAACTCCGGCCTATCCGGTTTCGGACAGGTTTCCACCTTTACGCAACTCTGAACATAAACTGCCGAAGAAATTTTCAATGCGTTATTTTTTTACCGGAACGTAGGAAGTTACGTGTCGCTCTTTCTTGGTTGGATAAATGTCGTCAATTGCCACGAGGATTCCTGTTTCATCTACATCACCAAATTCTTCATTCACGGCCGTGCCGAATGTCTTCATCGTAGCGCTGAGATTCATGTAAGCATTCACGAGAGGAGGAATATTTTCTCCGAGTGAACGCACAAGTTGATTCAGGATCTTGTGTCCCTCTTTATAATCTTTTCCCTCCAGTTCCTGTGCAAAGGCTGCTGTGTCTGCAGTTGGTTGCACCGTTGCATGAGGCCAGACCAATGTGTCCGGATCAGGGAAGTAATGTTCCATGAAGCGCAGGATGAAATCGCGGGCCTTGACATTGAAGTGACGGTAGGTGGTGACTTTTCCGAAAAAGTATTTAATATCCGGATTATCGATCGTGAGCGCACCCAGTCCGTCCCAGAGATTGTCCAGTGAAAACAACCCTTTCCGGTTATTCACGGAAGGTTGGTATTGGGGCTGAACAAACGATCGTCCCAGTTCGATGCAATGCGGAAGATATTCCGTTTTGAATTTTTCACTGAAAGAAAAAAGCTCGGTTGTTGCCAGGTGATAATTTCCATCCGGCTGCCGCGCTTTAATGCATCGTATAAAACGATAGCCGCCAACAATCTCATTGTCTTCCGGATTCCACACCACCAGCTGATCGTAACACGGATCGCCGGTATCGAAATCATCGAGGTCACAATCAAGACCTGTTCCGCCACCGGCAGCGCGGAAAGTCAGTTCGCGCAGACGGCCGATTTCACGCAGTGTATTCGGAGCGTTGTGCTGGTTGACAATATATATGAGGTTATCACCGTTGTTTGCCTTGCGGATAAACGTGCTGCTGTTCAGCTCCTGCTTAAGGAGCGATCGGTCAACCGGTGGAATAATGTCCTGCATACAGTTTATTTGTTGAAGGATTTTTAATCAGAAAACGGACCCTTCTTACCTGCTCCCAAGGCATAAACGTGTTCCTTCATTTGTGCGGCCCATTGAATCGGCGGACGGGAAGAATCAAACCTGCTGTTAGGAACCGGTTTATCAAAGATAATGGTAATTGTCTGATCGCGTTGGCGGAACATTTCGTCACCGAGGTAAAACATTTCAATGTTCGCTTTGATTCCCAGTCTTCTGCGCCAGAGGGATAGATTGTAAAACCAGGAAGAATTTTTTCCATCGATGAAGCAGGGAATGACCGGCTTTTTATACTGCAGCGCTTTAACGACAAAACTTTTTTTCCATTCAAGATCCTGGATGACTCCTCCATTTTTTCGTGAAACAAGTCCGGCAGGAAAAATTAATACGGCATGCTCCGAAGCGTAAGCTTCTTCTATTTTCGCTTTTGAATGTTGAGAACCATGTTTGTTTACAGGAACAAACAGGTGATCCATTGTTCCGAATGAGAGCAGAATGTCATTCACAAGGAAACGGATATCCTTCCGTTTCATTCCCACTGCTTTCATGAGTGCAAGTCCGTCGAATCCCCCCAGCGGGTGGTTAGATGCAAGTATGACTCCACCTTCATCCGGAATATTTTCAAGGCCCTTTACAACGACTTTGGTGTTGAAGACTTCCATCACCTTGTTCACAAAGTGAAGATCACGCAGGTGTCCATGCTCTTTCATAAAAGCATTCACATCATTTTCGTGGAGTATGCGCTTGATGTAACGAAGCACAAATCCCGGCATCCATTTAAGCAACCGCGGATTTTTTGATCCGATGATTTTTTCGATGTCGACAAATTTTCCGGTGCTCATCTTCACAAAAGTACCGTGTTTTTCCCGTTTTCAGTTCCCGGGAAATCCGATTAAAATCATTGAATTATCAATAAAATCTTACTTTTTAGGTATTTCTGATCTGGTATCAGCATTTCGGGAGGCCTGAAGAAGCAGATCGGCTGGGTAGCCCGTTAATAGTGGGCTGTGGCAGATTCCTGGCCAAAAATCAGCACGGGTTCCGTGGAACATAAAAAGGCAGTTAAATGTTGATAATCCCACCCGCGTTTTGAAGTTCCCCTGCCACCCGCATATCCCGAATCATCCACTTTTTCCGTTGGTAATATGGATGTTTTTGCCATCACCATACAACTCTTAAAAACACAAATGTGGTAAAGAGTGGTGAAGTTTTCAACAAAAGTGGTAAATTGTGGGATAATGTGGGGATTTAATACATAAATTCGCCACTGAAAACAGCTACAAAATGACCGGTCTTCTTGGTGTATATGAATGCAGTGTTGATGCGAAAGCGCGTCTGTTGCTTCCTGTTGCATTCAAGAAGCAGCTAACTCCGGTTCTCGACAAAGGATTTGTGGTGAAGCGAAGTGTGTTTCACAAGTGTCTCGAATTGTATCCGATGAGTGAATGGGATGCGCTCGTGAAAGACGTGAACAAACTGAATCGCTTCAGGAAAAAGAACGTGGATTTCATCCGGATGTTCAACGCGGGTGTGAAACCGGTTGAGCTCGACAGCACAGGACGAATCCTGTTGCCGAAAGATCTGATGACGTTCGCAGGTATCGGGAAGAATATCGTGATGTCTGCAGCTGTGAATATGATTGAGATATGGGATAAGGATCGATACGAACAGGCAATCAATGATCCGTCTGTTGACTTCGGTTCACTTGCAGAAGATGTCATGGGTAGTATGGGTAACAAAACCGATGATGTCGACTTACCATAGGTCCGTTCTTTTACATGAGAGCCTGGATGCGCTGGGCATTTTGCCGGATGGAGTTTACGTCGATGTGACATTCGGAGGCGGAGGACACTCGAATGAAATTCTGAAGCGATTAGGACCGAAAGGAAAACTGATCGCATTTGACCAGGATGAAGACGCAGTGAAGAACGCACCGGACGATCCGCGGTTTGTTCTGGTGAAGCAGAATTTCAGTCAGCTGAAAAGTTCGCTTCACGAATTGGGAATAAACAATGTCGACGGAATACTTGCTGATCTCGGTGTTTCATCTCACCAGTTTGATACAGCCGATCGCGGATTTTCTATTCGCTTCGATGGACCATTGGATATGAGAATGAATCAGCAATCGCCGCTCACCGCAGCAATTGTTCTCAATACCTACGAAGAGCAGGAACTGAAGAAAATGTTCCGGCTTTACGGAGAAGTGGAGAACGCCGGATTACTGGTGAAGAAGATTGCAGAGTACAGAAGTAGCCATGATCTGGAAACGATTGAAGAACTGAGGGTGCTGCTCACACCATTGTCGAGAAGAGGAAAAGAGAATCAGTACATGGCAAAAGTATTTCAGGCATTGCGCATAGAAGTGAACGGAGAACTGGAGGTGTTGCAGGAAATGTTGACGCAGGCAACAGAAGTATTGAAGGAAAATGGAAAGCTGGTGGTTATTTCCTACCACTCACTCGAAGATAGACTGGTGAAGAATTTTTTTCGCTCAGGAAACTTCGAAGGAAAACAGGAAAAGGATTTCTACGGAAACCTGATCCGTCCGCTGGAACCGTCGGAATCAAAGCCGGTTGTTCCTTCGGAGGAAGAGATAGAACAAAATAGTCGCGCAAGGAGCGCAAAAATGAGAGTAGCCACAAAAAAAACTTCATCGTCTCCGGATGGTGAAGACAACCGCAGGAAGCGGGTATGACGAAAAATACTGTTAAGGAAAAACCACAGGAAGAAGTAAAGCCGAAGCAGAAAAGCAGCGGCGGTAATATCGTCACCCGTACTATCGGCTCAGTGATGAGCGGTTCCTTCCTCTCACAGGACTCTGCAGTAAAGGCGCTTCCGTTCATGTTTTTCATTACGCTGATCGTGCTGTTCTACATCTCGAACGGTTACTACGCTGAAGAACAGATACGGAAGCAGAATCAACTGACGAACGAACTGAAAGAGCTCCGATCGGAATTTATTATTTCAAAATCAGAGCTCGCCACAGTAAGTACTCAGACTGCGGTGAAGCTGCGTGTATTACCAATGGGAATTAAGGAATCTGCAATTAATCCGCCGACAATAATTGTAGTTGAAGAACTGCCCGAATAATGGAGGAGAAAAAAGACATATTGCGTAGGGTGTACATCGTGTATGTACTGTGCTGTGTTTTCGCAGTAGCGGTAATAGGGCGCGTGTGCTACATCCAGTTTGCGCAAGGTGAATTCTGGAAGCAACAGGCTGCAAGTTTCACGGTACGTGAGTGGGACATTGAAGCCGTACGCGGAAATATTTTCGCCGTTGATGGTTCATTGCTGGCGACATCTCTGCCATACTATGAAGTAGCGATTGATCCGTCGGCAAATGCAATGATTGACGATGCCACGTTTGAAGACAAAGCAGATTCACTCGCACAACAACTGGCGGCAATGTTCCCGGATAAATCTGCAAGAGATCTGTTCAATTCATTTACTGCCGGTCGTCACAAAGGCACCCAGTATATTCTCATTGCGCGTAACGTTTCTTACGAGCAGCTTCAGAAGATAAAAAAGTTTCCGCTCTTTAATATGGGCCGATATAAGGGTGGACTGATTTACGTTCAGACCAATAAGCGTGAACGTCCGTTCCGGATGCTTGCATCACGCACAATCGGATATAGCGACAGTACCCGTGGACACGTAGGGCTTGAAGGTGCTTACGATTCAATTCTCACAGGTGTTACAGGCAAACGCCTTATGCGGAAAATCGCAGGTGGTGTATGGATGCCGGTAAACAACGAGAACGAAATCGAACCACGTCACGGTCGCGACATTGTTTCAACGATCGACATTAACATCCAGGATGTTGCGGAGAATGCATTAATGAATTCACTGGCAGAACACAATGCAAAGTACGGTTGCGTAGTGTTGATGGAAGTACAGACCGGTGAAATCCGCGCGATTGCAAATCTGACCCGCCAGGATTCAGGAGTGTATGTCGAGGATTTCAACTACGCCATCGCCGATGCAGAAGAACCGGGTTCCACTTTCAAACTGGCGTCTTATCTCGTTGCAATGGACGATGGTCTCCTCCGCCTGACTGATGAAGTTGACCTGAATGGAGGACAGTACAAGTATTACGACCGTACAATGCACGACTCTCACGCACCTAAACAGGATGTGGTTACGGCGGAAGAAGCATTCTGGGAATCATCCAACGTTGGCGTTTCCCGTATTATCAGTGAACGTTACAAAACGCAGCCGAGAAAATTTACAGATGGATTGCACAAACTGCGCTTTGGTGATTCACTCGGAATAGAAATTAAAGGCGAAGGCCGTTCGATGATCCGCAACGCAGGAGAAAGAGGGTGGTCGGGAACTTCATTGCCGTGGATTTCCATTGGGTACGAATCACTCATCACACCCATGCAGACACTGACGCTTTACAATGCTGTTGCAAACGACGGCATAATGGTGAAGCCGATGTTTGTGAAAGAAATCCGCGAGAAGGGCCAGACGGTTGAATCATTTGCACCGGTTGTTCTCAATCCGGCAATTGCGAAACCGGAAACAATCAAGAACGCACGCAGGTTGCTTGAAGGTGTTGTGCAGAACGGAACGGCGAAGAATATGAAGAACTCAGTATACACGATCGCGGGAAAAACCGGAACCGCGCAGATTGCTGAGAAAGGAATCTATGACAAAGAACATATCACTTACCAGGCATCGTTTGTTGGATATTTTCCGGCTGACAATCCGCGCTACACCTGTATCGTAATTGTAAACGCACCTTCCGGTGATGTGTACTATGGTGGACTTGTTGCCGGCCCGATCTTCAAACAGATTGCAGATCGTGTTTACGCAACAGAACTGGACATTCACCGCCCTGTAAATTTTGCGGAGGATACACTACACGAAGTTCCGGTGGTGAAGAAGGGCCTTACAGGGCCGACACTCGCTGCTATTTCATTCCTCCAGCAAAAGGTAAACGGCAATGGTGCGATTGGTGATGCAGAATATGTGAGTGTTCAGCCGGCGGTCAATTCACTCGATGTGAAAAAATCTAATCCGGATAATCTGTTGCAAAACGGCACAATGCCCGATGTACGCGGAATGAATGCGACCGATGCGGTTTACCTGCTGGAAAATCGCGGGATCAAAGTGAAAATACATGGAGCAGGAACTGTAAAACAGCAGTCTGTTGCTCCGGGGGAAAAAATAAGTGTAGGAAACGAAGTCGTGCTTGAGTTATCAATATGAAATTATTACGCGACATACTCTATAAGACGAACCTGCAGGAAGTGCATGGCTCTACGAATATTGCCTGCACCTCGATCACTTTCGACTCGCGGAAGGTAACAAAGGACTCACTGTTTGTCGCAATCAAGGGTACGCAGAGCGACGGGCACAACTACATTTCCAGGGCAATCGAGTCGGGCGCGATTGCAATTGTTTGTGAGAACCTTCCGGCTGAACTGAATGACAAGATCAGTTACGTGCGTGTAACCGATGCGTCGGTTGCGTTGGGTTATATGGCAGCTAATTTTTACGATCATCCTTCCGCATCGCTTAAGCTTATCGGTGTTACGGGTACGAACGGAAAAACAACAACGGTAACACTGTTGTTCCAGATGTTCCGCGCATTGGGAATCAAGGCAGGAATGTTTACCACCGTCCGTAACATGATTAACGCAGATGAAATTCCTGCAACACACACAACACCGGATGCAATTGAACTCAACCGTATTCTGAAAATGATGGTAGAGGCCGGCTGCAAGTACGTGTTCATGGAAGTGAGCTCCCACAGCGTTGTTCAGCACCGGATCACTGCACTGCAATTTGCGGGAGGCGTGTTCACCAACATCACCCACGATCACCTCGATTATCACGGAACTTTTGATGCATACATCAAAGCAAAAAAAGGATTTTTTGACCTCCTGCCATCCAATGCATTTGCACTTGTTAATAAAGATGACGCACATGCTTCTGTAATGGTGCAGAATACCAAGGCGCTCAAGAGAAGTTTTTCCGTTCGCAGCGCAGCAGATTTCCATTGCAGGATTCTGGAGAACCAGTTTTCCGGATTGCATCTGAATATTGACGGAACCGAAATGTGGAGTAAACTCATCGGAAGCTTCAATGCAAGTAACATGCTTGCAGTATATGCAACAGCAGTTCTGCTCGGACAGGAAAAACTGAATGTTCTCACAACACTCAGCACACTCGGGCCGGTGGAAGGGCGTTTCCAGTATCTCCGTGGTGAAAACGGAATCACGGCGATCATCGATTACGCGCACACACCTGATGCGCTGAAAAATGTACTCAGTACCATACGCGATATCCGGAATGGAAATGAATCGGTGATCACTGTTGTCGGTTGCGGAGGAGATCGTGATAAAACGAAGCGCCCGATCATGGCTTCAATTGCGTGCGGATTAAGTGACCGGGTGGTGCTCACTTCAGACAATCCCCGGTCGGAGGCACCGGAAGCAATTCTCGATGACATGAAAGAAGGCGTTGAGGTGAAATACGAACGAAATGTGCTGACCGTGGTCGATCGAAGAGAAGCAATCCGTACTGCAATCGCAATTGCAAAACCGGGTGACATCATTCTGGTTGCCGGAAAGGGTCACGAGAAATACCAGGAAATAAAAGGGGTGAAGCATCCCTTCGACGACATGAATGTTGTACGTGAATCACTCAAAAACGCTAAGGCCTGATGTTTTACTATCTCTTCACATGGCTGAATGACACATTTGATTTTCCGGGAGCGGGGGTGTTCAAGTACATCTCTTTCCGTGCAGCATTTGCCCTGATTTTTTCACTGATGATTTCCATGGTATTCGGGAAACGCATCATTTCTGTTCTTCGCAGGAAACAGGTCGGTGAAACCGTGCGTGAGCTGGGACTTGCCGGACAGAAAGAAAAAGAAGGTACTCCTACCATGGGTGGCATCATTATTCTTGGCGCAATCATCGTACCCACACTTTTATTCGCACGTCTTGAAAATGTTTACATCATCCTCATGCTGATTACCACAGTGTGGTTGGGCCTGATTGGTTTCCTGGATGATTATATCAAGGTATTCAAGAAAGACAAACAGGGACTCCACGGAAAATTCAAAGTGATGGGTCAGATCGGTCTTGGACTGATCGTTGGTTGTACTTTGTATTTCAGCGATGCTGTTGTTGTGAAGGAGAAAGTAGCACCGGCATCGGCGGACCAGTTCAAGATGAACACCGAAGCCGGAACCACTGCACCTATCACACCGGCGCAATACACAGAAGAAAAACATTCGCTCGTCACCACAATTCCGTTTGTGAAGAACAACGAGTTCGATTATGCACGCCTCATGTGCTTTTTCGGAGACAAAGCGTGCGAATGGTCCTGGTTGATTTTTATTCCCATAGTGATTTTTATTATCACGGCCGTTTCCAATGGTGCGAACGTCACCGATGGAATTGACGGGCTGGCAGCCGGAACATCCGCAATCATCGGAGTTATCCTGGGTATACTGGCGTACGTGTCCGGTAACACAATTTTTTCCGACTACCTGAACATCATGTATATACCTGACACAGGTGAGCTGGTAATTTTTATTGCAGCGTTCATCGGGGCGTGCGTAGGATTTCTCTGGTACAATTCATTCCCGGCACAGGTATTCATGGGAGATACAGGAAGTCTTGCTCTGGGTGGCATCATCGCGGTGTTTGCGATCGCAATCCGCAAAGAACTTCTTATACCGATCATCTGCGGTGTATTTCTGATCGAAAATATTTCAGTGGTGTTGCAGGTCGCTGTATTCAAATACCGTAAGAAAAAATACGGAATCGATTACGCGAAAGCCAACAGGTTATTCCTGATGTCCCCGCTTCACCACCATTACCAGAAAAAAGGATTTCACGAAGCGAAAATCGTGAACCGGTTCTGGATCATTGGAATCATGCTTGGAGTACTTGCGATCGTGACTTTAAAGTTGAGATAGATGGGGAAGCGGCTGGTCATCCTTGGTGCAGGAGAAAGCGGAACAGGTTCCGCCGTGCTGGCGAAACAGAAAGGATACGAAGTATTTGTATCAGACAAGAGTGCGATTAAACAGAAATACAAAGACGTTCTTTTAAATCTTGGAATAGAATGGGAAGAGCTTCAGCACACTGAAGATCTTATTCTGAATGCCGACGAAGTAATCAAGAGTCCGGGAATTCCTCCGACAGTTGCATTGATTCAGAAAATCAAAGCAAAAGGAATTCCGGTGATCTCGGAAATCGAGTTTGCAGGCCGTTATACGAATGCAAAAATGATTTGTGTAACGGGAAGCAACGGAAAAACAACTACGGCTACACTCATCCACCATATCCTGCACAAAGCAGGGTACAACGTGGCGCTGGGAGGAAACGTTGGTCACAGTTTCGCGAAGCTGGTTTCAGAGAACAGGTACGAATATTTTGTACTTGAACTCAGCAGCTTTCAGCTCGATGATATGTTTTCGTTCCGTGCGAACGTGGCCGTGATTACAAACATCACACCAGACCACCTCGACCGGTACGATTACAAACTCGAAAACTACGCGGCTGCAAAAATGCGGATCACGCAGAACCAGACATCAGAAGATGCACTCATATGGTGTATCGATGATGAAGTGTCGGTAAAAGAAGTTACGTCGCGAAAAATCGAAGCGAAGCAATACCCATTCTCTCTCAAACAGGTAATTAATCAAGGCGCATACGTACTCAATAATCAGTTAACAATTAATATTAATAACAACCCGCTAACTATGAACATCGAAGAACTCGCACTCCAGGGAAGACACAACGCGTACAACTCAATGGCAGCAGGAATCGCTGCACGACTCGTTGAAGTCCGTAAGGAAGCAATCCGCGAAAGTCTGTCAGACTTTCAAAGCGTAGAACACCGACTCGAGCATGTTGGCCGGATCAACAATGTTGATTTCATCAACGACTCAAAGGCGACAAACGTAAATTCTACGTGGTATGCATTGGAAAGTGTGAACACGCCGATCGTATGGATCGTGGGTGGAGTAGACAAGGGTAATGATTACACCCAGCTGTTCGAAATGGTGCAGCAGAAAGTTCATTCAATTGTTTGCCTTGGAACAGATAATTCGAAAATCATCGAAGCTTTCGGCGATAAAGTTGAGAACATCGTTGAAGCAGGTTCAGCGCAGGAAGCAGTGAATCTTTCATACCGTCTTGCTAAGAAAGGCGATTCAGTTCTTCTTTCACCGGCATGCGCAAGCTTCGACCTGTTTGAGAATTATGAGGATCGTGGTCAGCAATTCAAGAAAGCAGTTCGGTCACTTTAGTCTACAAAGCACAAACGGGATGTACTCAACCACCGATCAATCGTTAACTAAGCAGCAGGAACTGATCAGCGCCCGCCTGAAAATGCAGGGCGATGACGCACATTGTTTTGAAACGGTGTGCGAACAGAATGGTGTTGCATGGATCAATCACTCCATCGCAACAACAATTGATCTAACCTGGATGGCTTTACGGGACGTTGAAGGTCCGGTTGTTCTGATTGTCGGCGGAACAGACCGTGCAGATGATCAATACAAACTGAGTGGATTGATAAAGGAAAAAGTAGCTGCGGTTGTATGTTTAGGTACAACGCCATGGAAATATGTTGAGGCTTTTAGCGGGAGCGCTCACTTGATTATCCGTGCGACTTACATACAGGAAGCAGTGAAGACAGCGAAGATGCTGAGCCGGAATAAAGCAAGGACAATTCTGTTTGCACCGGGTTGTCCGAGTTACGATGCATTTGACAATTACCGCAACCGCGGAAACAGTTTCCGTGAAGCGGTACAGGCAGAATTAAATATCAAGTAATAAATACCAGGTTACAAATGAATGTATTCGGCTACTTCAAAGGTGATAGGGTGATCTGGATGATCGTCCTGTTGCTTTCATTGCTGTCGCTGGCTGCGGTTTATTCCTCCATTGTCACGCTGGCATATAAGCATCACGATGGTGATACGGAATATTACCTGTTCAAGCACCTGAGAATTATTCTGCTTGGGTTGGTACTCATGTTTCTCACCCACCGCATAAAATATTCCTATTTCTCGCGTATCTCACAATTGATGTTGATAGCTTCAGTTCCGTTGCTGCTTTACACTTTGGCAAGCGGTACAAACCTGAATGAAGCATCACGCTGGATCGCAATTCCGGGGACAGGATTAACTTTTCAGACTTCTGATTTTGCGAAGCTGGCACTCATCATGTATCTCGCCCGTGTGCTCACGCAGAAGCAAGGTGAGATGAATGATTTCAAAACAGTTCTGATCCATATTATGATTCCCGTAGGATTGGTATGCGTCCTAATTCTTCCGGCAAACTTTTCTACTGCAGCACTCTTGTTCCTCACAAGCATGATCCTGATGTTTATTGGGGGCGTTAAAATAAAATATATTGGTGGTGTTATTGGATTGGGAATAGCTGCATTCGGTTTGTTGTTATGCATCGCAATGGTAAAACCAGGTTTGTTACCACGTGTAGATACTTGGGTTCAACGAATCGAAACATTTTTCGGTATCGGTAATGCTGCGGATATACCGCCGGATTCAGACAAAACATTTCAGCAAGATCAGGCAAAAATTGCAATCGCAACCGGCGGTATTCTCGGCAAAGGCGCGGGCAACAGCACGCAGCGCAATTTTCTTCCGCATCCCTATTCTGATTTTATCTACGCAATGGTCATTGAAGAATATGGACTGGTTGGAGGAATCGTTATTGTGATTCTCTATCTCATTCTGCTCTTCAGAGGCGTGAGAGTATCAACGAAGTCGGATCGGACGTTCGGACAGCTTCTCGCATTTGGACTGGCGTTTCAATTGATATTCCAGGGATTGATCAATATGGCTGTTGCGGTGAATTTATTTCCGGTAACGGGCCAGCCACTTCCTTTTCTGAGTATGGGTGGAACATCGTTGTTATTCTCCAGCATTGCAGTCGGAATTATTCTCAGTATCAGTCGCGAAACCGATGAGACTGACGGAACGGTGGAAGGAGGTAGACTTGCAGCCACATAAGTTCATTATAAGCGGAGGAGGAACAGGTGGACATATCTTTCCGGCAATTGCAATCGCGAATGCGTTGAAGCAACGTGTGCCCGATTCAGAATTTTTGTTTGTGGGTGCAGAGGGCAGAATGGAAATGGAAAAAGTTCCGGCAGCAGGATACAGGATTGTTGGACTCTGGATCAGTGGACTTCAGCGGAAACTTACCCTGTCAAATCTGTCGTTTCCATTTAAGGTATGGAGCAGTATCCGGCGTGCAAAAAAAATTCTTCGTGAGTTCAAACCGGATGCTGTAATCGGTACGGGTGGTTATGCCAGCGGACCTATGCTGCGTGTTGCTTCCAGGGCCGGAGTTCCTACAGTTGTGCAGGAACAGAACTCCTATCCCGGAATAACCAACCGCGTCTTATCGGCAAGAGTCGACCGCATTTGTGTGGCTTACCGGGGCATGGAAAAATATTTTCCGAAAGAGAAAATCGTTTTCACAGGCAATCCGGTTCGTCAGGATATTCTGAATCTCCAGGGAAAACATCCACGCGCAATGGAATTTTTCGGGTTAAGTCCTGAGAAAAAAACATTGCTTGTAATCGGCGGAAGCCTGGGTGCGCGCACGATCAATCAGAGTATGGCAACCGGCATTGCAGAAATTGTCGGCGCAGGTTACCAGGTAATCTGGCAGACGGGGAAAACATTTCTTCCGGAAGCAAAAGCGGCAACTGCGAATGTTGACGGTGTGTTTGTGAGTGACTTCATTACCAAGATGGATCTCGCATACGCGGCGGCGGATCTCGTTGTGTCTCGTGCCGGTGCAAGTTCAGTTTCGGAATTGTGCCTGGTCGGAAAGCCTTCTATCCTCGTTCCTTCGCCGAATGTAGCTGAAGATCATCAGACAAAAAATGCACTGGCCCTGGTAAATGCAGGAGCAGCTATCCTGGTGAGAGATGTGGAGGCAGGATTCAATCTTACGAAAAAAATATTGGAGTTATTTGGCGATGAAACCGCCCGCACAGAATTACAGATGAAAATCTCTCAGCTTGCAACCCCGAATTCAGCGGACCTCATAGCGGGAGAAATATTGAAATTAGTTCAGGCTCAAAACAAATAATGTTCGAACAGGTGCGACATATTTACTTTCTCGGTATCGGTGGAATCGGTATGAGCGCGCTTGCACGGTATTTTCATTCACGTGGAATCAGAATTTCGGGTTACGACAAAACACCAAGTGAAATTACGGATGAATTGATTGCAGCAGGAATGTCTGTTCACTTTGATGACGATGTTAAACATATTCCTGCCGGCATTGATCTCGTTGTGATCACACCAGCGATCCCGCCTGATCACCGCGAATGGAAGTTTCTTCGTGAAAAAGGAATTCCGATTAAGAAGCGTGCAGAAGTTCTCGGCATGATCAGCCGTGATTCAGTTTGCCTGGCGGTCGCAGGAACGCATGGTAAAACTACTACGACAACAATGTTGGCTCATTTGCTGCGAAGTTCGGGCGTGAATTGCACGGCCTTTCTGGGGGGGATCGCAGCAAATTACAAAACGAACTATTTGCAGGGAGATCCTGATATAGTTGTTGTCGAGGCTGATGAATATGACCGCTCGTTTCTGCATCTCTCACCTTCCGGAGCTATTCTCACTTCGATTGATGCGGACCACCTTGATATCTATGGACATCATGATGAAGTAAAAGAAAGTTACAAAGCATTTGCCGGGAAAGTGAAACAGGGTGGAACACTTGTGATGAAGGCCGGAATTGATCCGGGCTTAACAGACTCTTACCGTTCGTTGGTGCACGTGCGTAATTACGGAATTGATAAAGGCGCTAACCGATCGACCAACGTGCATGTGAAAAACGGAGCTTTTGTATTCGATTATGCCGGGGAGAAGGAGTTAATCACCGATCTCGAACTTTCTGTTCCGGGCAGACACAATGTCGAAAATGCAACCGCTGCTATCACATTGGCTCTGGAATTTGGTGCAACCGCGGAAGGTGTGAAAAAAGGCATCAGTGATTTCCGCGGCGTTCATCGCAGGTTTGAATTTGCATTGCGTACTGAAAACCATGTTGTGATAGATGACTATGCTCATCACCCGGAAGAACTGAAAGCCGCAATCTCAGCAGCACGGGAATTATATCCTTCGAAAAAAATAACCGGGGTATTTCAACCACATCTGTTTTCACGTACACGTGATTTTGCAGACCAGTTCGCACGCAGTCTTGAATTACTCGATACGGTGATACTTCTCGAAATTTATCCGGCACGCGAATTACCAATTGCAGGAATTTCGTCTCAGATGTTGCTGGACAGGATTTCGCTTACATCCAAATTCATCTGCGCCAGGGAAAAACTTGTTTCGCTGATCGAACAACAAAATCCGGAGATTACATTGATAATGGGTGCAGGGGATATCGACAGAATGGTTCAACCTGTTACTGCTGCATTGCAAAAGAAGGGAGGCCGCTCATGATGAAGAAAATTCTTGTGATTTCTGCCTGGTCATTGTGTGCTATTGCAATTGTATTCCTGACCGGATTCGCAGTTAATCGGCATAATGACAGAACAGCAAGTGGACTTGAGATTACTATTAACCCGATTGGCGGTCATCAGTTCCTGCCGGAAGAGAACGTTAAGACCATGTTGATACGGAATGGATTCAATCTTGACCACCAGGCGATATCTTCTGTGGATATTCCAAAGATCGAACAATTGGTTCTGGCACAAACAGAAGTGGAAGGGTGCGAGGCCTGCATTACGGTGGAAGGAAAAGTTTACCTGAAAATTCTTCAGCGACGTCCGATCGCACGGATTACGAACGTGATCGGAGAGTCGTATTACATGGATGACAAAGGAAAACTCATGCCGTGGTCAGCGCAGTACACAGCACCGGTAATATTAGTCAACGGCGATTTTGTTGATACCTATGAAGGAATGAAGAACAGGGATTTTAGTGCTGTTTCACCCGATTCAGCATCAAAGTCGAATACGAAACTCGATGATATCTGGCAGATTGTTAAAGCGATTGACGCCGATTCTTTTCTGCGCGTTCAGATGGTGCAACTCTATCTTTCACCGGACAACGGTTTCGAATTGATTCCCCGTGTTGGCGATCATAAAATAATTTTCGGTGATGTGGGAAACATCGACGGAAAATTCAGAAAACTGAATATCTTCTATATGTATGGTCTGAATAAGACCGGACGTTGGAGCGAGTATAGTGCAATAGACCTTCGTTATAAAAATCAAATAGTTTGTACCAAAAAGCCAATCACAAATGGAATCTGAAATCGTAGTCGGTCTTGACATCGGAACCACCAAAATCGCCGCACTGGTGGGACGCCGCACAGAACACGGGAAAATAGAAATTCTCGGGATGGGTAAAGCCGAATCATTGGGTGTTGCCCGTGGTGTTGTTCTTAATATTGACGAAACAGTCAAAGCGATTAAGATGGCCCTGGAAGAAGCAAGTAACAAATCCGGTGTCGATATCAAAGTTGTAAACGTTGGTATCGCAGGGCAACATATCAAAAGCCTTCAGCACCGCGGCATGAAAACGCGTCGCAGTCTTGATGAAGAGATCAGCCAGAAAGATATCGACGAGTTGATCGAAGATATGTATCGTCTTGTTATGTCGCCCGGTGAAGAGATTATTCATGTAATTCCCCAGGAATACATCGTCGACAATGAAATCGGAATAAAAAACCCGATTGGAATGTCGGGCATGCGATTGGAAGCAAACTTCCACATCATCACCGGACAGGTAGCAGCGGCCCGCAACATCTACAAGTGTGTAAACAAAGCCGGATTGGAAGTGGCCGATCTTACCCTGGAGCCATTGGCATCGGCGGATGCTGTTCTTAGCGACGAAGAAAAAGAAGCAGGTGTGGTACTCGTTGACATCGGTGGTGGTACAACCGACATTGCGATTTTTCACGATGGAATAATCAGACACACAGCGGTAATTCCGTTTGGCGGTAACATCATCACGGAAGACATCAAAGAAGGCTGCAGCATCATCAAGACGCAGGCTGAATTGCTGAAAGTAAAATTCGGTTCAGCTCTTGCATCCGAAAACCAGGAAAATGAAATTGTTTCAATCCCCGGTTTGCGCGGTCGTCCCCACAAAGAAATTTCCGTGAAGAACCTGGCCCATATCATACAGGCACGGATGGAAGAAATCGTGGAACATGTGTACTACGAAATAAAAAACTCTGGTTTTGAGAAAAAATTAATAGCCGGAATCGTCGTTACCGGTGGTGGAGCTCAGCTGAAACACATCACGCAATTGCTGGAATATGTTACCGGAATGGACACTCGTGTGGGATATCCCAACGAGCATCTCGCCGCTAGTTCAGAAGAGGTAACCAGTCCGATGTATGCAACGGGTGTGGGATTGGTGATGCGTGGTTTGACTGCTTACCAGAAACAGAGATCCAACGAAGAAAAAGTAAATGTCGTGACCGGGCATTCAGATCAGAAAAAGCGTGGAGGCTGGTTTGATCAGATCTTCAGCAAGGGCAAGCAATGGTTTGAGGAAGATCCCGGTAACGGATAGTGTGTAACACAGATGTTCCACGGATAATCATCGGTAATTCAATCGTTGTTTTTTTGCCGCGTCGCCATAGACTCTGTGTCGCCGACGTCTGGCTATCAACATTTAAGAGTTAACAAGTTATGCCCGCACAAAGTTTTCCATGCGTGCAGGTAAAGTAATTTTCAACGGTTTTTTATCCAATCAGCGTCCTATGGATTTTCACAACATTTCAGACAACCAGATGGGATCGAACGAGGAGAAGGCACATTCACAGTCCGTGAATAACGAACCGGAAAATTCTGGTCCGGTTAGTCCTGCTTCAAAGTCGAACGAAGGTTTTCCTGTACGCTGGGATTTCAAATCTATCCTCAGGAAGGAAGAGGAGAAGAACGAGGAAACCGGATTTGAAGCACCGGTGCACACAAGTGTAACGGAATCGACCGGCGATGCACAATTTGATCGTGAGTGGGCTGAATTGGTGGCGAAGGAAGAAGCAGAAAAGCAATCGAAGTTCGTCGCAGAAAATCAGATAGCACCGGCCGGAGAAATTTTAAAGACGGAAGAAACTGTGGAATTAAAGGCTGAAACGAAATCACGGATTGAACTTCCAAAGTTCCGCTCAGTAGCTGACATCATGAAAGGTTTCGGCAATATCGGAACTGAAGACGAAGAGGAATTTGATTACAACACGACCGAATCTGCTCCGGTAACTGCAGAAAATACAATACCTGTTACAGAAACAGCAGCAAGTGGAGAGTATAAATCTGACCCGGTTGCCGAAGCAATTACAGAAGTGGCTGAAGTTGAAATGGAAATTGCACCGGCAGACGAAAACCCGGCTGAATTCACAACAGTATCTGAAACGCAAGTGGAATCTGCAGAAGTTACCGTTGACGAAGTTATAACCGTGGTTGCAGATACAAGGGTTGACAGTACATCCGCAACTGAATCGTGGGAGTCAGACGGGATTACCTCAGTTGAAACAGAAGTTGCAACGGTGGCCGGGGTTACTGAACCGGAATCTGAAGTAACAGCTGAAACTGCATTTGAACCGGTGGGAGAGGTTACGGAACTGCCTTCAGGAGAAGTTGATTTCGCAGAACTTGTTGAAGAACATTCAATGCAGGATTCAACATTGGAATTTACACCGGAAGTTATCAGTGAAACTCTCGAAGCAATCGGGCTGGAGCCTGCCTTCGAAATAAATATGTCGCCCGTTGCCGACGGTACGGAAGAAGTGATGATGTACGCCGGAATAACTGAATCGGACCGGGAAACGGCAGCAGACACAAGTGAAGAATCAAACGAAATTATGTCAGAATCAGTCAATACAATTTTCAACGAAGAGTTTCAGCCGATTGAACTAGCAGGAGAGGTTACACCGGTTACAGAAATCGCAGCGCCTGTTTTCGTAAGTGTAGAACATGCCTGGATGTATGCCGAAGTATCGGGAGAGCCGGTAGCTGAAACGGGAGAAACGGAATCCGGAATCAATAGCTCACTTCCTGGTGAGTTACCGCTGTTCGAAACAACAGCATCAACGACAATGCAAACAGAAACACACACACATAACAATAACAAATCCGAAGAAGCCATGAAATTCGAACTTCCGGAATACTCGTCGATCATCAAGGTAATTGGTGTAGGCGGCGGCGGCAGCAACGCAGTAAACCACATGTACAAACTCGGCATCAAGGGTGTTGATTTCCTTGTATGCAACACAGATAAACAGGCGCTTGATCTCAGCCCGGTTCCTCATAAAGTTGTTCTCGGAACAACTCTTACTGAAGGGCGCGGTGCAGGATCCATTCCTGAAGTCGGCCGGAACGCTGCAATCGAGAACATTGAAGATCTCCGCACAATCCTTTCCAACAATACCAAGATGGTGTTCATCACTGCCGGTATGGGTGGTGGAACAGGAACGGGTGCTGCACCTGTAATTGCCGGTGTTGCACGTGAACTTGGTATCCTCACAGTTGGTATCGTAACTGTTCCCTTCGCTCACGAAGGAAAGAAACGTCGCCAATATGCTGAAGAAGGAATTGAAATGCTGAAGCAGAATGTGGATACCCTCCTGGTGATCCGTAACGACAAGCTCCGCGAAATGTACGGCAACCTCAAGCTGAGTGATGCATTTGCACACGCAGATGATGTGCTTACAACAGCAGCAAAGAGCATTGCAGAAATTATCAGCATCACACAGCAGATCAACGTTGACTTTGCCGATATCTGCACAGTAATGCGCAATAGCGGTGTGGCGATCATGGGATCAGCAATTGCTTCCGGTGAGAATCGTGCTGTACGTGCAGTTGAAATGTCACTCAATTCCCCGCTGCTCAACGACAACAATATCATCGGCGCGCGTTACGTGTTGCTGAATATCATTTCCGGCTCTGATGAGATCACAATGGACGAGTTGGGTGAAATCACCGACTTCATCCAGGAAGCGGCTGGTCAGACTGCGGAAATCATCAAAGGTTACGGAGTTGATACTTCGCTTGGCGATTCAGTAAGCGTTACGATCATCGCTACCGGATTCCAGCAGACCAACCCGGTGAATTACGAGTACGCACCGAAATCTCAGCCTGAGAAAGTGGTTCGTCAGCTTGATGAAACGAAAGCAGTTGAAGCACCCAAAGCAGAAACGGTGCAGCCTGTTGCTGAAACCGAAGTGAATCCCCTGGAGCCTTTCCTGGTTTCCAAAACTGTTGAAACTGTTACTGTAACTGAAACAAAAACAGAATGGGCCTCTCCTTCCGGTGTTGAATTCGAGATCGTAAATACTTCACAGGAAATTACAGAATCGGTGAGTGAATTCACTGCGGGTGAAAAGACCACTACAGATGAAGTTACTCCGGTATCGGAAGAAACTTTTACAGAACAAGTTGCAGAACCTGTTCTGATCGTGAAAGAAGAAGTGAAAGCTGAACTCGATCCGCAGGAAGCAGCGAAGAAAGCGGAGCAGGAAGAAATTCAGCGTCGCGCGAATGAACGTATCCAGAAATTGCGCGACATCAGCCTCAAGCTGAAGAGTCCGCAGGTGCTCAATGAAATGGAGAATGAACCGGCTTACAAGCGCCGTAACGTGAATCTTGAAAATGTTCCTCACTCTTCTGAATCACAGGTGTCGCGCTTTACGCTCACGGAGAACGAAGAAAAGAAAATTGAAATCCGCCCGAATAACTCATTTCTACACGACAACGTTGATTAACGCGTAATGGGAATCGAGGAGAAAATAAATGGCGATATGAAGACGGCAATGCTGGCGAAAGACCAGGCGCGTCTCGAAGCTATCCGTGCAGTGAAGTCTGTGATTCTCATGCTGAAAACTTCTCCGGAAGGTTTGACAGAAGAAGCAGTGATGAAAGCGTTGCAAAAGGAAGTGAAAAAAAGAAAAGAGTCTGCAGAAATTTACGCGACACAAAACCGCAAAGATCTCGCAGATGTGGAATTGTTCCAGGCAGGTGTAATTGAAGCGTACCTCCCGAAGCAGATGGATGAAGCCGAAATCAGAACTGAAGTTCAGAAACTGATCAGTGAAGTAGGGGCGACATCCGCAGCTGATATGGGTAAAGTGATGGGCGCTGCAACGAAAAAATTTGCCGGAAAAGCTAATGGCAAGATTATCTCCGCGATAGTGAAGGACTTGCTTGGCAAGGGTTAAGTGTGTTGTAAATTGTGTTTGTGTGTTGCGTCCGGCCGGTGTGTGGCCGGACGCTCTGTTTATACCCTCAAAGGATTAACCGAAATTCGAAGTTAAATACGTCTCAACCCGTGAGGATTTAAACAGAGCGTCCGATCAGCACATTGGAAATCGGCATATCACCCGTAACCCGTAACGAAGACGCATGAAAAAGCCCCGATGATTTCTCACCAGGGCTAATGTTATGGGATTGCAGTTGATTACTGATTCGCAGTGTGTACAATGCGCCTGGTAGTAACTGCACCATCAACAGTCATCTGAACGAAGTAAACTCCATCAGCAAGATTTTCAGGAGACCATACAACTTCATGTTGTCCTGCAGTCATCTGTTCGTCCTTCACAGTTTCAACGAGTTGACCTGTTACGTCGTAGACAGAAATCTGGACATCAGAACTTGTCGCCAGATTTATATTGAACGTTGTTGATGCTCCGAACGGATTTGGTGAGGAACTGATTGAGTTCTCATCAGAATTCACTTCAGTAACACCAACTGCAGTGATGGTCACAGTCTGGCAGCTTGTTGCCTGACAATTCGCTGTATCAAAAACGTCAATATATGTTACACATACGGGATAAGTACCAGCCGTTGCATAAGTGTGACTCGCTGTCTGTTGATTGAGGGTCACTTGTGTATCGCCCCAATCCCATCCATAAGCAGGAAGTTGTGTTGCACCGCTTCCTGTAGCTGACGCATTAATGGTAAGACCATTTGTTGTGTA
>Ga0255338_1002317_pt1 | contig 28744 bp, 31 predicted proteins | sample MeOH1_35cm_T4_19_FD_203715 | JGI IMG/M metagenome (GOLD analysis project Ga0255338, IMG submission 203715) | Sandy soil microbial communities from University of British Columbia, Vancouver, Canada - MeOH1_35cm_T4_195 | ecosystem: Engineered > Artificial ecosystem > Sand microcosm > Unclassified ...
ACCGGCAGCTCAACCCCTGCATGGAGGAGGTGGGTTTCGGCGTCGGAACCGGCCCATCCACGAAGCCGTGGCCATGCTCGTCACCCCGAGTCTCGGAGCCAGTCCCAAATTGCCAGCATGGCCCTCTTCGCCAGTGGCAGCAGCTGCGCAATCCGGAGGGTGCGATCCAGCCAAATCCATGGGTTTTCGTCGTTCACGCGGCGGCGTTGCTGTGGGCTCATGCCGGGAAGACTGGGCCCAGTCGGGGTCGAAAGTGAATCCCTCCTCTTGCCGTGGCGCCTCGTTGCTCGCTTCTTCCTTGCCAAGGTTTGTCGCTCCATTGTTTCTCCGGAAGCTATCGGGCGCTCGTCGTCGGCGACAGGGTGACGGAGGTCACTCCAAGGGTCGCCGGCTCTCGTCCGATCGCGCATACGGCATCCTGCGGCGGGCCCAGTGGCCCGTTCGCCCCCTTTTTCCGAAATCACAGGCAGCAGGTCCCCAAGGGCGGCGACGCCGGGATAGATCCGCTGACAGGACCGTAGGCGGGGGCGCCCGAAATAGCACGGTGAAACGATGCACCTGGCGCTCGTTTTCCGAATCGGCTAGGCCGCACGCACGCGGGCATTTGGGGATGCCTGGCAGCAGGCGAGCCGAGACGTACAGCGAGGAAGACGGAACGACGACCGCCCATTCCTGGTCCGTACGTATCGAGTGGCTGCAGGTGCTGCGCCCGGGAACGGCTGGGTGCCTCGAGGCGCAGACCGAATGACGACCACGAAGAGGGGATCATGGAAGCACTACTGGAGCGGGTCTGCATGGCCCCGGTGATCCGCCACACCCGCCAGCCCGACCCGAGGCAGGGCAAGGGGATGACGAAACTGGTGTGGATGCTGCTGCTGGACGAAGGCGGCTGGTGGACGGCGGCTGAAGTCGTCGCGCGGCTGCATGTGCACGCTCCATGGATGCGCCAGCAGCTTCGAATGATGGCCATCGGCGGGTTGGTGGAGCACCGCACGCACGAAACCATCGACGGCGAGCGCCTGACGCAATACTCGGTGAGCTGGAAGTGCAAGCAGCCCCGGGACGTGACCATCGAGGAAATCTGGCGGTTGCTGCAGGCGACCGCTGCGAAGGGGTAGGGGGCGCGCCGCAGGCCGAGAGCCGGCGTTCTAGCGCCGCCCGTGAGACGACCAAAGTGGCATCCGATGCCACCCCGGTGCGCGGCAAGCCACGTGAAAAGAAACCCCTACGCGCAATGGCAAGAACCGCGGCAAGGCGGAAGAATGATCACCGCCGACCATGAAAGGAAGGCCGAACCATGTCCGTAATCATCCCCTCCAAGCACCGCCCGCGCATTCACTGCAGCATCGATGTGCTGTTTCGCGCCGGAGCGCTCGTCATCACGCGAGCCGTTGGCCTGAGCCGGGAGAAGCGCCATGGCTAAAGCTCTCCCCTTGAAGCTCTGGCTGGAGCTGGAAGACGATGTGGCCCGCCACCAGGCAGAACTCGCGCAGGCGTTCGCCGAGGCTCGGGAGCGGTTGCTGCCGGAGCCGCCGGAGCCAACGCGCCCATGGGGGCCGGCCTTCCTCATGTTGTCCCCGGCAGAGGAAGAACGACGCGGCCTGTTCGGACTCGGGGTACTGGGGCTGTAGTGGGCCGTCCGTCCAAACTCACCCCAGCGCAGTGGTCCGAAGTGGAGCGCCGGCTGCTGGCTGGCGAAACCGCCCGAGCGCTGGGGCGTGAGTTCGGCGTCTCCGAAGCAGCGATCCGCAAGCGATTCGGCGCGGTAAGTTCGCAAAGTGCGCAAGTACGCATTGCGGCGGAAAAACTGGCTGATGCGAACATAACCCTGCAGGCGCTTCCGCCCGCCCAGCGCGCGGTGGCGATCGACCTGTCCGAGAAGCTGCGCAGCATCAGCCAGAGCCTTGCGCACGCGGCGGATCTCGGCGCCAAGACGGCGCACCGGCTGCAGGCGCTGGCCAACTCCGAAGTGTCGAAGGTGGACGACGCCGAGCCGATGAAGTCGCTGGAGAACCTGAAGGGCGTCGCGGTGCTGACCAAGCTGGCGAACGACTCTGCGAGCATCGCGCTGAACCTGCTGGCGGCGAACAAGGACACCGTGAAGCGCCTGAACGAAGAAGGCGGCGACCCGGAAACGCCGGCCCTGAACGCGGCCGACCTGTCGACGGAAGCGCTGGCGGAGATCATGCGGGCCCGGGATGCATCTCTCCGAGGCTGACCTGCAGGCCGTGGAGCGCGAGCTTTGCCGCCGCTCCCTCGCGGAGTTCGCCAAGCGCGCCTGGCGCGTGCTGGAGCCGGTAGCAGAGCTGAAATGGGGATGGGCGCTGGACGCGATCTGCCAGCACCTGGAAGCAGTGACGGACGGTCGGATTACCCGGCTGCTGATGAACGTCCCGCCCGGCTCCATGAAGTCCCTGCTGACCGGCGTCATCTGGCCGGCGTGGGAGTGGGGGCCGCGCGGCATGCCGGAAATGCGCTTCGTCGGCACTGCGCACGAGGAGCAGCTGGCAATCCGGGACAGCCGGCGCTGCCGGGACCTGATCAAGTCCGAGTGGTACCAGCGCCTGTGGCCGGTGGAGCTCTCGGCCGACCTGGACGGAAAGCGGGAGTTCGGCAATACCCGCAAGGGCGTGCGGCAGGCGCGCGCGTTCACGTCCATGACCGGCGTGCGCGGGGACCGGGTGATCCTGGATGACCCGATCAGCGCGGACAACGCCAACAGCGATGCGAAGCTGGAGGCGGCCAAGATCGCCTTCACCGAGACGCTGCCCACGCGCGTCAACTCGAAAAATTCCGCCATCGTGGTGATCATGCAGCGCCTGAACGAGAAGGACGTCTCGGGCGTGATCAAGGTCATGGGCCTGCCCTACGTGCACCTGTGCATCCCCATGCGCTTCGAACCGGCCAGAAAGTGCACGACGAGCATCGGCTGGGAGGACCCGCGCACAGTCGAAGGCGAACTGATGTTCCCCGAGCGCTTCGGGGAAGCGCAGGTCAAGGAACTGGAGAAGACGCTGGGCAGCTACGGCACGGCCGGCCAGTTGCAGCAGAACCCGACACCACGGGGCGGCGGCATCCTCAAGACCGCGTGGTTTCGCTACTGGACACACCTGCCGCCGCTGGAGTGGACCGAGGTGTTCGTCGACACGGCACAAAAGGAAGGCCAGGAGAACGACTATTGCGTGCTGCAGCTGTGGGGGCGCTCCACGAGCGGGCAGGGCGTGCTGATCGACCAGCGGCGCGACAAGTGGGAGTCGCCCGAGCTGATCGTCAACACCCGCGCGTTCTGGAACAAGCACAAGGCCACGTCCTTCAACCCGCGCCGCATGGGCGTGGAGGACAAGGTGAGCGGCACGGGGCTGATCCAGACGCTGCGGCGCGAGGGCATCCCGATCCTGACGATCCCGCGCGACAAGGACAAGGTGAGCCGCGGGCATGACGCCGCGCCCTTCGTCGAGTCGGGCAACGTGCTGCTGCCGGCCGACGCGCCGTGGCTGTCGGACTTCCTGGGCGAGGCCGAGAAGTTCCCCAACGGCGCGCACGACGACCAGATGGACCCGATGTTCGACGCCATCGATGCCATCCAGCGCCGGCCCTCCGCGGCGCCGGCGACGGCCAGTCCAGTGCCGACCGTCAGCCACTTCGCCCGCCGCCCTGGCCGCTGAGCCGAAAAGGCTTCGCCTACGGCTCCTTGGCCGTGTGACTGAAGCGCCATAGCTTCGGGCACCATGGCCGAAACGAACGACGCGCGGGACGCCCGCCTGCAGAAAGTCCACGCCCGCGCGCTGGAGCGCTTCGACCGCGCCTACTCGCCTCAGCGGGACATCCGCCTGCAGTGCGCGCAGGATCGCCGCTTCGTGTTCGTGCCCGGGGCGCAATACGACGGCGACCTCGGCGAGCAATTCGCCAACCGGGCCCGCTTCGAGATCAACAAGGTGCACCAGGCGGTGGTGCGGACCTTCTCCGAGTACCGCAACAACCGCGTGACGGTCGATTTCCGTCCGGCCGACGACGACACCAGCGACGACACGGCCGATTTCCTGGACGGCATGTACCGCGGCGACGAGGCCGACTCCGGTGGGCAGGAAGCCTACGACACGGCTTTCGAGGAAGGCGTGGCCGGCGGCATGGGCGCCTGGCGGCTTCTTTCCTGCTACGAGGACGAGGAAGACGAGGACGACGAGCGCCAGCGCATCCAGATGGTCCCGATCTCTGATGCGGATCAGTCGGTGTTCTTCGACGCCGACGCGAAGCGCTACGACAAGGCGGACGCCAAGTGCGCCTGGGTCATCACCGGCATGCAGGATGACTGCTACGAGGAGGAATGCGGAGAGGACGGTGCTTCGGGCGTGGAGCGGGCGGACTACATCGCGCGCAAGGCGATGGCGGACAAGAGCGGCAAGGGGCTGACCAGTTTCGACCGCGTGAGCCGCACGGGCGTCTTCGACTGGTTCACGCCGGACGTGATCTACGTCGCCGAGTACTACGAGGTGGAGATGACGAAGGACACGGTCTACGTGTACCGCTCGCCCACCGACGAGGAAGAGAAGTTCAAGCGCTCGGAGTTCGCCGCCAAGAAGGAACTGGACGAGCATGTGAAGGAACTGACCGACCAGGGTTTCACGCTCGCGCGCACCAAGAAGATCCAGGCCCGCAAGGTCCACAAGTACATCATCGACGGAAACCGGGTGATCGAGGACTGCGGCTACATCGCAGGCAAGCACATCCCGATCGTCCCCTACTACGCCAAGCGCCAGATCGTTGACGGCGTGGAGCGCGTGTCGGGTCGCGTGCGCCTCGCGATCGACACCCAGCGCCTCTACAACATGCTGGTGTCCATGCTCGCGGAGATCGCAGCGGACAGCCCGAAGGAAAAACCCATCTTCACGCCCGCGCAGATCGCCAGGCACGAAGCCATGTGGGCCGAGGACAACGTCAAGCGTTACCCGTACCTGCTGGTGAACGAGACGTTCGACGGTGCCGGGAACGTGGTGGCGCCGCAGCCGGTGGGCTATACCAAGGCGCCGAACATCCCGCCCGCGCTGGCCGGTCTGATCCAACTCGTGGGTGCCGACCTGCAGGACATGCTCGGGGCGAACGGCGAGCAGCAGGAAGTCGTTTCCAACATCAGCGCCAAGGCCATCGAGCTGATCCAGAACCGCTTGGACATGGCCGATTTCATCTTCATGGACAACCTCAAGCAGTCCATGCGCCGGGCGGGGGAAATCTGGCTGTCGATGGCCCGAGAGCTGTACGACGAGGACGACCGGCCGATGCGGATCGTGGGGCTGGACGGCTCCGACGAGGTCGCGAAGCTGCGCCAGCCGATGGACGACAACGGAAAGACCGTCTACACGAACGACCCGAAGGCGGGGAAGTTCAAGGTGACGGCCGATGTCGGACCGAGCTTCACCACTCGCCGCGATGGCACCGTCCGCGCGCTCACGGGGGTCATGCAGTATGTCGAAGACCCGCAGGACAAGTCGGTGCTGACCGGGGTCGTGATCCAGAACCTCGAAGGCGAAGGCCTGCAGGACGTGAAGGACTACTGGCGCAAGAAGATGGTCGCCTTGGGCGTGACGAAGCCCAACGAGGAAGAGGCCGCCGAACTGGATGCCGCGAAGGCGAACCAGAAGCCCGACCCGCAGGCCGAGTTCCTGCAGGCCGAGGCGAAGAAGTCGCTCGCCCTGGCGGACAAGGCGCGCGCGGACACCGAGGCGGCGCTGGCCAAGGCCAAGGAGTCGGAGGCGAACGCCGCGGCGCTGCTGGTCAAGATCGACATGGCGCGCATCGACCAGGTGCTGGCGCTGGCCGATTCGCTGCTGGAAGAGCGCAAGCACGCGGACAGCACCGCCCTGCAGGTCGCACAGCGCCAGCAGCAGGCGATGCAGGGCATGCAGCAACAGGACGAGCCGGCGGCAGCGTGAGCGCCAAGGTCATCCCCTTCACCGGCATTACCCGGCTCGATCTGCCGGCCGATCGCATCTTGGAGAACAACAAAGGCGAGCTCGCCGGCGTGGTCATCATGGGTTGGGATCACGACGGCAACGAGGTGTTCGCCTCCAGCTACGCGGACGGCGGCACCGTGCTGTGCTGCTGGAACGCTGCAAGCAGCGCCTGTTGAATCCCGACGCCTGACCGAAAAGACTTCGCCTACGAATCCTTCGCGATTCGCTCACTCGTTTCGATCATCCGCCCCAACGTAAGCCGGCGCCACGGTCAAGGGGCCGAGATGGAAGGGTCTGAATGAAAACGGGTGAAGCCGAAGAAGTGGACGTGCTCGATTCCGAGAAGGAAACCGACCTCGAAGACGACCAGCCGCAAGACGGCGCGAACAAAGGCGAGGAAGGTGGCCAGGTCGACAACGATGCCGGCGACGGCGAAGGTGGCGACCGCGAGGAAGAAGAGACCGTCGTCTCGATCGGCAGCGAGGAACCCCCCACCTCGGAGACCGGTGAAGGCGAATCGACGGTTTTTGCCGACCTTCGCAAGCGGCTTCGCGAGACCTCGCGGGAGCTGCGCAAAGCGCAGGAACAGCTGGCGAGCGGCCAACAGGTCGTGCAGCCGAAAGTCCCGCAGCTGCGCGCCAAGCCCACCCTCGAAGGCCACGAGTTCGATGCGGAGGCGTTCCAGACCGACCTGGACAAGTGGTACGCCGAGAAGGCCGAAGCGGATCGCAAGACCGCCGAAGCCCAGGCGGCGCAGCGCCAGGCGGTGGAAGCGCAGCAACGCGCGGTGCAGGTGGTGCAGGCGAACTACGCCAAGTCGAAGGAAGCGCTGAAGGTCAAGGACTTCCAGCAGGCCGAAGACGAAGTGGCGGCGCAGTTCTCCGAGGTGCAGCAGTCCATCGTGGCTAGCGGCGCCGCGAACCCCGGCCTCGTGGTGTACGCGCTGGGCAAGAACCCGAAGAAGCTCGCCGAGCTGGCCTCGATCAAGGACCCGGTGAAGTTCGCTGTGGCGATCGGAAAACTCGAAACGGAAGTGAAAGTGACCAAGCGCACCAGCACCAAGCCAGCGCCCGAGCGGACGATGACCGGCGGCGGTTCCGGCTCGACCTCAAAGGCAACCCTTGAACGCCTGCAGGCCGAGGCCGACAAGACCGGCGACCGCTCGAAGGTCGCGCGGTTCATCCGTCAGCAGCGGCTCGCCGGACAGAAGTGAGGTTCGAACCATCATGAAACGCCTTTTCGCTTCCCTGGACTTCCGAATGGTCCTCTTCGCCGTGGTCGTGGTCGCGCTGTTCCAGTTCGGCCTCGTCGACCCGGTTTCCGCCGGCATGATCGGCTTCGCGGGTGCCACCGCGTTCTCGAAGCAGGAGCTGGTCTTCTTCGACGACCTGCTCGCCGGCTTCGATGACGGTCTCGTCCTCGGCCGCAACGTCTCCGTCTACAACGCCGATCCGGTGGTGCTGGAACGCTCGCAGAACCTGCAGATCTGGCGCCCGCAGCCCTACGTATCGACGTCCATCGACGGCGCGGCCGGCACGGACATCTCGGCGTCCTTCGCCGACGTGACGCAGCTTTCGGTCCCGATCGGCATCGGCTTCAACAAGACCGTGCCGTGGAACATGACCACGGACGACCTGAACGACCCGCAGCAGCGTGACCGCAAGCTCAAGTCCGCGATGTCCCGCCTGGGCAGCGACATCAACCTGGCCGTCGCCAACGTGGTCGGCCAACAGGGCACGCTGGTGGTCAAGCAGACCTCGGCCGCGTCCGGCTACGACGACATCTCCTTGGCAGACGCCCTGATGCTGGAACAGGGCCTGATCGCCGAGGACGACCCGGCCCGCCGCGTGTGCGTGCTGCACGCCCGCGACTACAACAAGGTCGCCGGCAATCTCGCCAAGCCGCAGAGCTCGGCCAACCCGAAGGTGAACAGCGCCTACGAGCGCGCCTACGTGGGCAACGTGTCCGGCTTCGAGACCTTCAAGGCGGGGTACACCTACAACCTGGCCGCCAAGGCCGGTGTGACGGTGACGATCAACGACGCGACCGCCGCGAACCGCCGCTACGTACCGAAGGCGACCAGCACGGCAGCCACGGGTGAGACGGGCAACGTGGACAACCGCTACATGAACCTGACCATCGGCGTCGTGTCCGGCACGGTCAAGGTGGGCGACCGCTTCACCATCGCGGGCGTCAACGCGGTGCACCACATCACCAAGGTCGACACGGGCCAGCTCAAGACGTTCACGATCACCGGCATCGTGTCCGGCGCGGGCGGCGCGGGCGTTGTGACGATCAGCCCCCCGATCATCGTCGCGGACGGAACCACCCAGGCCGAGAAGGAGTACGCGAACGTCACGACCACGCCGGCCAACGGCGCGGCGATCACGTTCCTGAACACCACGACCGCCAACGTGGCCCCGTTCTGGCGCGAGGACTGCATCGAACTGCTCCCGGGCCGCAACGGCTTCGATTCCGAGCTGATGTCCAACGGCGCCGCTGCGGTGCAGGGTACGACCGAGCTGGGTATCCAGATCATCATGTACCGCTTCTTCGACATCAACACGAAGAAGATCAAGTACCGGGTGGATACCCGCTTCGGGGTCGGCATGACCCAACCCGAAGGCTGCGGCATCCTGCTGTTCGGCCAAGCCTGATCTGAACCGGGACCTTCGGGCCCCGGTTTCCCATCATGAGCAGCATCAACCAACTCTCCGAGGCGAGCGCGTTCTCCCCCTCGATGCTGTTTCCGGTCTACGACGCCGGCAACAGCCAGCCGCGCAAGGTGTCCGGGGCGCAGATCCTGGACTACATCGCCGCGAACCCAGCCGCCCCTGCCGCCCCCGTGCCGCTGCCCGCGTACACCGTCGCGGAGTTGCCGGCCGCTGCCGGCAACGACGGGCGCCTGGTGTACTGCACGAACGGCGACGCGGGCCAGCCGTGCCTGGCGCTTTCGAACGGCACGGCCTGGAAGCGCATCGCGCTGGGCGCGACTGTCTCCGCAACGTGAGGACGACATGGCTGACATCCTGAAATCGGTCCTCGGCAACATCATCAAGCGCTTCCGAGACCTGGGCGACGGCACGTTCGCGGAGCAGGTCACGCTCACGCCGTACCCGGGCGGCGCAACCCCGGTGCATGCGGCGGCCACAGGCGCGGCGAGCGCCATCGCCCCGGCGCTGGCCGCCGCGGCGGGCAAGACGACGCACATCACCGGCTTCGAGCTGACCGGCGGCGGCGCCACGGCGGCTTCGGTGATCGCGGTCACCGTCACGGGGCTGCTCGGCGGCACCGAGACGTTCAACGTGCCCGTGCCCGCGGGCGCGACATCGGGCATCGCGCCGCTGCTGGTGAGGTTCGACCCGCCGATCCCGGCCAGCGCCGCCAACCAGGCCATCACCGTCAACGTGCCGTCCTTCGGCGCGGGCAACACCGCATCCGCCTGCGCCGTGCACGGCTTCCAACTCTGAGAACCCACATGAACAACGGCCACATGCTCTACCGCTGCCCCGGCTCGCAGGAGTTCGAGGGCGTCAAGTGCGAAACCACCATCGTCGAGGCCGAAGACGTCGAGGCCGCGAAGGCCGAAGGCTGGCACGTGAACTGGATCGACGCCGACCGGGCGCAGCAGGGCCAGGGCGCCAACGTGGCCGACCTGGTGGACGATCCGGGCGCCGTGCAACTGCACGCGGTGCACAAGGGCCGCGGCGTCTACGAGCTGCAGGACGCGGCCGGCAACGTGGTGGAGGCGGGCCTCACGCGCGAACAGGCCCAGGCGAAGGTCGGCGGCTGATCGTGGCCACGAAGCGGAAGCTGATCGAGCGCGCGGCCGCCGCCTTCGGCGTGACCAGCGCGTTCGACCTCACGCCGGAGGAGATGCAGGAAGGCCTGGATGGCCTGAACGCGTTGGCCGCCGAGTGGGATGGCGTCGGCATCCGCGTCGGGTACAGCTTCGGCGACGATATCGAGGCACAGGCCGGCGTCCCCGACACGGCCGAGAACGCCTTCGTCCTGAACCTCGCAGTGCGCTGGGCCCCGAATTTCGGCAAGGAACCGAGCCAGAGCACCAGGAGCGGCGCGCGCGCGGCGTGGAACGCGCTCTACACCGCGCGCGGCGTGCGCCCGGTGGCCGCGCGCAACCCGGCGCTGCCCGTGGGCACAGGCAACCGCGTCGGTGTGCTCAACCCCCAGTATTTCCCCGACCCGGGCGACGAGGTGCAGGGCCTGAACGACGGCGCGACGGAGTACTGACGTGGCGTCCATCTCGCTTCTGAGCGGCATCAGCAGCGACGCCCAGGCCGACCTGCGCACCACCTACCCGGTCAACCTCATCCCGGTCCCGAAGGACACCGGCGTGTCCAAGGGCTACCTGCGCACGGTACCCGGCCTCTCTTCGTTCGCAACCGGCGTCGGCGTCGACCGCGGCGCGATCAACTGGGCCGGCACGCTGTACCGCGTCTCCGGCGCGAAGCTCTTGAGCGTCGCGAGCGACGGCACCACGACGGACAAGGGCGACATCACCGGCACCGGTCAGGTCTCCATGGACTACGGACCCACCTACCTGCTCACGGTCGGTGACGGCAAGGCCTGGCTGCGCGACGGAACCTCGAACACGCAGATCACGGATCCCGACCTGGGGACCGTGATCGATGGCATCTGGGTGGACGGGTACTACCTGTTCACGGACGGCACCTTCCTGATCGTGACGGAGCTGAACAATCCTTTCAGCATCGACCCGCTGAAATACGGCAGCAGCGAGGTGGACCCGGACCCGATCAAGGGCGTCTTCAAGCTGCGCGACGAGGTGCTGGCGGTCAACCGCTACACCATCGAGACCTTCCAGAACGTGGGCGGCACAGGGTTCCCGTTTCAACGCGTCCCTTCAGCGCTCATGGAGAAGGGCGCTGTCGGCACCCACGCCAAGACGCGGTTTGCCGACACGCTGGCGTTTCTCGGCAGCGGCAGGAACGAGCCCTGCAGCGTCTACATCGTGGACGGCGGCAAGCCGACGAAAATCGCGACGCGCGAGGTGGAGATGCGCCTGAAGGCCTACTCCGAGGCGCAACTGGCCACCGCGCTGCTGGAGGCGCGCGCCGACGAGGCGCACCAGCACCTGATGGTGCATCTTCCGGGCGAAACGCTGGTCTACGACCTCGCAGCCTCCATGACCGCGCAAGAGCCGATCTGGGTCTTCCTGTCCACTGGGGTGAGCGGGATCAACGCCTACCGGGCCCGCAACTTCGTCTGGTGCTACGGCAGGTGGATCTGCGGCGACACGGCGGATGGCCGCATCGGTTATGTCGATGCCAGCGTGAGCACGCAGTACGGCGAGGTCGCCGGCTGGCAGTTCGACACCATGTGGCTGTACAACCAGGCCCAAGGCGCCATCGTGTGGGCGCTGGAGCTGATCGGGACCACCGGGCGCGCGCCGGCGGGCGATGATCCGACCGTGTTCCACGCCTACACCGAAGACGGCTTGAGCTGGAGCCAGGAGCGCACGACCCGCATCGGCAAGGCCGGCGACACGGCGATCCGCGTGCAGTGGCGGCGAGTCGGCAAGATGCGGCGCATGCGCGGCGAGCGCTTCCGCGGCGCGAACAAGACGCCGATCTCCTGGCTGCGGCTGGAGGCGACGTTGGAGGCGCTGGGTGCCTGATACCCCGACGCTGCGACAGATCTCGCGCGCCGAACTGCTGGCGGCCTTCAAGTCCGACAAGCTGGCGCGGCTGATCGAAGACCTGATCTACGCCATCAGCACGACCCTGCCGGCGGATTCCGAGGGCGTCCAGGCGAATCTCGACGCGCACATTGCGGACACCGACGACGCGCACCAGGCCAGCGCCATCGGCTTCACGCCGGGCGGCGGCATGGTGTCGAACACCGTGCAGGCCGGGCTGCTGGAGCTCCAAGCAGGAAAGCAGCCTCTGCATGCGCTGCTGACCGCGCTGGCCGCCGTGGCCACGACCCCAGACGCCCTGATCTACTTGACCGGCGTCAACGCCTTCGCAGTGACCGGCTTCAGCGCGTACGGGCGAAATCTCGTAGACGATCCGGACGCGGCCGCCGCGCGCACGACGCTCGGACTGGGCACGGCGGCCACCGCGGCGCTGGACACCGACGGCACGCTGGCAGCCAACAGCGACACGCGCGTGCCGAGCCAGAAGGCGATCAAGACCTACGCGGACCAGCTGCTGGCCGCGCAGGACGCCATGGTGTTCAAGGGCACCGTCGACTGTTCCACGAACCCGAACTATCCGGCGGCCGACCGCGGCCACACCTACCGGGTCAGCGTGGCCGGCAAGATCGGCGGCGCCGCGGGCGTGAACGTGGAGGCTGGCGACATCCTGCTGTGTCTCACCGACGGCACCGCAGCAGGCAACCAGGCCGCGGTGGGCGCGCAATGGACCATCGCGCAGGCCAACATCGACGGCGCCGTGATCGGGCCGGCGTCGGCGGTCGATGGGCACGTGGTGCTGTTCGACGGGGTGACAGGCAGACTGGTGAAGTCGGCCGGCGCTGCCTTCACACCGGCCGGCATCGGCCTCGGAGACGTCACGAACGATGCGCAGACGAAGGCGGTCGTCGTGCCGAACACGGCGCCGAGCGCGGGGCAAGTGCTGGTCGGCAATGCTGGCGGAACGGCCTACGCTCCGGTGAGCCTGTCCGGCGACGCGTCGGTGACCAGCACGGGAGCTGTCATCGTCTCCAAGATCAACGGCACGACACCAGCGGCTGCAGCGGTGGCGTTCCTGGGGGCCCCCACCTCGGCCAACCTCGCGGCGGCGGTGACGGACGAAGAGGGCACCGGAACGCTGGTGTTCTCCCAGGCCCCGGACCTGACGGACACGAAGCTGCTTGGGATGACGTACCGCGAGCAGGGCGCGCCGACCACGAAGGCCGCCGCGGCGACGCTCACCATCGGCGAGCTGCTGACCGGCATCATCGAGTACACCGGGGCTGCGGCCGCGCTCACGCTTCCAACCGGGGCGAACATCGAAGCAGGCGTCCTCGCCGGTCTCGCAGCGGATCGCGCCTTCGACTTCGCCGTCGTCAACACCGGCAGCGGCATCGCGACCGTCACCACGGCAGCGGGCCTCACGCTGGTGGGCGCGATGGCCGTGGCGGCCGGCGCCTCTGCGCGGTTTCGCGTGCGCAAGACCGCGGCGAACACCTTCACGGTCTACCGCATCGCCTAAGTCCGAAAAGGGTTCGCCTACGCCGGCTTTGCGCTGGCTAGGCACGCTTCCACAATCCCCCTCGCGCAGACCAGCGGCCCCGCGCCGCATCGTGTCAACCAGCGGTCCTCCTGACTCGCGCATCGGCAGGCCCTTGTCGCACCGAGGTGCAGGGGTTCCATGGCCGGCGACTTCATCGACATCTTTTCAGGCAACGCCGGACCGCAGTATGCCGCTGCGCCCCGGAGGCCGACGACCGCGTTCGATCTCGGCTCTGCCTTGCCGCCGGAGTGGGCCGCCTTCTTCCGTAATGCGCTCGCGTACCAGAACCGAGACCCGGGCGGGGAACAGAACTTCTATGGTGGGGCGCAACCAGTCTTTGATCCAGGCACCGGTAGCCTGATCTATCCGGAAGAGGGTGGCGGCTTCCGCGTCATCCCCAACGGCAAGGCGTACCTCGGAAGCGCGCAGAGCAACGCGCGAGAGGCGCTCAACGGCCTTCCCGGTTTCCGCTACGACGCTAACGGCGGCTTCCTTGGCAGCTCGACGGAGCAGGGCTGGCACAAGTCGGACGGAGGCGTGCGGGACTTCATAACCGGCGCGGCCATCATGCTTCCCGCGTTCGGTGCTGCGATTGCCGGGGCGGGCGCGGCGGGCGGCGCCGGTGCTGCTGGCGCAGGAGGTGCTGCAGGCGGTGCCGCTCCGAGCCTGACGGGCCTTGCTGGCTCCGGCATGGTCCCGGCGGGCGCCGGTTTCAGCACCGGAGCGGGCGCGCTCGGGACCGGTGCAACGGCGTTCGGCACGGGCGTCGGGGGGCTTGATGCGGCCCTGGCCGGCTTCGGCGCGGCGGCCGGTGGCGGCGCTGCTCTGGGCGCTGGCGTGACAGACCTCGGCGGCGGCCTGACGATGGGCGCGGACGGCTCCATCGCCGGCGGGTCCGGCGCCTTCGCCCCGGCGACCGCGGCCGACATGGCGGGGATGACAGGCGCGGAACTGCTCCCGGCCGGCGCCGCGGGGGCAGCGGGCGCGATCCCGAAGGCGTTGGGCGGGGCCTCCACGGTCCCGAGCCTGGGCGGCTGGTCGTCCCTCATCACACCGGCAGCGCAGTTGATCGGCGGCGCGATGCAGGCGAACGCCGCAGGCGACGCGGCCGATGCGCTGGCCGGCGCGGCGCAGGCGGGCATCGACGAACAGCGCCGCCAGTTCGATGCCGTGCGCGGCCTGCTGGCGCCCTACGTCACCGCCGGCAACACCAGCCTCGGCGCGTACCAGGACTTGAGCGGCGCCAACGGTCCCGACGCCCAGCGCGCGGCCATGGCGGCGCTGGAGGCCTCGCCGCAGTTCGCCAGCCTCACCAAGTCCGGAGAGAACGCGATCCTGCAGAACGCGGCGGCGACCGGCGGGCTTCGCGGCGGCAATGTGCAGGCAGCCCTGGCCGACCAGCGCACGAACCTCCTGAACAGCCTCGCGCAGCAACAACTCTCGCGCTACATGCCGGTGGCGAGCATGGGGCAAAACGCGGCGGCCGGAACCGGCACGGCGGCCATGAACACCGGCACGAACGTCGCCAACCTGCTCGGGCAGCAGGGTGCGGCCAACGCGGGCGGCATCGTGGCCGGAAACAACGCGATCACCAACGCCATCGGCGGCCTGGGCGGCTTCTTCGCAGGGCAACAGGCCGGCCAGGCTGCGCCCCCCGTCAATCTCACGTCCGGCATGGGCTTCGGATCCGGTGTCGTGCAGGGCTTCACCACCCCGAGGCTTTTCTGATGGATCCGGTCAACTTCGCTTTCACCGATCCCTCTGCCGCGATCCTGGGCGGGATCAAGAACAGCGCCTTCCTCGGCCAGATCCAGCAGCAGGCACAGGACCGGCAACTGGCGCTGCAGGCCGCGCAGATCCAGCAGCAACAGGCCCTGCAGCAGCGCGCCGATTTGCAGCGCGTGGCGATGAACCCGAACGCCACGCCGCAGGACTACGCGCGGCTGATGACGCAGTACCCCGCGCTCGCGGAGAACCTGTCGAAGGCGTCCAAGACGCTGGAGGAGGGGCAGCGCCAGAACCTGCTGAACTTCCAGTCGCGCCTGTTCTCCGCGAACCTCGCCGGCAACAACGACCTGTTCCGATCGATGCTGGAAGAGCGCGCCAAGAGCGACCCGGGCGACGCGCAGCACTACCAGATGCTGATCGACATGAACGAGAAATCGCCCGCGACGGCTCGTTCGATCCTCGGCATGAGCCTGGCGGCCTCGATGGGGCCGGACAAGTTCGCGGAAGCCTACGCCAAGATCGGCGGCGAGCAGCGGGCGGCCGAACTGCAGCCGGATCTGGTCAAGAAGGGCGCGGCCGACGCGAGCGCGGCGCAGGCCGACGCGGTCGTGAAGACCGAAGAGGCGAAGTACGCACACCAGAAAGTGCTGCTCGACCTCGAGAAGAAAGGCTGGGACATCAAGAAGGTCCAAGCCGACATCTCCAACGACAAAGAGAACACCCGCCTGCGCGCGATGGAGGTGGCGCTGAAGCGCACCGACAACGACCTCAAGCGGCACGATCTGGAATTGAAGATCCAGGAGACCGAGGGGAAGCTGGCGGACAAGGTGCGCGAGAAGGTGGCGACCGCGGAGGCCGGCGCGACCAACATCGACAACATGCTCAACACGGTGGAGCGGATCAAGAAGAATCCGCGCCTCGATGCCGTTCTGGGGGCCGTGGAGGGGCGCATGCCGGCTCTAACGAGCGACGACAGTGCCGACGCCATCGCGCTGATCGAAACCCTCAGCTCGCAAGCCTTCCTCGCCCAGATCCCGAACATCAAGGGCATGGGCGCGCTGTCCAACGCCGAGGGCGAGAAGCTGCAGGCGGCGCTGCAGAACCTGTCGCGCACGCAGTCCGAAAAGCAGTTCCGCGCCAACCTGGACGAGGCCGCGCGCCTGCTGAAGAAGGGCCGTGAGAACCTGTCGCGCGCCACCGGCGTTCCGCTCGGCAAGCCCGACACGCCGGCCGCCCCGGGTGCGCGCCCGCCCCTGTCGTCCTTCGAGAAGAAGTGATGTTCGACGTCGAGGGCGCCCGCAAGGCCGGATACACGGACGCGGAGATCGCGGCGCACCTGGCCGCGTCCCGCGAATTCGACGCCGACGGAGCGCGCAAGGCGGGCTACAGCGACAGCGAGTTGATCGCCTACCTCTCCGGCGCTCCGTTGAAGGGCCAGAGCGCGGCCGACCAGATCCCCGGGCAGGACGGCCCGGTGCCGGCGCAGCCGCGGGGGCAGCAACAGCCCAAGACGGTGCTGGAGAAACTCAAGGCCGCGGCGGCGCTGACGGCGCAGACCGTGCTGAACCCCGTGCAATCGGTGAAGGACGCCACCGAGACGGCGCTGACTGTCGGCACCGGCCTCACGGCGGGCGCCGCCGGCATGGTGAGCGGCACGGTGCAGGGCATGGTGGAAAACGCGGTCGCCGGCCAGGGCGGCACGCCGGAGGCCGCCGCGAACGTGGAGCGCCGCGCCGCGCAGGGCGCGGAGCTGCTGACCTACAAGCCGAAGTCTCCGGCCGTCCAAGAGGCCGTCGAGACGATCGGCAAGGGCATGCAGGAGGTGATCCCGCTCGGGCCGCTCACGGGCGAACTGGCGAGCGCCACGCGCGCCGCGGCCGGTGCTGCGCCGGCGGCCGAAGCGGCGGCGCGCGCCGGCGGCGCGGCAGCCGGTGAGGGCGCGTCGCAGGTTGCGCAAGCGGCGGCCGCGCTGCGGCAACAGGCCGTCTCCATGACCAGCAAGGCCACGCAGAAGCTGCTGGGGGCCTCCGAAGAGCCCGAGGCGACCGGCGCGATGGATTCCGTCGGCGCCGCCGGCACGTCGCCGGCCGCCATGCGCCGCGCCACCGCGCAGCAGCTGCCGGTGCCGATGGAGCTCACCACCGGCCAGGCCACGCGCAACCACCAGCAACTGCGCTTCGAGGGTGAGACGGCCAAGGGCGAGCTCGGTCAGCCCCTGCGCGAGAACGCGGCCAAGCAGAACGTGCAGCTCGCGCAGAACTTCGAAGCCCTGATCGACAGCACCGGTGCGCAGGCGCCGAACGTGATCGAAGCCGGCCGCGCGGTGGTGGACAACGGCCTCGTCCCCGCGGCCGCGCGTCTGCGGGCCCAGTACCGCGCGCAGTACCAAGCCGCGCGCCGGGCCGGTGAGATGGAGCAGCCGGTGTCCACCGCGCCACTGGTGCAGTTCCTGCAGGACAACGCCTCGCTGAACCAGGGCAACCTCGCGGGCGGGGCCCTCGGCCTGCTGGAGCGGGAACTTGTGCGGCTCGGCGCCCTGGACAAGCAGGGCGCTCCGAAGCAGGCGTGGACCGACTTCGTCGGCGAGCGCATGGGCCAGTACATGAAGTCCGAGGGCGGCCACGCGGGTGCGATGGCGCGCATCTCCCGCGAATGGCAGGAGGCCAACGGCGGCGGGTTCCCGCAGCAGCTTTCCTTGAACAACATGGAACTGCTGCGCCGTCAGATGAACAACGCCATCGACGCGGCGCCGGAAAACGCGACCAACATGCGCGCGGGAGCGCAGATCAAGGAGTTGATCGACCAAGCCACCGAAGGCATGGGCGGCGACCTGTACCGCGATGCGCGCCGGGCGCGCCAGCGCTACGCCCAGCTGTTCGAGAACAACGCTGTCGTGCGCGATCTGATGCGTACGCGCCGCGGCACCGCCGACCGCCAGGTGGCGTTGGAAGACGTGTTCCGCCGCACGATCCTCAGCGGCTCGCGGGACGACCTCTCGATGCTGCGCCGCACGCTGCAGATCGCCGGCGGCGAAGAGGGGCACCAAGCCTGGCGCGAGCTGCAGGGGCAGACCCTGCGGCACCTGTTGGACGAAGCGACCAAGGGCGTGGGCTCGGACATCGCCGGGAACTCGATCTTCTCCGCGGCGAAGCTGCAGCAGGCGATCCGCGCGCTGGACGTTGACCAGCGCCTCGAATTCGTGCTGGGCAAGCAGCGCGCGCAGATGGTGCGCGACATCAACGAGATCGCCAAGGTCGTCACCACCGTGCCGCCGGGCGCGCTGAACACCTCCAACACCGCGAGCGTGATCCTGGCCGCCATCGCCGAGGCCGGCGCCACCGGGGGGCTCACAGGGTTGCCGGTGCCGGTGCTTTCCACGATCCGCCTGGGCACGAAGTACGTCCGCGACCGCGCCATCCGCCAGCGCGTGCTGGCTGCTCTCGGCAAGGCTGAACCAAAGAAGGTGAAGGCACCCAAGAGCGTCGTGCCGAAGAACACCTCGCCGGCAAACCAGATGCCCGAAAGCCGCACCGTCCACTGAGAAGACGAACATGACCGTACAGACCCTCGTCAGCCCATTCCCGACCTTCATCGGTCTGGATGGCCAGCCGCTTTCGAACGGCTACGTCTACTTCGGGGAGCCGGGCCAGGACCCACGGCAGTACCCTAAGGATGTCTTCTACGACGAAGGCATGACCGTCGACGCGCCCCAACCACTGCGCACGACGGGAGGTTTTCTGCGCCGCAACGGGGGGCCTACAAACGTGTGGGCGGACGGCAGTTGCTCCGTCCTGGTGCTGGACTCCACCAATCGGCAGGTGTTCTACGTCTCGAACTGGTCGGGCACCATCAGCAACGTCGCTGCGGCGGCGGCCGATGCAGCAGCGCCGTTCGCGCAAGCCGCCGAAGATGCGCGTAACGCATCGTTGACCGCTCAAGGTGCCGCCGAGGCGGCCCAAGCCGGCTCGGAATCCGCACGCGACCAGTCGTACGCCGCCGGTCGCGTGAAGGCCAATTCGGCCGCGGGCCAGTCGGACGGAACGCTGGTCTCAGGCGACTACTTCTACGTCATCTCGGCGGCATCCGATGAGATCTACGAGCTGTGGCAAAAGGGCGCTGTTAGCCCCACGGATACCGGAAAGCGAACGCCAAGCACTACCGTCATCTCCCCCAATGCGATGGCTGCGGCGATGGGGTTGACCGATTCGGCCGGGAAGTACGTGGAGATGGTCGGAAAGTCCGGCAATCGCTATCTCGCAGGGATGACCACCAGTGTTCAGAAGGCGATCAGCGACCTTCAGGCCTACGCTCCATCGTCGTATCAGCAGCGCGATCAGCGCATTGCGGAGACGAGCCGCGACGCCGACATGGTGACGACTACCGTCTTCAGCTTCGGCGGCGGCGCGAGTGGAACGGCCTTCGCGCCCGGCATCATCCGCACCGGCAAGACTACGGCGTGGGCGATCTGCGAGAACCGCAACCTCCCAGGTGGCGGCAGCGGTGATGCATCGCTCAAGCGAGTAGTCGGCCGCACCGTGACCTATGACAAGGTGACGAGGACGGTCAGCCTGGGGAGTGTCGTGGAAATCGCGGCCGAGGTTCCATATGGTCTTGTGCAGACCGGCGTCGGCGCGATCACGAGCGGCTCCGGCGGGACGGATGGGACGTTCACCGTTGCCTGGTCGGGCGGGAACTTCACGACCAACCCTATTGCCACCTTCACCGTGTCTGGCGGGGCGCTGACAGCGTTCACCGTCACCAGGGCGGGCGAGTATGTTGGCGCATCCCCGACGCTTCCGACTCCGGACTTTTCCGCGTCGACGGGACTCACTGGCGCTGGCGTGGTGCTTACCGCAGAAACCTCGCTCGGTTGCTACAACGGCTGCATCGGCTACCTCAAGACCGGCGCGCATGCCGGGCGGCTTCTGTGCTGGTATTCGACGCTGGGGAAGTTCAACAACACAGTCGCGGACTTCTACGATTATTTCGGTCCGCACCTGAGGTACAGCGACGACGGTGGGGCTACTTGGTCTGCAGCCACGGACATGACGGCTACCCTCGATGCCATGTTCTCCGCGACAAGTGGATACCTGATCGGCCCCGGCCACGGTATCCAACTGGCCAGTGGTCGAATCATCTTCCCGGGCTACCGCATCGACTCGGCTTTCGTGAACCGCACGTTTATGGTCTACAGCGACGACGGCGGCGCTACTTGGTCGGCTGGGCCGATGCACCAACTCGATTCTCCCAACGAGGCGCAAATCGCGGACCTGCGCAATGGAGAGTTGCTGTGGGTGTTCCGAGCCACCTCCACCGGCAAGCGCTTCGCGCGGGTGGACGCGACGACGCTGAAGGTTCTCGACTCAGGCGTGTACGCGAAATCGACCAATCCCACGGTGCGGATGCTGGGCGAGTCCTTCACCATCCAGACCGGACTGCATCAATGCGAGAGCGATTGGGACACCAGCACGCGCAAGTTGGTTGTGACGCACCCGACGCATGCAACGCAGCGCAAGGACATGACGCTACTAGTCTCCTACGACGGCGGCGAGCCGTGGCAGGACTCCTTCCCATACAGCAAGGTCCTCAATCCGGGGCGCGGCGCGGAGTACAGCGACCTGACGAACTTCGGACCGAATGACGTGTTCTGCCTTTACTCCGATGGCGCGACCGTTTCGACCGACACCATCCTCGGCTCTCTGGTGAGCATTTCCGCCTACATGGGGTAACGGCATGTCCATCAATATCAAGTCCAACAAGGCGTCCCTCGACTGGAGTCAGATTGAAAAGGACGCGGCGACGCACATTGCCCGTGTGGTGGCCGATGGCGGCACCGTCAACGACAGCAATGTGGTGCTGGAGCTGATCGCCAACCTCTACGCCTCCAATGTGGACCGCACCCGCGTGTGGTTCTACGGGGACAAGGATTCGGGAGTGAAGCTCTCCGGCGCCAACGTGTCGAAGTGGTACAGCGTGCTGGGCGCCTCGGGCGACATGACGCCCACGCTCAGTACGGGCACCGTGACGGCCGGGACTTCCGGCGGGCGGACGAATTGCATCATCTGCGCTGGCGACGCGCAAATCTCCACCATCAGCCGCGGACTCGTGTCGCCGGAGACCACGATCCTGAGCGAGTCGCGCGCGACGAACGCAGCACTGCGGCAGACCATGGCCATCGTGGACAACGCGACGACCCTCTCCGGGCCGAGCGGCCCCGGCATCATCCAGGCCGGCAACACCGTCGGCTACCGACAGAACGGGTACACCTCGGCGGGCGGAACGAACGTCGATTACGCGACGTATGTGGACTTCCAGCGCATGGGCTACGTCACCCGACACGCCGACACGGGCGAGATCTTCGTCGATGGGGTGAGTGTGGCCAATCGCGGCGTGCAACTCGCTGTCAGCCCCACCTACAGCCTGCACTACTTCCGCATCGGCGGCCTGACTTCAGCGGTCGCGGTCTCGCGCGCCTTTGCGTTCGGTGGCGTGCTGCGACCGGCGCAGATGAAGGCGCTGTGATGCAGCGCATGAAGGTCATCGCCTCCAGCATTCCTGCATGGTTCGGCGCGCAGGCGCTGACGGTGTGCCCGTGGCTGATCCTGGTCGTTCCGCAGCGGGCCGCAGACGCAGCGCTGATTGCGCACGAAGAGGTGCACGCCCGCCAGCAGCGCGCCACTGGTTGGTTCGCATGGTGGTGGTGGCGCTACCTCACCGACGAAGCGTTCAGGCTCGACGCGGAGCTGGAGGCCTACCGCGTGCAACTCGCCATGCAGCCGCACCGGCTGGAGGCATTCGCGACGGCACTGGCCACCATCTATCGACTCGACATCACGCCCGATGAGGCGCGGGCGCTTCTCACAGAGCAGAAGGAACATGAATGACAACAGCCGCCGAGGAACAAGCAGGCGCTGCGCTCAAGGCGAGTGCAGCGATCAACGCCGGCCAGCAGGCCATCACCGACGAGTCCCGTGTACTGCTCGCGGGGCTACTGCGCGATGAGATGCGCGTCGCTGTGGCAGAGGGCGTGGCCGCCGCCGCTCCAGCGATCCTGGCCGCGGTGTCGGAAGAAGCGATGGAGCGCTTCTGGGCGAAGGGCTTCGAGGTCGCGCAGAAACAGGCGAAAAAGCGCCTCAGGGACGGCGCTGGCGACCTCGTGCTCTCCGGCCTGCGCGGCCTGCTGAAGTGGGGCTCGATGGTCGTCATCCTGCTGGCCTTCGCCTACTGGGTGGGCGGCTGGGCGCTCGCCAAGGTGATCTGGACCGCAATCACGAAGGGGTGAATCCATGCTCTCTGCCATCCTCTCATTTCTCGGTGGCTCGGTCTTCCGCATGCTGTGGGGCGAGATCGCCGCGTTCCTGAACAAGCGCCAGGAGCACGCGCAGGAACTGGAGCGCATGAAGCTGCAGGCCGATCTGGAAGACCGCCGCGCCGAGCGCGAACGCGCCGCCATCCAGCTGCAGGCCCAACTACAGGTGCAGGTGATCCGCACTCAGGGCGAGCAAGCCATCGGCGAGGTGGAGGCGAATGCCTGGCTCGAGGCGGTCAAGGCGACCGGCCGCGCCACCGGGATCAAGTGGGTGGACGCCTGGAACCAGACCATCCGGCCGATGGTGGCCACGTGGGCCGTCGTGATGCTGTCGGCTGAGGCGCTGAAGTGGATCACGCTGACCGAGGCAACGGCGAGCGTGTGTTTCGCGGCCCTGGGCCTGTACCTCGCCGACCGCGCTCTCGCGAAGCGAGGGAAGTAATGGACGCCATCGGGCTCGCAGCAGCCTTATGCCGCAGGTTCGAGGGGTTCTACTCGCACCCCTACCTCTGCCCGGCCGGCGTGCCCACCATCGGCTACGGCGCCACCTTCTACGAGGACGGCACCCGCGTGACGCTCAAGGACGCTCCGATCGCGCGCGAGCGCGCCGAAGTGCTGCTGCGCTGGCAGATCCAGCGCCGGTTCCTGCCGGCCGTCATGCGGCAGTGCCCGGGCGCCGACAGCCTGCCGCGCGTGGCCGCGCTCATCGACTTCGCCTTCAACCTGGGCGAAGGCAACCTCGCGGCCAGCACCCTGCGCCGCAAGGTGAATGCACGCGAGTGGGACGATGCGGCCGCGCAGCACCTGCGCTGGAACAAGGCCGGTGGCCGCGTGCTGGCTGGCCTGACCCGCCGCTGCCGAGCCCGCGCCGACATGACCGAATCCTGAAGGACCACCCATGGCAACCACCCCCTACGATCCCCTGAAGGACACCCTGCAGGGGCAGCAACCAGCTGCGCCGTCCACCACCGGCATCGTCTCCAGCGCGATGCTTTCGCCGGCCGCCGCACAGCCCGCGGCCGCCGAGCCCAGGTCCACCGCCATCGTGGGCGCGCAGTCGGCGCAGATGGAAAACCCCACGCCCTGGAACGTGACCGACGACCAGACGGTGGAGGGCCGCATCAACCGCATCATCATCACAAGCGGAGGGGTGCGGATGTCGCATTCTCGACGCAAGGCGTGTTGGTCGCCCTCCACTCACGCGCGAGCGTATCGAGCAACGATTTGCGCTTGGTGTACTCCATACCCTGTGCGAGCAGCAGCGTATTGCGCACCTCGAGGGCGGCGAGCAGGTCAAGCTCCGGTATGCTCAACGCGTCCCGATCGAGGCCGCAGAACTCGCCCTGGAGGGCCCAGTTCACCAGCTTGGCCTCGTTCATGTAGTGGTGGACCCCGCAAGCTTTCCCCGTGTGTTCACGGGCTTCCTTGAGCATCTGGGACATCACCTTATACGAAGCGGCCGCCTCGTGCCGCAGACGGTGCCAGTCCTGGCTTCCGCGGATCAGCTCGTCGATCTGGAGGTCGCACCAGACGCCGAAGTCCTCGTCCAACCAGCGCGCGAACGGAACCGCGAGTTTCGGATGAAACCACGTGCCATCGCGCCGGTGGCGTCCACCGCGGATGACCCTTAGAAGCGAGATTTTCTCGCTTCTAAGCTGTCGACATAGAGCGCTTAAATAGTCATCCGTTCCGGGGAGCCGCAGCCAGTCATTCGGCTTTCTGCCGAATCTCGCTGCAGCCTCCGTCGCGTTGAACCAGCCGTCGTCGCGGTAGGTGATCGCGTGCCCCTCGTACTTGAGAACGATGTGGCGATCCGCTTGTGACTTCTCTAGCACTGCACAACCCCCTTAGGGAATTGGTGCATAGGGTTTTCCTGCGCCGTCAGGAAAGGTATTGGTTCGGCTCGTAGAATTCCCCACGCGTTTACAGGTTCCACTGCGTTCAATCTTGCCGGAGAGGCGCAGCGGGGACTTTGCCTCGAACCCCCACCCGCAAGGGTGGGTTTTCTTTGGCTGGGCTGATTCTAGTCATGTACTGCACATGCATCCAGTGACAGGTCTGGGGGAATGCTGTGCATAACTCTTTCGCCCGCGTGAATCTGCGTCTACGCGTCCGCCAAGCGCCCCTCATGCCAGGCGTGTGCCGGCCTAGACCCCGGTACCACGGATGATCTGTTCGAGCTCCTTCACACCGGCCGCTCGCTGCTTGTCCAAATACGCCGCCAAGTCCATCAGGTGCACCCCCCCTAGCGGCCTTCTGGCTGGTTTCCATGCGCACCATCGGCAGGCGGATCCTGCCCGTGGAGACCTTCCGGACGAACTTGTCGAGGCTGAGATGGTAGAAGTAGTCGCGACAGACCTCTTCGACCGGGATCACCGCCCGGCCGTTGTACTGCGCCATGAGGAGGAACGCTGTATTCATGGTGCACCCTACCGCACCTGAGGAGACGCCGCCAGGACATTCAGGCTGTTGCTGCCCGGCACCTATACACTAGGTCCGCCGGAGGTGGTAACCCGTGCAGATCGACTTGGGCAATCTCTCGCCGCTGAGGATGATGTTGCCGTCGGAGCTGGTGCTCGCGACGAAGCTGACACGGAAGGTTGCACGCCTGCGTGAGCGCTGGCGCAGCACGAATTCCGGGAAAGATCTCGGCCCCGGCAAGGAGCGTGCGCTTTCCATAGACATCAGCGTCGCGGAAGGCGAACTCGAATCGCTTGTCGACGGCGTTCTCGCGCGGCAATTGGGTCTGAAGAGGTACATGGTGGTGCACGTTCAGCGAGACGGCGGCCACGAAGATCGGTTCCAGCTCCTCTCGGCCAGCGTCCACTTCGGCTTCACGTACCAGGGACACCGGTGGATGTGGGACTTGGAGGGGCGTCGACTTCGGAAGGACGGAAGCATCGGGGAGCGCCCCGGGGGCATGGCGATCGACGCTGGCGTGATCACCCGCAGGATGCTCGACGGGTCGTGGGTGGAGCTCCATCCGACGTACGCAGAGGAAGTCGCGTGAACCTGCGGCCTGGCGAGTTGGTGTTCGGGGTGGCACCGGAGATCCTGGTGGATTGCGCGCGCCAACTCCGCGAGAAAGAGGAGCCTTTCTCGCTCGATGGGTTCAGCCGCGCGCTGGGCGCCCCGGTCGACGAGGCGGCGGACGTCCTGCAGGCGATGGTGTGCGATGGCTTCTTCCAGCAGGCCGCGGCCGGCACGTACACGGGCACCGCGAAGTTCAACCAGCTGGCGGCCTCCAAGATCAGCGAGGGCCTCACACGCTCCGCGGCCGAAGCGCTTCTCGCGCGAGTGGTATCGAAGGCTCGCCACATCAACGACCACCCGGAGGAATTTCAGGCGCGCGTCGATTGCATCGTGGTGTTCGGCTCCTACCTCGGCGACAAGCCGGTGCTGGGCGACCTGGATCTCGGCGTGCGGGTGTCGGAAGCCCCACGTGGGGACGCCGGTGCCGCGAAGCTTTCCAGGCTGCGGTGGCTGATGACGCACCAATCCCCGACCGGGCGCGTCTTCAGCGAGCTTCGGCTTCGGAAGCCCGCGGTCGTTAGCATCCACCAGCTCGGCGAGGTGCTTGAGCTTGGCACGCCGTATCGCGTCGTGTTCGGCGCGCCGGCGGTGCCTGCCCCGTAGCGGCGCGGCGCGGGGACTTTCCGGGGACTGGCGTCACCGGGCCCGGGCAGACCAGAGCAGAAGATTCTGGAACGGACGGCCTGCTCTGATTGAAAATCAACAACTTAGGGGCGGCTGGAAATCTACGAACCAAGGGGTCGTGGGTTCGAATCCTGCCAGCCGCACCAAATGAAATCAAAGGGTTAGCTCTCACAAGGAGCTAACCCTTTTTCTTTGTTGGGCTTCGGGGGTACACCGAGGGGTACACCGGGGGTGGGATTGCCGCGGATTTCGTGGGATCGCCAGGGACTGAACGTCGCGAGGGCGTGTCGACTCGGCCGACGATTGGCGCCATGTCTGCCGATCGCGAGGCCGGCTTGAAATCCTTCCTGGAATCGCAGAACCTGTCCGTACTGGTCGCGCTTCTGCTCAAACTGGCACACGACCACGAGCCAGTAGAGTGACCGCTACACAGGGACGTACAGATGGTGACTCCATGACCGCTGGGTCGATTCGGTTCTACAAACAACCTCGGCGGCATCGCCGCTCTGCGAATCTGGCGCCGATGGCCGGCCCACGCATCGCCTGCCGTTATGGCGCTGCCGGCCAAGGCCCGCCCGTCCATCCAGTCGCACGCCGGGGATCACCGTCATGATGTTCTGGGTGGGTACGACAGACACGCGCTGGTTCGAGTTCCTGGCACCGCGTCACCTGGACGAGGTGAACTTCTGGCAGCCATCGGTGCGCCCTGCATTCGAGAACGCGCCCAGCGGCATGCCGTTCGTGTTCAAGGTGAAGCGTCCCCACAACCACATTGCAGGCGCCGGCTACTTCATCACTCGCAGCGTGCTGCCGCTGGACCTGGCGTGGGAGATCTTTGGGCAGAAGAACGGCGCGGCTTCGCTCGCAGAACTGCGGGAGCTTCTGGGGCCGCTAGCCGGCCGCGGCACGCCGCTCACCCAGATCACTTGCCAGGTCATCGCCAACCCCGTCTTCTTCGAACCACGAGACTGGCTGCCCGATCCACCGGGCTGGTCGTCCAACATCGTGCGCGGCAAGATGTACCGAACCGAGGAGGCCGACGGCGCCACGATCTGGGCGCATGTGCTGCCGCTGCTCGCCCGTGGCCTCGAAGCCCAGGCCGAGGCCTCGGATAGCGGCGCCCGGGTCGTGAACGAGCCGGCGGCGCGGTACGGTGAGCCCATCCTGATGCGGCCCCGGCTCGGCCAGGGCTCCTTCCGCGTGGTCGTCACCGAGGCCTACAACCGCAAGTGTGCCATCACCGGCGAAAGCACCTTGTTGGCACTGGAGGCCGCGCACATCGTGCCCTACGCCGAGGAAGGTGCCCATGACGTGCGCAACGGCCTGCTGCTGCGGGCCGACTTCCACCGCTTGTTCGATGCCGGCCTGGTGTCGGTGACGCCCGACATGACGATCCGCGTCAGCCCGCGCATCCGCGAAGCATGGTTCAACGGCAAGGCGTACTACCGGATGGATGGCCAGCCGCTGACCGTCACGCCGACCCGGCCGGAGTACCGCCCCGATCCCGACCGCCTGCAATGGCACCTCAAGAACCGGTTTCAGGCATGACGCATTTGCCCGAAGAACTCACCCAGCGCCTGCTGGCCTTCCGCGCCGAGCGTGACTGGGAGCAGTTCCACAACGCTCGAAGCCTTGCCACGGCCCTGTCCGTGGAGGCGTCCGAGCTGCTGGAGCACTTCATCTGGGCCAAGGACGCAGACGTGGCCGAGATCGTCGAAAAGCGCCGGGATGAAATCGAAGCGGAGCTGGCCGATGTCGGGACGCTGCTCGCCTACTTGTGCCATGACTTGGGCGTGGATCTGGCGGCCGCGGTGTCGCGGAAGATGGATGCCAACGCGCTCAAGTACCCGGTAGAGAAGTCGCGCGGGCGATCGGAGAAGTACACGCGCCTGTGATGGTGCCGGAGAACGAGACTGGCCAACTCGCGCGCTGCAGCTGGCAGCGCGCCAGGGCGGCAGCGCTAAGGAAAGTCTGAACAAGTCCACCGATCATGCCGCGGCGCGTTGAATAGCGCAAAGGAGCCTGCGCAGTGAGCCAGATCAGTTTTTCGGACGCAGAGTACGCCGGCAAACGGAAGAAGACCCGGCGTGAGCTGTTCCTCGAGGAAATGGAACAGGTGGTGCCATGGAAGGTGCTGCTCAAGATCATCGAGCCGCACTACCCGGTCGCCGGCCGCGGCCGCAGGCCATACGCGCTGGAGTCGATGCTGCGGGTGCACCTGATGCAGAACTGGTTTGCGCTGAGCGACCCGGCGATGGAGGAAGCCCTGTACGAGATCGCGTCGCTTCGAGCGTTCGCCCGTCTGAGTTTGAACGAGCCGATCCCGGACGAGACGAGGATCCTGAATTTCCGGCACTTGCTCGAAGCCAACGCCCTGGCCGAGGACATCCTCAAGGCGGTAAACGCGAACCGATTCGGCGGTCGATTGGCCGCATTCGCACGGTCGAGCGTTTAGTCAAGCAGCGGATCGTCGTGCAGGAATCCCGCCAGGGCTGGAAACCCCAAGTACAGGACGAGGAGGATGAAGCCGTCGCTGATTGAGTGCGACCGGGAGTCGGTTGCCGTGCGAGCCGCCCGCGAAGCAGCCGCAGCGCGGGTTACCGGGATCGAGCGCCCGATTGGGCAGAGGACACGCCCCGAGCCTGGATGGGAGCGTTGAGGAAGGCGCAGTGGCCGAATGCAGGCGACCGCCGTCACTCCGACTTGAACACTTCGGACAGCGAGGCGCGCAGGTCGGCAACGACATCACCAAGCGCCGGCCCTGGCGCAGACAGGTTGCGCACGAACGCGTCCCATTGCGCCTGCTTGCTCGGATCGTCAGCGAAGGCATCGCTCAGGCCGTCGGGGATGAACGCGGGCACCGGCGTGCTTCGCCGTTGGAAGGT
>Ga0255338_1002318_pt1 | contig 28743 bp, 24 predicted proteins | sample MeOH1_35cm_T4_19_FD_203715 | JGI IMG/M metagenome (GOLD analysis project Ga0255338, IMG submission 203715) | Sandy soil microbial communities from University of British Columbia, Vancouver, Canada - MeOH1_35cm_T4_195 | ecosystem: Engineered > Artificial ecosystem > Sand microcosm > Unclassified ...
GCCGCATGGTCACCATGCGCGACTTCGAGGACGCCAAGGACAAGGTCATGATGGGCGCCGAGCGCCGGTCCATGGTCATGACCGAGGACGAGAAGAAGCTGACCGCCTACCACGAGGGCGGCCACGCCCTGGTGGCGCTGAACGTCCCGGCCACCGACCCGGTCCACAAGGCCACGATCATCCCGCGCGGCCGCGCGCTGGGCATGGTCATGCAGCTGCCGGAACGCGACAAGTTCTCGATGTCCTACGAGCAGATGACCTCGCGCCTGGCCATCCTGTTCGGCGGCCGCGTGGCGGAAGAGATCATCTTCGGCAAGGACAAGGTCACCTCGGGCGCCTCGTCCGACATCGGCCAGGCCACCAAGCTGGCCCGCGCCATGGTCACCAAGTGGGGCTTCTCCGACCTGCTGGGCGCCGTGGAATACGGCGAGAACCAGGAAGAGGTGTTCCTGGGCCACTCGGTCGCCCGCAACCAGAACGTCTCGGAAGAGACCGCCAAGCTGATCGACCAGGAGGTCAAGAAGCTGGTGAAGGGCGGCGAGGACGAAGCCCGCCGGATCCTGACCGAGAAGCTGGACGACCTGCACACCCTGGCCAAGGCCCTGCTCGAGTACGAGACCCTGACCGGCGATGAGATCATGGGTGCGCTCAAGGGCGTCGCGCCCAACCGCGACGAGAGCGAGTCCAAGCGCCCGGCCGGCCCCTCGGTCGCCGTGCCGATCTCCCCCAAGCCCAGCGCCGAACCGGCGTAAGCGACGGCTAGACCTGAAATGGGGCGGCTGCAGCGATGCGGCCGCCCTTTTCTTATCGTCATCCCACGGTCGCGAAGCGATCCGGGGGACCCAAGCGGCGCCTCAGACTCTTAAACTCGGCTTGGGTCCCCCGGTTCAGCCTCCGGCTGACCGTGGGACGACGAGGTGGGAGTGTTTCACCCCACGAAGATCCAGTCCCCGGTCAGGCTCGACATCTGCACGCCGACCAGCACCACCGTCGCGCCGCCACTCACGGTCACCACCGTGTCCGCGCCCTGCTGGGCCACCGTGTAGGTGTTGCCGGGGTCCAGCCGCACGCGGTCGCCTTCGCCGCGGTTGAAGTCGGTGACGCGGTCGACGCCGGCGTCGCCGAAGCTGTTGAAGATGTCCGCGCCGGCCCCGCCGGTGACCGTGTCCGAGCCCAGGTCGCCGGAGATGAAGTCGGCGCCGTCGCCGCCGCGCAGCACGTCGTCGCCCTGGCCGCCGCGCACCAGGTCGGCGCCCGTCCCGCCGTCGCCGGTGTCGTTCCCCAGGTTGCCGTAGACGATGTCGTCGCCCTCGTCCCCGCTGAGGCTGTCGTTGTCCTTGCCGCCCACCACCCAGTCGCCGCCCAGGCCGCCCGAGACCGTGTCGTTGCCCTGGTTGCCGTGGACATCGTCGAAGGCCAGGCCGCCGAAGATGCGGTCGTCGCCGTCCTCGCCGCGCAGGTAGTCGCTGGCGTCGCCGGCCGTGGCGCGGGGCGTCAGCCGGTGGATGTCGCCGTCCAGGCCGATCAGGTAGAGCCGGCCCGCGCCGTCCACGCCGAACGAGGCGATCTGGTCGATGTCGCCGCCGCCGGAGAGCGAGAGCTGGGCGTTGCGATTCAGGAAGTCCTGGGCCTGGCCGCCCGCGTAGCTCACCGTCCAGAGGTTGCCGCTGCCGAAGTCGCCGAACAGGTAGAGCCCATTGGCGCCGCCCGGGCCGTGGTAGACGTAGCCGCCGGTCACCGAGACGCCGGAATAGAGCGGCGTGGTCCGGTCGTAGTCCAGGATCGGAGCGGTCAGGCCGGCCGGCGCCGCGCCCGAGAACGGCTGGAATCCTTCCATGAACCGCCAGCCCAGGTTCAGGCCGCCCTGGCCGGCGGCGATGCGGTCGATCTCCTCGCGCGCGCCCTGGCCCACGTCGCCGATCCAGAGGTCGCCGGTGGCGCTGTCGAAGCTGGCGCGCCAGGGGTTGCGCAGGCCGTAGAGCCAGACCTCGTCCGCCCCGGCCGTGGGCCCCGCGAACGGATTGCCGGCCGGGATGGCGTAGTTCTTCGCCGCGTCGGCCGGGAAGGCGTCGGAGTTCACGTCGATGCGCAGGATCTTGCCCAGCAGCGAGTCCAGGCTCTGGGCGTTGTTCTGCGGGTCGCCGCCCGAGCCGCCGTCGCCCGAGGCGATGTAGAGCATCCCGTCCGGCCCGAAGCCCATCCAGCCGCCGTTGTGGTTGGCGAACGGCTGGTCGTAGCCGAGGATCGCCCGGCTGGAGCCGGCGTCGGCGTGGTTGGCGTCGGAGCGGCGATACTCCCGGATCTCGGTGTCGCCGGCCGCATTGGTCAGGTTCACGTAGAACAGGCCGTTGCTGGCATAGTTCGGGTGGAAGGCCAGGCCCAGCAGGCCCTGCTCACCGCCGGCCGCCAGGCTGCCGTCGGGCAGGTCCAGGAAGTGGTCGCCGTTCAGCTGGCCGGTGGTCAGGTCCAGGATGCGGATCCGGCCGGTGTGCTGCTCGACGATGAACAGGCGGTCCGGGTCGCCGGGCGGCGAGGCGGCGAACAGCGGGCCCGACAGTCCGGACGCCACCCGCACGGCGTCGATGAGGTGCGAGCCGGCCTCGGTGTCAGCGGTGGAGTGGCCGTAGATCGTGTCGTCGCCGGCGCCGCCGAACACGCTGTCCGAGCCGTCCCGGCCCGACAGGGTGTCGCCGACGGCCGTGCCGTTGATCGTGTCGCGCGCGCTGGTCCCTACGATATCCGCCACGCCGGCCTCCCTGAAACGTCCCGTGAAGCTACGGGCGAGAGTACGACTTGGTTGGGGTCAGCAAAGTTCCAACCTTGGGTGGGCCGCCCATGCGGGCGACCCGCCCACGGCGCCTCAGAGGCCGATCACCCCGCCGGCGTCCTTGGTGATCACGATCGTCGCCGAGCGGGGACGCGACACCGTCGAGGGCGTGGTCTGGCTGGCGGGCCAGTTGCTCGGGAAGGTGTTGGGGAAGCCCGTGGTGGTCTCCTCACCCGGATGCTGGATGTTGATGAACATCGTCTGCCCGTCGGGCGTGGTGTCGATGCCGGTGATCTCGCACTCTTTCGGGCCGACCAGGAAGCGCCGCAGGCTGGTCCCCGGCGCACGGCCGACCAGGGTGGTCTGCATGCGGGTCGTGGCGCCGTCGGTGTTGGTGATCGTCTTCGGCCCACCGTCGCCGACCGCGCCCGGCATGGCGGCCAGCATCATGCAGTTGGTGACGTCGGTGTAGGCGCCGTCGTCCGTCTGGATCCAGAGCAGCGGATTGACCAGGCCGCCGGGGTTGCTGGGGCGAGAGAACCAGAGGCCGTCCGGACTGGAGAAGTCGTTGCTGGCGTCCAGGCCCGACAGGTTGATGTTCGCCGCGTCCAGGTCGGAGCCGGCGCCGAAGGCGTAGATGTCCCAGGTGAAGCTGGTGGCCTCCGAGGTGTCGCCGATCTCGCGGATGCGGATGATGTGGCCGTTGGGATTGCCCCGCTGGGCGGTGGCGCCCCTGGGATCGTTGTAGAAGCGCGGGTTCGCCGCGTCGGTGGCGGCGAGCGGCCGGGCGGTGCTGTTGGTGTTGGTGAGGGTCAGATAGACCTCGCCGTTCTTCGGGTTGAGCGCCACCCACTCGGGCCGGTCCATCTTGGTGGCTCCCACCGCGTCGGCGGCCAGCCGGGTGTGCACCAGCACGTCGGCCTGGTCGGCGAAGGAGTAGGTGGCGTTGGCGGCGGTCAGCGGCCCCTGGCCGAAGGTCAGCGGCAGCCAGGACCCCGTCCCGTTGGCGTCGAAACGGGCGACATGGAGGACGCCGGCGCTGAGGTACTTGTCGCCCACGGCCAGCCGGTCGGCCGCGTTCAGGTCGGCGGCGGCCCAGGGCGTGTTGGAGACGAACTTGTAGAAGTACTCGTTGCGCGCATCGTCGCCCATGTAGAAGGCCGGCCGCACGCCCGCGCGGAACAGCGAGGGCTGGCAGTTCTCGTGACCCATGCGGCCCAGGGCCGTGCGCTTGCGGGGCGTGGACGTGGGATTGTAGGGGTCGATCTCGACGACCCAGCCGTACTGGTTGGGCTCGTTGCGGAAGTCGCCGGACCCGTCGGCGGGCTGGGCGGCGTTGGCCGTGGCGTTCCACTTGGCGAAGAGGGTGCTCGACGCATTGGCCGGGATGACGCTGGCCCAGCCGTAGTTGCCGCCCGCGCCCTGCGCCACGCCGTAGCGGTTGAGGCCGGTCACTTCCTTGGGCGTGCGGCTGGCGTTGTCGGCCGCGCCGCGCCGGAAGTAGCCGGCCCAGTTCTCCTCGCAGGTCAGGTAGGTGCCCCAGTAGCTGGGGCCCGCCGCGCAGTTGTTGATCGTGCCGCGGCCTTGCGTGCCGGTCGGCGAGAAGGCGGTGCGCATCAGGGCGGACCCGGCGGCCGGACCGGTCAGGGCCATCGGCGTGTTGGGCGTGATCCGGCGGTTCAGGGCGGCGCCCTGCACATAGGTCCAGCCGGCCGCGGTGCGGTTGACCTCCACGATGCTGACCCCGTGGACCTCGATTTCCTTGATCGCCTCGGCCTCGGGACGGGCGCCGCCCGTGGTGGTGGGGCCGTTCGGGTGCAGATAGCGCTGGGTGATGTTCTCGTGGTTCATCGCCAGCAGGCCGCGGGTGCTGCTGTTGTCGTCACGGGTGGAGCCGGTGGCGGCGAGGCCGAAGAAGGTCATGCCGTCGTGGTGGTCGCCGGCCCGGCCGGCGAAGTTGGTGTCGGTTCCGTTGTTGGCGTAGGCGGGCACGCCGGCCAGGAGCGGATCGCCCAGGCGATAGAGCACCGTCACGGTATAGCCGGCCGGCACGGTCACGATATCGTCCCGGTTCTTCGCCACGGCCGCGAAGTCCAGCCGCGCGGGCTCCACCGTCACGGTCGTGTCCGCGGTGATCGGCTGGCCGCTCGTGCTGGTCGCGGTGAAGCGGAAGCCCAGCGGGGTCGGCGCCGCGACGCTGGGCGCGATGAAGCTGGCCGTGTTGCTGTTGGCGTTGGTCAGGGTCACCGTCGGGCCGGACGTCTGGGTCCAGCCGACGCCCTGGGCGGCGCTGGTCGTGCCCGCCAGGCTGATGCTCTTGCCGGAACTGGTGGTGGCGCTCTGGCCGGCGTTCACCGTGGCCGGAGCGTCGTCGCCGTCGCCGCCGAGGCAGGCGGCCAGCGGCAGGCCGAACAGCGCCGCGGCGGTCGCGGACATGCCGCCGAGGAGGCTCCGACGCGAATAGCGCGCCTCGATGATCCCCTGCAGGCTCGGGTTCTCGGACGGGTTGGCGTCGAGATTCCCGTCGGAATAGCCGGCCGAAAGGTTGCGATTGTCCATGCTGAGCCCCCGCTTCCGCGCATCCCCATGCCGCGCGTCGAAGGCCGTCGTGTTAAAGCTTCACCTCGTCAGTTCTGTGAAGATATGAAGTATATCGACCAAGGGGCGCTGTCTGATTTGCCAGTAATATTTGAGACAATTGTATATCAGTTTGTTTTCACTTGCGGAGCGAAGCCTCTCCCGTCGACCGCCGCGCCGCGGTATGAGCCGTCCTGACGCCCGATGAGTTATCCACCCGAGATGATTGCCCGCCCGCGCGTGATGGGGATCGTGAACGCGACCCCCGACAGCTTCTCCGACGGCGGCCGCCATCTGGCCCCCGAGGCGGCTCTGGCGCATGGCTGGCGGCTGATCGCGGACGGGGCGGACATCCTCGACATCGGCGCCGAGTCCACGCGGCCGGGGGCCGCGCCGGTATCGGCCGAGGTGGAGATCGAACGGATCGTCCCGCTGATCCGGGGGATCCGGGCCGAGAGCGCGGTCCCGATCTCGATCGACACCATGAAGCCGGAGGTGGCTCGCGTGGCCATGGCGGCGGGCGCCACGATCTGGAACGACGTGACCGCGCTCCGCCATGCCCCGGCCAGCCTGGCCGTGGCCGCCGAGCTCGGCTGCGAGGTGGTGCTGATGCACATGCAGGGCGAGCCGGGGACCATGCAGGCCGAGCCGCGCTACGACGACGTGGTCGCCGAGGTGGCGCAGTTCCTGGCGGCCCGCGCGGAGGCCGCGATGGCGGCGGGCGTGGCGCGCGACCGGATCTGGCTGGACCCCGGCATCGGCTTCGGCAAGCACCCGACCCGCCACAACCTGCCGCTGCTGGCCGGGCTGGACCGGATCGTGGCCCTGGGCTTCCCGGTGCTGCTAGGCGCCAGCCGCAAGGCTTTCATCGGCGCCCTGGACGGCGGGGCCGGGGCCGACCGGCGCCTGGGCGGCTCGATCGCCGCAGCCCTGGCCGGAGCCTCGGCGGGCGTGGCGGCGGTGCGGGTCCACGACGTGCGCGAGACGGTGCAGGCCTTGGCCGTCCAGGCGGCGATCGCTCAGGCCGGCGCCCAGTCCGCGTAGAGCCGCCGCTAGAGCCTTTCTGGATCAGGTGGAATCACCTGAACCAGATAAAAAGGCTCGCTCTTCAAAACCTTAGAGCGCTTCGGGCGGCGAAACCGGTATCCACTTTCGCCTGACGCGCTCTAACCTGCCGCCTTCACCCGCGGATGGTCACGCCACGCGGGCAGGGTCGCCATGTAGGCCAGGGTGTCGCGCTCGGCGGTCGCTCGGTCGCCGCCGCGTTCGCGGAGCTGCCAGTCGACCATGCGGGCGAAGCGGGTGTCGAAGTCCTGGAGCGCCCCGGTCTCGTCGACGCAGTACTGGCAGTAGCGGCCGTTCTCGATCGGCATGCCGCAGCTTTCGCACTTGTGGGTCATGGGTCGGGCCTTTCGGTCTTGAGGGCTTGGACGAGGTCGGCCAGCGCCTCGGCGAGGAGGGCGCGGCGTTCGGGATCGAGCTTGGCGGCGGCGCGGGCCAGGCGCTCGCGGTCGAGCACCCGCAACGTCTCCGCCAGGACTTCGCGGCCGTTGGCTGTGAGCCAGATCAAGGCGCGACGCGCATCGTCCGGGTCGGGTTCGCGGCGGACCAGGTCCTTGCCGGCCAGATGGTCGACCATTTCGCTGAGCGTGGAGGGTGCGCGGTCCAGGTGGCGCGACAGCTCGGTGAGCGTCATGGGCCCGGCCTCCGCCAGGTGCAGCAGGAAGGCGGTGGTCTCGCGGGTGAGCTGGTCGCGCTTGTCCCGCACCCGGCGCACCCCGTGCAGATAGACGCCCTGGTAGGCGTCGGCGAAGCGGTCGGCGAAGGCTTGGGCGTCCATGGGCGCAGGCTGGCCGCTTGGGGATAGTTCGTAAATCCCGATGCAATTTGCGCCGCGGCCTGCCTATCTGGAGCCCATGCAGACCCTGGGCCGAGTCCTGATCATCGCCGGTTCCGACAGCGGGGGCGGGGCGGGCGTCCAGGCCGACATCAAGACGGTGACGGCGCTGGGCGGCTATGCGGCCACGGCCATCACCGCCGTCACGGTGCAGAACACCCTGGGCGTCACCGGCGTCCACCCCATCCCGCTGGAGATCGTCGCGGCCCAGGCGCGCGCGGTGCTCTCCGACATCGGCGCCGACGCCATCAAGACCGGCATGCTGGGCGACGCGGCCATGGTGGAGCTGGTGGCGCGGCTGCTGGACGAGGCGAACGTCCCGGCGGTGATCGATCCGGTGATGGTGGCCAAGGGCGGCGCCTCGCTGCTGGCGAGCGACGCGGTGGCGGCGGTGCGCTCGCGGCTGATCCCCCGCGCGGCTCTCCTGACTCCAAACGCGCCCGAGGCCGAGGCCCTGACCGGCCTGACCGTGGCGACCACCGACGACCTGCGCCGGGCCGGCGAGGCGCTGCTGGCGGCCGGGGCGAAGGCGGTGCTGATGAAGGGCGGCCACGTGGCGGGCGAGCGGGTCGTGGACGTGCTGATGACGCCGGACGGCGAGACCGCCTTCGAGGGCGAGCGGATCGACACCCGCCACACCCACGGCACCGGCTGCACCCTGGCTTCGGCCTGCGCCACCGGCCTGGCCCAGGGCCTGCCGCTGGCCGCCGCGGTGGCGGTGGCCTGGGACTATGTGCACGAGGCGATGCTGCGCGCGCCGGGGCTTGGCCAGGGCCACGGGCCGCTGGACCATGGCTGGACCCTGCGAGGCCGCGTTTGAATCCAGAAGCCCGCCTGGAGGAAATCCTCCGCCGCTCCGAGCCGCTGATGCACGTCCTGCGGACCCTCAGCGAGCTGGACCCGCCCGACTGGCTGGTGTTCTCGGGCGCTGTCTACCAGCGGGTGTTCAACGACCTCACCGGCCGGCCGCTGGACTACGGCGTCAGGGACTACGACGTCGGCTATTTCGACGCCCTGGATACCTCGTACGAGGCCGAGGACGTGGTGATCCAGCGCGTGGCGCGGGCATTCGAGCCGCCGCTGCGCGAGATGGTCGAGGTGCGCAACCAGGCCCGGGTCCACATCTGGTTCGAAGGCCACTTCGGCGAGCCCTATGCGCCGCTGGGCAGCTGCGCCGAGGCTCTGACCCGGTTCGTCAGTCCGGTGTTCGCGGTCGCCGTGCGGCTGGACGCGCATGACGCCATGACGATCCACGCTCCGTTCGGCCTGGACGACGTGTTCGCGATGCGGATGCGCCGAAACCCAAACCGCCACAGCCCCAACTTCGGAAAGATCGCCGAGCGCGCCCAGGCCCGCTGGCCGGAGCTTGAGGTGATCCCGGACTAGAGCGCGTCAGGCGAAAGTGGATACCGGTTTCGCCGTCCGACGCGCTCTGAAGCTTTGAAGAGCGAGCCTTTTTATCTGGTTCAGGTGATTCCACCTGAACCAGAAAGGCTCTGGCGGCGATAGACGTCGGGGTCGCGGATTTCCATCCAGTTCTCGACCTTGGTCAGGTCGGTGAACCCGAACTGGCGGTACAGGCCGTGGGCGTCGCGGGTGGCCAAGTGCATCCGGCGGAAGCCCTGCAGGTCCGGGTGGTCCTTGAGATAGGCCATGATCAGCTTGCCCAGCCCCGCGCCCCGATGGCCTTCGTCCACGAACACGTCGCAGACCCAGCCGAAGGTCGCGCGGTCGGTCACGACGCGGGCCATGGCGGCCATCGCCCCATCGGCCGTGTAGGCGCCGACGGTCAGGCTGTTGGCGCAGGCCTTGGCGAAGGTTTCGAAGGGAATGCCCTCGCCCCAATAGCTCTGGGTCGAGATCCAGCGATGCGCGCGGACCAGGTCGAAGCGTTCCCTGTCGTCGCTAACCTCGTAGCTCATGAGCATCTCCGGCGGTCCATCTCGCGGGAACTGGCCCTTGCCGCCGGCGCCGCCGCGACGCAAGTCCTGGGGCCGATTTCGAGGAGGCCAGTCTTGCGCCAGTGGACCGTGGATGCGTTCGCCGCCCAGCCCTTCCGGGGCAATCCCGCCTGCGTGGTCGAGCCGTTCGCGGCCTGGCCCGACGCGGCCTGGATGCAGGCTCTGGCGGCCGAGAACAACCAGGCCGAGACGGCCTTCCTGCTGAGGACCGCCGATCCGGCCCGCTTCGGCCTGCGCTGGTTCACGCCGCTGCTGGAGGTCCCGCTGTGCGGCCACGCGACGCTGGCGTCCGGCCACGTGCTGTTCGCCGAGCTCGGGGTTGCGGCCGACCGGATCGTTCTCGACACCCAGTCGGGTCCGCTGACCGTCGCCCGCGCCGGCGAGGGCTACGAGATGGACTTTCCCGCCCAGCCGCCGGTGAAGACCGCGACCCCGGCCGGGCTGGCCGAGGCGCTCGGCGCCGAGCCCGCCGAGGTGTGGGCGTCGTCCTACCTCGTCGCGCTGTTCGACGACGAGAGGACGGTCCGAGAGCTGCGGCCCGACATCCCGGCGCTGAACCGGATCTCGGGCGAGGCCACGGGCGGGCGCGGCAATATCGGCGTCGCAGCCCTGGCGACCTCCGGCGCGTATGACGTGGTCGACCGCTTCTTCGCGCCCGGCTCGGGCATCCCGGAGGACCCCTGCACGGGCTCGCTCCATTGCATCCTGGCCCCCCTCTACGCCCAGAAGCTCGACCGGCCGGTCGTACGCTTCCACCAGGCCTATCCCGGCCGCGGCGGCGACCTGGAGTGCGAGCACCGGGGCGAGCGGGTTCTGCTGCGAGGTCAGGCCGTGACGATGATGGAAAGCCGCCTGCGCGCGGAACCCTAGAGCCCTTCTGGCTCAGGTGGAATCACCTGAACCAGATAAAAAGGCTCGATCTTCAGAGCTTGAGAGCGCGTCGGGCGGCGAAACCGGTATCCACTTTCGCCTGACGCGCTCTAGACGCAGAGACGCCCCCGAAGCGCGAAGCTCCGAGGGCGTCCCCGTCTCCGCCAGGCGTCGGCCCGGCGGGATGTCGGTGGCCGCGGTTAGCGGCGGTGGCCGTAGCCGTGGCCGTAGTCGCGGTCATGGACTTCGCGGGCGATCCGCACTTCCAGCCGGTCAAAACGGCGGTCGAGGTCAGCCCGCTCGCGGCGGTCCAGGCCGTTCACCCGATAGTGGGCTTCCAGGCGGGCGATCTCATAGGACTGGCCGCGCAGGTCGGCGGCCTCGCGCCGGGTGATGGCGCCGCGGCGGACGCCGCGGTCGATGCGATCGTTCAGCTGGGCCTGGCGCTGGTTCAGGTTGTAGGCGCCGCGGTGCTGCTCGTAGCGGCCTTGCTCGTAACGGCCTTCTTCGTGGCGGCCTTCTTCGTGGCGGCCTTCTTCGTAGCGGCCATACGATTGGGCGGCGGCGGGGGCGGCGACGGCCGTGACGGTCGTGACGGCGGCCAGAGCGGCGATCAGGGTCTTCATGGTCTGGTCTCCAAGTCCGTGTCGGCCGGCGATCGGCCTTCAATGACGTCAAGAGACCACGCCGCGCATGACGCAGGTCTGAGCCTCGCCGTTGGGCCAGGTTCACCTACGTTGCACCGCGTTCAGGTTGTTGGGGCCTAAGCCGCCGCGCCCGACTTGGCCTGGGCGCTACTGCCGGTGGCGGCCGCGTTCAGAACCGAGGAGATCGCGTCGTAGAGCTTGGCGATCTCGATCGGCTTGGCCACGTGGGCGTCCATGCCGACCGCCAGATATTCCTCGACCTGGTGGGTAAGGGCGTTGGCGGTCAGGGCCACGATCGGGGTGCGACGCCGGCCGGTGGCCCGCTCGGCGTCGCGTATGGCGGAGGCCGCGCTGATGCCGTCCATCACCGGCATCTGGATGTCCATCAGGATCAGGTCGTAGGAGCCCGTGCGCCAGGCCTCCACGGCTTCCTTGCCGTCGGGGACGATATGCACCTCGATGCCCAGCGATCCCAGCACCGCGGCCAGCACCTGCTGGTTGGTGGGATTGTCCTCGGCGGCGAGCAGGCGCAGGTCGCCGTCGTCGCAGGCCTGCGACGCCTCGGCCGTCTGCAGCGAGGCCGGGCGGCCGCGGCCGAGCGGCAGTTCGACGGTGAAGGTCGAACCGTGGCCCTCGCGGCTCTCCACGTCGATGGAGCCGCCCATCATCTGGGTCAGCTCGCGGCAGATGGCCAGGCCCAGACCCGTGCCGCCGAAGCGGCGGGTGGCCGAGTTGTCGGCCTGGGTGAACTTCTCGAACAGGCTGGGCAGCTTCTCGGGCGAGATGCCGACGCCGCTGTCGCGGACCACGATCCGCAGGCCGCCGGCCTCGCTGATGTCGACGGCCGCGCCGACCGAGCCCTGGGGCGTGAACTTGACGGCGTTGGACAGCAGGTTGCCGACGATCTGGCGCAGGCGGTCGGCGTCGCCGCGCCACCAGCCCTTGGCCTCGTCGGAGATCGCGACCTCGAAGCCCAGGCCCTTGGAGCGGGCCATGACCTCGAAATTCTCGCGCGCCTGGTCGATGGCGACCTCGACGTCGAAATCGTCCTCGAACAGGGTGAGCTTGCCGGCTTCGATCTTGGAGAGGTCCAGCACGTCGTTCAGCACGGCCAGCAGCAGGCCGCCCGAGCGGCGGATCACGTCGAGGCGGTCGCGCTGCACCTCGTCCAGCTGGCCCAGGGCCATCACCTCGGCCATGGCCAGGACGCCGTTCAGGGGCGTGCGGATCTCGTGGCTCATGTTGGCCAGGAACTGGGTCTTCAGCACGTTGGCGGCGTTGGCGGCGTCGCGCGCCAGCTCCAGCTCGCGCATCGCGGCCTTCAGGTCGTCCTCACGCTCGGCGAGCGTGCCCAACAGGTGGTTGAAGCTCTCGGTCAGGCTCTGGAACAGCTCGTCGGACGCATCGACGACGACCGGGTTGAAGCTGCCGCCGGCGGCGACCTCATGCATGGCCTGCGACAGCACCTGGACGGGCTGGATCACCCGGTGCGCCAGGCTGCGGGCCAGGAACAGCGCCACGCCCACGCCGCCGAACAGAAGGACGAAGGTGAGCGCGATGAACTGGGGCAGCATCGGAGTGAGCGACGGCTGCTCCACGACGATGACGAATTGACCGACCGTACGCCCATTGAGGACGAGCGGGCGGGTCAGGGTCTCGGTCGCGCCGCTGGCCGCCTCGCGGCTGTGGAAGCCGGCGAGCTCGCGGCCGGCGGAATCGACCACCCGCGCCGAGACGACGTCTTTGCTCACCTGCACCGCGGCCATCGCCTGGCTGAGATGGATCCGGTTGCCCGGCGCCATCGACGGGCTCGCCATCTGGGCAGCGATCTCGGTCAGGCCCTCATGGAACTTGTGCGACTGGGTGCGGGCCACGGCCCACTGCTGGAGCATGAAGGTGAGGCACGCCGCCACCAGCACCACGACCGTGGTGACCAGCCCGACGCCTGCGACGCGTGCATGGAACGTCGCGGTCGGAGCAGCGCCTTTTGGCGCCCCGTTTCCAGACGTGTCCCCCTGCAGGTTCATGCACGCAGGGATAGATCGATAATCCTAACGCTTCGCTTCCGTGAGGACCTGGAAGTCCTTTGCGTTCCATTCAAACTGTGCCTTTGGCGCCACGCTACAACTAGCCGCAGGGGAAAACATGGTTAACAACCGCTGAATCTATTGCGTGCAAGGTAACCTTTGCTTTACCTTAACGGGCGTCGGGTAACTTTAGGGGTGTATCCAGATGGACAAGGTCTTCGTGGCCAAAAGTGTGGCCAAAAAGCTGTTCTCGACCGAAGCCGCCGTTGATGGCGCTCTGATCGAGGCGACCGAGCTGATGGGCGAAATGCTCAAGGCTCGCCAAGACGTGAACACCTCGTTGGTGTTCGCCGATGACGTGCAAGTGAAGATGATGGAAGCCATGAAGGCGCTGAGCGAAGCTCGCACCGCCATGGTCGCCGTGCACAACGAGCTGAACGAAGCGAAGCTTCGCCTCGGCATCCGCACCAAGATGGACAACGTGGAGAAGCCGGCCGAAGGCGCTTCGCGTGAGCAGACCATCCTGCGCGAAGTTGGCTAACTGACTTTCCGCCGGTTACCTGGCGAATCATTGCAATAGATTAACTGGTTGGGCGCCTCTAATCTGATTAGGGGCGCTTAATCATGTCCGGCCACTTCATCTACCTGCTCCTGCAAGCCTTCTCGGTGTTCGCTGGGGTATTCGCGTTCTGGAAGGGCGGCGCCGCCGAGCGCATCGCCGCCGGCGTGATCATTGTGAACGTCGCCGTCGGCTATCTCTCGAAGCAGTTCCTGCCCGACAGCGACAACATCATTCGCCTCTGCAACGATGGCCTGGCGGCGCTCGCGCTCCTCGCCATCACCGTTCGCTTCGGCGCGCCCTGGATGGGCGGGGCGATGCTTTTCTACGCCGCCCAGTTCGCCCTGCACTCCTACGCCCTGGTGATGCAGAGGACGGAGTTCACCGCCTTCACGGCCCTGGTGAACAACATCAATTGGAACGGCGTCGTCTGGTGCCTGATCATCGGCACCGCCTCGGCTTGGCGCGGGCGCGTACGCCGAGCGAGGGCCGCGACAGCTAAGCTCGCCGTGGCGGCATCGTCACCAGCGCCACCGCCGCCAGTATCAGCGCCAGCGCCGTGAACGCCGGCCAGCCCGGGCGCTCGCCCAGGGCCGCCATGCCGAGCGCCGTCGCCCAGCAGGGCGCCAGATAGATCGACATCGACATGAACAGCGGCCCGCGCCGCTGGATCAGGAAGACGTAGCCCACGGTCGCCAGGCCGGTGGAGAAGACGCCCAGCGCGATCACCGCCAGCAGCGAGGACAGCGGCGGCCACGGCGGCAGCGGCTCCAACGCCACGGCCGCCCCGCCCGCGAAGACCAGCGACCAGAGGCACATCATCAGGGCGCCTGCCGTCGAGGACACCGGCGGCGCCTGGCGGGTGACGATGTTGGAGATGGCGTAGAGGACAGCGCCGAACAGGGCCGCCGCCAGGGCCAGGGTCTCCAAGGTGAAGCCCTGCAGCAGGCGAGGCGCCACCAGCGTTACCAGACCCGCGAAGCCCAGGGCTACGCCCGCGGCCTTTCGGCCGGTCAGCCGATCGCCGCCGGCGATGAACAGATGGGCCAGCAGGCCCGTGAAGATCGGCGAGGCGCCGTTGCAGATCGCGACGATGGCCGAGGGCAGGCGCTGGGACGCGAAGGCGAACAGCACGAACGGGAAGGCCATGCCGAAGAAGCCGATCGCCGCATAGGCCTTCCAGGCCGGGTGGCTGAGCGGCGGTGGCTTCTGGCGCTGCACCGCCATGACCACGGCCAGGGTGACGACCGCGATGGCGATCCGGGTGGCGCTGTTCCAGACCGGGGTGATGTGGGCCGTGGCCAGCTTCAGGGCCGCGAAGCCCGAGCCCCAGATCGCCACCAGGACGGCCAGGACCAGCCAGTCGAACGCCTTGCCTCTCTCCATGCCGTGCTTGGATCACATCGCCGCAGGTCAGGCCAAGCTCCGCCTGGGTGACAGCCCGCCTTTACGCGTCGTTAGAAATGTTTCGCTTGCGCCGCGGCTCAAACGAGGGCTTTTGGCCGGCGGGCCACGCCCCCCCAACGGGGCGCTGCTCATCTGCAAGGATGGGAGACATCGCTATGACTACCCCGCCGAAGCCGGCCATGCGCCCGGCTCGTCCCGAGTTCTCTTCCGGCCCGTGCGCCAAGCGCCCCGGATGGAATCCCGAAAACCTCAGCAACGCCGTCCTGGGCCGTTCGCACCGGTCCAAGATCGGCAAGGCGCGCCTCAAGGACGCCATCGACCGCACCCGCGAGGTGCTGGGCGTGCCCGACGACTATCTCGTCGGCATCGTGCCTGGCTCCGACACCGGGGCCGTCGAGATGGCGCTCTGGTCGATGCTGGGCCCCAAGCCGGTCCAACTCCTGGCCTTCGAAAGCTTCGGCAAGGACTGGGTGACCGACGTGGTCAAGCAGCTCAAGCTGGACGCCGAGGTGCTGGACGCGCCCTACGGCAAGCTGCCCGATCTGACCAAGGTCAACCCCGACGCCGACCTGGTCTTCACCTGGAACGGCACCACCTCGGGCGTCCGCGTGCCCAACGGCGATTTCATCTCCGCCGACCGCACCGGTGTGGTGATCTGCGACGCCACCTCCGCCGCCTTCGCCCAGGCGCTCGACTGGCCCAAGCTGGACGCCGTCACCTTCTCCTGGCAGAAGGCGCTCGGTGGCGAGGCCGCGCACGGGGTGCTGATCCTGTCGCCCCGCGCCGTCGCCCGGCTGGAAAGCTACAGCCCGCCGTGGCCGATGCCGAAGCTGTTCCGCATGACCAAGGGTGGCAAGGTGAACCTCGAGATCTTCGAGGGGGCCACCATCAACACGCCGTCGATGCTGTGCGTGGAGGACTACCTCGACGCGCTCACCTGGGCGGCCAAGGCCGGGGGCCTGCCGGAACTGCAGCGCCGGGCCGACGCCAACCTGGCGGTGCTCGACGGCTGGGTCGCCAAGACCGACTGGGTGGCCTTCCTGGCTGAGGACGCGGCGACGCGCTCCAACACCTCGGTGTGCCTGAAGGTGGTCGATCCGCGGGTGACCGGCCTCTCCGCCGACGCCCAGGCCGACTTCGCCAAGAAGCTGGCCTCGGCGCTGGAGAAGGAGGGCGTGGCCCTCGACATCGGCGGCTATCGCGACGCCCCCCCGGGTCTGCGGATCTGGTGCGGCGCCACGGTCGATACCTCCGACCTCGACGCGCTCACGCCCTGGCTCGATTGGGCCTTCGCCTCGACCCTCGACGCGCTTCAAGCCGCTTAAACCCACTCAAATTCCGCTCATCCCGGCGAAAGCCGGGACCCAGATCTCAGATCATCGAGTCTGACCGGATCGGCTCAGCGTCCACAGGACCTGAATCCGAGCTCCTCCATCTGGGTCCCGGCCTTCGGGATGAGCGAGGCAAATGGAGACCCATCATGCCCCGCGTTCTCATCGCCGATAGCCTGAGCCCCGCCGCCGTCGACATCTTTCGCCAGCGCGGCGTCGACGTCGACATCAAGACCGGCCTCACCAAGGACGAACTCATCGCCGTCATCGGCGACTACGACGGCCTCGTCGTCCGGTCGGACACCAAGCCCAACAAGGACGTCATCGCCGCTGCCAAGAAGCTGAAGGTCATCGGCCGCGCCGGCATCGGCGTGGACAACATCGACATCCCCGCGGCCACCGCTGCCGGCGTGGTCGTGATGAACACCCCCTTCGGCAATTCGATCACCACCGCCGAGCACGCGATCGCCCTGATGTTCGCGCTGGCTCGCCAGCTCCCCGCCGCCGACGCCTCCACCCAGGCCGGCAAGTGGGAGAAGAACCGCTTCATGGGCGTGGAGCTCTACGCCAAGACCCTGGGCCTGATCGGGGCCGGCAACATCGGCGGCATCGTCGCCGACCGGGCGCTGGGCCTGAAGATGAAGGTGGTGGCCTACGACCCCTTCCTGTCGCCGGAGCGCGCCGTCGAGATCGGCGTGGAGAAGGTCGAGCTGGAAGAGCTGCTGGCCCGCGCAGACATCATCACCCTGCACACCCCGCTCACCGACAAGACCCGCAACATCCTGTCGGCCGAGAACCTGGCCAAGACCAAGAAGGGCGTGCTGATCATCAACTGCGCCCGTGGCGGCCTGGTCGATGAGGCGGCGCTGCGCGCCGGCCTGGAAAGCGGCCACATCGGCGGCGCGGGTTTCGACGTGTTCACGGCCGAGCCGGCCAAGGAAAACGTGCTGTTCGGCGCGCCCAACCTGGTGGCCACGCCGCACCTGGGCGCCTCCACCAATGAGGCGCAGGAGAACGTCGCCCTACAGGTCGCCGAACAGATCAGCGACTACCTGCTGACCGGCGCGGTGACCAATGCGCTGAACAGTCCCTCGGTCACCGCCGAGGAGGCCCCGCGCCTGAAGCCCTTCGTGGTCCTGGCCGAGAAGCTCGGAGCCCTGGCGGGCCAGATGCTGGACTTCGGCGTCCTGGCCGTGGACATCGCGTTCGAGGGCGAAGTCTCCAAGCTGAACACCAAGCCGCTGAGCGCCGCGGCCCTGGCCGGCGTGCTGCGGCCGATGCTGGCGGAGATCAACATGGTCTCGGCGCCGGCGGTGGCGAAGGAGCGTGGCATCACCTTCTCGGAGAGCCGTCAGGAAGCCTCGCCGATCTATGAGAGCCTGGTGCGGATCACGGTCACCACCGAGAAGGGCAAGCGTTCGTTCGCGGGCACGGTACAGGCCGGCGCGCCGCGCGTGGTCGAGGTGAAGGGTATGGACCTGGACGCCCCGTTCGCCGCGCGGATGCTGTACGTCAACAACCTGGACAAGCCGGGCTTCATCGGCGCGCTGGGCGGCCTGCTGGGCGAGGCGGGCGTGAACATCGCCACTTTCAACCTGGGCCGTATCGACGCCGGCGACGACGCCATCGCCCTGGTGGGCGTGGACCAGGAGCCGTCCGAGAAGCTGCTGGCCAAGATCCAGGCCCTGCCGCACGTGAAAGAAGCCCGCGCGCTGCGCTTCTGAGATCGCGCCGCCCCTGGCGCCAGGGGCGGCACTTCCTTGCGCAATCGTTGATTGTGTTAAATAATCTGACACACCGCCTATATGTGCGTCAGTAAGACTGGTTGCCGTGGATACAATTGCAACCCTCGGAGTTATAAAACTCCAAGGGAACAAATGATATGAGTGGACTTCGCGTTCTTCTGGTTGAGGACGATTTCTTGCTAAACCAGAATCTGCGGGAATATCTACACGATGATGGCTTTAGTGTGGACGCCGTCTACTGCGCCGCTGCTGCCTTTGAGTCTATAGATCGAGGCCGTCCCCTGGTGGCTCTGGTCAGCGATATCGACCTGGGGGCGGGCGCCGACGGCCTCGCGGTCGCCCGTCGGGCCCGCGACGCCTATCCCGGATTGCCGGTGGTGTTCGTGTCCGCGACCCGCGCATTGAGCTGCGCCTCCGCGGGGGTCGACGGGGCCCAGTTCGTCGCCAAGCCCTTCCACCCGCGCCAGGTCCTGGAAGCGCTGAACCGTCAGCTCCGCCCGCAGGCCTCTTAGAGCGCGTCAGGCGAAAGTGGATACCGGTTTCGCCGCCCGACGCGCTCTGAAGCTTTGAAGATCGAGCCTTTTTATCTGGTTCAGGTGATTCCACCTGAACCAGAAAGGCTCTAGCCGACACTGGCCCTTGCGTCGGCGGCGCGAAGCCACAACCCTGGCCTTCGTTCCAGGAGGGCGCATGAAGATCATCGGCAGCTACGTCTCGCCCTATGTCCGCAAGGTGCTCGCGTGCCTGGCCCTGAAGGAACTGGACTATGAGATTGACCCGATCACCCCCTTCTTCGGCGACGACGAGTTCGAGCGGCTCAGCCCGCTCCGGCGCATCCCCGTGCTGGTCGATGGCGACCTGGCGCTCTGCGATAGTTCGGTGATCTGCGCCTATCTGGACGAGGCCTACCCTGGTCATCCGCTGTTGCCTGCGGATCCCAGGGACCGCGCCCGGGCGCGCTGGCTCGAGGAGTTCGCCGACAGCCGCCTGGGCGATGTCTTCATCTGGGGTCTGTTCTACCCGCTGGTCGTCCACCCGGCCGTCTGGGGCGAGAAGGGCGACAAGGCGCGCGCCGAGAAGACCCTGGCCGAGGACGCGCCGGCGGTGCTGGACTACCTGGAGGGTCAGGTTCCGGCCGACGGCTTCCTGTTCGGCGACATCGGCCTGGCCGACATCTCCATCGCGACCTTCTTCCGCAACGCGGCCTATGCGCGCTTTACCATCGACGCCGCGCGCTGGCCGGGGACGGCGGCCTATGTGGCGCGCACCCTGGCCCATCCGGCGGTCGCCAGCCTGTTGCCGTTCGAGCAGGCTCAGATGGGCGCCAATCCGGGCGGCCGTCGGGAGGCCCTGATCGCCGCTGGCGCGCCGCTTTGCCGTCAGACCGTCGGTACGGCCACGCCAAGGAAGGGCGTCATGGCCCTCTGAAGGCGCCTTCGCCGTGGCGCCTGCCGCCGGCGCGGATCCGGCCACCTGGACCCTGATCGTCACGGGCTTCGGCGCGGCCGGCGTCGTGCTGCGCCACCGTCTGGTTCCCGTCCCTGTCCGCGCCTAACCGCCCGACAAGGCTCCGAAGATCAGCAGTTCGCCGCCGTCGCCGACGGCGGCGTCCGTGTGCCGGGCCTCATCCTGCCCGATGAAGATCCGCATGTGCCGACGGATGCGGTCCTGCTCGTCGATCACCCGGAATTTCAGCCCCGGATAGCGCCGGTCCAAGTCGTCCAGCACCCCGCCCACCGTCGCGCCCTGGGCCTCGACCCGCGTCGCCCCGCCGGTGTAGGCGATCAGTTGCGAGGGGATCGAGACGCGGATCATGTGGCCTCGACGGCGACCACGGAATAGATCTCCGGCAGGTGGGCGGCGATCTGACGCCAGTTGCCGCCCTCGTCGCCGCTCATCCAGATCTCGCCGCCGGTGGTGCCGATGTAGAGGCCCAGCGGGTCGGCGCGGTCGGCGCAGAACGCCTGGCGCTTGACCGTGAACCAGCCCTGCTCGGCGGGGAAGCCGCGGTCCTGCCGCTCCCATGAGGCGCCGCCGTCGCGCGTGCGGTAGGCGGCGGGCCGGCCGCCGGGACTGGTGCGCGGCCAGACCTCCGTCCCGTCCATCGGCCAGACCCAGGCGGTGTCGCGGTCGCGGGCGTGCGGCACGATGGTGAAGCCGATGTCGCCGATCTCCTTGGGCATATGCTCGCCGATCCGCTCCCAGCGCTCGCCCGGGCGGTCGAGGCGGTAGATCCCGCAATGGTTCTGCTGCCAGAGCCGGTCTGGGTCGGTGGGGGCCAGGGCGATGAAATGGCTGTCCTGACCGAACTCCGGATAGGGGTCCGGCAGGAAGTCGCAGCGAACGTTCTGGTTCAGCGGCCGCCACGCAGCGCCGTGGTCCGTCGTCTCCAGCACTCCGGCCGAGCAGGTGGCCAGGTACATGTGCCCGGCGTCGCGCGGGTCGATCACGATCTGGTTCAGGATCGCGCCGTCCGGCGTGCCGCCCTCGGGCGGGAACCAGTCCATCACCTGGGGATGCTGGTTCAGGCCCTCGACGCCGTCCCACGTCTCGCCGCCGTCGTCGCTGCGGAACAGGCCGGGCGGCGACGATCCTGCCCACCAGACCCCCGGCTCGTCGGCGTGTCCCGGTTCCAGCCAGAACGAGTGATCCACTGAGCGGCCGTGCGGATCGCCCTTGGGGAACGCCGGCGGGCGCTTGGCTTCGGTCCAGGTCGCCCCGCCATCGGTGGAGCGCAGGATCGTGGGGCCGAGGTGGCCGGTGGACGCCGCCATCAGCAGGGTGCGTCCGTCGCGCGAATCTCGGACGAAGTGGTTGATGATCTGTCCCAGGAACATCGGACCCTGGGCGGACCATGCCTGTCGGCCCGCATCGCCGCGATAGATCCAGGCGCCCTTGCGGGTGCCGACCAGCAGTTGGATGGCTTGCGTCATCTGGAACCTCCCACCCCTAGGACGCTCGAGGACAGCCTACTCCGACAACGCGTTCCGCGAAATCGAACGCTCGCTCAGTGGAAATCCCGGCTGCGGACCAGGCGGCCGGCAGCCTTCGAATGGACGGCGATCTCGCCCTGGTCCTCGCGCAGCTCGGAGAGACGGCCGGAGAGGTCGGTGAAGCGTTCGGCGACCACATGGACCACCTCGCCCTCCCGCTGCACCTGGCCGTGGACGATCAGGAAGGCCGAGGTCATCACCAGCCGGCGGTGCGCCTCGAAGGCGTCGCGCCAGACCACGATGTTGGCGATGCCGGTCTCGTCCTCCAGGGTCATGAACACCACGCCCTTGGCGGTGCCGGGCCGTTGGCGCACCAGCACCAGTCCGCCGACCGACAGCCGCCGACGGTCCCGGACGGTCTTCAGGACCGAACAGGGGACGACCTTTTGCCGGATCAGCTCCTCGCGGAAGAAGCGCACCGGATGGTCCTTCAGCGACAGGCTCGTGGTCCGGTAGTCCTCGGCCACGTGCTGGGGCTGGGTCATGAACGGCAGCTCCACCTGGGCTTCCTTCAGGCTCTGGCGCAGGAGCAGGGGCGCGTGCTTCTCCGCGCCCCACTCGCCGGCCAGGCCCTTCACGGCCCATAGCGCCTCGCGGCGCGGGAAGCCCAGGCTGCGGAAGGCGTCGGCCTCGGCCAGCAGCTCCAGGGCGCGCCGGGACAGCAGCGCCTGGCGGGCGAAGGCCTCGATGCTGTCGGCGCCGGCGTCGCGGGCCTTCACCAGCGCCTCGGCGTCGGCCTTCTTGAACCCCTTGATCTGGCGCAGGCCCAGGCGCACGGGCCGCAGCTTCTCGCGCGGGTCGTCCTTGGCCTCCACCGTGCAATCCCAGTCGCTGAACATCACGTCGGGCGGGCGCACCTCCACCCCGTGCTCGCGGGCGTCCCGGACCAGCTGGGCCGGCTGGTAGAACCCCATGGGCTGACTGTTCAGCAGCGACACCAGGAAGGCGTCCGGGTGATGGTGTTTCACCCAGGCCGAGGCGTAGACCAGGATCGCGAAGCTGATCGCATGGCTCTCCGGGAAGCCGTATGAGCCGAACCCCTCGATCTGCTTGAAGCATCGCTCGGCGAACACGGCGTCGTAGCCGCGATCGACCATGCCCTTCACGAACATCGCGCCGTGCGTGCCGATGGTGCCCACGTTGCGGAACGTCGCCATGGAGCGTCGCAGCTTGTCGGCCTCGTCGTCCGAGAACTTGGCCGCCACGATGGCGACCCGCATGGCCTGCTCCTGGAAGAGCGGCACGCCCATGGTCTTCTTCAGGATGGCTTCCAACTCATTCGCGGGGCCGTGGTCGGGGTGAGGCGACGGGTAGTCCACCGGCTCGATCCCATCGCGCCGCTTGAGGTACGGGTGCACCATGTCGCCCTGGATCGGGCCCGGCCGCACGATCGCCACCTCGATGACCAGATCGTAGAACTTCTGCGGCTTCAGCCGCGGCAGCATCGACATCTGCGCCCGGCTCTCCACCTGGAAGACGCCGATGGAATCCGCGCGGCACAGCATGTCGTAGACCGCCTTGTCCCCCTGCGGGATGTGGGCGACGTCGGTGATGACGGTCCCATCCTCCAGGGGCGGCAGGAGATCGAAGGACCGCTTCAGGGCCGTCAGCATGCCCAACGCCAGGACGTCGACCTTCATCAGCTTCAAGGCGTCGATGTCGTCCTTGTCCCATTCGATGAAGGTGCGGTCCTCCATGGCCGCGTTGCCGATGGGGACCGTCTCGTCCAGCCGGCGCTTGGTCAGGACATAGCCGCCCACGTGCTGCGAAAGGTGGCGGGGGAAGCCCAGCAGCTCCTGCGCCAACGCCGTGGCGCGGCGGATCTCCGGGGCGTCGGGGTCGATCCCCGTCTGGCGGATGTGGTCGTCGGGGACGCTGTCGCCGTAGCTGCCCCAGACGGTGTTCGCCAGCGCCGCGGTGATGTCCTCGGTGAGGCCCAGAGCCTTGCCCACCTGGCGGATGGCCATGCGCGGGCGATAGTGGATGACGGTGGCGACGATGGCGGCGCGATCGCGGCCATAGCGTTGATAGACGTACTGCATCACCTCCTCGCGTCGCTCGTGCTCGAAGTCGACGTCGATGTCCGGAGGTTCGCGGCGGTCGCGCGAAATGAACCGCGAGAACAGGAGGTCCTGGTCCTCCTTCGTAGGGTCGACCGCCGTCACGCCCAGGCAGTAGCAGACGCAGGAATTGGCCGCGGAGCCGCGACCCTGGCAGAGGATTTTCAGCTCGTCGCGGGCGTGGCGGACGATGTCGTGGACGGTCAGGAAGTAGTTCGGGTAGTCGAGCTCCTCGATCAGGTCGAGTTCGTGGGCGACCGTCGCGCGCACCTTCTCCGGCACGCCTTCGGGATAGCGCCAGTCGGCGCCGGCCCAGGCCAGGTCGCGCAGGTGCTGGATGGCGGTCTTGCCGGGCGGCACGGGTTCGTCGGGATATTCGTAGCGGAGCTGTCCCAGGTCGAAGCCCACGCGCTCGGCGATCTCGACGCTGCGCTCCACGGCGCCGGGAAACCTGGCGAACAGCCGCGCCATCTCCTGGGCCGGCTTCAGGTGGCGCTCGGCGTTGGCCTCGAGGCGCAGGCCCGCCTCCTGGACGGTGCAGGTCTCGCGGATGCAGGTGAGCACGTCCTGCAGAGGACGCCGCTCCGGGCCGTGGTAGAGGACGTCGTTGGTCGCCACCATCGGGATCGCCGAACCCTGGGCCAGGACGTCCAGGCGCGCGAGCCGGTGCAAGTCGCGTGCGCCATAGCGCCGGGCGGCGGCGATCCAGACGTCGGGCAGCTCGCCCCGGAGCCGCCGCAGGTCGCCCTCGAACATCTGGTCCAGGCGGTCGGGCGGGACGACCAGGACCAGCTGGCCCTGGGCATGGCTCAGGAAGTCTTCCCAATGCAGCTCGCATTCCCCCTTCTCCGAGCGGCGCTGGCCCACCGTGAGCAGCCGGGTCAGGCGGCCGTAGGCCTCACGGTCGGAGGGGTAGACGAGCAGGCTGGGCGTGCCGTCCACGAAGTCCAGGCGGCAGCCGGTGAGCGCGCGGACCCTCGAGCCGCCGTCGTTCAGGTCCTTCATCTGCCGCCACGCCCGCACGACGCCGGCCAGGCTGTTGCGGTCGCAGACGCCGATGGCTTCGAGACCCAGCGCATCCGCGCCCACCACCAGTTCGCCCGGATGCGACGCCCCACGCAGGAACGAGAAGTTGGTGGTGGCCTGGAGCTCGGCGTAGCGGGTCATGCGAACAGCCCGTGCAGCCACCATCGGGCCGGTTCGCCGTCCCGGTAGAGGCCGGCGCGGAACAGCCAGAAGCGGCCGCCCTCGGCGTCCTCCACGCGGTAGTAGTCGCGGACGTGGCCGACCGAGACGTCGGCGATGTCGGCCTTCCACCATTCCTCGCCCACCCGCTCGGGGCCCTCGGCGCGACGGATGCGGTGCAGGCGGCCGCGCCAGCGGAACTGGGTGGGCGGGTCGTCGGGGGTGAGCGCGATCACCCCCTCCAGCGGCTCCGGCCGGCGGAACAGGCGGACGGGCCGGGGCGCCTCGCGGTCCCAGGGCCGGGCTTCGCTGGGCGGCGCGCCCAGGGCCGGCTCACGGCTGACGGCGAGCTCGGGGACGTGGCTTTCCACCGGGGTCGCGCGCCAGATCGCGCAGGGGCCCAGGCGGTTGGCCAAGCGATCGACCAGGGGCGCCAAGCCGTCCTCCACCGCCGCGTCCAGGCCGGCGTCGATGCGGGTCTGGCGGCCGCCCACCGGCTCGACCGCATAGGCGGCGATGGTGACGGATTCGACGCCGAAGCCGGGGTCGACGGTCTCCAGCTTGGGCTGGAACAGCCGGGCGATGCGCCTCGCGTCGCGGCCGGCCAGCGACAGGCCCACGGCGAGCGACAGCGCCTTGCCATCCACCCGGTGGAAGGCGACCTCGAAGCGCCGGCCGCCCTGGCCCTCGGCCTCAAGCCGCGCGCAGAGCTTGGCGGTGACGTCCTCCGTCACCCGCGCCATGTCCTCCGGCGCGCTGATCGGCTCGAAGAAGGCCAAGCGCGCGATCCACGGTGTCGGCGGGCGGCGGAAGGCCAGGGCCTCGGCGCTGCGGCCCAGGGCCTGATCCAGCCGCTCCAGGGTCGCGGCCCCGAACCGGCGGCCCAGCGGCGCGCGGGGGATCTCCATCAGCTGCCCCACCCGGCGCAGGCCCAGGCGCTCGATCTGGGCGGCGGCTTCGGGGTCCAGGCGCAGCGCCGCGGGGGGCAGGGATTTCATCAGTTCGCCCTGGCTGTTCGGAGGCGCGATGGTCCCGTCGCGGCCGAAGTGCGCCAGGGCCCAGGCCGCGCCGGGGGTGTCGGCGATGACCAGGCGGAAGGGCAGGCCGTTGGCGGCCAGCCGGTCCCGGAAGTCGTCCATCAGCTCGGCTTCGCCGCCGAAGAGGTGGGCGACGCCCGAGATGTCCAGGAACAGGCCGTCCGGGCGGTCGGCCGCCACCGCCGGCGAGAACCGCACGCACCAGTCCACCAGCTGGGTCAGGGCCAGGGCGTCGGCCTCCGGCTCGGCCTCGGCGGTGGTCAGCTCCGGGACCAGCGCCATGGCGTCGGTGGCCTTCTGGCCCACGTACAGGCCCAGCTTCGCGGCCTCGGGACTGACGGCGGACAGACGGCGGACCTGACGGACGGTCTCTATCAGGGCCAAAGGAAAGCCCTCCTCCTCGATGGAGGAGGGTTGGGTGGTGGTGCGTGCAGGGTGATGAGGGGAGGCACTCTGAAGGGCGCCGGCTTGGGCCTTGGTCTTCACCGCAGCGGCCACACCACCATCCCTGCCCTTCCTCCATCGAGGAGGAAGGGTGGAGCCAGGATTGGCGGATTCGGCGTCAGGCCGCGCGTCGGACTGGGGATTGCGCCGGCGCCAGTTCGCGATCGCCCAGGTCGGCGACCAGGCGCAGAGGATGCGCGACATCGCCTGCCTCCCAGGAATAGGCCCGATCGGCCTCGAGGGTCCATTCGCCGGTGCGTCCGCCCCGGCAGCGTTCGAGCGTGACGCGGAAGCGCGGGGCGCCCAGGCCGAACTCGCCCAGCGGCGGTTCGGAGGGCGTCGAGCCGATCCGCCAGCGGGTGGCGGCCACCGAGCCGGCGGCCTCGGCCTTGGCGGTCCCGCCAAACGGCCGGCGCTTGATGACGAAACCGGTGGCCCCGCGCTTCTCGCAGGCCAGCTGCAGCCGGCGGCCGGCAGTCAGGTCCACGGTCTCCACCTCGCCGAAGACGACGGTGACGCCGACCGTGGCCAGGGCGTCCTCCATCACCGACAGGGTCTCGGCCTCGTCGCGGGCGCAGACCTGGATCAGCCGCTCGGGCGGGAAGCCCAGTCCGGCCAGCCCCGGCGCCCAGAGGTCGTCGCGGCGCATCACCCAGACCGCCTCTCCCTGGCGTGCGAGCGGGGCCGCCGTCAGGGCGGCGAAGGCGGCCGGGGCGGCGGAAGTCTCGGCCTCCAGGCCCGCGCCCGTGACCTCATGCCAGCGCCCCAGCGGCAGGGCGCCGCCGGGCAGATGGCCGTCTATCCGCGCGTCTCCGAAGGGCAGCCCGCCGAGGTCGGCGCGCCCACCGGTCTCCATGGCGGCGATCTTCGCGGCCAGGGCGGCAAGCCGCATGGCGCGGAAACCGGACATGGCTTTGGGACTCCTTTTGTTCCATCTTTGTTCTGGAACTGTGGAACCAGGGAGTCAAGCCGGTCGAGTCCGAAATCAGCTGCCCGGCGGTCCGCCGCCGAAGTCGAAGCCGGGATCCTTCGGCCGCTTGCCCTCGCCGCCGAAGGCCCAGGTGAAGCCGATGAACACCGCCCGCATATTGCCCGCGCTGCGGCGGCGGAGACGCAGGTCCGGCGTGTCGACCACGACCACGTAGTCTGACGTCTTCAGGACATCCTGGGCGGTCATCACCAGGGACAGGTCGTCGGTGAACTTGTGGCGGTAGCCGAGATTGAGGAACCCGTAGGCCTTGACGTTGCCCTGCGGCGTGAGCTGGCCGCCCCAGACATTGCCGCTCACCTGCAGGAAGTCCTTGGGCGTCGCCTGCCAGTTCAGGGTCCCGCGCCCGCCCAGGGACACATCCGAGCGTTTGCCGCTGAACCCGAGGTTCCCGGCGTCGATCTGGTTCCAGGTGGCGTTGCCGCTGACATTGTAGGTGAGCTGGGGCGTGATCCGGCCGTTGGCCACTAGCTCCAGGCCGCCCGACTTCCGCTCGCCCAGGTTCTCGCGCCGGCGCAACAGCACCCCGCTCCCCAGGTCGGTGAACACGTCGGTCGGGATGTCGCGGGCGTCCCGATAGAACAGCGTGGCCAGGTAGTAGGTCGGCCCCTTGCGGAGCTGCCATGCAGCCTCGAACGAATGGATCTTCTGCGGCTGCAGGTCCGGATTACCCTGCCGCGCGTTCGACGGATCGACGTAGGCTCGGAAGGGGTTGAGGTCCTCCGGGTTCGACCGCTGGATCCGCCGGCTGTAGGCGAGGGTCGCCTGCTGTTCGTCGTTCAGCCGGTAGCTCAGGTGCAGGCTGGGGTAGGCGTTGAGGCGGTTCTGGCCGAACGTCTCGCCCGTGGTGACCTGCAGGATGTCGATGTCCACCGCCTGTAGCCGCAGACCCGCCAGCACGGTCAGGTCCCCGATGGGCCGTTCGTAGGTGGCATAGACTCCCGGGCTCACGAACTCGTAGCGGTACTGGTTGCTCAGCCCGGGCAGGCTGGCCACCGATCCGGGCGCGGTGCCGCGCTGGACCCGGAAATCACTGCCGTAGTCCTGCAAGGTGAGGTCGGCGCCGGCCTTCAGCTTGCTCCCGCCCTCGAAGGTGCGGACGTAATCGGCCTTCGCCTCCACCTCGTCCTGCCGGGTGTCGAATCGGATGTCCTCGTAGAGGCCGCTGGGCGCCGGCAGGCGCGTCGCGATGTCGGACTGCGAGCGGTTGTCGAACTCGGTCCGTTCCAGGCGCAGGCTCAGCGACAGGTTGTTGTCGCCTTCGAACTTGCGCTTGAAGGTCGTCGTGGCCGCCGCATTCCGGCGCGTGAAATCGACCGTTCCGATGCTGTCGTACAGTCGGGTCAGCGCGCCGGAACTGTCCCGCGCGACCTCCTGGCCATAACCGTCGTTGTCGATCTTCATCCGGTTGCCGCGCAGCTCGACGCCGACCCGGGTCTTGGGGTCCAGGTCGTAGTCGGCCGAGGCTCGGCCGGAGAGGATCTGGCCCTGGCCGCGCGTGTTGGCAAGGCTCTGGCTCCCCACGGGCCCGGCGGCGCCCTGAAGCCCCTCGCGCGCCTCGGTCTGCCGGAACTTCTGCGGGTCGTGGCGGATGCTGGCGTCGCCGGCCAGCGCCAGCTTGCCCGAGTTGTAGCCGCCGTTGATCCCGCCGGTGTAGCGGCCCTCGCTGCCGTAGGTGGCGCGCATCGAGCCGGAGTAGCCGGGCTTGCGCACCTTCTTGCTGATCAGGTTGATGATGCCGGAGCCGTCCGGGCGGAATTCGGCCGAAGGCGTGGTGATCACCTCCACCCGCTCGAACTGGTCGGCCGGCAGGTTCTGGAGCGCCGCCGCCCGGCCTTCGCCCCGGAACTGCCCGGAGGGCTGGCCGTCGACCATGATGGTGACGTTCGGATCGCCGCGCAGGCTGACGTTCCCCTGCACGTCGACGCTCAGCGAGGGGACGTTGCGCAGGGCGTCGCCGATCGAGCCGGTGGTGGTCTGCAGGTCGCCGGCGATGCCGTAGCTGCGCCGGTCGGCTTCGGTGCGCAGGCCCTGGGACGAGGCGCCCGTGACCGTCACCTCCTGCACCGTCTTGCCGGCCTCGGCCTTCGGCGGGGCGGGTGGCGCAGCGAGGGCCGGGCAGGCGGCCAGCAGGACCGGCGCGGTCAGCCACAGGGAACGCATGCTCGCGCACTCCAACTTACATTCGTAATCCATTGGAGATTACATAAGTAAACTCGAAGCGCAATCAGCTCCCGCCGCCCGAGCA